>Ga0075163_10014982_pt1 | contig 9996 bp, 2 predicted proteins | sample JI1023141ADNA_FD_71478 | JGI IMG/M metagenome (GOLD analysis project Ga0075163, IMG submission 71478) | Wastewater effluent complex algal communities from Wisconsin, to seasonally profile nutrient transformation and Carbon sequestration -... | ecosystem: Engineered > WWTP > Effluent > Algae... | reverse complement strand
TAGTCACCGAAAAAATGGTGAACAAAAAAAGTATTGTTCTAGATCTTGGTTGTGGCAGCGGAAGATGGTCTTATTACTTAGCCGATCGTGTAGCTCATATAGAAGCATTAGACCCAAGCAATGCTGTATTTCCTGCCAGTCAATTGTTAGCTTCAAAACAAAATGTGCGTGTCTCGCAGGCCTCTGCGGACGCTATTCCATTTCAAGACAACACATTCGACTTTATGATGAGCCTAGGTGTGTTGCATCACATTCCGGATACGCAAAAAGCGTTGAATGATGCTGTCAAAAAACTCAAGCCTGGTGGATATTTGCTGTTGTATCTATATTATAATCTAGACAACCGCGGTCCTATCTATCGATTATTATTCCACTTATCTGACATGCTGAGGAACGCCATCTCTGCCCTACCCACCGGAGTAAAAAAACTCACATGTAATCTGATAGCTGTATTTATTTACATGCCATTCATTTTATTGGCACGTCTTGTACGTTCGATAACACCGGGAAAGACTTACTTAAAAATGCCTTTGGCTTATTATTCGAATAAATCATTTCACATCGTGCGCAATGATGCGCTAGATAGATTCGGCACCCCGCTTGAACAACGTTTCAGCAAAGCGGAAATTTCCGAAATGTGCATGGCTGCCGGTCTGGAAGAAATTCAGTTCTCCGACAAAATGCCTTATTGGCATCTCACGGCTTGCAAAAAAGCATAGGAGAATATTCAAAATTTGCCCCTTTTTGATCTGTGACATTTGCAATTCGGTGAATGAAATAACAATCCGTTATTGCTGATCTGTTTCGTTTTTTTGAATAAAAACTTAGCAACCCAAAACCTTACGAGCCTCAAAATCAAAACATTACAGCAACATTCGGTTAGCATTAAATTCATGGAAGGCTATTTTCTTCAGTCAAATGCCTTAAAAACTGAAGCAAGGGCCAACCTTTTAGAGGTTGCTAGATTATTTTTGCTTCATCCCGAAAGCTTAAATTGGGCTTAACCCGTAATCCGACCATGAAATCGTTTTGTACAGCTTTTCTAGCATTAGCTGCCATGCTATATCAAATCCCCGCTTTTACTCAACTTTCGCCAGATGATCTTGTCGGTTCATTTGACGCAACAGTAAAGGCAATAGAAATTGATCAACAGCGCGGTATTGCATATCTCGGAGGTGATTTTCATACTTATAAACCTTCATATAACGGCGGCGATATTTTTAGCAGAAATAGTTATGAGCCACTGCGTACCTTACCTTGGATACCTTATGTAGATCAGGTTGTAGATGATGGAGAAGGTGGATGGTTTGTGGCAAGTGGTTATATCGAAGGCATTGATGAATCCTCCGCCTATGACTATCACATTGTACATGTGTATGCGGATGGAACGGTTGAGAATACGCCGTTTATGTACGAATCAATGAATGCAGGTTTTGAAGTCGACGGCATGATTCGCTACAATGAATATCTAATAGTTCATGCTGACCTTGACGTTAATGTCTACAATTGGCAAACAGGAGAGGAAGTACCTTTTGATTTCACCAGTGATGGATGGATTTACGACTTAAAGGTTCGTAACGGTATATTATATATTGCAGGTGGCTTCGATTTCATTAACAATCAGGCAAGATCAATGGTATGTGCTTTTGATATGAGCACATGGCAACTCACCGATTGGGCGATTGATATCAATCAACAATTTCCTTCAGCATTTGAATACGGTTGGTGCGATGGAATTGAATTCACAGCATCAAATGCATATTTTCTTATTGGAAGGAATTATTATAACGGCAACACATCTGGATCCGTTTCTGATGTGGTTCGATTCGATATCGAAACTTGGACCTACAATTGGTTTGTTCCAATCTATCTCGAGTCGGCTCAAGATCTGGAGTGTACCGGCGACCGCTTATTTGTAGTTGCAAATGACAATTACAATGGCACTTCTTACAGCGACATTCTTTATTGGAATGATGTAGAAAATCCCGGAGATGACTTTCAAATCAATAGCATCCAAATAGGAAGTATCAATAAACTTATTGCTTCTGAGGAAAAGCTATTCATCAGCGGTGTTTTTCAAGAGGTCATGAATCAAGAGCGCAGAGGTTTTGCTGTCATCGATGCTGTCGCTATGACACTTTTGCCAGAACACTTGCCTTACAACGGGAGCAATGGAGTGATTAACCATGCTGTACCCTCTGGAGATCAAATTTTTCTGACTACTACAGAAGGTCCACTTGGTGGGAAGCGTGCCGACTATTTCGCCGCAATAAATTTAAATACCGGCTCACTGATGCCCTTTGGCGTCACCATGGATGAGCCCATCGTTGATATGACCCTCTTGCCTTCGGGTGATACTTTATTCCTTGCGGGTGTTGGACTCATCAACGACGATATTTCACCGACTCACCTTTTGGCCATTAATCCGGTGGACCAAACTATCATTTCATCATATTTCAGCACTCCAAGTCTTACTTCAATTGATGCAGTAGGCAACTCGTTGTTCATCCAATTCTCAGGTACCAATGTCGAAGTCAATGGCCAAGGACGAAGTCGTATCGCATCATTCGATTTAAATACTTTTGAACTTCAACCAGTCTACCTCAACATTAATGGTCAGATTAAAAGCTTTGACCTGCGAAACGACACTTTGCTCATATCAGGCGATTTCACTGGCGTAAACAATTCCATAAGAAACACTCTTGCAATGTTAACCTGGGGTGATTTCAGCGTCTTGGAGTGGGATCCCAATGTTTTGAACATGGAGTTTCAAGACTTCGGTTACATGGTTGGTGCTCGATGGGCGAGGTTTTATGAAAATACAGTTCTTTCTGTAGGCTACTTCTCCCCTGCAGTTGCAAATGGCAATAACACAGGTGTCTGTCGATTTACTCTTGACCAAGGAATTCGACTTCCGGGAAATGAATTTCCTATTACTGGAAACATTTTCCAAATCGCTAATTGCCGCATACGTGGCGAGAAGCTCTATATCGCTGGTGGATTTATGAACGCCGCAAACTCACGCCACTTAAGTGCATTTAATCTATCCACTGGCACTTGGGAAAATCAAAACACCTATGCCAATAATTCGTTATTCGTTGTTAATGACATTGAACTGTATGGCGACAAATTAATCAGTGGTGGAAATTTCACCAATTTTGTCGACAACGACAACTACCGCTATTGCTTGACTTGGGACATGGGCTGTTTTCCATCACAAGTCTCCTTGCCTTCTATTGTAGAGCATTGCGAAGTCGCAAATTGGAGCATCAATGCTCTATGGCAAAACTCTGAACCCGATATTTATACTTGGGAGATCAGCAACGATAACGGAGAAAATTGGTCTATATATTCAACCTCCGGAGCACAGATAAATTTAACGGACGGTGACTACACGAGTAGTTTGCTGCGCGTCATAGGCATAAGTAGTTGCGACACTACCCTTTCGAATATTGCTCAGGTATCAGTTGTTGCTTCACAAGCTATTCAAGCAACTATTTCGAGTGCAGAAATTTGTCTTGGCTCAGCGGGAGTGCTTAACGCGCCAATAGATGTAAGCTGGAATAACGGCGCAATTTCAGGAGATCCTTTCAATGCGTTGATGCTTGGCTTGAATCAAGCAATCGCAACGGCTGAGGTGGGCTGCTATGCGCCTGATACGGTTGAGTGGTTCGTGAATAATTTGCCAGAATTAAATTTTACCGTTCTTGATTCATTGGATTGCATCAATCAAAATGCGACAATATTACTTTCCGGAAGTGGCGGGCAAACGCCATATACCTACTTATATAATAATAATGCTATCAACGCTTTTATCACAAACGCTCTTCCCTTTCAAGTTTACGAAGTGAGGGATGCGAACTATTGCGAAGCATCGTCAATGATAGACCTTTCTTTTCAATCCATTTGCAGCGGATGTATGGATCCGGAAGCTAACAATTACAATCCTCAGGCAATTTTTGAGCTCCCGTGCGATTACACCACTGCATCTTGTAATTACGACCTCAGTGGAGACGGCGTAATCAACACAGCTGACATCATGTTACTCATCAGCAATTTCGGTTGTGAAGGCAACTGTGCCGGTGATGTAGATAACGACCTTGTGGTAGGAGTTAATGACTTATATTATATAATTGGCAATTTCGAACTTCCATGCGAATAAAATTTATTACCATCATCAAAAAATTAGTTCTCCTTGTTGTAATGCTATGGCAATGCACATCGCATGCCCAATTACAACAAGTGTTTCATGAAGAAGTGACTACCGGCCCCATAGGCGGTATTCCGGAAGGTTATAGTGTATATCGAATATATGCTTCGCTTTCGGGACCTTTGTTTAGGGTGCATAGTATTTCTTCCTACAGCAATGTTGGATTTGAACACAGACTTCAAATCGGATCCTGTTCAACGAATGCTCAAATTTGGAATTCTTCTTTAGGTGGCGTAGCCGGAGATGATCATAATTGCTCATTGTATGCCGCAAATCCTGATTTGCAATATGACTCGTACCTAACCATTCACCGAAGCTCGTCTTGTGTTACTGGTGGTCCAATAACAAACACGCCATCGGTTTCACCCGAATTTACGGCAGCCTTTGGTACTGCCCCTTTCGGAAGTAGTTTGAATACATTCAACCTGACCATTGGAAGTTCTAACTTTCAAGCGCCAACTGGCAATGACTATAGAGTGCTCCTTGCTCAAGTCACAGTGCCAACAGGCTCGCTCATTTACGCATTGAATGTGAACGTATTTCACACTGCCAACTCTTCTGTTCTCTTTAGATATGTTCATACTCTTGATGGACCTATGAACTTGTCAACTGAAATTAATGGGATGAATAAAGGAGTGGTTTATGGTCTAGATAACTGCAACCTTTGTAATGATCCAGAAGCATGTAATTACAATGCCAACACCTCTGTCGCTACTTTCTGTGAAAATGCTTCGTGCAGCGGTTGCACAGACCCCAGTGCTTTGAATTATGACGTAAATGCCGTCACCGATAACGGTACTTGTTACACCACTATTCCGAATATTGCAGTCAATGAGGTATGTTATGGAGCTACACAGAACCTACCTCCAAATCACCCTCAACATTATTTTGAAATTTACAACAACGAATCTTATGATATTGACCTTTCAAGATGGCGAATTGCATTCGGTATGAACCTAAATGTGCCCGAAGGAACAATACTCGAAGCAAACGGATACCTTGTTGTTACCACTCCCGATCAGGCAAGTTACACGCCTGAATATGACCGCATTTTCACGATCTCTGGAGATAATTTATCCTCCCTCGACAGCCTTGCGATATATAATAATGCAGGGGTTTTGATTGACTTTATTCAATGGACATGGAATAGCACGGAATGGCCAACCACGGCCTTCAGTGTTTTTGCATCAATTGCTCTTAGCGATCCGATGTTGGACAACAGCGATGGCACCAACTGGTGTCATAGTGCCGAATTCTACGGCTCACCTGGCGTGCCTAATACATGCCGCATACTTGGCTGCAACAACCCTATTGCCTGTAACTTTCAACCGGAGGCAAACTACGACAACGGCTCTTGTATTTATTGCACCTGCAACTATGAGTGTGGTTGTATGGATGATGAAGCACTTAATTTCAATCCAAATGCACTATGGCATGGCGAACCATGTATATACACACAATACGACATTGTGATCAATGAATTCAAAGGAGCTTCAACCACCAATAATTATGTCGAATTATATAATAATGATATAGTAGCGGTAGACTTAAGCAATTATCGCTTGCGCGATCCAACATGCTGCAATTACGGATTTGATTTTTACTTCCCGGAAGGCACCATCATGCAACCAGGAACATACGCTCTAGTGCATGGCGCAACAACTGCTTACGATAATCTTGGCGTGCCTTCATTTACTTGGACTGGAACAGGTAATTTAACCAATGGTTCGGCCAATTTGAAACTATATGAACAACATGGTATGCTAATCGATTCTGTGCAGACCGGGTCGACAGCAACCAACGTTTGGGCATATGCAACCAGTCAACCAAGGGAATTGACAAACCCTAACGCAAACAACGCACTCGGCGCAAATTGGTGCATATATAACGCAGGAACTCCCGGGGTGCAGAACTCTTGCTACACTGCAACAATTCAAGGTTGCCAAGACCCTTACGCGTATAATTATGAACCTGCAGCAACCGTTGCTGGTACTTGCGACTATATCAATGGGGGCAATACCTGCGCAACTGCGCCGGCAATGGTTTGCGAGCAGTTCTATGAAGGTAATCTTGCATCGGGATTTGCCATCAACGACAATCTTACTGCCGGTGCAAGCTATTGTGGTTTTGAAACAGTAAATCGTCAAAACTGGTTCACTTACACGCCCGAAGAAGACCAAATAGTGAATGTGGACTTATGCTTCCCGCAGACAGATACTTCAAATGTGATTCAAGTATTTGTTGGCGAGTGCGGGGAACTTTATTGCTACGATGCTTCCAATACCCAATTCTGCTCTGGAACAGGCGCTTCTACACTCGACTTTTACGCTAATGCAGGGGAAACATATTATATCAGAATTGCATCAATTGCAGGAAATGCCAATGAAGAATTTATAGTAAAATTACATTGCAGTGCTGCCGATGTGGGATGCAATCAACCTGATGCTTGCAACTACGATCCAAATTCAACTAACTCACAAGGTTGCGAATTCAATTCATGTCGCGGATGCACCGACCCATCAGCGCTAAATTATGATGCCGATGCAACCATCGACAACGGACAGTGCTATTCAATTATACCACGCGTTGTCTTTAATGAGATAAATAAAAGCTACAATTCGTCGGGTGGATATTCTACTTCTAGTCAATTTATCGAACTATATAATGTCGAAGATCATGACCTTGACATAACTGGATGGAGTATCAATAATGGAACTCCTATTACTTTCCCAGGCGGCAGTGTAATCAAAGCTTTCGATTATATCGTAATTGGTAATCTCCCTTCACCGACTGTCGAAGATTTTAGCGATTCTTACGACGACGTTTTCCCATTTCCAAATCAGTATGATGTCAGAGATGAAACTTACCTCGTCCTCAGAGATGCCGAAGGAAATGTCATTGATAGTCTCTGGCTCGGATCTGGTTTTCCTTGGACGGCTTCAAGCCAATATCGTTCATCCGAATTAATAAACCCTTTTCTGGACAATAACTACATGCCAAACTGGAATGTTACTATTGCTTTGAATCAATTCATGGCCAACACTCCTGGATACCAAAATACATATTTCGATCCGCTCGGTATGACTTGTCAGGATAGCACCGCATGTAACTTTAATCCATACATCGAAAGCAATCAGGCGCATTGCGATTATACATGTTTTTATATCGATCAGGAAATAGATAACGATGCCACTGATAATCCTGTTATTCTGCATGATGGCTCCACCCTTTCCATATCAAGGTATGAAATGTCAACTGGTAACTCATCACCTGTATCAACATGCAATCCGGTTTTCCATGATGTGTGGTTTCAACTCAACACTGCACAATTCGACACAGTGCGCGTAGAATTTGATCTGTCATCAACTATGCCAACGCTTGGTGTTACCGTGTATCAGCAAGTGGGTATTTCAATTCAAGAGGTTTATTGCACAACATTCAGCACTGATGGTGTTTTGTCGTTCGAAAATTTGGCGGGTTTTGCCGATAGTGTTACCTATGTTTTTGCAATCTATCAACTTACAAATACTTGCGCCAATTGCGGTTTCGCGGAAGTAGGATTACATGCAGTATTCTATAGCCGAAGCTGCACAGACCCTATTGCTTGCAACTACAACCCGTTGGCTACAGTCGATGACGGCAGTTGTGAATATTCAAGCTGCGCTGGTTGTACCGATGCCGCGGCTTGCAACTATAATGCAAATGCTAGCATAGATGATGGTTCTTGCTGCTTTGGACGCTGTGCTACAATTGAAATGACACCTGGCACACATCCAGATGAATTGCAATGGCAATTGTTAAGTGATGACTCAGAAGAAATATCCGGTGGATACGAAGCAACGCGCAACTTATGTTTATTGGATAGCTGCTATACAATTACATTAATCGATACCGCAGGCAATGGATGGGAAGGCGCTTTTATATCATTGCGTGATGAGGTGGATTATATCTTTCAAGACAGCACTTTAACAGATTCATTGGTTCAATTTTCTTTATGCGTAAATGAAATTCCACCAGTGATGGGTTGTATGGACAATTCAGCATGCAACTACAACCCTCTTGCCAACGAAGATGATGGCAGTTGTGCTAACGCCTGCGGAGGATGCAATATCGAATGGGCCATGAATTTTGATCCCAACGCCACCTTCAACGACGGCACTTGTATATTCCCTCCTGGCGAAGGATCAACTTGTGCCTCTCCTATTCAACTTTTTGAAGGAGGAACACCATTCGTATTCCAGACAGAATTTGTAGAAAATGACAATTTCGAAGCCGGCCTTACTGATCTGAATTGTATTACAAATACTAATAATATTGGAATTGGTCAATTCTGGTTCATCTATACAGATACTGTTTCTACTCAAGTAAACGTGTACGTTGGTCAAGCAGTAAACTCATGTCTCGGATTCGGATCAACTGTTCACGTATTCAAAGGTACATGCGGAGATTTTGAATGCCTTCCTTATGATTATTCGAGCCCATACACATTCCAGGCTTTGGCTGGTGAAACTTATTATATCCGGGCTGTAATTGACGAATCTCCATTTGGTTGTTACTATTCAGGGCAAATAAACATTCAGACTTTTGAAATTGAAGATGGATGTACTGATGAGGTTGCCTGCAACTACAATGAAGACGCAGTAATTGACGACGGTAGTTGCGACTTCACTTGCCTATCAGGATGCATGAATCCGACCGCATGCAATTACGACGCTTCAGCTATTTACGATGACGGTTCTTGTTTCTTCAATTGTATTTATGGTTGTTTGGATATTTCAGCCTGCAACTTCGATCCACTTTCAAATACTGACGACGGCAGTTGCATTTTCCTTGCAGCATGTTTGCCGGGTTGTTTGGATATCAACGCATGTAATTATGACGCTTCTGCCACATATGAAGATTTTTCGTGCAGCTACGATTGTCTCTTCGGATGTCTTGAAGTTGGCGCTTGCAACTACGCCTTTGAAGCTATCTACAACGATTTTTCTTGTGACTATTCCTGCTTCGAAATAGGCTGCACCGATCCGCTTGCTTGCAACTTTAATCAGTACTCCATAACAGATGATGGATCTTGTTTATATGCAGAGTGTATAACTGGATGCACCCAGCCGACTGCTTGCAACTATAATCCACTTGCAAATTCGGAAGACTTTTCATGTGTCTACGGATGCATTGCCGGTTGCACTTCTTCTGAGGCTTGCAACTTCAACGTGGTAGCTAACCTCGATGATGGCTCCTGTACTTTTCCTGGTTGCATGAACGTCAACGCGGTGAATTATGATCCAAGTGCTGGATGCGCTGGCAATTGTTATTTCGAATGTATCGCAGACTATGATGGCAGCGGAAGCCAAGACATGGACGACTTTCTCCTTATCCTGAATGCTTTCGGTTGCATTGGAGATTGCGCGCCTTATGATCTAGATGGCGATGCTCTTGTAGGGACTTCAGATCTGCAGCTGTTCCTGGCAAACTTCGGCGTGATGTGCGCTGAATAGTGATTTTAGTATTCAAGAGTGCGCATTCGATTTCCAATTGGAAATTAGAATGCGCACTTTTTGGTAAATAAATGAAATGACTATTTTTAGGAAATCGCAGGAGTCCATGTTATAAAAGAACAACTTATCTCACAGCCTTAATGCATTTTTTAGTATCCTTGCTTTCCTTAGTTCCTTATCATGAAAAAAACAACTTTTACACTCCTTGCTGTAATTCTCATCTTACAGACCAAGGCTCAATTTGTACAAAATGCGTTCAGCCTTGGCGGAACAGGATATGACGGCATTACC
>Ga0075163_10014981_pt1 | contig 9996 bp, 3 predicted proteins | sample JI1023141ADNA_FD_71478 | JGI IMG/M metagenome (GOLD analysis project Ga0075163, IMG submission 71478) | Wastewater effluent complex algal communities from Wisconsin, to seasonally profile nutrient transformation and Carbon sequestration -... | ecosystem: Engineered > WWTP > Effluent > Algae... | reverse complement strand
GGGTAGCTCACGTGCTGGTTCGCGCGGGCCAGCCGAATCACGCCCTCCTCGAGCGGTTGCCGCAGCACCTCGAGCACGTGCCGTCGGAACTCGGGCAGCTCGTCGAGGAACAGCACTCCGCGGTGCGCCATCGAGAGTTCGCCCGGCCTCGCCATCGGCCCACCACCCACGAGCCCCGCGTCGCTGATGGTGTGGTGCGGCGCGCGAAACGGCCGCTCGTGAATCAACGCCGCGTCTTGCGGCACGAGCCCGAGCACCGAGTAGATGCGCGTGACGTCGAGCGCTTCGTCGAACCGCATCTGCGGAAGAATCGTCGGCAACCGTCGCGCGAGCATCGTCTTGCCCGAGCCGGGAGGCCCGCACACGAGCACGTTGTGCCCACCCGCCGCGCCGAGCTCGAACGCGTCCTTCACGTCCTCCTGGCCGCGCACGTCGGCCATGTCGAGCGGGTGCAGCACCTTCGGCGGCCCGTTCGGGTTGCGTTGATACGGCGGCAGCGGCGCGTCTCCCGTCAGGTGCGCGACGGCCTCTTGAATCGTCGCCACCGGAATCACCTGAATGCGGTCGACCAGCGCGGCCTCGGCGGCGTTCGCTTGCGGCACGAGCACTCCGCGAAACCCCGCGTCACGGGCGGCGAGCGCCAGCGGCAACACGCCACGAATCGGCTTCACCGCGCCGTCGAGCGAGAGCTCTCCACCGAAGAGCCAGCCCTCGAGCGACTCGGGCTCGAGCAGTCCACCTGCGGCGAGCACTCCGAGCGCAATCGGCAGCTCGAACGTCGCGCCCTCTTTCTTCAGGTCAGCCGGAGCGAGGTTCACCGTGATGCGCTTCTGCGGCAGCACGAAGCCGCAGTTCTTCAGCGCCGACACCACGCGCACCTTGCTCTCCTTCACCGCGCCGTCGGGCAGCCCGACCACGTTGAAGAACGGCAGCCCGAGCGCCATGTCGACCTCGACCTCCACCACCACTGCCTCGATGCCGACCAGCGCACCCGACCGAACCCGCGCGAGCATGTGAACGCCTCCCGAACGAGGCGGGAGCAAGCGTCAGGCCCGGCGGTGTCCACCCTGCATGGTCACGAGAACAGACGCACTCTCAGCGACTGAGAACGAGACTGGAGTCCACGTGCGCATCTCTCACGGGAGACCAGTGTGCTGGTTCTTCAGTTCGACGCCCGGCGCGCTTCTCCAGTTCGACTTCGCCGCGGAATGGTCGGCGGCTTCGTCTCACGGCAGACAGAGCGTGTCGTACGCGACGTCGACGGTGCCACGCGTGCCGGTGAGCATTTGTGGCAACACGACGGTGTTGGTGGCCACGTCGAACTGAAACGTCGTGTTGGCGAGCGGAGCGCCGGCCTGACTCACGACCAGGTTCGGCGTCGTCGAAGGCGTGCCCGTGAGCCAGACGCGGTCGCGAGAGCCGGCAGCCACGAGGCCTGCCTGCTGCAGTGCGATGGGCCAGGGGCTCGTGCAGAGACTCAGCCGCGTGCCTCCGAACGCCACGACCGTCGGGTCAGGCGGCGGCATCATCGGCGAGGGACAGCCCGCGTTCGGCTGGTCAATCAAGCTCAGGGTGAAGTCCTGCGGCCGATTGGCGCCCTTCACGTTCCGAAGCAGCGCGAGCTGCCAGCCCGCGGGAGTGCCGAACCCTTCGAAGTCGGCGATGGCAATGACCCCGAGCACGGCGGTGCGACGCAGCAGGCCGGCGCTCCGGGTCGGGTCGAACACGTTGGGGGCCGTGAAGGCATTCACCGTGTTCGCGACCAGCTCTTCTTGCGCGTTCGTCTGTGTCTGAAACCAGCTGGCGACATGAATCAGCGGCGACGGCGTGCTCGAGGTGATGACTCGAACGCCGGCGTCACTCGAGAGGAAGGCTCCATTGACGCAGCGTGGGCAGTTGGGTGACTCCGACTGCGAGCCCGTCGCCGCGATGCGCACGTCGACGCCCTGGTTCATCGGCCCTGTGCGCAGCCAGTCGAAGTTCGCCACGAGGGCCGCGTGGCCCGGCGCGAACGAGCACGACGTGTCGACGACCAGCAGCACGTCTGCAGCGCTGGGGAGCCCGGTGGCAAACGTCTCCTTCACGCGGGTCGTCGGCGCACCTCTGCCTCGCAGCACGACGAGGTGCTCGAGCGGCTCCGGCTGCTGAACCGAGACGCGAAATGCTCCCAGCTCGTCGCCTTCAGCCTGCGGGCGGAACCGCAACTGCAGCGACACGGGCATGCCTCCGCGCGTCAGCGTCAGCGGCCCCTGCGGCAGCGGCGTCACCACCGAGAAGGCCTGTCGCCCATCGTCAACCAGCGCGCCACCGGTGATGGTGATGGGCGTGTTGCACTGGTTGAAGAGCTGCACCGAGCGGTCGACCGAGCGACAGCCCAGCGCGACGGTTCCAAAGTCCATCGGGCTCGGGTCGATGACGAGACAGCCCACGGCCTGCGTCGCCGCGAGCGGCACGGTGGCGAGGCCCTGCTGACTCGAGAGGCGCACGTCGACCGCACCGACGAGGGTCGAGGGCGAGGCAGGCACGGGCCCTGGCTGCTCGGCGCGCACGATGATGGAGCGGCACTCCTGCGGCCCAAGCTCGACGTCACGAAGCGGGTCGGCCACCGAGAAGCCAGGCCCACGCGCGGTGGCGTTGCTCACCAGACACCGGTCGCCAGCCGCGACGCCGGTGTTGCACAGGCGCAGCGCGCGCTCCTTCGGCAGCGGCTCACTCACGTGGCCAAAGTTGAGCGCGGGCGTCAGCGTGAAGTTGCACGGCGGCAGCTGCACCGGCCGCGCGGTGATGCGAATGGTGACCATCGGCCGCTCGGGGTCGTTGCTGGTGAACGTCACGTCCCACGCCTTGAGACCCATCGCGTCGGTGTTCGCGTCCTGCAGCGCGAGGCGCACGGGCAGCGAGAGCCCCATGGTGTTGGGAGCCAGAGACGACGGCGACCCAGCTGGTGGCGCGTTCGCGCACTTCCCCGCCATGAAGGCGCCGACGCAGAGCTCGTCGATGAGCGACTGGGGGTTGGCGGGCTGAATCGTCCACGGCGTCGAGAGCTGCAGGTTGTACGCAGGGTCGGGCGGAACCGTGTTGTGCCCATGGTTGCGAAGCTCGAGGGTGCTCATCAGCGGAGCAGCGCCAGCGATGAACGGAACGCGCCCCAGGTCGAGTGAGGTGACGTTGAGGCTCGGTCCACCGCCGAACCCCGTGACGGGCATCGTGAGCTGCGCCGGGCGGGCGATGGAGGTGGTCGCCGTCAACACGCTCGTCTGGGGCCCGAGCACGGTGGGCCTGAAGCGCAGGTCGATGGTGGCGGTGCCTGCGACGAGGCCGCCGTTCGCGTCTCGGCGCGCGCCGGGAACCGTCAGCGTCGTCACGCCGGGCCGAAGCATCTCGAAGAAGCGGCCACCCGTGAGCTGCACCCGGCTGAGCTCGACTGGGAGCATCGACAGGTTCGTCACCGTCACGGTGTGGTCCTTCATGCGGCCTGGCAACGCGAAGCCGAAGTTCGCGGGAGGACCCCACGTCAGCGTCTCGCCGACGCCGAGTCCGTCGAGCTTCACGTTCACGGTGTCGCACAACGCCGAGAGCTTCACCGCCAGCACCTCGCGGAACAGGCCCTCGGAGCGCGGGGAGAACCGAATGGTGACGACGCGCGTCTCCATCGGCGCGAGTGAGATGCTCGAAGGAGCACCACGCAAGTCGTACGCAGTGCTGGTCGCGAGCGGCCCGAGCGTGACGGTGGCGGTGCTGGTGGTGGGGTTCTTCAACGTCAGCGGCAGCTCGAGGAAGTCACCCACCGCGACGCCACCGAAGTCGCGCACCTGCTGGACGTCGCAGGTCGCGTCGATGACCTGCCCCGAGAGCTCGAAGGGCACCGGCGCCTCGATGGTGCTGCTCGAGAACCACAGCCGCAGCTGGGCGCGTTCGCTTCCGACGGCCGTGGCGAGGAAGGTGATGGGCAGCCCGACCGTTTCGCCGCGAGGGATGAGCGCGCGCGTCTGCGGCACGACGAAGACCGGAGCGTCGACGACCTCGTCACCGAGCTGCACGCCGCTCCCGACGCCAACGCGCTCGATGCGCTCGAGCTGCAGAGGGCCCTGACCGATGTTCTCGATGAAGAGCGTGGAGCTGGCTGGCGTGGCGAGACGAACGGCGCCGAAGTCGAAGCCGGGAGCCGTGATGCGCGCGCCTTGATGCTCGATGAGCAGCTTCGGCGTTCCCCGCGAAAGGGATTGGGTTTGGCACTGGCACGAGGCCAGTGAGAGGAGGACGAGGAAGGACGCGCGGGTCAGAGACATGTGAGCGGGTACGAAACATCGAGCCCCGCTCCGGCCACGGGAAGGTACGCAGGGTCAGTCACGACGACGGCGTTCGAGGCGGCATCGTAGCGCCATGTGGTGGCCGGTAACGAGACTCCGTTCCGTTTCACCGTCATGCCGCTCGACGACATCGGCGTGCCACGCAGGAAGAACGTGTCACGCAGCCCGAACGCGCGCGCGCCGACCGAGGTCAGCGCCGACGGCCAGTCGATGGAGCACGCGTCGACGTCGAATCCGTGGAACGTCCTCGCGGCCAGAGCATGCGGTGTTTGCGAGCGTGGATCCGGGTCGGCGAGACAGCCCATCGGAGCGGGGTCGATGGGCGTGATGACGTTCCACGAGAGGCGGCCAGTGCGCAGGTCTCCCGTGAGCGCCTCGAGCAGCACTGTCGCGTGCCCGATGGAGAGCGAGGACTGCTCCGACGCCTTCGTCATGCACACCACGCCCACCGAGGCGTCTTCACGAAGGAATGGCGCGTTCATCGCGGCGATGGCGGGTTCGAGACACTTCTCGATGGCGCTGCCACGAGTACCGACGGACTGAACGGTCACCGCGAGCTGCTGCGCCGCACCCGCCTGCGACGAGTTCACGATGCGCCCCTGCGTGCCCGGAATCGGCAGCAACTCGCCCGTCGTGCAGGCCGCGCTCGCGCACCCTCCATCAGGCAACGAGTCGTCTTCGGCGATGGTGACTCCGGCTTGCCAGTCGATACCGCGCGAGGTGGCCGACGAGAGAAACGCGCTCACGTTCTGCGCGAAGGCCGATTGGTAGCTCTGCGTGCCGTCGACGACGAGCAGCACGTCGGCTTTGGCAGGTGGCGGACCGAACGTGTCGGTCGTCTCGGCCGTGACGGCGCCAGTGCCCGAGAGCCGCACCAGATACGAGCGTTGCTGTGGCTCGAGGGTCTCGATTCGGAACCAGCCGACGCTGCCGCCGGGCGGTCCGAGGTTGGGGAAGCCGAAGCTCACCTGCGAGAAGCCTGGCGGAATCGAGGAGCCAATGGGTGACGACAGCGCGAACAGCGGACACGAGCTCGAGTTGGTGCAGCTGCCGACTCCAGGAGCCACGTAGCCGCTCGCGAGGGAGCTGCTCGTCACCGTGACGGGCTGCGAGCACCGGTTGATGATGCCGAGGTTGCGCGTACTCGCTCGACAGCCTGGAGCGACGGTGCCGAAGTCGAGCGGCGCGATGGCGAGACAGGTCGAGCCCACCTCCATCGAGAGTGGAAGCGACTGGCGTGGGCGCATCGGGTCCGAGACTGAGAACTCGATGGCTCCCCGCTTCACGCCCTCGGGCAACGTCGCATTCGCGTGGACGTCGAACGACAGACACTGCTGCGGCACGAGCTCGACCACGCCCTGCGGCATCGAAGGCGCCGAGAAGCCGGCACCCGAGACTTGAAACGAGTGAATGAGACAGCGCTCTCCGGTTGCCGTGAGTGGCGCCACGTTGCAGACCTGCACGGGAGCGACGCTGATGGCGGACGCTCCCGGCGCGAGCGTCGCGAACTTCACCACCGAGGGAGTCACCGCGAAGTTGCACGGAGGAACCGTCACGGGCTGAGCCGTCACCCGAACCGTCGTCGTGGCCGCGCTCGTGTCGTCGGAGGCGAAGGCCACGTTCCATTCCTTGAGGCCGTTCGCTGCAGCGGTCGAATTCGCGAGCAGCACGTGCACGGGAAGCTCGAGCACCGCACCTGGCTGCAGTGACGTGAGCACCTCTGGCGGCAGGTTTCCCCTGCAGGTGTTGGTCAGCCGGTCGAGTTCACCAACACAGAGCTCGCCGGGCGACGTCGCGAGGTTCGCTGGCGAGATGCTGTAGGGCAACGTCACCATCACCGGCAGCGAGCCACAGCTCCGCAAGCGGAGCGTGCGCGTGGCGACCGACGAGCTGCCTGCGAAGTACGGCACCCTTCCGAACTCGAGCGGCGATTCGATGCACAACCGACGGGAGCCACCGAGGCCACGCAGCGGCAGCGTGAAGTTCCCCTGCGCGGCGAACGACGTGCGCCCCGAGAGCTGTCCCGTGCCGGAGCCGAGCATGCGAGGTGAGAAGCGCAGCGTGAGCGTCGACAGACCGTCGCTCCAGCGGCCGTCGGTGGCGCTCGTGCCTGCGGGAACGATGAAGGGACCAGGCGTGACGAGCGAGAACGAGTCAGTCACCACGAGATCGGAGAGCGTGGCGGGCTGCGAGGTGTGATTGCGTACGGTGACGGTGCGCTCGACGCTGCCCGGCGGCTCGACTGCTCCGAAGTCGACTGGAGACGGCTCGAACGTCAGCCCGGGCGAGACCGATTTTCCGCGGATGCGCACCAGTTGATCAGCACAGCCATCGGGTGAACTCAGGAGAAACGCGAGATCCTCCTCGCGGGCGTCGGTCGGCGCGAAGTGAACGGGGAGAGACTGACTGGTGTTCGGCTGCAACACGACGTTGGCTGCCGAGCCGAGCGTGATGGCGTTCGAGTTGCCTACCGAGTTGATGCTCAGGGTGCGCACTTCGCCCGTGTCGTTGCGAAGCACGACGACGTCGCCGGCGCTTTCACCGACAGCAACACGGCCGAGGTCGAGCGCGGCGCCCTGCGTGAGGGTGGCGCAGTCGGTGCGGAACGTGCGGCCCACGAGCGTGAAAGGAAGGCGCTGCATCCCCGTCAAGACGCGGCTGAAGCGCAGGTCGAGCAGCGCTGCCTGGGTGGTGCCGCCGACCGGGCCCGCGTGAAAGGTGACGGGAACCATGACGGCGTCGCCGGCATTCAGCTCCACGCCTTCGACGCTGGTGAGTTCGAACACCATGCCGGGCAGTCGAGTCGGGCCCACTTGAACGAGCGGGCCGGCCGCCGTGAGGCTGTCGACGACGAGCTTGTTCCTGCCGATGTTGATGATGCCGAACCGCCCGGTGACCGACTGACCAGGTGAAGCGATGAGCGACAGCGCGTCGGACTCGACGAACACGCCGTCGACCTCTGCGACCAGACGCACCTCGCCGAACACCGGCTCTTCGATGGTGGGGCCGCAGCGGCACGCACTCGAGAAAGCCACCATCACCATCAGAAGCGGACGCATACGCAGTTCATCGCGCAGCGTTGCTCGAGCGTCAACTCAGCGACCGACGACCCGAAGCGGGAGCCGCACGAGTCCCCGCTCTGGCGCCGACGTCATGAACTCGAGCTCTGCACTGACGGTTCCGCGCACGAACGGCATCGCTCGCAGCGAGACGACTTCACACTCGCCGGGCGGCAGCACCACTCCTGCGGTCGAATGGTCCATCGCGAAGGCCGCACTCGTCGGACGCAACCGGAACGAGTCGACGAAACACACTTCGGTCGGCGTGCTCGCGGGCGCTGCATTGCAGAGTCGAACCGTGCCGGTCGCCGACAGTCCAACGCCCACCTCGCCGAAGTCGAGCGCTCGTGAGGGCTGACGTTCAATCTCTGTCATCAGCTCCAGCGAACACGGCGGCGCTTCGACCGGAGTCGCCGTCACCTGCAGCTCGACGGTGGGCGTCACGGGCGCGTCGGTGGGAATCGACATGCTCCAGGACTTCATCCCGGTGGGGTCCTGATTCAGGTCGGCCAACGTGAGGGTCACGGGCAGGCGAAGCAGCGTGCCTGGCGCGACGAGGGCTGGCAGCGAAGGAGCGCACGAACCCGAATCGTCGACCTCTCCGATGCACAGCTCAGTGCCCGCGGCGAAGCGGCCAACCACCACAGGAACACCCAACCGCAACGGCGCTGAGCCCGTGTTCTCGACCGTCACTTCACGCAGCGAGCGGATACGCCGGGCTGACGAGAACGCGACCGGCCCGAAGTGGACCGTGTGAGCGCTGGCGACGACGCGTTCCGGTCCGCCATCGACCACGAGCGCGATGTGAAGCCTCGCCCCCGCTTCGTCATCACGCAGCGTGAGGGACCCGCGTTGAAGCCCATGAGCGGTCGGCGCCGCCTCGATGAACACCTCGATGGAAGACGTGCGCCACTGACCCGGCTGTTCGTGAAGCGCCGCGGGAATCGTGAGTGTCTGGCCGCGCACCACCGAGAACTCGTCACCGAAGACCGCGGCCGTGAGCGTCACGGGGCGCGGCAGCGTGTTGCGGACGAGCACGGACGAGATGGTTCGCGTCAACGGCTCGACGCGGCCGAAGTCGAGCGTCTCGGGACCGTCGAGCGCGGGCAACCTCCATGCTGAACCGCGCAGCGTCACCCGGCTCGAAAGACATCGAAGAGAAGACAGCTCGAGCGTCGCTCGATGTTCGCCATCGAACGCTGGATTCCAGCTGACAGGCAGCTCGACGTCGCCGTTGCCCGGCACGCGCACGAGCTCGCCAGGCTTCACGAGACTGAACAGACCGCGCTCGTTGACGAAGCGGCCGAGCCGAACCAACTGGTCACCTGCTGCTGGGTTGTGCAGGGTGATGACGCGCTCGATTCGTTCGCCAACGCGGGCGGAGCCGAAGTCGACGTCGACCGCCGTGATGCAGTCGCTGCGAAGTACTTCGCCGACGAGCGAGAAGACGATGACGTGTCCTCCACCGAAGCGCAGCTCGAGCTGACTGGCGACCGAGGCGCCACCGCGACGCGCGTGGAACAACACTGGCACCGTGACCCACGCGCCAGACGCGATGGGCTGTCGTGGCAAACCGACCTCGAAGTCAGGCGACGCTTCCTCGAGAAGGCCCGGCGCGCGAACGAGACCGTTGAAGGTCGAGACCTGCGTGAGCTCGAGCTCGCCATGGCCCGTGTTGATGATTCGGAAAGAACCGCTGACGTCCTGTCCGACGCTGCCCGTCAACGAGAGGACGAGCGTGTCGATGCCGCGATCTCCTTCATCGACGAGAAGGTGCGGCTGGCCGCGCGGCTGGGGCGGTTCGACTGTCGGCTCCACCATCGCTGGCTGGCAGCCGAGCAGCACCACGCCCGCGATGACGAACAGACCGCGCACCACCGATGACATCCCGCACCAACGCGCTCCACGTCAATGCGACGGGGCGCGCGTCTTCAGCGCCGGTTCGCGTCGGCGAACGTCTTCAGCGCCGACCCTGCCTCGACGCCACCGCTGTGCGCCGGAGCGAGCCACTTCACCTCGACCCCTTCAGCCTCGAGCCGATCTGCCAGCGCCACCATCGAGCGCACGTTCAACTCGGGGTCCTCGGAGCGGTCCGCCGGCACCGGCCCCAGCGCGCCCTTCGCCGTGATGAGCGCGTTGTCACCGAGCAGCAGCGTTCCACCGATGAGGTACGCCGCGCTGCCCGCGGTGTGGCCGGGCACGGAGAACACGCGCACCTCGGTCGACCCGAACCGAAGCGTCTGCCCGTCGCTCAGCACGTCGTCGATGGTGGCGTCGGCCTTCGCGAAGCGTGAGAGCACCTCCTGCTCGGCGGCGAGCGCAGCGACCCTCGCGTTCGGGAGCAACGGCAGTCCACCGACATGGTCCTGGTGACCGTGGGTGAAGAGCACCGAGACCACCTCTTCGGGCTTCACACCGTTCTCCGACAAGCGGGCGCGCAGCTCTTCGGGCCGCCAGCAGGCATCGACGAGCACGGGACCGACGTCAGTCTTCACCAGGAAACAGCTCGTGAAGAGGTCGATCATCGCGACGGCCGGCCCGAGCGTCTTCTTGTTCTCGATGCCAGAGACGTCGGAGCAACCAACCACGGCGAGTGCGAGCAGGAGCGTCGTACGCATAGGGACACG
>Ga0075163_10014979_pt1 | contig 9997 bp, 8 predicted proteins | sample JI1023141ADNA_FD_71478 | JGI IMG/M metagenome (GOLD analysis project Ga0075163, IMG submission 71478) | Wastewater effluent complex algal communities from Wisconsin, to seasonally profile nutrient transformation and Carbon sequestration -... | ecosystem: Engineered > WWTP > Effluent > Algae... | reverse complement strand
CCACAAAATGCCGAGGTAGCTCAGTGGCAGAGCAGGGGACTCATAAGCCCTTGGTCGGGAGTCCAAATCTCCCCCTCGGCACTAATAAAAACCCGCCAATTGGCGGGTTTTTATGTTTTTTTACCAAGCGGTGTATTTTTGAGTTATACACTATTTCATATCCATAGCTGAATGTAAAACAGCTCTAAGCATCATTGACGTTTATTAAACTGCCACAAGCTCAGCAGCCCCCAAAAACCGATGACAATATAGCCAAGAAATTGACTCATGAGAATAAATGCAAGCGCATCTGCCTTTGAAATTCCAAAGGGAGTGAGTGCAACAACGGCGGCAAATTGATATACACCCACGTAGCCCGGCGTGGATGGAATGGCGCTGGAAAGTCCCAGTGCAAATAAAAGAATAAACGCGTGCTGAAGCTTGAGCGGTATTTTGAGAATGAAAGCCAACAACACAGCGCCGACGGCATCCATGAACCAGATCAGACCGGTGAGGCCGGTGAATTGTGAAATTCGCGCGACACCATGAATGGACTTAAGACCGGTGATGAACTGCTGCAGGAATTGGTCGAGTTTCAATTTGAAGGTTTCTTTTATGAACGGCAAGTGCTGAATCATGTTTCGCAGAAAAGATTCAAAATATGGAGTGATAAATACTCCCGCCAAACCGATCAAACCCAAAATGGCAATACCACGCAAAACATTTTGCGAAACAAATGAGGCGATGCCCGTTGCAGACAACGCAAAGGAGCCAAGCACGATCAACGCGATCAAATCCATCAGACGTTCGACGAGGCCGACTGTTAGCGCGTAGGATGCACTGATCTTATTTTGCCGCGCAAGATACGCAGCGCGGATCAATTCACCGGCGCGTGCGGGGAGAATGTTATTCCCCAAATATCCGGCCATGTTTGCAAAAAACACATTCGATACAGGAAGTTCATTACCGGAACTCAACAGGGCACGCAGGCGCAGTCCACGCACGAAAAAACCGGCGCTATTCCAGAGGAGAACAAGGGGTAGATAAAGATAGTCAGCATTCTGGAGGGTGATAAAAAAGTTTGTCCAATCCAGATCGCGAAGCGTGAAATAAAGAAGGAGGACGGCCAGCAAAATGGAAAACACAAGCATAAAAGGATTAACCCGTGAAGACATTTCATCTTCACGGGTTTTGATTAGTGCTGAGAACAATCCTCGTCGCTTCAAAAGTTGATTCGCTCTTTTTCGATTACCAGCGGACGATGCATAACCTGGGTATAGATCGCACCGATATATTCCCCCACAATTCCCAGAAACATCAACTGAACAGAACCGAGGAAGAATAGTCCGATCACCAGGGGCGCGGAGCCAAGCGAGAATTGATACCAAAAAATGAGTTTGTAGATCAGATACGCCAGACCAATCAAAAAACTAACGAGGGCCGAAAGAAAGCCAAACATGGTAGCGATCCGTAAGGGGACCTTTGTGTAACTGGTGAGACCAAGCATGGCAAGGTCGTACAAGGTGTAAAAATTATTTTTCGTTAAACCACGTTTCCTTCGCGGCTGGGTAAATATAATTTTCGCAACATCAAAGCCAAGGTCGGAAACCATGCCACGAAAATAGGGGTACGGATCATCAATTTTTCGAACAATATCCATTACTTTGCGATCATACAAACCAAAGCCGGTAAAATTTTCGATCAAACTTACATCGGAAAGTGAACGCAAGACACGGTAATAAAGAGTACGAAAAAAATGAAAGAACGCAGAAGCCTCTGTCTTTTCTTTAACGCCGATCACGACCGGGTATCCTTCCTCCCATTTCTTCAGAAAATCAGGGATTCTCTCCGGGGGGTCTTGCAGATCAGAAGCCATGGCGATCACGGCATCTCCACCGGCCTGGAGAATAGCATACACCGGCGAGCGGACATGTCCAAAGTTGCGGGTATTCAGGATAACTTTTACACGCTGGTCCTTCGCTGCAAGGTCACGCAGTTTTTTTGCAGTATCATCTGTGGAGGCGTTATCAATGAATATCTGCTCATATTCGTAATCCAACACAGCCATCACACTCTGAATCCGCGCATGCAGTTCCTCGACATTTTCTTCCTCATTGAAACAGGGAGTAATAATGCTAATCAGTTTTTTCATATTTTCTCAGATCACAGTCCACGGGTGGAAAGTTGCTTACGGAGGCCCAGATCGCGGTTATATAAGCTATCGACCGCATCCACCATCAAGGGTGCATCTGCCTCAACCTGTTTGGCGAGGGACTGATCGTTCAGTAATTCACGACAGGAGAGCTGCCCCTTCTGCAAAGGAATGGCAAGATAGTAATCATCACTTGTGAGGATGTGCCCGGCGGGAAGATCACGCTTTGCATAAACTCCGCGCACGAGGGATGTGAGATAGTCAATCTCTTTTTGTGACGAAGGCGCCTTTTCTGTGCCTGGTGCGCCACACATTTCGCGCGCCTTGTGAAAAGTCTGGAACCATTCCGCGATTTGTTCGGGAGTGGAGCAATAGGGTGAAAACAGCTTGTCATCTGTTTTTATGTCAATATGACGTTCAAAAGTCCGCGCACCTTTGGCATAAGCGATAAGAATAGAAGACCGCCAGTCATGATATTCATGTGTAGACAGTCCGATAATATGACCTGGATAACGATGCTTGAGGAAATCAATCTGATTCAACTGTAATTCATAATCTTCTGCAGGATAGATGGAGACGCAATGATTAATGGCAAGAGGAATATTGCGATTGTCAAAAAACGTGACCATATCATCAATATCCTTCAGGGATGATCCACCGGTGGAAACAAGAACGGGTTTGCGGGTCTTTGCAATTTTTTCCAAAAGCGGCCAGTCAGTAATATCCGAGCTTGCGATCTTGATAATCTCGACTCCAAGTTCCACGCACAGGTCCACTGATTTCTCGTCGAATGGGGTGACAAGGCGCACACAACCGGTACGGCGAACAGCCTCCACCAATTGCGCAAGCTCATCACGGGTCAGACGTGTATCCAGCGTTTTCTTTATATAGCGGATATCTTCGCGATTTTGAAAATTTTTATGGATAAAGTTATCCACATCACGGAATTGAAACTTGATGGCGGCATGCACATTGTTATAACGTACAACCGCGCCAAATTCCTTTACGATCCGTAGGCCACGGTCAATATCGCCCCAATGATTGTTTGCAAGTTCCAGCACGAACAGATCTTCAAAAATATCACGATTGATCATAAAAGCACCTCCGATTGAATAGTGAGGAAAACAAAATTAGCAATAATTATTTTACTCTTCCCATAGGGGAATGAGCATATTCGTTGCGAGTTCGTCACGCTCCAGAAACGGGAACATATCCTCGAGCGGCGCGGAGACGATGCGTCCATCGGGCAATTGCCGTGAACTTTGGCGCGGCTCAAATCCCTGGGCGGGATCAAGGATGACTTCGCAAACCACAGGGCCTGAAGCAGACAAGACTTCACGCAAACCAGGAAGGAAATCAGCCAAGTCAAGCTTTACGGCGGTAAACCCATAGGCCTTAGCAAGTTTGATTGTGTCAGGGAATGAAACGCCCGAATCAGAACTCTCGCCGACAGTGCCTCCAAAAAAACCTTTTTGAGAGGTTCTGATGGAAAGATAACCATTATTATTGAGTACGAAAATCTTAAGCGGCAATTGATACTGAATAACAGTTTGCAGTTCCTGAATATTTAACTGTAAACTTCCATCACCTGCAAGGCAGATCACCTGGCGGCCGTCACCAGCCACCGCTGCACCAATGGCTGCGGGCAGGTCGTACCCCATGGAAGCAGAGCCCGAATTGGAAAAGAGTCGCTGACCGAGTTTTAGTTTTCCGGCTTGAAATGAAATAATGCAAGCTGATGCATTTCCAGTAACAACGATATCGTCTTTACCAAGGTTTTCAAACATGGTACCCATAAAAAAATATGGATTTATCTTACCGGTAAATTCGCGATGCTTTGGCAACACAGCGGGATATTTCTCATTTAATTCCCTGCACCATGCCAACCATTCCGAATGTTGACTTGTATCCCAATCTCCAAGTTGTACCTGCATTTCCTTGAAGAAATCGCGTAAATCCGCGTGGATAGGCATATCTGGCTTCAGGGTCGGTTTATTTAATTCAGCGGAATCTACATCCACCCAGATTTTATAAGCGGCGCGTGCAAAAGATTTGAATGCATAGCCTGTCTGGCGAATATTTAAGCGGCTTCCTAAAATCAGGAGAACATCTGAATTTTGTACTGCAAAGTTTCCACCGCGCGTTCCTATCGTGCCCGGACGGCCGCAGAAGACGGGGTCATCTGAGGCAATTGTGTCATGTGTCCAGCCGGTTGTGACGGGGATGCCAAGTTTGTGAACGACTTCGAGAAATGCGTCTACTTCTCCGGAAATGCGGACGCCGCTCCCGGCGAGGATCACAGGACGTTTTGCGTTTTTTAGTTTATCCAATGCCTGAGCCACAGATTCGCTTAATTGGACAGAGGCAGGTTCGGGCGTCATAAAAGATGCGAAACCTTCCAATGTTGACTCATCCACCTGGCTGGATTGAACATCAATCGGAATATCGAGCCAACATGGGCCGGGTCTTCCCATTTGCGAAAGATGCCAGGCCTTTTCAAGATGGTAGCGGATCGTTTGCGGATCGGTAATGGTCACTGCGTATTTTGTGATTCCGCGAACCATGGAAATAATATCCACTTCCTGATCACCTAGCTGGCGAAGCTCAGGCAGGTCATAGGTGCGGACGTAGGTCTCGCGTTTTACTTGACCGGAGAGAATCAACATGGGAATTGAATCTGTAAAGGCTCCATAAACGCCATTCAATGCATTAATCCCCCCCGGCCCTGTGGTGACATTGACCACACCGGGTTTGCCGGTGATGCGCGCATATCCCTCGGCAGCCATGGCACTGGCCTGTTCGTGATGATTGAAAATGGTTTTGATCTGCGGATGCTTTCCGATGGCGTAATTTAAAAACATGGAGCCGCCGCCAGTAAGCATAAACACATGGCGAACGCCAAATTCAGAAAGCCGGTTTGCTATATATTCAGAGACTCGCATCGTTTATTCCCCGGCCAGAGTGGCATATATTAATGGAAGCGGCAAGCCAGCTTGCTCCAACACTTCAGTTTCATAACCATACCCGGATAGTATGTCACAAACGTCATCAGTCACCAATCGCGCATTAATTACGTGCGGTTCAAGAATCAAACGTGGCCGATATTTTTTTAATATAGTACCTGATGTTTTTAAGACCTCGATCTCGGCGCCTTCAATGTCCATTTTGATGTAGTCAATTCTTGTAACTTTATACTCAGCACAAAAATCACTCAAAGAAATAACAGAGATTTGAAAAAGGTTGGCAGCCCGGCCCTGAACTTCTGATATTCCGGAGCCCATGTTGCCCTCGGATTGAAACATCAAATCACCGCTTGTAGACCACAATCCTTTATTAATGGCCACCACATTTGACAATCTATGATATTCAATATTTTTACATAGCACTTCGTAATTTACAGGGTCAGGCTCAAAAGCATACACCATCCCGTCTTCACCAACAGCCTTGGAAAATCCCCAAACTGTTGACCCACAATAAGCTCCCATATCAAGGACAATATCGCCCGCCTTAATCTCGCCTTTTTGAAGATAGATATCTGTTGTATCAAGAGGCTCCGCGAAAGAGCTGAAATAAAACGGTATGCCGGATGGCATTAAGACATGCTGACGAGGCATAGAGTAATCCACCACCATCTGACCATCCAACGCCTCGGGTTGAACCGCATCAAAATAATAGCTGAAGTTATCCACTACATCCTGCAGGTATGCAAAGTGGCGCATTGATATTTTTATTATCTTCCCATCCCTGGCAACTAGCAGCACTAATGCGCTGCTTTTCTTTTCAAGCCGCAAGAGAATCCTCTTTTGTGCGGCACGCCCTTGCATAACAAACAAGTATATATTTGCACCCAGAGAAGTAGAGACAATCCACTTTTCAAGAAGTTTGTATACCCCAAGCGTTTTTATTAATTTCTTTACAAGTTCAAGAATATCCATAAAACCTCCTCACAGGTCAAACTATTTTTTAGCTAAAAGTGGAATGCAATACAACACAACGTCAAAATCGTTAAAACCGTGCGCACGTAGAAAGTATTGATAATGCCCCATTGCCATGCTTTCAACAAGCAGCGGAATTTGCCACAGGTGTTCCGGGCGATGATAGATGGAAATAGCCAGACTAGGATATGATTTCTGAATCAGATTTCTTGCCCCCAACAAGGCATCTGGTTCAGCACCCTCAATATCCATTTTTATTAAATTGGGCATAAAATTTGGAATGGCTTCATCAAGCGAAACGCATTGAACCACTGCATCCCCGCCAAGCGAAATAGCGCTTGCTTCACCATTGCCGGTATGAAATGACAATTGGCGGGCTGAAGAGGATACTCCGCAGGGCCACAACCCTACAGAAGGAAAGCTTTCCAGATTTTCTTGTACAAATCCGGAAAGCTTACGGAAACTACCTTCATCTGGTTCAAAAGCTGAAATTGCCTCAAAAGGAATTTGGGATCTCTGAAAGTTCCGCAGGGTATCACCGTCAAAAGCGCCGCAATCCACAAAACGAAGGGGTTTTTCCCATGCGGGAATGTCGGGCGGGAAATATTGATGGTCCAGATCAGGGGCAGGCAAAACAGAGTAATCGCCATTGATCCGAAAATCAAGAATGGAGCCATACAATGATCTACTCACCTCATCTGCCCACATCAAGTCAACTTTTTCAATGAGCGATTTGAAAGAATGGTAATAATCTCTTCTGGTTAGCCAATAACGGACCCCAAGTTCTTCGCTAAAGAAATCATACAATTCAATGAGCGTGATAATTCGCACTGCGCCTGCATCTCTTACCCGCTCTACAATTGGAGGGATTTCAGCGTCACGGTTATGGATGCCAATCACAACAATTGAGCCAGAAGCGTTTTCAGGAGCAAGTATGGGCAATCCATTTAAAAATGGATTAGCTGACACACGGTGATCAAGAAACCCCGAAACCACCAGACCACTTTCGGTTAATACACGATATACGGATTGCGCCATCCCGCCAGTTCCATAAATGAATATTTTGGAACTGGTATTTTCCCAAAAAGGAACCTCAAACAATGGTTTTTTATCCAACAGTAAACTTAATTTCTTATTCATGTTTTACTCGCCAAGAAAAATGATCTCGTTCTTAATGTGCATGGCACGAATTTGTTCAGCAATCGCACGATGATGAAGAAGCGTCGTGATCAAGATCGGTGCGTTCAATCCTTCCAATTGATCCGGGCCGATAATGGGGATGTTTCTTAAAACTCTGCCATGGTTAATGGAATTGTTATCTACAAAAGCCAAAATCTCGGCATGCGCAAGTGAAGTTTCCACGAGCAGTTTCATTGCCAATTGTCCCGTCCCCCACACGATGATCCGGGGCGAAGCCGCCAGAGCAGCCTGCAAACGAGATTCGATTTGATCCATAATCAGTTTCGATTGTTGGATATACAATCCAATCTTTTTTTGCAAATCAGAGTCTAAGACAAGTGAGCGGAAGATACCCGTCCATTTCCAAAAACCGTAAACCGCCGGGTATTGTGTCTGCAAACTGGTCTGTAAAGTCTTTGCATTGCCCTGTAGCATTTCAAAACCCAGCAAAGACATTAAATTCTCAAGGCAGGTCAACGAAAAGTGATTTATGTGCTCGGTATTAAAATCCTGAAATGGGGCGTAATTAAAATCAGCATAGCGTGATGCATCCGGCACTTCAAGATAAACAAGCCCTCCCGGCTTTAATCGCTTGGCGACCCACTCCACCGCACCTCGCACGTCTTCCACATGCTCCAGCGTGTGCGAGAGGATCACGCAATCATAGGCATTTTCCTTGAATGGCAAAAACAACGAACCCTGATGCGCGTCAATTCCCAACTGCCGTGTATTCCCAACACAAACAGGCGAAGGGTCAATACCGCATAAGGTAGTGTAACCAAGCTCCTTCAACGCTTTTAACATTCCGCCATTCGCGCAGCCCACATCTAGAATTTCAGCATTCAGATTTTGCAAAACGTCTGCGATCTGTTGCGCGGTTTCCTGCTGACGTTTCCAATCGAAGGGATTATCCACACCGCCTGTTCCAGTTTTCACGTCTTCATATTTGGAATGCTCGGCATAGAAGCGGTCGTAATCGGCTTGTGTCACACTCGTATCTGCGTACACAAATCCGCATGAAGAACAAGCAACAACCCCATACCCCTCTGAAAGAGGATGCCCCTCAGGCAGTTCAAAGCGCTGACTATGCAGCAATTTCACCACTTCTGTTTTACAAATCGGGCATGGTCGCCTGGCTATCATTTATCTTTTCCTCGCAAATAGTTGATCGCACGGCTTGCGCTCTCATCTAAAAAAAACGACTGGGATAATCCCAGTTCATTCCACGCACGTTTTGTGGATGGAACATATTGTTCTACCGGTGTTGCAGGATTTTGGAGACCTTGAATCTCAATTTGGATATTTTGATTCACGCTTCGCGCCACGGCGTGAGCTGTTTCAGCGATACTGACACTTTCCTCACTGCCTACATTGTATGAGCGTCCTGAGACACCACGCAAGAGAATGGTCCACAGCCAGATGGCGAGATCGGCAGCGTAGAGGTAGGAGCGGCGCGGCGTGCCGTCACCTTTGATGATGATCGGGCCGCCATTGATGGCATCGCGGATAAAGTTGCCGATGGCAAAATGAATATCCAGGGGAAGATAAGGCCCAACAAAAGCGAAGCCTCGTGCAATAGTTGAGGAAACTCCATGTTGTTTGGCGTACAAGGCACATAACTGTTCAGCAGTTCGTTTGCCAATGCCATACGCCGAACGCGGATCAAGCGGATCTGGCGCACCCATATAATCTTCGGGGATGTGGGTCATGTCAGCAGGTTGTTTACCATAGACCGCGCCGGAGCTGGTCAACAAAAATTTTTCAGCCTTGCTTTGGACTGCAAAATCAAGTGTATGACGCGTGCCTTCAATAATTGTGTCCAACATCAATAACGGGTTTTCACTGTTAAGTTTTGCACTGGCATCCGTCGCGGCGTGGATGATGTGCGAGTATTCGCCTTTTGGAAATTCAAAGTTTCTAACATTACCCTGAAGTAGCATGATGGCGGGATCAAGCATCAGGTGAGGGTATGCTTGTCGGGCAGAATCAGGCCTGCGGGTCAGAACAGATGCGGATGCTTTTAAGTCCAGTTGTTGATTGGCGAAGAGAAAACTTTCGAGAAGCCAGCATCCAAAAAAACCTGTTCCGCCTGTGATGAAGAGATGCGCACCGCGCAGGTCTTCCCATAGATCTCGAGTGTGATCGAGGATGTGCTTCAGATCAGCAGAGAGCGGATTTTGCGTCATGCAGGGTCTCGATCACAAAATCTAACATGGGGCGCGTAAGGCCGGGGTAAACGCCAAGCCAGAAAACCTGATCCATAATGAAATCGGCGTTTTCCAACGAGCTTGCCACGCGAAATTGCACATTGCGATATGCAGGCTGACGCACAAGATTGCCGCCAAAAAGCAAGCGGGTTGCGATCTTGCGGCTGTCTAAAAACTGAGTGAGTTGATTACGCGTGAAGGGCGCCTCAGCACGTACGGCGATAGGAAAACCAAACCAGCTTGGTTCGCTGTTGGGTGTTGCTTCTGGAAGAATTAAATACTCCTGCAAGTCTTGAAGATTTTCATGCATGTATGCAAAGTTTGCGCGACGGATTTCGATGAAGCCCGCGACCTTTTGCATTTGCGCCAACCCCACGGCGGCCTGCATATCGGTGGCCTTTAGGTTGTATCCAATATGGGAATAGGTATATTTGTGATCATATCCGTAGGGCAGTTCACCGAGTTGATGTTCAAAGCGTTTGCCACAGGTATTATCCTTGCCAGGCTCACACCAACAATCACGCCCCCAATCACGGAAGGATTCG
>Ga0075163_10014978_pt1 | contig 9997 bp, 8 predicted proteins | sample JI1023141ADNA_FD_71478 | JGI IMG/M metagenome (GOLD analysis project Ga0075163, IMG submission 71478) | Wastewater effluent complex algal communities from Wisconsin, to seasonally profile nutrient transformation and Carbon sequestration -... | ecosystem: Engineered > WWTP > Effluent > Algae... | reverse complement strand
CAGTGTGTTAAATACTACAGCCGATTCTTTATTATACTTTTCCATCATTTGTTCGGTTACTGAATCTATTATATCCTGCATACATCTGTCTTCCGCATCAATATAAACTGTAACCTTTTTATTCTTGGCAGTAAAACATATCAAATTAATTCTTTCAAGTAATTTGTTAAATCTTGGTTTTAGCAATTCATCCTCCGGAAAAAATTTAGCATTACACCTTGCTATAAATTCCGGATCCTCTAAACCAGTAATTTTTACACTAATCGAATTGTCTGGGCAGTCTTCACTAATTCGAACAATATTAGATATAATTATTCTTGTATTTCGTTGAAATACTTCAGGCGTTTTTTCTCCTTCGGAAACATAATCTAGTACCGCTTTTACCTGATAGTTTTCTAGTTTTCTAATTAATGTGAAAGCTTCATCAATTGTTTCTCCAGCGCAGAAAATTTTAAATATTGACTTTTTAATGAAAAGCTTGAGTGGTAGGTTATACTTTACAATCCCGTTAGCACAAGCTTTCAAAAACTTTAATAAATTGGGTTTTTGTAGGATTTTAAAAATCAAATAAGTCAATTTTAAGTCGCTGTCTTTTTTATACAAAAAGGCAGTTTTTAAATCATATAAATTAACATCGCTATTCATAATAGTTATTTTAAGAGTTTATAACACTTTTAGAGGCGTTTCTTAATAGTTGTATTGCTAATACAGAAAAAAATACCAACAAGCCTGTCCCTGCAATAACGAAAACAATAAAATACGGCTGTAACGATTGCATCATTTTCGAATAGCTGACTTGGTGTTCGCTTAATTGCCAGATACCCTTTTTAATTCCAGCGGCATTTAAGGATAGCCAAAAAGTCAGTAAACTAATTTGTAAACCCCAAAAAACCACGTTCAATTTTTTAGAGTGATTAACTTTACCAGGAAGATTGGGCCTTAAAAACTCAAAGCAGGAAGCTAGTAATATCATACTGTTAATCCCAATAGTCGTCCCCATAGCATGTGCAACAGTAACGTGCGTTCCGTGTGTGTATATATTAATTACAGGTATAGACATTAAAATGGCCTGACCCATGTTAAGGAATACCCAAAAGTCAGCGGCTAACAAAAATTTGTAAGGGAAATAATGAAAATGTTTTTGCACATCATTAACGGTTCCTTTCCAATTATAAATTATCTTCGCAAAGAATACCCATTCTGTCATGCTTACAACATAGCCAATATAACGAATGTACTTTTCAGTTGGCAAGGTATAGATATGGTGACCCCAATTAAACATTAAATTAAACAGACCCAAGAAGTACATAGCAAAGGCTAAATTATTTCTGCCAATTTTTTTTGAATCAGAAATTTTATCCATTAAAAAGAACGCAGTCCCATATAGCATTTGATTCCAGGCCCCCACCAAAGAACCATTTACCTTCCATTGGATTGTCATATCAGTAATAAAATGTTCTCGGAAATAGGGAAACAGCCAAAGATAGTTTTCTATAAACGTAAATAGAAAGAACACCAATCCTGTTAACCACATCCACATGTACACAGGCCATTTTTTAACTGTTGAAATTTGCGAATAAAAATTTGTTAGAAACAGTATCCAAGCAAGAGCTATAGGTAGTGCCCAAACTGGATTAAATTCCCAATACTCCCTTCCTCCGAATTGATGAGTGAAATAGGAGGTAAATATCCCAACTATCGAAACTATCCAAAGTATCCATTGAATAAAAGCAGTTCTTTTGGAAATAGTCTTTTTGGCAACTACATTTAACCCATTATATACACAACCCGTTGCTCCAAGGATGATCCAAAACATGGCGGAGGAAACGTGTAAAGGTCTTAATGAAGTAAAGCCTAACGCCTCTTTAAGAAAATCAGGATGTATATATATGATGGCGGCTAGAATACCAAAGCCTAAGCCTAGCAAAAGCATTATAATAGCAGTGATTAAAAAGAGATTTCCAATATTTAAATTACTTAGTTTCATCTTTTTCAATCATTCCAAATATGTTTTTCTCAAAACTACGCGGGTCAGCTTTCCCACTTGCATTAGTTGACCTTAAAAATTCAATTAAATCTTGTGTTTCATTTTCAGAGATATTAAAGGCCGGCATTTGTTTGGTTCCTGTCTTAATTAGGGCTCTCAACAGTGTTTCTCCTTTTTTCGGGTGAGATAGGAGATTAGTTAAATCTGGACCTAAGTAACCACCTAGTCCAAATAATTGATGGCAACTTTGACAATTGTATTTTTGCCAAACAAGTCTTCCAATTGCTGCTTTTTCTTTATTATACTTTTCTTCCTTATTTATTGTTAATGGCGTTAAATAAATACTAAACGAGTATATTAAAAATAATAAGCAAAAAGCAAAAAAAGTATGCCGCGCCTTTAATTTCAATTTATATCTAAGATCATTCATTTATAATTTATCGAAACGAGCTTGGAAGAAGCGCAGATACTTTGGTTCGTATACCATTTTCAGACCCTTAATTGACTTTCTTCTCTCATAAACAGCAGCCGCAGATTCAGCTATTACATCCATATGAGCTTGCGTATAAACACGTCTTGGTATTGTAAAACGAACTAATTCTAATTTAGGGTAATAGTTTTCACCGTTAGCTTTCCGACCTGCCGATACAATACCTCGCTCCATTGTTCTAACACCTGAGTCTATATACATTTCAGCCGCGAGAGTCTGAGCTGGATATTGATCTTGCGTAAGATGAGGTAAAAAGGCTTTTGCATCTACGAATATACCATGTCCTCCAATTGGTTGAACAATGGGAATTCCATATTCCATCATTTTGTGACCTAGGTATTCAACCTGACCAACTCTGGCATGTTGATGATTATCGTCTAAGCTTTCTGCAATTCCAATAGCTATTGCCTCCATATCTCTACCGGCTAATCCACCATAAGTATGCAACCCTTCATAAACAACTACTAAATTTCTTGCCTCTTCAAAAACATCCCATTCGTTTGTAGCCATAAAGCCACCTATGTTTACCAATGCATCTTTTTTAGCACTCATTGTTGCACCATCAGTTAATGAGCAGATTTCAAGTACAATTTCTTTAATTGTTTTTTTCTGATATCCTTTCTCACGTTGTTGAATGAAGTAGGCATTCTCAGCTACCCTCGTCATGTCGTGTATGATGCGAATTTTGTGTTTTTTAGTATAAGATCTTAGCTCTTTTAGATTGGCCATACTAATTGGTTGACCACCCGCAAGATTGACATTAGTAGCGATGCTTATGTAGGGTATTTTTTTAGCACCATACTTTTTAACTACCTTATCTAACTTATTTAAATCTACATTGCCTTTAAATGGATGCTCATTTAACGGCTCATGTGCTTCGTCAATAATAATGTCTGTAAATATTCCACCAGCTAATTCTTGATGCAATCTTGTTGTTGTAAAATACATGTTGCCAGGTATAACATCACCTTTTTTGATTAATATTTTTGATAAAATGTTTTCAGCTGCTCTGCCTTGATGGGTTGGTATTACATATTTATATCCATAATGTTTTTGAATCGATTCTTCTAATTTGTAATAGCTCTTGCTTCCGGCATAAGCTTCGTCACCGGTCATAAAAGCGCCCCATTGTCGGTCACTCATTGAATTTGTACCACTGTCTGTTAACAGATCTATGTATACATCTTCCGACTTGAGAAGAAAGGTGTTATATCCAGCGTCTTTTATTGCTTTAATTCTTTCTTGTTTGGTGGTCATTTTTAATAACTCAACCATTTTCATCTTGTAGGGCTCTGCCCATGATCTTTTAATTATTGGCTTCATGATTATAGATTTAATTAACTTAATCTTAAGGGTTAGGGGTTATTGCGAGCAAGTTTAGAGAAGATCTTATTTCCTCAAGTTGTTTCGTAATTGTGGCTTTAATTTCAGCGTTGGCTTCTTTTATTTTCGGAATAAGCTTTTCATAATAGTCAATACCTATTAATAAATTATCCTTAAACGATTGAAAGTGCATCAGTTTTTTCTCTGTTAATACATTATACTGGTCTTCAACTTCTTTTTTCAAATAGTTAAAGTACAATTGCAATTCATTCACAAAAATATTAGGTCGGTTTAAATTATTTAGAATATTCAATCGGCCATAAATGTGGTCAACCATTTGTTTTAAGGAAAATGTATTTGAAAAATAGGCTAAATTAGGTCCAGGGCAAATATTTACGGCGCTTAGATTATGTGAAAGCTTCGTGTTGTTTTTTAGTAAAGCAGATGCTCCAAGGCCTTCGCAAAGGCAATCCTTTTCCGTTACTTTTTCAATTTCATGTTCTAATATTTTTGTATCAGAAATGTTACTTTTAAGTTGTTTAATTTTCAAGTTTTGATATTCTCTTGATGCAGTGCAGATAGGCTTTGCTGTGAACTCTTTATCTAAAACCAGGAATTTTTTGTAACAAGGACTTCCAGGTTTGTTTTTGTTGATTCTTATCTTGCGTTGTGCTTCAGAACTACTCTTTCTGAAATTACTGAATGGGACGCCTAAAGGTGATGAATGACTTAGATAGTAGTCATCTTTCTTAGCCGATTTTAGTTTGTTAAGCGTATCCTTATCTACATTAGTTGCTTCTGGTACTAATAGAAAAGGACTACCCCAGCCCGTTGAATCTAAATTGTAATAGTCAAGTAAAAAATTATTTTCTTCACTTGTTCCTATACCACCTTGAGCAGTAATTTTTAATTCTGGCTTATTTATAAAAGGATTTCTCCCCGACAATTTTAGCGCATTTTCACACTCAATAAATAATTCATTATATAAATCATTTCTCTTGTTTTTGAAGTCTTCCAAAATAGGACCTAACAGAATTCCATTTGATATAAAGGCATGGCCACCACAATTGATGCCTGATTCAATTCTGAATTCAGATATCCATAGACCCTTTTTCGCTAAATATTTCCCCTGAATAAGAGCAGACCGGTAATCACTTACCTTTAGTATAATTTTTTTATTAATAGCCCCTTTTAAGTCCGGATAAAAATCCTCAAATGTTTCGCAATAACTAAATAGTCGTGGATTTAAACCTGCGGAAAAAACGATTGAGGATTTTATTTTGCTGTCAGCATATCCTCTTAATGCAGACAGGGCATCTGAAAACTGGGCAGGAAGTTCATTACCTTCATTATCATAATTTGTTTTGTCGAGTTTCGTCATAATATTAACATCAATCTTCCCGGCTGTAATTAAACCTCTAAGTTCTTTTTGTAGTCTGATTTTTTCGGGTGTGTCACTGGATAACATTTTAATGTAAAGACTCTTTATTTCAGAATCATCAGGAAGCATTTCAAAATATTGTTTGATGTCTTTCCCTGTATTAAAGTCCTCGCATTTTATTTCTTCAATCTGTTTATCGATTACATCTTGAATAAGATTTAGATATGAGGTTATTCTTTTGGCTCTGTAATCACGATGAGTTGTTTCAATTTTTACATATTCTATTTGTTCATTTTTGCAAATGACTTCCCTCATTTGCTCGATTAAAAAATCTTCAATAATTGAGACTACCGATGTAATGCCGTATTTAGCAACTTTTATGGGAGTATCAATAGTGTAGGCTAGCCCCATAACAGGGATGTGAAAAGTGTGTGGATTAGGAATTTTCATGATTCGTTCAGTGAGTTGTTTGGACAAATATATTGACTTTATTTTTAAATCAGACAAATTTATCCGAATTGATAAACTTTAAATCATTTATGATTTGAATCATAAGTAGGATTTATAGAACTCAATAATTTTGATCAAAAATTATAACCATGAAAAAGGCATTAAAATACTTACTACTAGTAGGAACAATTGGTTTATTTTCCTGTAATTCACAAACTGAAGCAAAGGCAGATTCAGAGACTTCAGCCAACACGGAAGCTACTGCAGCTGATCCGAATGGGGCTGGTCAGTCAGCAGTAAAGGATGAAACCTCTAATCCAAATATTGTTCAAGTAGCTGTTGGAAGTAAGGATCACACTACTCTTGTAGCAGCTGTAAAAGCGGGAAGTTTGGTAGATGCCCTAAGTAACGCAGGACCTTTTACTGTTTTTGCTCCAACTAATGCTGCATTTGACAAATTACCTGCTGGTACTGTTGATGGGTTGCTTAAGCCTGAGAAAAAAGACGATTTAGTAGGAATCTTGGAATACCACACATACGTAGGGGCTTTAAAGACCGAGTACATGCAAGATGGGCAAGAGTTTGAAATGGTGAATGGCAGCAAGGTAAAAATAACAATTAAAGATGGTAAGTACTTTGTAAATAATTCAGAGATTGTTGCTTCAATTACAACGGCTAATGGCATCATACATGTTATAAACGATGTACTATTGCCTAAATAAAATAAATTAATCAAAAACAAAAAGCTTGAATTTACTATTTTACAGCAAGTAGTAAATTGTAGCTCAATTTGACACCGAATAATGTTTATACTTTTTTCAATTTAGATTTCGGTTTTTTTGATTAACAAGAAGGCTGCCTCAAAAGGGCGGCCTTCGTCTATTTCAATAGGATCTATATGATTATAATCAGCATGCGAATAATATATTATAGCAACCTTTGTAAAAAAACAAATGAAAACTATTGCATTACAAAACATCACTCAGTCATACGATTACGAAAAGTATAGAAACTTGGTTCTGAAATACGCTGAGGAGTCTAAAACTTCAGGAGACCAATCAGAGGAAAGAGTTGCTGCTACTTTAATTAACGCACAGCGAATTAAACGCATAGATAAGCAATGCATTATAAATTCTGAATTGCATCCATTGGTAGCAGAGATAAAAAAGAAACAAAGGTGGGTTGTAATTACGGAATCTTGGTGTGGTGATGGAGCACAGTGTATTCCGGTGATTGCAAAAATTGCACAACTGAATGAGAATATAAAATTGGAATTGGTTTTTAGAGACGAACATCCACATTTGATGGATTGTTTTTTAACAAATGGTTCTCGTTCAATTCCAAAATTAGTTTGCATAAATGAGGAAACAGAAGCAGTTATTTTTCTATGGGGTCCAAGGCCGCGACTTATACAAAATAAAGTATCGGAATTCAAAAAAGACAATCCGTCGATCGCACATGATGAACTTGTTAAGAATATTCATTTGTGGTATGCACAAGACAAAACAAATGCAATACAATCTGAATTTGCCGAGATCTTTAAAAAAATTAATTTAGATGAATAGCTGTATGTATGATTCAAGTCATTAAATACGGGAATTGATTTATTTAAATTTATAACACACATATTAAACAGTAAGAAAATGGGAAAAATTGAATTATTAGACGTGACGGCTATTGAGCCAAAATTGAAACATCCAACAATTTTTCAAAAGTTTGATGCTTTGGATAGCGGAAATGCTTTTATCATTAAGAATGATCATGATCCAAAGCCATTATACTACCAATTAATTGGAGAGAGAGGCGATGTTTTCACTTGGGAATATCTCGAATCTGGGCCAGAACACTGGAAGGTTAAAATTAAAAAAAATACTTTTTTTTCTGAGTCTACCATTGGCGAAATAGTAGCAAAAGACTTTAGAAAAGCAGAAATATTCAAAAAATATAATATAGATTTTTGTTGCGGAGGAAAAAAAACTGTGACTCAAGCATGCAATGAAAAAAAAGTTGATTATATGCTTGTTGAAAAAGAATTAAGCATTCTCGATATGGCTAAAACAACGCCATCTCAAAAATTTGATGAATGGAACTTAGATTTTTTAGTTGATTATATTTTAAACACACACCATGAGTACGTGAAAAAAGCTATTCCTTTATTGATAGAATATACAGGCAAAGTAGCAAAGGTACATGGTGGCAAGCACCCAGAAGTAATAACCATAGCACAAAAATTTAATGAAGCTGCAGACGAATTAAATGGTCACATGTGCAAAGAAGAACAAATACTATTTCCTTATATAAAACAACTTGTATTAGCAAAAACAAACAATTTAAAAACTCCTTATGCTGCTTTTGGGACTATTAAAAACCCTATACAGATGATGGAGCATGAACATGATGCTGTTGGCGAAATATTTAAAGAGATTAAGGAGATATCGAATAACTTTACTCCACCGCAAGATAGTTGTACAACATACAAGGTTTCATTTTTAAAATTAAAGGAATTTGAGGAAGATTTACATCAGCATATTCATTTGGAAAATAACATTCTTTTCCCAAAAAGTCTAAAGTTAGAGCACCAATTTTAACCCCATTGCCGTAAGGATACTAAAAGGACGTGTACCCCATTTTGTTTATACGAAGCATTACCTAAAAACTCCTATATGAATTATAAAACTATTATAGAGCCATTTAAAATTAAAATGGTAGAACCAATTAGAATCACAACAGTTAAAGAACGCGAATTGTATTTGAAAAAAGCCAATTACAATACTTTTTTATTGAACTCAGATGAAGTATTAATTGATTTTTTAACTGATAGTGGTACTTCTGCAATGAGCGCTGATCAATGGGCAGGAATTATGCAAGGAGATGAATCTTATGCTGGATCATCAAGTTATCATCGAATGCATAAAGCAGTTTTTGATTTAACTGGAATGGAATACATTTATCCTGTTCACCAAGGCAGAGCAGGAGAACGCATCTTATATTCTTTAATTGGAGGAGCAGGAAAAACATTTATTAGCAATACGCATTTTGATACAACGCGAGCTAACATTGAATTTACAGGCGCTGAAGCTATTGATATTGTAATACCAGAGGGATTGAACCCAATGCAATATCATCCATTTAAAGGAAATATGGATACGAAGAAGTTGATTCAACTAATCGAGGAAAGAGGAAAAAGCAATATAGCAGCTGTTATTTTAACTGTTACAAATAACAGCGGCGGAGGCCAGCCAGTAAGTATGAAAAACGCGAGAGAAGTGTCTGAGATATGCAAGCAAAACGGGATAAGCTTGTTTTTAGATTGCTGTCGGATTGCAGAAAATGCCTACTTTATAAAGGACAGAGAGGAGGAATTTAAAAATCATTCATGTAAGCATATCGCTATAGAAATGTTTGCACTATGTGATGGAGCCATAATGAGCGCCAAGAAAGATGCATTGGTTAACATGGGAGGTTTTTTAGCAGTGAAGAACAAAGAGCTCTCTGAAGCATGTAAAAATTTATTAATCATCACGGAGGGTTTTACTACATACGGCGGTTTGTCTGGACGTGACATGGAAGCTATTGCTGTAGGATTAAATGAAGTTTTTGATGAAGACTATTTGAAATATAGAATAAAGAGCACCGCTTATTTAGGTGACCGATTGCACGCTATGGGAATTCCTTTAATTTGGCCTATTGGAGGACATGCCGTTTACATAGATGCTAAGCAATTATACTCTCAAATACCTGTAAATGAATATCCGGGTCAAGCACTCGTTTGTCAACTATATTTATTGGGCGGAATTCGATCATGCGAAATTGGCTCCGTTATGTTTGGAAAGTATGGCGCGAATAATGTTTTAATTCCTGCCTCCATGGAATTAGTTCGATTAGCTATTCCAAGACGGGTGTATACGCAAAGTCACATTGAATATGTGATCGAAGTATTTGAAAGGATTATGCTTGAACGGCATAAAGCTTTTGGTATAAAAATAACAGAGGAGCCCAAGTTTTTAAGACATTTTACATCAAAGTTCGAGCCAATTTAACCACTCTAAAAATACTAATTGAATGAGATTTATACGTTCTAAATCCCTCCTATCCTTATCACACTGCCAAAAATAAGCATAGTTACTGCTATAGTAGATAGTATAATAATATGAAAGCTCATCACTCTCAAATTTGATGCTTTTAATTTAGGTATTATAAAAAAGCGTGCATGAACAGCTAATATCAAAGTTGCAAATAGTAATATGAGTTTAATTGAAACAACTTTTTCTATATTGTTTGAAAATGAAAACCAAGTTGAAATTGTTGCATTATAATCATATGCCATTAAAATTCCGGTTATAATTAGCAAAATTAAAGCTGGTAT
>Ga0075163_10014977_pt1 | contig 9998 bp, 8 predicted proteins | sample JI1023141ADNA_FD_71478 | JGI IMG/M metagenome (GOLD analysis project Ga0075163, IMG submission 71478) | Wastewater effluent complex algal communities from Wisconsin, to seasonally profile nutrient transformation and Carbon sequestration -... | ecosystem: Engineered > WWTP > Effluent > Algae... | reverse complement strand
TGACGGGACGGGGGCGCCAAGCGTACAAGTCAGCCGTAAGCGAGAGACTCCATCTGGCCGACGACCAGAGCATCCTCGATGTTGCCGCTCGCACCTGCATCGAGGTCTTCGACGCATGGCAGTCGGAGTGCAAGCCCTCCCGGAACCTCATTGAATCGGTGCTCCCCGCGGTCGTGGAAGCGATCAACACGATGCCGGGGCTCGCCTACCCGTTGAAGGTAGTCCAGGCCACGGAGCCCGGCGATGGGGCCATCCGCATCGACGTGGCGCTCCAAGACAAGATCTCCACAGCCGACTTCTTCATCGGCGACCTCACGCCGGTCTACGCTTACGGGGACCGCCTCCGTGTGAATGAGAACGTGCTGGTCGAGGTCGGGTTCGCGCTCGCCAGCAAAGAGCCGAACCAAATCATCCTGCTGGCCATGAAGCGGACCGACATTCCGGGCGACGCCTCAAATGCCAAGCCGACCTTTGACATCTCTCATGTCCGTCGCCACGAGTTCTCGAACAAGGACGAACTGAAGCGGAAGCTGCGGACGGAGTTGGAGGCTTCGCTCAAGGCCCGCGGATGGCTCCGGTAGTCCATGGCGCTCGATAGGTCGGCGATCCCACCGGCGTTGTCCATGCCTCAACCGGGCTTGATCCTCGACAAGTCGGCGTTTCAAGCGTTGTCACGAGACGAGCACGCCGAACGCCTCTTTCGATACCAGGAGAACATCACGCCGATCCTGCTTCGAGAGATCCTTGCAGACCTGGCGAAGGCGGACTCGGAAAGGAAGCCCGAGGCGGTGGTGAAGACGCTCGCGAACAAGTTCCTCGGGAGCGGTGGAGTCATCAACGCAGACCACCGAAAGCTCTGCGCCGCCGAACTTACGGGGGGCGGGCGGTTCGAGGCAGATGGGCGCCCCGTCATCGACAACTACACAGCAGCTCGTGAACCTGATGGCTCGCTAAGCATCCTCATCGAGCCAACCTCGGCGAACATGGCGATTCTGCGGTGGGCAGGGGCGCAGTTCTCGCCTGAAGAAAAGATCGCCGCATCCGGACTGAGGGCTTCGGCCGGGGCCTTCAGTATCGACGCGCTGTACGGACGGCTCCGGCAGCACCAAGTTCTCATCCCGCGTCCGAAGAGCATCCCTGAGATTCAAGAGATCGCCGACGACCTGCTTGCCCGGCTGCCCCTACAGGCCCCCTTCATCGACTGGTTGATGGACCAACTTCGGCTTCCCGCCAACGTCCGCCAGGCGGTAGGTCGAAGGTGGAACTTCGAAGGTCGGCCGCCTTTGGTTCACTTCGCCCCCTACGCCCATCACTGCACGAGGGTCCTGCTCCTGGTTTTGGTCGGGATGCGCCACAAGGTCCTCTCCGCGAGGAAGACGAACCGGTTGGATGCCGAGTACCTATTCTACGTCCCATTCTGCGAGGTCTTCGTTTCCGGGGACAGGCTCCACGAGCAGCTCGCTCCAATGGTCATGGGTGCCGGCCGGACGTTCGTCCCCATGCGGACCTTCAAGGCGGAGATGGCGGCACATCGGGTCGAGAGGCAGGCTGCCGGTGCGGGCCGGGCGCCGTCTTCAAGTGGAACCCCACCTGGTGTAACCTGACCGCCTAAGGGTTTACCGCGAACGCCGCATCCAGGTCTCCGGCATTTTCTGCGGTCTACGGGTCTCTTCACCCAGATTCCCCCGGCACGGTGAACTCGGTTTCCAAGCTGGGTATCGAGCCCGCGCAACAATCGCAGTAAGCATGAAGCCTCTCCCCAAAAAGGAGAGGCTTTCGTGTTGCTGGACCCCGCTACCGCGAACGCAAGGACGCGAGCCGGTAGCGGCCCGGCGTCTGGCCGACGAGGCGGTGAAGGCTTCGATGAAGCTGCTGGGATTCGACCAGCCGAGCTGCATCGCCGTGTCGGTGACCGAGGCGCCTTCGCAGAGGACGAGGAGCGCGTGCTGGACGCGGAGCAGCGTGCGCCACTGATGGAAGCTCATCGAGAGCTCGCTGCCGAAAAGGCGGCTCAGCGTTCGTTCGCTCGCGCCCGTTTGCTCGCCCAGCTCGGCAAGGGTCGCGGGGTTGCCCGGATCGGCGCGGAGCAGGCTCGTGAGCGCCACGAGGCGCGCATGCTTCGGCTCCGGGAGCCGCAGCGAGTCCCGCGGGGCGCGCGCGAGCTCCGCGACGGCGACCTCCATCAGCAGGCCGGCGCGCGGGGTCCCCTCGTCCTCGTCGAGGAGCGCCAGGTAGGCCTCGCGCATCAGCGCGCTCGCCACGAACACGGCGGGTTCGGCCGGCAGTCGCGCGTCGAACGCCGACGGCACCCGGAGGATTCGCACGTCCGTCTCGCCGTAGGACCGGCTGCTGTGCACGCGAAACGGCGGCACCCAGGTGATCCGGTTCGCCGGCGCGGCCCAGGTGCCGACCTCGGTCGTGGTGGCGAGCGGCGGCGTAGCGGAGCTGACCGTGATCATGAAAGTGCGCAGCGATGCGCGCGCCGTGGGCCATGGGCTCGCAGGCCGGCACATCATCGGCCCAGAGCACGGCGTCGGCAGCCGCGACGAGCGCATCGAGGCCGGGTCCACCGCGCGAGAGGGCCTTCACCGCGTGCCCCGCTTCGAGCAGCGTGCGCGTGAGCTGGGCTCCGATTCTTCCGGTGGCACCGACGACTGCGTTCTTCATGGCAGGATCGATAGGTACTCGGCGTCGCACGCGCCACCGCCGCTCCGCCAACGACTACCGGTAACCCGCCACACATGACGAATCTTCGCCCGGGGCTCGGGAACGTTCGTGACGTCGGCGCCTCGAACGTGAAGGCTCGCGGCTCGGCAGGGCCGTCGATCCGGCCCCGTCGCCGTGCTCATCGCGACTGAGCAAGCGCCAGCGCGTCTGGACCCGCCGGAAAGCGGAGCTGCCCGGTCGTGTCGTTGGCAGCGCGCCACACCACCTCGGCCACGTCGGACTCCTTCGTCACCGCGCTGGGCTTGGCGAAGGCTTCGAAGATGGGCTTGGCGAAGGGCATGTAGGCATCGGGGATGAGGCCTTCCATGCGCCGTCCGCCGTTGCTCGTGAAGCTCGTGGTCGGGCCGTAGCCCGGCTCCACCAGCTTGGCGCGAATGTTGAAGGCTTCGAGCTCGAACGCGAGCGAGCCGGTGAACCCTTCGATGGCGGCCTTGCTGGCGGTGTACGCCGCCGCCAGCGGCATTCGCGCCAGCGTCACGCTCGAGGTCACGTTCACCACCACGCCCGACCTCCGTGCGCGAAACGCCGGCAGCACCGCCTGCGTCATGGCCATCACGCCGAACGTGTTCGTCTCGAACACCTCGCGCACGGTGGTCATCGGCGTGGCCTCGAAGGCGCCGACCACCCCGATGCCGGCATTGTTGACGAGCACGTCGATGGGGCCAGCCGCCTCGAGCGCGGCCGCGATGCTCTCGGGCTTCGTCACGTCGAGCGCCAGTACGCGCAGCCGTTCGGAACGCGGCAGGACGTCCTCGCGCGGCGTCCGCATGGTGGCGACCACGTTCCAGCCTTGGGCGTGGAAGTGGCGCGCGGTCTCGAGTCCATAGCCGGAGGAGCAACCAGTGATGAGCGCTGTTTTCATGCTCTCTACGGTAGTGACCGCTAGCCGGACTATCTACCGCGTGGAGTCCTCGTTTTGTTTGCAGGAGTCCACGCGACGCGCACCGGCTCCGGCTGCCACCCGCGTGCCGAACCGCTTCAATTGTTCCGCTTCGATATCCTTGCGCGTTCCATCCAACCATCGATATTCGATGGGTCGACCGCCATGACCTCCGGCATCGTGAGATGTTCGGCGCCGCCTCCCGGATCACGCGGTGCTGCCCCAGGCTCGAGAGGGCGCGGCAGTTGAAGCGGTCAGCTCTACTGTGTCGCGCTACCCAGGTCGGTGTTGTGGCCGCGGAAATCCGCGTACACTCCAGTCAGAGAGAGAATCACTGGAGGGAAGCATGTCCCATAACCTCGTGCAGCTCCGGCGCCATCGCGCGGATTTCAGTCTCACCGACAACGCCCTCGCCCGGCTCCAGCGCGTGATGCACGAGAAGCGGGAGATCACCGCGGACGACATCGCGGAGATCGCCAAGGCCACGCATCAGCCCGAAGCCACCGTCTTCGGCGTGGCGACGTACTACGGCGATCTCGGGCTCAAGAAGCGTGGCAAGACCCGCGTGAAGGTGTGCCGGGGTACCGCGTGCTTCGCCACGAGCGGCGAGAGCCACGTGGGGTGGCTCGAAGAGGCGCTCGGCGTCGCTCTCGACGAGACCCGCGCCGACGGCAGCGTCTCCCTCGAGGGCGTGTACTGTCTCGGCTTCTGCAACGCGGGCCCGGCCGTGGAGGTGGAGGGCCGCGTGTACGCCGGCCTCACGAAGGAGAGCGCGCAGGCGCTCGCCAAGGACCTCGCGCGCGGCGGCGGCCTGCCCCTCGCGGACCTTTCGAACGTGCCTCGCTTCGAGGCCCATGGGGGCCCCGCCATCGTCCTCGAGCGTCTCTCGCTGGGCATCGACGCCACGAAGCTTCCGGTGGCGGAAGCGCACCACGCGTTCGCGGGCCTCGCGCTGGCGCTGGCGACGAAGACGCCCGACGAGACCATCGCGGAGGTGGAGCGCTCCCAGCTCCGCGGTCGCGGCGGCGCCGGCTTCCCCACCGCCACCAAGTGGAAGCTCGCGGCGGGCCACGCGCGAAAGGCGCCGGCGGCCTTCGTCGTGTGCAACGCGGACGAGGGTGATCCCGGCTCGTACATCGACAAGTACCTGATGGAGAAGGACCCGTTTGCGGTCCTCGAAGGGGTGGCCATCGCGGGCTACGCCATCGGCGCCACGCGCGGGTTCATCTACGTGCGGAGCGAGTATCCGCTCTCGGCACCGGCGCTGCGCACGGCGGTGGACGAAGCGCGAAGGGCCGGCTGGCTCGGCGAGAACATCCGCGGCAGCGGCTTCTCCTTCGACATCGACGTCGTGGTGGGCGCGGGGTCCTACGTCTGTGGTGAGGAGACGGCGCTCCTCCGGTCCCTCGAAGGGCTCCGCGGCATGGTCACGGCGCGCCCGCCATTTCCCGCAGAAAAGGGGCTCTTCGAGCGGCCGACCATCGTGAACAACGTGGAGACGCTGGCGAACCTCGGCTGGATCCTCCGCCACGGCGGCGACGCCTATGCGGCCATGGGCATCGGCAAGAGTCGCGGCACCAAGGCCATCTCCATTAACGAGCGCTTCGTGCGTCCGGGCATGTACGAGGTGCCCTTCGGCACGCCGCTCCGGGAGGTGCTCGTCCAGCACGGTGGCGGCATGAAGACCGGGCGCCCCATCAAGGCGGTCCAAGTGGGCGGACCGCTCGGCGGGATTCTGCCGGACGCGCTCCTCGACACGCCCATCGGCTTCGACGAATTCGACGCGGTGGGCGGCCTCCTCGGCCACGGCGGCGTGGTGGCCTGGGACGACGCGGTGGACGTGCGCGACATTGCCATCCACCTCTTCGAGTTCTGCGACGCGGAGTCCTGCGGCAAATGTTTCCCTTGCCGCATCGGCGGTCGCCGCGGGTGGGAGCTCGTGAAGCGCATGCGGGTTTCGACGGACCGCGCCCAGATCGAAGCGGATGCAGCGCTCCTCGTGGACCTCTGCGAGACCATGAAGCTCGGATCCCTGTGCGCTCACGGCGGCGCCATCCCCATCCCCATCGCATCGCTGCTCACGCACTTCACCGCAGAAATGAAGGGAGCGTCCCGATGAGCGTCGCGAACGGCAACGGTCGAGATGCGCGGGGCGAGCGCAAGGTCGTGCGATTGAAGATCAACGGCGAGCACTTCGTGGCCAGCGAGCGCGCGACGATCCTGGACGTTGCCCGGCGGGAGAAGATCTTCATTCCCACGCTTTGCTACGACGCGAAGCTCGCTTCCTTCGGCGCGTGCCGCGTGTGCATGGTGGGCGTGGAGGGCGCCCGCGGTCCGGTCGCCGCATGTACGACGCCGGTCCGCGAAGGCATGGTCGTCGACACCCACGACCCGACGGCCACCCGCGTCGCCAAGGGCGTCGTGGAGCTCGTGCTCTCGGACTACCCGGAAGCGGCGCTGGCGCGGGAAGGGGAGCGAAACGAGCTCCGGGCGGTAGCGGCCCATTTCGGGCTCCACGGGAGTCGGTACCAGGGCGAGCGACACGCCTATGCGAAGGACGACCGCCACCCGTACATCAAGGTGGACATGAACGAGTGCATCGTCTGCGGCCGCTGCGTTCGCGCCTGCGACGAAGTTCAGGGCGCGTTCGCGCTCTCCTACGCCGGTCGTGGCTTCGGGACCAAGATCGTCGCCGGCATGGATTCGTCCTTCGCGGACTCGAGCTGCGTTTCCTGCGGCGCGTGCGTCCAAACCTGCCCCACCGGCGCCCTCGACGAGTCGGCCTTCCTGGCGAGCGAGACCATCGACAAGACCGTCACCACCACCTGCGCCTACTGCGGCGTCGGCTGCTCCCTCGAAGTGAACGTCCGGGGAGACCAGGTGGTCTCCATCGATCCGGCCACCGATGGCCCATCCAATCTCGGACATACCTGCGTGAAGGGCCGCTTCGCGCACCAGTACGCGCGGGCCGCCGACCGCCTCACGGCGCCCCTTCTTCGGCGCACGGACGGCACCTGGCGCGAGACCTCCTGGGAGGAGGCGATGACCTTCGTTTCCTCGCGCATGAAGGAGATCATCCAGAAACACGGCCCCGACGCCCTCGCGGCCATCAGCTCCAGCCGCTGTACCAACGAGGAGAACTACCTCCTCATGAAGCTCTTCCGAGCTGCCGTAGGAACGAACAACATCGACAACTGCTCCCGCGTTTGTCATTCGCCGACATCGCTGGGCCTCATTCGTTCCCTCGGCGAATCCGGCGGGTCCAACTCCTTCGCGGACATCGATCTCACGGCGTGCATTCTCCTGACCGGCGCCAACCCCACGGAAGGCCATCCCGTCGTGGGCGCGCGCATGAAGGAGGCGGTGCTCCGCGGCGCCAAGCTCATCGTCATCGATCCGCGGCGCATCGAGCTCGCAAAGCTCGCGGACGTGTACCTACAGCTTCGGCCCGGCAGCAACGTGGCGGTGTACAACGGCCTCGCCCACGTGATCCTCCGGGACGGTCTCGCGGACCGAGCCTTCATCGAGGCACGAACGGAGCAGTTCGAGGCCTACGAGCAGTTCATCGCGGCCTACGATCCCGGGCGCGTGGAAGAGATCAGCGGCGTGCCCGCCAAGGACCTCGAGCGCGCCGCCCACCTCTACGCGAAGAGCTCACCCGCAGGCATTCACTACGGCCTCGGCGTGACGGAGCAATCCCAGGGCGTTTCGGGCGTGCGCACACTCGCCAACCTGGCGCTGCTGACCGGCAATTTCGGCAAGCGTGGCGCCGGCTCCAACCCGCTCCGTGGGCAGAACAACGTGCAGGGATCGAGCGACGTCGGCGCGCTCCCCACGTATCTCACCATGTACCGACCCATGGCGGACGACGCCACGCGCACGCAGTTCGAGAAGAAGTGGAACGTCTCCATCAAGAAGGAGCGGGGGCTCATGATCCCCGAGATGTTCCAGAGCGCGGTGGATGGAAACCTTCGCGCCATGTACGTCTTCGGAGAGGACATCGCGCAGACGGATCCCAACGTGCACCACGTGGAGGCCGCGCTCCGGGCCCTCGAGCTCCTGGTCGTGCACGACATCTTCGAGAACGCGACCGCCAAGTTCGCCCACGCGCTCCTGCCCGGCTCGTCGTTCCTGGAGAAGACGGGCACATTCACCAACGCGGAGCGGCGCGTGCAGATGGTCCGGGAGGCCGTGAAGACGCCGGGCGACGCGCGGCGCGATCTCGATATCCTCCTCGACCTCTCGAAGCGCCTCGGCTACGAAATGCCGCACACGGACGCGGCCGACGTGATGGACGAGATCGCGGAGCTGACGCCGCAGATGCGCGGCATCTCCCACGCGCGCCTGGGCAAGCAGGGCCTGCAGTGGCCGGTGCCCGATGACAAGCATGCGGGAACACCCATGCTCTACGAGGAGCGCTTCCTCACGGCGAGCGGCCGCGGCGTACTCTTTCCCGTGGAGTGGGAGCCGCCGGGCGAAGCCGTGAGCGCCGACTATCCGCTGATTCTCATCACGGGGCGGCAGCTCGCTCACTACAACTCCGGGACGCAGACGCGCCGTACCGGCAACGCGGAGCTTCAGCCGGCGGATCTCGTGGAGATTCATCCGGCGGACGCGGCGGAGCTGGGCATTGCCGCAGGGGACATGGTGGAGATCGCGAGCGCCCGGGGAAGCGTGCAGACCTGGGCCTGCGTGACCACCCGGGTGGCCCGCGGCAACGTGTTTCTCTCGTTCCACTTCCCCGAGGTGAAGACCAATCTCCTCACGAGCGGCAACGCCGACGCCGGCACCCGCTGCCCGGAGTACAAGGTCACCGCTGTTTGGGTGAAGAAGGTTCCCGGCCTCCACCCCAAGGCGCCGGAAGCCGCCCGAGGCTTTCGGCAAGACGCGCACGACGCGGAGTGAGAGCAGCATGCGCGCGGGCGAGCCGCGGGCGCCCACCCACGCGCGCCACGACGCTGCTACTCGAGCGTGAGCAGCACTTCGTCGAGCTGTCCGAACGTCTCGGCCATCCCGTCGTACGATCCGGAAGCCAGCGCAGCATCGCGCACTTCCTTCGAGCGATAGAGCTCGTGGAGCACCAGCAGCGTCTTGTCGCCCTTTTCCTCGAGGGTCACCGTGCTGGTGGCGCCGTCCTCGCCGCTCTCCTCGTTGGTCCAGACGATCCGCGAGTGCGGGGTCACTTCGAGGTACTTGCCGAAGAACGCCATCGTCTTGGTGCCGTCGACGTCGAACACGAGACGGTAGTTACCTCCGGTACGGATGTCCGCCTCGTAGGAGAGGAGGGCCAGCGGCATCGACTTCGGCACCCACCACCGTCGGAAGAGCGAGGGCGTGGTCCACGCCTTGAACACGATGCGCGCCGGGGCGTCGAAGGTCCGCTTGACGACGATCTCGCACTCGGCCTTCGGTTCCACCGTCGTGCCGTGCTTCGGGGTTTCGGGCTCACTATCTTTTCTTACGCTCATCGACGTTCTCCTCGCGTTTCAGTTCCTCGATAACCTTGTCCAGCTCCTCGAAGCGTGAGGCCCAGACCTGGCGATACCCTTCCATCCAGGCCGTCTCCGACTCCAGGCGGCTCGGGCCGAGCTTGCAGGTCCGCACGCGCCCGACCTTCTCCGTGGCCACCAGGCCGGCTCGCTCCAGCACGCCGACGTGCTTCTTCATGCCCGTGAGGGTCATGTGGAACTTCTCGGCGAGCTCGGTGATCGAAGCGTCTGCACGTCCGAGCTGCTGCAGAACGCCGCGCCGGGTCGCGTCCGAGAGAGCGGCGAAAGAGGCGTCCAGGCGGGCACTCGAATGCTGAACCATTGGGTTCAGTGTGTAGCGCGCCGATTCGCGGCGCGCAAGCGAGATCGAGCCCGCGTGCTTGTACTTGACGAGTTGGTTAATTAACGTCACAGTCAAATACGAAGCATGGCCGCCGAAAGCCTCGACTCGATCTTCGCCGCGCTCGCCGATCCCACTCGGCGGGCCATCGTCGCGCGCCTCGCGAAGGGCGAGGCGACGGTGCTGGAGCTGGCCGCGCCGTTCGAGATCAGCCTTCCCGCCATCTCGCGGCACCTGAAGGTCTTGGAGCGCGCGGGGCTCATCTCCCGCGGTCGCGACGCGCAGCGAAGGCCATGTCAGCTGCGAACGGCGGCGCTCGACGAGATCACGCGGTGGACGCAACACACACGGGAAGCGTGGAGCGATCGCTTCGACCAGCTCGACGACTACCTGAAGAAGCTGCAGGCGAAACCCCCGAAGGAGAAGAGGAACGATGGTCGCAAAAAGTCATGAGGTCCCCTGGTCGCTCGATCGCGAGATCGTGCTCTCGCGCGTGTTCGCTGCGCCGCGCGAGCTGGTGTTCGCGGCCTGGACGCAGGAGGCGCACCTCACCCAGTGGTTC
>Ga0075163_10014976_pt1 | contig 9998 bp, 11 predicted proteins | sample JI1023141ADNA_FD_71478 | JGI IMG/M metagenome (GOLD analysis project Ga0075163, IMG submission 71478) | Wastewater effluent complex algal communities from Wisconsin, to seasonally profile nutrient transformation and Carbon sequestration -... | ecosystem: Engineered > WWTP > Effluent > Algae... | reverse complement strand
CCTCTGGGAAAACCCGCACGATTACAACGGTTCATCTCTTCATCCGTCCATTGCAGCCAGTGTGAAAGAACCGAGAACTTTTTTCGAGATAAGTCAAAAGTTCACGCAAGTAGCTAAACATACGAGCGAAACGGAAATGGTCGTTTTGATCTAAGTGCGTGCTAGTTCTTCATTCGGTCCACGCCGGGAGGCGAAATTTGCTGCCGCCACTTGCCCTAAAAAAGATAGGTCAAAAAATTTCGCGGTGAGAATCGGCCTATTTTCAGCCGATTCTTTGGATCGAAACGTGGGGTAAATCCGCGGTTCCGATGCGGAAAACTAACCGGCTTTTTGACAACCGCCGCTGCTCCAAACCTTGGCACTTGGAGCCATCCATGTTGAAGTCGGTAAACGTGATGGTGACCGCTTGACCGTTTTTACTGACGCGCGAGGTTTTCGGATACGTCACGCGCAACCGTGTGCGCACTCGCTCCAACAGAGATTGCGGTGTGTTGTCGTGATAATCGTAAGCGACATCCCGGGTGCCTCATAGCGGAGCAGAGCACGGCGTGATAAAGTGCGGTGATGGAAACGAAACCAGCGCAGGCAGAAGTGGTGGAGGACGGGACGCAGCGGGATCGCCGCGGGCGAGTGAAGGTGAAGGCCGAACGGCGCGAGGAGTTGGTCGCGGAGTATCGGCACAGCGGGCTGTCGCAGGCGGAGTTCGCGCGGCGGGCATGCGTCAATTACCAGACCTTCGCGCATTGGGTGCAGCGCGCCCGCCGCGAAGCAGCCGAGGCGGCCCCGCTCGCCACGCCGGCGATGCCGCGGTTTGCCGAGTTACGCTTACCCGGGGCAGTGCGGCCGTCGCCGCGGACCGCGGCCGGCGAGTTGAGCGTAAGCTTGCCCGACGGTGTCGTGGTGCGCGGCGCCGAGCCCGCGGCGGTGGCGGCCTTGGTGCGGGCCTTGCGCGCAGGCCCCCAACGTTGAGCGATGGCCCTGCCGATCCTCGGTCTGCCGGCGCAGACGCGCATCTATCTCGCGCTCGAGCCGGTGGACATGCGCAAGCAATACGACGGCCTGTGGACGCTCGCGACGGTGCACCTGCGGCTCGATCCGTTCGAGGGCGCCCTCTTCGTCTTCACCAACAAAACCCGCAACCGGCTCAAGCTCCTGCACTGGGACGGCACGGGGGTGTGGGTGCTGGCGAAGCGGCTAGAAAAAGGCCGCTTCACGTGGCCGAAGTCGGCGAGCGACGGTGCGCCCCAGCTCACGCTGGCACCGGCGGCCCTGACGATGCTGCTCGCCGGGATCGACCTCAAAAACGGTTGTGAAAAAGCGTGGTATGAACGCTAAAGTGGCAGGCACTCTGCTGTATCTATTTACCGCATACAGCCGATGCCGCCCCTCGCCGAACTCCCCCAAGCCTACCTCGCCGTCACCCGCGAGCGCGACGCGCTGAAGGGCGAACTGCTGGACCTGCAGCGCCAGCTCGCGTGGCTGCGCCGGCAGGTCTTCGGCGGCGCCAAGTCCGAGACGCTCGACCGCCAGCAACTGCTCCTCCAACTGCGCGAACTGGAAACGCTGGCGGCCAAGACGGAAGCGCCGCGGCAAACGATCGCCTACGAGCGCGCCACCCCGGCCCCGGCGAAGCGCACGCTGCCCGCCGAACTCTTCGCGCACTTGCCGGTGCGCGAAACCGTCGTCATCGAGCCTGCCGCTGTGCAAGCTGAGCCCGCGGCCTATGAAAAAATTGGCGAGGAGCGCACCTTCGAGGTGGAGATCACGCCGCCGCAGCTCTTCAAGCGCGAGGTCGTGCGCGTGAAGTATCGCGCCAAAGCCGACCGCACGCAGCCGCCCCTCCTCGCTCCCGCGCCGGCACGGCCGGTGCCCGGCGGCTACGCCTCGGCGGGACTCCTCGCCTGGGTCGTCGTGGCCAAATACCTCGATCACCTCCCGCTTTACCGCCAGGAGCGGATGTTCGCCCGCTGGGGCGCGGCGATCCCGCGGCAGACTCTCGGCGAGTGGATGCGAATCGCCGCCGAATGGCTCGAACCACTTTACCGGCTCATGCTCGCACGACTGCGCGACGGCGGCTACGTGCAAGCGGACGAGACCCCGATCAGATGCCAAGACCCCGACGCGCCCGGTAGTGGCACGACTCAAGGTTACCTCTGGGTCATCGGCCGGCCCGGCAGTGACGTGTGCTTCGACTGGCGGATGAGCCGCCGGCACGGCGAAGCGACGACGCTGCTCGGCGAGTTTGCCGGCGTGCTCCAAGCCGACGGCTACGCGGCCTATGACGCCCACGCCGCCGACCGGCCCGCCGTGGTGCGCGTCGGCTGCTGGGCGCACGCCCGGCGCAAGTGGGTCGAGGCTCAAGCCGAGCATCCGCAGGCGACCCGGGTCGCCCTGAAACTCATCGCACGCCTCTACCGTTACGAACGCGCGTGGGACGAAGCCGACGTCACCGCCGAACGGCCTCGCGACACGGACGAACGCGCCCGGCTGCGCCAGCGTCACTTCGCCCGCGCCCTGCAGTGGCTGCACGCCCTCGCGCTGAACCTGCGGGCCCGGGTGCGCCCCAAGTCCGGGCTCGGCGAAGCCAGTGCCTATCTGCTCGCGCAATGGACGCCGCTCACCCGCCACCTCCAACACGGCGTCACGCAGCTCGACAACAACCTCCTCGAAAATGCGATCCGGCCCTCCGCCGTCGGCAAAAAGAACTGGCTCTTCATCGGTCACCCGGAGGCCGGCCAGCGCACCGCCATCCTCTATTCGATCATCGTTTCCTGCCAGCGCCACGGTCACGATCCTGCCGCCTACCTTCGCGACGTCCTCGCCCGCCTGCCTGCCATGACCAATCAGGACGATCTCGACGCCGTTACCCCGCGCCGTTGGCAGCCCTCACCGACCCGCCCACCCCTCGCGCCTTTGTCGCCGACTCTTCACTCGTAGGAGCCACTGCTATCAGGTTACGACTGCCTCGTAGTAGTCACTACTACGACTCATAGTTCGTTTTCCCACGTCAAGTGGGCACCCGGGATGTCGCTTACTGATAATCAGATCTTCCAGAAACTCGTCGAGCCGCCCTTGCACCCCCGTCAATTGCTTTGGCGTCATGCCTGATCGCTGATTCCAGTGCCCGAAAAGGCAAGCGTATACTTATATATATATCACTAATTCAATGACTTCTGAAACCGGATTGATTACACAACTCGTTGATCGCGCGCTTCAGGAATTGGAGTGTGCCAACAACGTATTGGGAGTGAAACGCTCTGCCTCGTCGGTCGAAGAGCGCGTCACGCGGCGACGAGTGGCTTTACTTCGTGATTGAGCTGTCGTCCTGACTCTTGCTCAAGCTTCCATAGATCGAAGGCCACTTGGAGGTTCAGCCAGTTGCGAGGATCGACCCGAAAATATCGACCGAGACGAGCAGCGGTATCAGGGCTGATTGCCCGCCGTCCCGCCAAAATTTCGCTCAAACGACTCTGGGGAATACCGGTGGCCTTGGACGCTGCGAGTTGAGTAATGCTCATCGCCTCGAAGAACTCGATGCGAAGGATGACGCCAGGATGGATGCGTGAAGCGGTCTGATTCATAGGAATGGCCTCTTGATTCTTAATGGTAATCTAAAATCTCGACTTGTTCGGCGTCGGTGCCGGACCAAAGAAAGCAGATGCGCCATTGGTCGTTTATTCTGATCGAGTGTTGTCTGCGCCGTTCTCCCTTGAGTGCCTCCAGGCGATTACCTGGCGGCAGCTTAAGGAAAGCTAACTCAACTGCGGCATCGATCAGCTGTAACTTGATGAGAGCTCGCTGCCAGATGTCACCCGGCAGGCGACGAGAGCGCCCTGTGAGCCACAACTTTTCAGTGTCACGGTCGGCGAAGCTTTTGATCACAAATGAGAGTTGGCTAACCCTATTATTCGTCAAGCGGATAATATCCGCCAAGCAGATAATCGCGCGATGTTTCCCTGATGTTCCTTATGGAAACACCTGGACTCGCGGTCCTCGGTCCGGCTTCCGACTTTGCAATCAGCGGACAGACCTCATCGCCGGAAGCGGAATCGGCCTTCTGGGGTTGACGCAACTTCATGCCGGTCGCCCCCGGAAGCGCCATTTTGGCGTGTTCCTAATCCCACCCTATTCGGCACAAATCCAAGATCAGGACTTTGTGTAATTCGTTTTGCCCTACAACTCGTTGATCGGAGTCTCCTGTAGGACGACATTCTGAATCCAGCCCCCGGATACAGATCGTCGTTGACCAGTCTCCGGCTGAGGTCGCGTTCCAAAAATGTACGGTGTCTGGAACAATGCGCACTTCGTCGCTCAGCCCGAATTTGCGCGACACCGGAACTTCGGTTCCAGGGCACTACGTCCGTAGAGTCTTCCGAGCGTCCTTGAGTAGCAGGCAAAGCGCCAGCGGGTCGCCGGGTAACGGCTCGAAGCCTGCCATTCGGCGGTAAAAATCGCTCGCCCGTTCGTGTTTGGCGTGAACGAGCAGTGCGCGAACGCCGAGAGATTCGGCCACGTCAAGCACCCGGCGGATTGCATCGAGCAGGAGGCCTTGGCCGAGACGGTGCCCTTGAGCGGATTTGTCCACGGCCAATCGGGCAAGCAGCACCACGGGAATCGGATAGCGGGCTGCGCCTCTCGCAAGGCGTTCGCTCGCGTCTTCGTGCAACACCTGACTTGCGGTCAGCGTATAGTAGCCGCACACGGTGTCCGCCTCGCCGCAGACGACGAAGGTGCGGGCATAGCCCGCGTGGTGATTCGCGAGCGCGAACTTGCGCAGATACGCGTTCAAGGCGTCCTCTCCGCAGTCGAAGGAAGAGACCCGATGCTGCGAAGTAATGGGGACCGGGTGGTTAGGCGCTCCGGAAGACATCGCCATTGGCGGCTAGCTGCTTCAAGGCCGGCAGGACGCGCGCGGGACGGTCCAAAAGGGCGTTGAACGCGTCCCAGTCCTTACCCTTCATCGTGAAGGTGCGGCGTTCAAGCAAGTCCTCCTCGGCTTGGCGCAAGGCGGAGCTGACGACGTATTCCGTCAGCGTTGAGGCGTGCGCCACATTGGCGGCCTGTTGCAGCAGCAGCTTCTTTTTCGGCGTGATGCGGAGATGAAGGTGGGCGGTGGCGGTCGGCATGGGGGCAGGGAATCGGCTGTGTTGCCACTGTCAACACAATGGTAGCATGGAGCAGCCCTTAAAAAGGTCATTGCTGCTGCCCTCGCAAGGCAGATGAAGCGTCGGCACATCAGCGTGTCCAAGCTCGCTGAAGCCTTAGGGACCAGTCGGGCCGCAGTTAGCCGCGTCCTCGATGAGGAAAATACGTCCATCACCCTGACCACGCTCTCACGCACGGCCATGGCGCTCGGCTGCAAAGTCAGATTGGAAATCGTCGCGGCTTAACCTCGTCCCATTCAACTGCCGGGCTGGTCGGCGTCCGGCCGGAATCTCGCGACTACACGGCAAACCGAACTCGGCGACGCGTAAATCTCCCTAGCGACGGCTCGAACAGTATTGCGGCGGTAGGTGCCGGTGAGAAACGTGCCCAAAACCTCAAACTCGGAGGTCAGGGCGTCGCGGACATTCTGCTGGCGAGTGCGACGACCGATGCCTGGAGGTCGGTGATTTCCAAATTTGAATTGAAGGTGCGGAATCCTTCGGAAAGCGAGGCATCGGCGAATGCGGAACGGAAATTTTACGGGCCGAAGTCCAGCTAACAACCAGCCCGCAGCCGGCCTTACGATTTTGGGAAGCTGCCGCGAAACACGATGCCCCATTGGCGGTGGGCTTCCGGGAAGTCCTTCCGGTTTTCTGCCGCGAGCGCGGCTTCCGCGTGATCCCGTGAATATCTTCGGAAACATCCGACAGGCGGTCGGGTAAGCGAGACCAATGGGATTTCCTGAATGACTATCCTCCGGTCAATCGTGGACGATCACGCCAAGGGGATTTGATGTTTGAGGGCGTTTGGATTGTGGTAGGATCAATCCGGTGTTGTGGGTTCCGGGTGTCAAACATTGCGCGGATTTTTGCGAAACCCAGGCGCTGCTTATCCACTGGCAGATTTGATAGATTGCCAAGGGTCCTAATACTGAAATGCCAAAGAGCGCTTGGTGTCCGAAGACTCGCGAGGTAGTCCTGAATCTCCGGCGCAAGCTCCACCAATTTAAGAATCCGAGTGACCATGGCCGGATCCACGCCCGTGCGTTTTGCGAGTGCGAATCGGCTGGCGACCTCCCCGCTGTCTAGCCATCGCTTCCATTGTCGCGCACGGATGATTGCATGTTCCGCTACAGGCTGCGGGGTTGGGACAGTTCGCACGCGGGACTCGAGCCGAATCGTCCGACGAACCGGAGCCGTAATCGTGATCTCGCCGCGCTGTGCGTTGCTGAAATCCACCCGTGCCCCCAGATCCAACCCGCGAATCGAGATCGCGCGGCGACTCGCGGCAGATTCCGATTGAGCCGCCGCCCGCTCCTCCATCCCGCGCACTAATTCCGCCAAATGGAGCTTAATGTTGATCTCAATGATCCTGGAGACGGCATCGGCCGATGCCGCCACAGAATCCTCCTGTGGTTTGCGCCGTGGGCTTGCGGTAACGCCGCGCACGTCGACACGCTCGACGAAAAGCCGGATGAGTTCCTTTCGCTCCGCCGGAGGCAAGTTTGGCAGCACCTGCCCGAGTCGTTCCAAGTTGTCTCGAATGCGTCGCTCCTCCAGAGCGCCCGCCTCGGATGCGACCAGCGCCTGCCTCGCCCGCTCCTGCTCCACGAGCAGACGCTGCCGCTCGTCTCGCAGATCGGCAGCACGCCGGATCAATGCTTCGCGCAACGCGTCGACCCCGTCGTTGGCGACCGCCTCCGCGCAATTGTGCAGTTTTTTGTCCACCAGCGTGAGCGCACCCTTGATGCGATCCACCTCCGAGCGCAGGGCTTCGCGGTCACCCACCCGCATCCGCCGTGAGGTCTCGACCATTTCGGAAATCAGCGTCGGGTGCTTGCTGGCTTCACCTACCAAGGCGATGACCACCCGTTCGAGTGCATCGGCGGACAACCGCCTGACCACACACGGTCGGCTCGCGGACTCCCGCATGACTAGGCTGCAGGTGTAGTAGCGATATTTTACGCCGCGGACGCTTTTCTTGCCGCTATCATTCGGCACCAGCGCCCGGCCGCACGAGCCGCACCATGCGAGACCCTTGAGCAGGTGATTCTGGGCATCGCGTTCCTGAAACCGGTAGACTGGCCTCGTTTTCATCTCGGCGGTGGCTGCGTTTGCCCGGTCCCACATTTCCTGTGAAACTAGGCCCTCATGTTTGGCGGCGTATTCCTGGCCTTCAAACTTCACCACGCCGCGGTAGAGCGGATTGCGAATAATAAGCCGCAAGCCGTCCGAGCGAAACATCCGGCCACCCCAAATGTCGCTGGTCCCGTCACGGCGCTGCATGACCCGCTCCGGGGTGCGCAGTCCCTCGGCATTCAGCGCTTTTGCGATGTCGGTTAGGGATACAAGCTGGGCGGCCTGCTCGAAGATTCGGCGGATCACGAGCGAGTCCGTCGGGTGTTTTTGCAGCGACTGGGTGTTCTTATCGTAGGTGTAGCCGTATGGCACCATTCCGCCGTTCCAGTAGCCGCGCATGGCTTGTTGCCGCATTTTGATGCGGGTCTTCTTCGCGGTATTCCGCCGTTCGAAGTCGGACACGCTGATCAGGATGTTATTCTTTAGCCGACCTTCTGGCTCGCTTTCGGAAATGTCCTCGGTGGCGCTTTCCAACCGACACCCATGCCGCTCGAGGAATGCGCGAAACGGACCCCATTCGTCCATGTTGCGCGACATGCGCTCCAGTTTGAAGATGACGACCACCTTCACCTCACCGGCTTCGATCATGCGTTTGATCGACTGAATCCCGGGCCGATTCATCGAGCCGCCCGAGTAGGCCGCATCGGTAAACGAAGCCACTTCATACCATCCCTCATCTGCGCGTTGCCGGATGTAGTCCCGGCAGACCGCCGTTTGACTTTCGCACGAATCGAACCGGCCACCGACTTGATTATCCGTGGAAACGCGCGCGTAGATGGCCACCGGCACACGCCTGTTTCCGGGTTCGGCAACCGCTGAAGATCTGGGCGGCATAGGGCTAGTTCAGGGCAATTTTGTGCGGAGGCGGCTCGGCATCGTTGAGCTGGTAGGCAAGTCCGCGTGTCTTCCCGCTGGAACGTATATGCCCGGCGACCGTGAGCCGATGCAGCGCGCGATAGGTCGCCGATCTCGATAACCCGAGCGCGTCCCGGATCGCTGCGGGCGACCCACGACCCGCCAACTCCAAGTAGTCCAAAATGCGATGCTCGTCCGAGCCGACGTCGTCGGGCGTAGTTGTGACGGGCTCAGAAACGACGACCTCGCCGCATAACCGAGGCACCTCCACCACGCGTTTTGCCGCGGACAGCGGGATCGCCTTGCATAAGAGTTCAGCGACACGACGACGTCGCTCGTCGTTGGGCAGAACTATGGCCGTTGCTTCCGTGGGCCTCATATGGCGATCCGCATCCTTCCGGTGTCGGCGGGCGCCAACCGCACGGTCGGAGCCACCGGCATGGGTGACTCCGATTGCTCAGAACGACGCGTGTTCAGGGCAATTTTGTGCGGAGGCGGCTCGGCATCGTTGAGCTGGTAGGCAAGTCCGCGTGTCTTCCCGCTGGGACGTATATGCCCGGCGACAGTGAGCCGATGCAGCGCGCGATAGGTCGTCGATCTCGATAACCCGAGCGCGTCCCGTATCGCAGCGGGCGACCCACGACCCGCCAACTCCAAGTAGTCCAAAATGCGATGCTCGTCCGAGCCGACGTCGTCGGGCGTTTTTGTGACAGGCGCAGAAGCGACGACCTCGCCGCATAACCGAGGCGCCTCCACCACGCGTTTTGCCTCGGACAGCGAGATCGCCTTGCATAAGAGTTCAGCGACGCGACGGCGTCGCTCGTCGTTGGTCAGACCAACTGCCGCTTTTTGTAGAGAAATCATATGGCGATTCGCATCTTCCCGGTGTTTGACAGCGCCAGCCGCACGGTCGGGGCCAGCCGCAGGGCGGACTCCGCTTGCTCAGAACGACGCGTTCGAGCCCTTCGTAGCTTCGCCCCGCTGGCCATCGCGGGTGGCATGGCTACGACCGTTGCAGGCGTCTCCTTCGGTGATTCGTCTTCGTCGGGACGACTCGCGTCGGGAACAACCGGGCTGACCGACTCAGCGTCGCCGGTAGCTTCGGTCGCCTGCTGTGCCGCGGCTTGGTTCTTCGCGATGTCGAGTAGGTCGACGAGTTCACCCTGTCGTTTCAGGAGTTCGCGGTAGCGTTCTTCGTGCTCGAAGACCTTTCCGGTTAACGCGGTCAGTTCCGCGAGATGGGTGCGGCAGCGGGCGAGTTCATCCCTGAACCGTGTCACCTGTTCTTCAATTGACCGGGCTGCATGCTCCAGGGAACTGATGGAGCCCACCGGTGACGCCGAGATATTCGCGGGGTATTCCCCGGCGCCGCGGAGGATGACTTTGTCGGGCCAGGTCGAACGGTATTCGAGTTTGAAGCCGGCCAGTTCACCGAGGACCACCGTTCCCGCCCGACCGGCGAGATGATCGTCACGATGGTCGGCGGCGAGATACACCAACGCCGCTCCGGCCTCGGCCCGTTCCGTGTAGGACTTCGTCCCGACCACCATCCGGAATTTCTCGCCCTGCGTGTCCCGCCGGACGCCGAGATCCTGCTCCGCAGCCGCGAGCTGGCGCTCCAACCGCGCGACATCCTCGCCGGCCATGCGCAACCGGCTACGCGTGCCATACTGCGATTCGCTGTGCTCGGACCGCAGGCGCGACAGCCGCATGACCTCGGCGTCCACCTTGGCCTTCTCGATGACCAGCGGATTGCCGGAAGCGATGGCTTTGACCTCGGCATACGTGAGCGCCGGCGAGTCGAGATCCTCGATTCGCCGGGCCACCGTCTGGCCGGTCATCACCTGCGAAATGAACTTC
>Ga0075163_10014975_pt1 | contig 9999 bp, 19 predicted proteins | sample JI1023141ADNA_FD_71478 | JGI IMG/M metagenome (GOLD analysis project Ga0075163, IMG submission 71478) | Wastewater effluent complex algal communities from Wisconsin, to seasonally profile nutrient transformation and Carbon sequestration -... | ecosystem: Engineered > WWTP > Effluent > Algae... | reverse complement strand
GTTATGATAACGAGTTTCCAGTCTCGTACAAGTCTGTGGGTTTTTTGAATCCCCACACGAATAACTTACAGAAACAAGATAGGGGTCACACTGATACGTGTTCTGACACGGACCATCCCGACTGCACCGAATACGCTCAAGATTACACTTGGTTTCCCACCCGTTCAGGTGTTCCACATACGTCATTTGGTTGTTCTTGCTCACGTTCCACGAAATTGTGGTAATGGCAGGAATGACCAGCAAGGAGATAATCAGGGACGCCCACACATATTCCAACTTGGTAATGGACTTGTAATCGTTGGTCTTCTGGTCTGTGAAATACTTAATTCCAAGACCAATACCCAACACAATCAAGACGGAAAACAAAATGTAGAGAATCATTTATTCGCGTCGGTCGCTAGAGAAGTACAAGAATGCCAAAATAACAATCGTTGTACAAATTATTTGAACCACTTCAGACATTGGCCGTCTTCCTCCACGAGCCGTCAAACCCCACGCGATAGGTCTGACCACTCACTACAAACGTCTTTCCCTTGGAATGACTTTCCTTGGCGGGTCGCGCAAAACGACCTCGAAGCTTCCAGACTTTGTTTGCGTCAATCTTCTTGCTCTTGAGCAACTCGTGTGGATATTCCTCTGCCAAACTGATTGAGGAATGCACAAACCCCCCATCGTTTCGCTCAAGCACCTTGGCCCACCATCCGTCTACCACCGCTCGCTCGGCGGCGATTTTGTCTTCCTCTTCCTTGAGAAGCGCGGTCTTAGTCGCCTGTTCCTCTTCGGTCAACGTCACTTCTGGACGCGGAACCGAAAGTTCCCACACACCCTTGTTGCCCCACGGAGTGCGCTCAGTGACACGGAAGACCTTCTTAGGAGTATCAAGAGGATGATATTCCACATCAGGGTCTTGAAAAATCCCATTTGACATATTCAAAACCATTCGGTAATGCTTGTTGAATGCTTCTTCCCTTTCAATCTCAGTCAGTTCCTTTGCAAGTTCTACTTCGTTCATTATATCCTCTCATGATAAATGGTGACACTTCATTGTAAACCCATGTACTCCATTTGTCAAGGGTTCATAGTTCTTCCGTTTCCGCGATTTAAACTACCATACGCAACACGAAGGATTCGAACCTTCAACCGCCCGAGTAGGATTCGGGAACTCTATCCAATTGAGCTAGTGTCGCACGATGTGTAAGCCTCCAAACGGAATTGAACCGATGACTCATTCTTACGAGGAACGGATTTTGCCAACTAAACTATAGAGGCGTTTATTCTACTCTCACAATGGTTGCCCCATCACGAACCCACTGACCGAAAAAGAGCTTGATGAGTTCCCACCGTGTGAGAATAATCTGGTCGCTCCTAAACGCACTAGGGATGACTTGCATTATCGTTTTGACACAGAGATTTCACGACGGTGAATGCAATCAATCACAATAATCTCGTCTTCATGATTGAACCCAAAGACCATGGTGTCACCAGTGCCAATGTAATAGTATGGTTCTTTTGGGTGTTTCTCAAGGTATTCAAACACCTCGTTGATGTAATCGTCACGCTCTTTTGAAGACAGCTTGAGTGCATTTTCAAAATTTCCAATATATGGTAGTCCGAATGATTTTGTCATTTACCACGACCCGTCTGTCGGAATATTGTCTGGGTCCAAAATCCAATCTGCATCCACTGAACAAAATGGATATACCGCACAGACTTCGCTGACCAACCACTTGATAGCCTCTCGCCCCTTTCCCTTGGTGCAAGAATCGATGATGGCGAACATCAAGAACAGTTCAATGTCCTCAATCTTGTTGATGACCTCGTTCAAACGAGTTGAATCGAAGACACCCTTGTTCTTGAACTTGCGGAAAATGGAGTAGCCCACATCATGATACTGACAAATGTTAAGCAGGTCCGAATCGGACGTAAACTCCGCAAGGAAGTTCTTGGCCAGTGTAGAGTGACTGTCAGGAGCCACGATAGACACGTTTCGTGCTGAAGCGTACTTGAACGTGTCATGGACATGGATGAGAATCATCAGCTTCTCGTAATCCCCCTCCATCAGCCAGTTCCTTTCACGAAGAACGTTTAGATTCTCTTCAAGCTCCGCAATATGCGCCTTGACCGTTCCTTCCGCGTGACCCGGACGGGGTTTGCCATACTCAACCCCTTCCTTGTACCGAGGGTCAAGTTTGATTCGCTCTAGCATACCACGATAAGCATTGAATTCTGACATTACCTGATTCATTGTGGTCCCCATAGTGAAGTGGTGTTCAATCTGTGTTTGTTAAATGCGTGGTTGGCTTGTTTTCTGTTCTTCTTTCGTTGTTCGGGTGTGGCTTCAACATTTCCACACTCCGAACAACGATTGAATCGAATCTCAAAGTTCGCGTGTCTCGGTGGTGTCACCCGTTTCCGCAGTTCTTTCCATTGGTGTGTACAAATCATATAGCGGAACTACCTCATCAATGGCAAGAATTTGAACGTTGTTAACCTTTACCGACTTGTGCATGTGACCGCAGAATACCTTTTTTGGGTTTGTTAGGACCATTGCCACATCAACAAACTGGCAGGATTGGTCGGTCCAGTTACTTGGCAAATCCCACTTCTCTGTATCAATCTTGGGAAACATCCCCATCTTAGCAGAGTTGGGTGGGGCGTGTGTAATGAGGAAATCCAAATCCTTTCCACCCGCATTCTTCACCAAACGGTCCACATCCTCCTGCCGAATACCTTCCTGCGCCCACCAAGTCTTGGGTTGACCCTCAAGGTTGCGACGGTACTTATCAACAGACTCGGCACCACCCAAGAACCCGATGCGAAAGCCTTCCAAGGTCAGAACCATACCACGAGGGACGTAGAAGAGATTCTTAGCCACTTGATATGGCTCATGCTTGGGCCATGTGTCAATCAGGTCGTGGTCTTCATGGTTACCATCGATGTACAGCACGGTAGGCACCACAGACGGATACAACTGTTCCCAAATCATCTTGGTTGAAATGTTGGTCGAAAGGTCACCCACCTGAATGATGATATCCTCTGGTGTGCAGAAGCGGTTCATTCTCTGCACCGCCTCAAAGTTTCCGTGGCAATCTCCCCACACGTAAATCACGGTCTTCTCCTAAAAAATTGTAGAGCGGGTGATGGGATTCGAACCCACTACAACTGGTTTGGAAGACCAGTGTTCAACCATATGAACTTCACCCGCGAATTTACGCTGGTACAGAAACTCTTAACGAATCAGGGGAGAAGTGGACATTCTCGATTGCTCCATTCTTCCCAACGATTTCAACACGAATTGGAAAAGTTTCTCCTAGCTCGCCAACTCTTGAAACCCGTCCTACAATAGTGACATAGTCACCAACCGAAATCGGAATGCTGTTTGCGTCTCTCATGTTACTCTACCACTTCAACCTGTTTAGCGGAACACCAAGTGGAACCAAGATTCCCCTTACCGTCCCAATCGCCCTCAAGCTCAACTTGAACAGAGCAAAACGAACCATCGCCAGTAGCACAATTAGTCACTTTACCAACCAATCTTACCGTATCCCCAACCGAAATCAACTTACCATTCTTATCGTGCATATAAAACTCCTGTCAAATGTTTACCTACAACGGAAGCGCAGAGAGTCGAACTCTGATGTCCCTTGCGAGACGCAGTCTTAGCAGGACTGGCCGTTACCATTCCGGTCACACTTCCTTAGTACTCCCTCAGGTCATACTCAGCCGATTCTTCCTCATCCATCCAGCATTCGTATGCCATTTCTTCGTCATACTTAACCAAACAAGCCATGGAACAAAAATCTTGGTATTCTCTCGGGGTCACCAGATTGGTTTGACAGTACTGACATTGTTTGACAAAGTTTCTCATGTCGTCAGCCTCACCGGAGTCCCACCCTTTTCGGCTAGTTCAATCATATGTTTGGTCCCCTTGGATTCTGCAATGTTGGAATGAAACGCCAAGATTCCATCAGGTTTGTACGTGTCGTACATTACCTTATTTCGAATTGGACCAGCGGCTTTCCCATATTTATACCAGTCTGCCTTAACGGTAATCACCTCGAAACCAAGCTTCCTTCCCTCTTGCCGAGCCAAGCTGTCCGCTCCTCTCGCCCCACCCTCTACAAGCAATGTAGTCTGGGGATTGAACTCTGTCAAGACCTGACGAATCTTTTCTCGGTCAGTCCAGTTCCGGTCCCCAGATACAATCAACACAAGGTCGTATTCTACCACCACACCAACAACACGACAGATTCACCATCTGTTAACCCGTATTTCTCGCTCATCAAAATTTCGTCAAACTTTTTCCAGAAACTATTTCCGAAATCGTCGTACAATGAAAAATCTCCGATGGTGTATCTCCGAAAGCCATCTTGATGCATTTCCCAATTATCTAGAATTCCGGTGAGAATGCTTTCCCCGTCGATTTTTTCTTCCATGTAGACTACATCAACGGTCTTTTCGATGCGAATTACATCTTGCTTGCTCATAAAGTTACTCCTTTAGGAAGTCCATATCGATATAGGTTTTTGTTCGAATACCCACCGTGTTCAGTAACATCTTCAATGATTTTAATCCCACTCGGAAGCGGTGGCATGTCGTGTGAGACATCAGCAATCTCCGCTTCCACCAACACCAATCCATTAAGTCTTGAAGGAGCGATAAACTCATCAATTTCCCACCCATGGCTGTGGGTTCTTCGTTTGTTGATGGGTTCATCAATGAACGACATCAAAAATCTCCCAAACCACGCGGGAATCTTTGTCTCAAACTCCCGACGAACAAACCCATTCCCAATCTTAATGGCCGTATACCACGTGTCCCGAAACCAGCCATCCTTATCTTTTTTGTCCAGCTTTCGAATACGCCACTCCCACTTGGGACGAACGGCGATATACCCCTGTGTAGACCACACCACCTCATGAACCGGGATTGCCCCGATAATCTTTGCGGTGTACTTACGCTCAATTTCAACAGTGCTGTTACTCATCCTGTTGTGCCCCTTTCCACTCAAGTTTCTCGGCAATTTCTCTAGCACGTTTCACAAACCAAACTTCTTGTGGGTTGGTTTTGTCGTACTCGGCACGATTGGCACAGAAGTAAATCGCTCGGGCGTCCCCCAAAACTCCCTCTTTTTCCGCAGACCAGTTATCCATGATTTAGTCTCCTTTCACAAATGTGACTTTGTCTAACTGATGGTGATATGCGACACTCGTTTGGTTATTATCCCAATCGATACAAATCGTATCATCTTGTTGGCGTAAATCAGTTATCTTTCCAGACTTACCAGTGGCAGAGATTACCACATCACCTACTTTCAAATCTTTCCAAGGTACGTCACAAACTCTCATAGTCCATGGGTTGGGATGAATCCATCTTCCTTCTGACACCCGAGAATGAAATACCGGGGAGTGACTTTGTCAAGGGGTGACACCCAGACATAGGCCAAGAACACCGCAAACAACGTCTCGGCGTACTCTCGCATTTCCCCAACCGTGGAAAACATTTTTGGTGCCCGTTTATCCATGTTGTAAACCAGTCCCTCGAACATAAAGGACTCGGCAAGCGCGTACCCAGAACAACCACGAACTAATTCAAAACACGGCGTAGCTCCTTTTGGAACATGAAGCACTGCGTCTGAATCACACCACACCCTCCACGACGGGGTAAATCCGTGGTTGTCCGTTTCGATGATGATTTTGCCTTGTTCAAACATGGCATCAAACCGCTCTACCGGAATATCTTTGGCCGTTGAAACATCAAGAAAATCCTTTGCAACTTCCAAAATGGTACTTGGTGTTTCTGTCTTTGGTTCCGCAACCACCAATGATGGAATAACATCTGGTGCAAAAAGAGGCTTGATGAGAGTTAAGTGCGGAGCTTTGGTTTCGACTTCCACCATCCCTTCTTTAAGAAGTAATAGCTCACGCTTGAGTCTTTCCACTTCCTTTTCCAACAGTTCAATGTACATATCGTTATTCATTGTGTCTCCATAAAGATGATGATGCCCCTTGTAGGACTCGAACCTACGACCTAGAGATTAGAAGTCTCTCGCTCTAATCCAACTGAGCTAAAGGGGCATTGAAACTGGTAACTCGTATAAATACTGAATGGAACTACTTCTTACCACATTGAGGAAAATACATGCAAAGAGGACCATACACCAAAAGAAGAAAATATTCAATCGAAGATTTGAAAACTGCGGTTGAGCAATCACTTTCAATCAATGAAACGTTGAAGAGATTGAAGATTAGCGGTGGCGGAAATTATGCCACGATAAAACGAATGATTGCGAAAATCGGAATCAACACTGCACACTTCAAACGGGTCAGTTGGTCTAAAGGAAAATGTGGTTTGAAATCGAAAACCACAACCCCGCTAATCAATCTATTGTGCCTTTCGGATAGATACTACCAATCCAATAAACTGAGAAAACGGTTATTGAAAGAAGGGGTGTTCAACCATATTTGTTTTTCTTGCCACCATTCAGAGTGGATGGATGGCCCTATTCCACTTGAATTGGACCACATTAACGGAAACAATATGGATAATCGAATTGAAAATCTTCGATTGCTTTGCCCAAATTGTCACGCTCTTACCCCAACATATCGTGGCAAAAACATAAAGTGCGGAAGGAGGGAATCGAACCCTCACCCAATTTAAGGAGGGGTTTTTAAGACCCCCGTGGCTACCGTTACACCACTCCCGCAAAATGCATCACACAACCCGTTAGACTTTTGAGTTACTTAGATGGGGGAGATTGTGACCCACGAACCTTGCCCTTTGCCCTTTGCCCCATTATTTTCATTTATTCCGAATCGGCACATTGTGTGATGCACATCTAACCTACTACATCGATTGGTACTTGTCAAGGGTCAATCCAACCACCCTCTCCTCGGGGGAAGAATCTCGTCGTAGACCTCCTCGTCGTACTTGGCCCTCGCCATCTTCTGCTTGACCTGACGGCGGTACTTCTGTCGCTCGTGCTTGATGGTCCACTGACTGCCACGCTTCTTCCCGTGGTAGTTGTCGTACCACATTTCCCGCTCCTGCTCGTACATGCGCTCGTGCTTGAAGCACAGGTAGCTACGAAGGTCGTAGTTCCACAACGGACCCGGATAGTCTTTGTGCTGATGGAAATAGTCCTCGAAGTACAACGACTTGCCGTCAACCTTGACCCAGTACGAATCACCGAACAACGTCTTCCATTCCTGTCGCACCTGATTCCGGACGGCGTAATAGGTCACATAATCGTTGTGCAACGACTTCTGCACGTGCTTGCACTGGGGGCAGAATTCCCCGGTGTCTGGGTTTTCTTGACCGTATCTCAAACGATACGGCACCTTCCACTTCCTCAGACCAGCGTAATAGTCTTTCTTGGTGCGGTCACTCGACCGCTTCCACCGACCACGATAGTCCTGAATCCACTTCTTACTGCCATGCATAGAAAACTCCTTGTTAAGGGGCTATAGAATTCTAGTCATGGTCCTCTCCTTGTGAAATGTGATTGCTGTAATATTACTGCACTACCCGATGAAATACATGTACATAAATTTGTGGAATGACAAAGAATTTTGCCCTGAATCCACTTGTTTGACCATTATACAATGTTGGAGTGTGATACTCATACATATTGTCATTCATTCTCCTCAGATAACGGAGAATATCTTCTTGCGCTTCTTCTAGAGAATTATACCCGTTGTACTCAAACCCATCGTGTCTAGGAAGTATATGACCCTCTTCAGTGATTTCCCTGATGAACCACCGGATTTCCTTCTCCACCACCTCTTCTAACTGAGGTGGTGGAGTTTTAATCTTTTTGGGTCTTACTCCCATACGTACTCCGTATCGATAGTCATCTTGGGCACAACGAAGTATCCACCGTAGCTGGTTTCCTTTTCAATGGCGTCATACGCCTGTTCCGGCGTATCGTATCCATATCTGTTGAATATGTGTTCTCTCCCGTAATACCCACTACGCATGGGTTCGCGCATGAACCCGTCATCATCCGTGGTGAACACACACCACACGATTTTTCTGGTCTTGACTTCTTTCTTCAACGTAGCCTTTCTCACAGGAACCTCCATGATATAGTGAAACGGGCCTACGGGGAGTTGAACCCGCGCTCTTTTCCGTGACAGGGAAAAATCCTTTCCGATAGACGATAGGCCCTTCTATACTACAAGTACAACTTATACTACACGTGCAACTTTGTCAAGGTACTCCCGCTTGAAACCCGCAATACTCAACTCTCTTTCTTTACGAATCTTTGGGTTGTACAACAGAATGTCTGTACAGGTATGAACCACGGCACGAAAGACATCTACCACCACACGAGTCCATGGGTCTTTGTACGGTGACGGGTGTGCCGCACCAGTAATCTTAATACCACACATGAAAAACACAATCTTCGCGGTCCACAACGAACGAGGATTCAAGTGCCCCTCATCCGTGACAAGGATAATGTGCTTGACACCCATTCCCACCAACATGTTCTTCAACTCAACAAATCCAGTCAGCGTATCCCATCCCTTAAACCCAAACAGGATTTTCTTGCGTGGAACACCAGCCATGACCATTTTTCGAAAAAACTCTTCTGGGTTTTCTGGTGTAAGAAACACCACAAACGAATTGGGATACCGCAACACTTCAATGTGCGTAGTCTGAAGTCGCTTGGGGTTTCCACCCAGATGAACAATGGCTCGCATAAGAACCCCTTGGATGTTACAGTGGTGGTAGGCTCAGGTCGCTCAACAACGTGTCTACTTTCATATCCCACCAACTCGCTCATGTTCTGCGTTTTGCGGCGTAGACTTCGGGGAATTTTATTGTTGCCCTCAATGACCTACTTAGTGGAGAGTATGGGAATCGAACCCCTCTCAATCTTTGCAAAAGATTTGTGCATCCCAACACACTCTACTCCCCAGATTTTTCGTGCGCGATTCGTGAAAATCGTGCGCGTTTCCTACAACGGGCGGTGAGGGAATCGAACCCCCGACGAACAAGTTAACAGCTTGCCACTACTACCACTGAGTTAACCGCCCCTTCTTTTCTTTCTTGCACTGTAATTATTTGCCTTGTCTCTTTTTACTGCCTGACATGCCGTGCATCTAATCGTTCTACCCAAATATGCCTGAAACTGATTACCACAATCTGGGCACAATCTGTCAATATAATGGGTGTTTTGTGCTATTTGAACGTGGTGATTTTTGTATTCAGCGTACTCTTCATTAAACACCATACATCCTTCTGGTATTTCACGGATGCCGTGTTCAACTTCACGATGACAGTTGGCACACAACAACACACACTTCCTCAACTCTTCAACAATACTTGGCCACGATTTTGGGTTTGCTCGCATCGCACCAAAAGAAAAACTTTTCTCTTCGCGGTTTAGATGATGGAATTCCAAAGCCCAATCACTTTTAGAATATTCACAACAGACGCACTTTCCACCCAACGCCTCAACCATTCTCTTCTTGGTATTATCTCTCCATCTTTTCACTGCCTCTGAACTCTTACTCATTGTCTCTCCTTAACAGGGGTTGTTAAGGAGTATTTATACGAGTTCAAATCTCCAAAAGTCCTCCCGGTCGGAATCGAACCGACCTGTACCGTCTACCCTTTCAATCGCATATCAGGCGAAGGGGATACGGGAGGATAAAGTGGTGCCGGAAGGAGTCGAACCTTCAAGTCCTAGGAGCCAAATTTACAGTTTGGTGAGCCAGCCAGTTGCTCAACGACACCATATGGTTGATGTGTATGCAGTCTAGATACCAGTTCCCTGCACTTCAGCCTCACATCCTGCTTTTTTCGCTACTTGCACCGCTTCACTAGTTCCTACTGTGCGTTCACGAATATCCTAAGCTTAACTCACCAATTGGCGTTTGTCAAGTCCAACTTTCCTTCTGTAACATTCACGGGCAACCACTTAGTCGTGGTTTTACTCCATTTCCACTCTTCTTTCACAGTAATCCATATGAGCCAATAGGTCCGTTCTAC
>Ga0075163_10014974_pt1 | contig 9999 bp, 10 predicted proteins | sample JI1023141ADNA_FD_71478 | JGI IMG/M metagenome (GOLD analysis project Ga0075163, IMG submission 71478) | Wastewater effluent complex algal communities from Wisconsin, to seasonally profile nutrient transformation and Carbon sequestration -... | ecosystem: Engineered > WWTP > Effluent > Algae... | reverse complement strand
GCCTCTTCATAGCCCGTCGTGCCGTTGATCTGGCCAGCAAAGAACAGCCCGGCCACGGCACGCGTTTCGAAGCTGGGCTTCAGCTCACGCGGGTCGAAGTAGTCGTACTCGATGGCATAGCCCGGGCGCAGGATGTGCGCCTTCTCCAGGCCCACCATGGACTGCACGGCCGCGATCTGTATGTCGAAGGGCAGGCTGGTGCTGATGCCGTTCGGGTAGACCTCGTGCGTCGTCAGACCTTCGGGCTCCAGGAAGATCTGGTGCGCGTCCTTGTCGGCAAAGCGGTTCACCTTGTCTTCGATGCTGGGGCAGTAGCGCGGCCCCACGCCTTCGATGACGCCCGTGAACATGGGGCTGCGGTCGAAGCCGCTCTTGATGATGTCGTGCGTGCGCGCGTTGGTGTGGGTGATCCAGCAGGGCACCTGCCGCGGGTGCTGGTCCACCGACCCCAGGAAGCTGAACACCGGCACCGGGTCCAGGTCGCCGGGTTGTTCCTGCAGCTTGGCAAAGTCAATGCTGCGGCCGTCGATGCGCGGCGGCGTGCCGGTCTTCAGGCGCCCCTGCGGCAACTTCAATTCCTTCAAACGCGCCGACAGGCTGATGGCCGGTGGGTCGCCCGCGCGGCCGCCGCTGTGGTTGTTCAGGCCCACATGGATGCGGCCGTCCAGGAAAGTACCAGCCGTCAACACCACCGCCCGGCAGCGGAACTGCACACCCAGTTGCGTGACGGCGCCGACCACGCGGTCGCCCTCCACCATCAGGTCGTCCACCGCGGCCTGGAACAGCCACAGGTTCGGCTGGTTCTCCAAGCGGCGGCGGATAGCCGCCTTGTAAAGCACCCGGTCGGCCTGCGCCCGCGTGGCGCGCACGGCAGGCCCCTTGCTGCCATTGAGGATGCGGAACTGGATGCCGGCTTCGTCCGTGGCCTCGGCCATGGCACCACCCAGCGCATCCACCTCCTTCACCAGGTGGCCCTTGCCAATGCCACCGATGCTGGGGTTGCAGCTCATCTGCCCCAGCGTTTCGATGTTGTGCGACAGCAGCAGGGTGGCGCAGCCCATGCGGGCGGCGGCCAGGGCGGCCTCGGTGCCGGCGTGGCCGCCGCCGACGACGATGACGTCGAATGTTTGTGGGTGCAGCATGGAGGCCCTGATTCTACGAAGCCACCCTGTCCACAGGGGCCCGGTGGTCGGCAGTCCATGCAGGCCGGCGCGCAGCGCCAAGCGCTAGCATGCACCGCATGAACTGTCGCCCTGGCTGCGGCGCCTGCTGCACGGCGCCGTCCATCTCCACCCCCATTCCTGGCATGCCTGCCGGCAAGGCGGCCGGCCAACGCTGCGTGCAACTGGACGAGCACGAACGCTGCCGGCTGTTCGGCCGCCCCGAACGGCCGGTGGTCTGCGCGTCCCTGCAGCCCCAGCCCGACATGTGCGGCGCCAGCCGCGAAGACGCCATGCGCTGGCTGGCGCGGCTCGAAAACCAGACACGGCCCCACGCGCAATGACCGACGACATCCAGCAAAGACTGATGGCGCTGTACCCAGCCATCAACGCTTTAGACGAAAGCGAGCGCTCACAAGTTTTGCAGCAAAGCGTGTACCTGGCCCAGGTGCCTGCCGGCACGGTGCTGTTCGACGAAGGCTCGCCTTGCCAGGGCTTCCCCATGGTCCTGGCGGGCGAAGTCCGCGTCGCCAGGGGCAACCCGGCCGGGCGGCAGCTGGAGCTCTACCGCGTGACGGCTGGCGAGCTGTGCGTGGTATCCACGTCCTGCCTGTTCGGCCACACGGCGCTGATGGCCCACGGCCAGGTCAGCGCCGCCGCGGAGTTGGCCGTGCTGTCACCCGCCGGCTTCGACCGCTGGTGTGGCAACGCCGCCTTCCGCCGCTTTGTCTTCGGCGTCTTCGCCGACCGCCTGGCGGACCTGATGGCACTGACCGAAGCCGTCGCCTTCCAGCGCCTGGACCAGCGCCTGGCCAGCCTGCTGCTGGGCCACGGCAGCAGCATCCACCGCACGCACCAGCAACTGGCGGACGAGTTAGGCACCGTGCGCGAGATCGTGTCGCGCCTGTTGGCGCGCTTTGAACGCAGCGGCTGGGTCAGCCTGGGCCGCGAGCGCGTGGACCTGCTGGACGCCGCCGCCTTGCGCGCCATGGCGACCGGACTCGGCCCCTGAAGGGCGCCGCAGCAGCCATGTGACCGCAGTCACCGACGGGCCAGAAACCGCGGGCCAAACTGCGATCCAGTCGGCACTGGGCCGCAACACAACGAGGAACATCACATGAAGAGCAATGTCGGCGGCATCGACCGCATCCTGCGCATCGCGGCTGGCGCGGCGCTGATCGGCGCCACCCTGGCCGGTGTCATCGGCCCCTGGGGCTGGGTGGGCGTGGTGCCCCTGGCCACGGGGCTGTTCAATTTCTGCCCGCTGTACACGGTGCTGGGCTTCAGCACCTGCCCGGTCAAGAACTGACCCCGGGCAGGCCCGCCGGCGCCTGCCCCTCTGGCCCGCATCAAGCCACGAGCGCGCGCGGCCTCATCAGCGCATTGGCCGGCTCGGCCGCGGCCCGCAAGGCGCCTGGCTTGCTTTCGCCGACCGCAGGGTCCATGCGGCACAGGGCCTGTGCCCAGTCCAGCGCCTCCGTACCCAGGCGCGCCACCTCGCCGCGGCGCGCTGCGCCTACCACCGAGCGCACCGCGTGCTGCCATGCCGTGGCATGGGTGATGCGGTTCAGGCCCACGATAAGCTGCAGTTCGTCAGCCTCCAGGCCATCGCCATCAACGAGCTTGAGGTTGCTGATGACGCCATTGGGGTCGCGCAGGGCCGGCACGTCCTGCACAACCTCCACCCACTCCCAGGCCGCGCCCACCACAGAGCCGTCCTCCAACTGAGCAGCCCACACCGTTTCGCCCACCGTGCGACCCAGGTCGTCACACTCGGCCCGGATGTCGGTGCCCATATGGTGAAATACAGGCCACAGGGAAGCAGATGCCGGGGGTTGCCAGACCACTTCGGGCCAGGATTTGAGTACCCAACTGCGCATTGCCATCTTGATGTCTCCCATTTGCCGTGACGAGACCCAAGCGTGATGCACACACCCAGCCCTGGCAACCTAGCAACCTGAACAGTCACATGAGCGCAGTCGGGTACCAGCATTACCTCGATGTCGCCAGCGCGCGGGACGTGCCTACGTTCAAGCGCCGGCTGGGCGAGTTCGCGCAGCGCCTGGACTTCCCGCTCTTCAATGCCACGCTGGTGGTGGAACAGCCGGCTTCGTCGCCCGTGATCGTGGCCATGCGCAATTCGCCGGACGCCTGGGCCGAGTCCAGCAGCGACGCCGCAGCAGCCAAGCGCGACCCCTTGGTCCAGCGCTTCAAGACCGCCACCGCACCCATCATCTACGACCAGGGGCTGTACGTGAACCACGCCGCCGGCGACCTGTGGGAAGAGCAGGCGCCGCACGGCTTCCGCACCGGCATCTCCATGGTGCTGCACCTCAACGGCGGCAGGCACTTCATCCTGGGCGTGGACCGGCCCGACCCGTTGCCGGCCAACCCGGACAACCTGATCCGCCTGATGGCCGACCTGCAGCTGCTGGCCGCCTACGCGCAGGAGACCGCCATCCGCCTGCTGCTGCCCCAGGCGCCGCTGGACGCCCATATGCCCAACCTGTCGGCGCGCGAACAGGAAATATTGAAATGGACGCTGGCCGGCAAGTCCAACCAGGTCATCGGACAGCTGCTCAACATCAGCCTGAGCACGGTGAACTTCCACCTGCGCACGGCGATGGGCAAGCTGGGGGTGGCCAGCAAGCACCAGGCGGCAGCCAAGGCGAATGCGCTGGGCTTGATCTGACCCGGGGTAGCGCGCCGCGCGCGCAAAAAAGAAGGCACCGGCTTCTTGCGAAGACGGCGCCTAACGCCAGGGCCCTTGGAGGGTCAGGGTCCCTGGCGCCGAAGTGCCCAAGCGGTTATCACCAGAACCGCGAAGGCAGAACCAAACTGTGGGAGCAGGCTGGCGGGTGTGCCGCCAGCCGTTGCGCTATCGACCTGACGCTCAGGCTTCCCAGCCGTCGCGCGGGCCCATGAACAAGGCAAGCAGGAAATCGAACATGGCCGTCTCTCCGTGGATGGGGCCTGACTTGGCCCGATGAACGAATTGGACCAACTTGGGCTGCACCGCGCACCTGCACACCTGTGCAGGTAGCCCACAGGAAACGGTTGAGGCGGCCTTGTGACCTATGTCACCGCGTTCATGACTTCACCGCCGCGCTGCGCAAGCTGCGCGCCACAAAGGCCAGGGCCAGCAGCGTGAGCACCAGGCACACGCCGGAGGCCGTGGCCGCGTCGGCCCAGGGCAGGGCCTCGCCCTTGAGCACGCGGCCCATCAGCGTCACCTGCGCCAACCCCGGCACCGCGTAGTGCCAGGGCGCGGTGCCTTCCTGGTTGAACACCGACACCAGCGGCAGCAGCGAAATCGCCAGCACCACGCCCGTGGCGCTGGCCTGCGCCTCCTTGAAGCTCTTGCAGCGGATGGCGATGGCCATCAGCAATGCCGCCAGCAGCGCCGCCACGGGCAACAGCAGCAGGATGAAAGCCGCCGCCTCACCTGCGCCGAAGCGGAACATCGCGGCCAGGGTTTCGCTGCGCAACAGCCACTGCCCCGGCAAGAAGCTCAGACAGGACAGCACCGCGATCAGCATGCCCACCGTGGCCACCGCGCCCCACTTGCCCAGCACCAGTGCCAGCCGCGGCGCGGGGTTCATCAGCAAGGGCTCCAAAGACCCGCGCTCGCGCTCGCCCGCGGTGCTGTCCAGAGCCGCGTTGAGCGCGCCGTAGAGCACGGCCATCAGCACGAAGTAGGGCACCATGGTCGCCAGCTGCGCGGCCCGCACCGCTGCGTCGGCCAGGTCACGCTCCTGGATGCGCACAGCTTCCAGCGCCACCGGCGACACGCCGCGCACGGCCAGCCGCAGCAGGCCTTGTTCCTGGTTGAAGCCACGCAACAGGCGCACCAGGCTGCCGGTGCCGGCCTTTGCACGCTGGTTGCCCGAGCTGGACACCACCAGCACCTCCGGCGCCTCGCCCGCGGCCAGCTCGGCCTCGAACTGCGGCGGGATCACCAGCACCGGATCGCCCAGCTTGCTGTCGCGCAACTGCTGCTCCCAGCCTTCGGGCGCGTTGCGCACGGTGTAGGTCTGGCGCAGCACGTGGTTGCGCAGCGTGGGCGCATGCTCCATGCCCACGGCGACGATCTCACGTGCCTCGGCGCGCTTCTCGAACCCGGCCACCAGGCTGCTGACCAGCATCAGCACCAAAGGGCCCATGGCCACGGAGCTGAGCAGCACCATGGTCAGCGTGCGACGGTCGCGCAGCGCGTCCACCAGCTCCTTGAGGTACACCGTCCAGGCGGCGGGGATCATCGCGCGGCTCCTGTCGTCGGCACCTGGGCGGGGAGCGGGTGGGCGGGAAAGGCCAGCTTCACAAAAGTCTCCTCGAAGTCGGCGCTGCCGGCCTGGGCCGACAGCTCCTGGACCGTGCCCGTGGCCACCGTGCGCCCCTGCGCCACCACCACCACCTGGTCGCACAGCCGCTCCACCTCTTGCATGATGTGCGTGGAGAAGACGATGCACTTGCCCTCGTCGTCGCGCAGCCGGCGCAGCGCGTCGCGCAGGGCGCGCGTGGCCAGCACGTCCAGGCCGTTGGTGGGCTCGTCCAGCACGATGTTCGGCGGGTTGTGCACCAGCGCGCGCGCCAGCGCGGTCTTCATGCGCTCGCCCTGGCTGAAACCGTCGGTGCGGCGGTCCAGCAGCGGCGCCATGTCCAGCACGTGTGCCAGGTGGTCGGCTCGGGCCGACGCAGCCGCGCCGTCCATGCCGTGCAGCCGGCCGAAGTAGACGATGTTCTCGCGTGCCGTCAGCCGCGGGTACAGGCCGCGCGCGTCGCTCAGGAGGCCCAGCCGGGCCAGCGCCTCGCGCGGCCGCGCGGCCACATGGACACCGTCCACCAGCACCTGGCCCTCGTCAGGCTCGATCAGCGCCGCCACCATGCGCAGCGTGGTGGTCTTGCCTGCGCCGTTGGCCCCCAGCAGGCCCGTGATGCAGCCATCGGCGGCCGTGAAGTGCACGCCGTCCACGGCCTGCACCACGCGCTTCTTGCGCCCGCTGCCGCTGCTGAAACATTTGCTCAGTTGAAGGACTTCGATCATCGCGCGGCTCCCGCAACGGCCGACGCGGCCAGGCCGGGTGGCACAAAAGGCGCCGGGCGCGGAATGCCGGCGGCGCAGTCGGCGTCCACCCGCAGCGCATGGTCGTCGCTGGCGGCATCTATGAACCGGAACAGCACATCGCGCATGCAGGGCAGGCCCATGACGCCGTGGCCGGCCTGCGGCACCACCACGTGGCGGGCCTTGGCCCCCAGCGCCTGCGTGACACGCTCGCCATGGCGTGGCGGCGTCACCGGGTCGGCACCACCGGACAACACCAGCGTTGCCGCAGGCGCTGCGGGCAGCTTGTAGAAGGCCGCCGGCACCTCGCCGCGCGGCCACTGCGCGCAGACGCGCTGGTAGAGCGCGGACGCAGCGGTGCCGAAGTCACGGCCCGGCAGATCGGTGACCTGCGCCAGGCGCGGCAGGTCTTCGGCACACACGACTGAGAAGTGCATGCCGCCGGCCATGCGGCCGGTGGCGCGCGAACCCATGGAGGCCCCCAGGCCCACCAGCGCTTCGAAGCGGCCCTGCGCCGCCTCGCTCACTGCCAACGGCAGGGCCGAGGCCAGCGCCGGCACGTACAGCGGCAGGCGCACCAGGCTCAGCGCGAACTCGCGCGTCACCGTCAGGGACTCCTGCGCGCCTGTCAGCGGGTGCTGCACACGCGTCTGCACGGGCAGCCGCGCCAGCAGCGCACGCCAGTCGTCGGCCAGGCGCGGGTAGCGCTGCGCGCACGCAGTGTCGGCCTGGCAGGACGCCAGCAGCGCGTCCATGGCGGCCTGGTTGTCGGTGGACATGGCCGCGGGCAACACCATGTCCGGCGGCGCCACGCCGTCGATCACCGCACGCCGCACAGCCCTGGGGAACAGCCGCTGGTACTCCAGCACCGCGCGCGTGCCGTAGGAGCCGCCGACGATGTTGATCTGTTCCGCGCCCAGGGCCTGCCGCACCGCGTCGGCGTCGTGCATGGCAATGGTGGTGGTGAACTGGCGCAGGTCGCCGTGGGGCAAGACCTGCAGCTTGTTGCGGCAGGCCTGCATCAGCGCCTCCTGGCGCGCCGGGTCCGTGGCGTCGGCCAGCGGCGCGGCGGCCGGCGGCTCGTCGCACAGCAGCGGCGCGCTCTTGCCGGTGCCGCGCTGGTCGATCAGCACCAGGTCGCGCCGGTAGCCCAGGCGGGCCAGCATGCGGGCCACGCTGCCGCCCACGTCCTGGGCGCTCTGGCCTGGCCCGCCGGCAAAGAAGAACACCGGGTCGGGCTTGCGGTTGCGGGCCAGTGCGGGCAGCACGGCATAGTGGATGTCCACCCGCCGGCCCGTGGGCTCGGCGGGGTTCAGGGGCCGGCTGAGCACGCCGCACAGCGCGTCGTGCTCCACGCCTTTCAAGCGGCAGGGCTTGAGCCCGGGCCGCGACTCAGCGGCGGTGGCGCCGCCGGCCAGCGCCGTCAGCGCCACCAGCAAGGCCGCCGCTGCGGGAACAAAGAGGGGGTTCTGCATGGCGCCGATTCTGCGGCGCGGCCCCAAGCCCGGGGCACCGGTATGCGGCGAATGGCAGCCGGGCGCGACGGGTGGCGTCAGGCCAGCATGCGCTGCACGTCGCCGCTGTCCAGCAGCCGGTGCAGGTCGTTGGCACCGCCCACCAGCACGCCCTTCACGAAGACCATGGGGAAGGTGGGCCAGCCGGTCCACATCTTCAACGCATTGCGGCGGCGCCAGTCGCTCAGGTAGTTGCCGTAGATGAGGTCGTGGTGCGCGATGCCCGCGCTGTCCAGCACGCGGCGCGCCTTGCGCACGAACGGGTTCCAGCCCAGGCCCACCACCACCACGGCATGGGCCGCCACGGCGTCCTGCACCTCGCGCACGATGTCTTCCTGGTGCCCCTCCACCTGGGCCCGCACGGCGGGGTGGATGCGGGACTCGTCGAGCACGTGGCGTGGCATGGAGGGCTCCTCGTCTGTTCTGGGCTGCGCGGCGGCAAACAGCGCCAAGCGCGGCAAACGGCCCGGAGTATCTGCCAAAGGCGCGCCGCCCCAGAATGGCGGCTTCGCACCCGCTGACCACCTGAGCCCACGACATGGCCGAACTCGGACCTTCCCCCCTGGCTTCTGGCAACGAACTGCCGGTGGACGACGCGCGTGCCGCCATGCTGCGCGTGCTGCGGCCGGTGGACGGCACCGAGACCCTGCCGCTGGAACAGGCCCTGGGCCGCGTGCTGGCCGCCGACGTGGTCTCGCCCATTGCCGTGCCGGCGCACGACAACTCCGCCATGGACGGCTACGCGCTGCACGGCGCCGACCTGCTGGCCGACGCGCCCACCGTGCTGCAGGCTGCAGGCCCCACGGTGTTTGCCGGCGCGCCCTACACGGCCGCGGTGCCGCGCGGCGGCTGCGTGCGCATCATGACCGGCGCCGTCATGCCGCCGGGGCTGGACACCGTGGTGCCCATCGAGCTGTGCACCGTGGACGGCGCCCAAGTCACCCTGAAACCCGGCGTGCTGAAGAGCGGCGAAAACCGCCGCAAGCGCGGCGAAGACCTGGCCGAAGGCGGCGTGGCGCTCGCAGCCGGCCGCGTGCTGCGCCCGGCCGACCTGGGCCTGATCGCGTCCCTGGGCCTGCCCACTGCCACCGTGCGCCGCCGCCTGAAGGTGGCGCTGTTTTCCACCGGCGACGAGCTGCGCAACGCCGGCGAGCCCCTGGGCCCGGGGCAGATCTACGACAGCAACCGCTACAGCCTGCTGGGCGCGCTGCAGCGCCTGGGTGTGGAGGTGCTGGACCTGGGCCTGGTGCCGGACGACCCGCCGCGGTTGCGCGCCACCATCGACCGCGCCATTGCCGAGGCCGACGCCGTCATCACCAGCGGCGGCGTCAGCATGGGCGACGCCGACTACACCCGCGACCTGCTGGCCGCGCGTGGCGAAGTGGCTTTCTGGAAAGTGGCCATGCGCCCGGGGCGCCCCTTTGCTTTCGGACCCCTGCATGGCGACGGCGGCAAGACAGCCTTCCTGTTTGCCTTGCCCGGCAACCCGGTGGCCGCGCTGGTCACCTTCTACGCCTTCGCACGCGAAGGCCTGCTGGTGCTGGCTGGCGCCATGGATGTGCTGCCCATGCGCATGGCCGCGCGCAGCGCGGTGGCCATCCGCAAGCGGCCGGGGCGCACGGAGTACCAGCGCGCCATCGTCAGCCGGAGCCCAGGCGAAGGCGGCGGCTGGGAGGTGCGCACCACGGGCTCCCAAGGCGCCGGCATCCTGCGCAGCATGACCGAGGCCAACGCACTGCTGGTGCTGCGGCATGACCAGGGCTCGGTGGCGGCGGGCGACGACGTGGAGGTCTGGCTGTTCGACGGCCTGACCTGAGCCCAGCGCGTGCCTATGCACGCGCGGACATATCGCCAGGGCCGTTGCGCGCCAAGACAATCGCGGCCCCATGTCCGTGATCACCGAAAGCCTCAGCACCGCGACCCAGCTGCTGAGCCAGGGCGACGAGCGCCTGCTGCAAACCGTCTGGCTGTCGCTGCAAGTCAGCGGCACCGCCTGCCTGCTGGGCGGCGTGGCCGGGCTGGCCGCGGGTGCCGCACTGGCCGTCACGCGCTTCCCCGGCCAGGGCCTGGTGGTGGGCCTGGTGAACACACTGCTGGCGCTGCCCAGCGTGGTCGTCGGTCTGCTGGTCTACCTGCTGCTGTCGCGCCAGGGGCCGCTGGGCAGCTGGGGCATCCTGTTCACGCCCACCGCCATGGTGGTGGCGCAGAGCATCCTGGTGGTGCCGCTGGTGGCGGCGCTGACGCGGCGGCTGCTGCTGTCGGC
>Ga0075163_10014973_pt1 | contig 9999 bp, 9 predicted proteins | sample JI1023141ADNA_FD_71478 | JGI IMG/M metagenome (GOLD analysis project Ga0075163, IMG submission 71478) | Wastewater effluent complex algal communities from Wisconsin, to seasonally profile nutrient transformation and Carbon sequestration -... | ecosystem: Engineered > WWTP > Effluent > Algae... | reverse complement strand
TACGTACTCATCCGACGGAATGCCACCCCCGCCTGTGAGATGCCCGAGGTCGGCGTGTCAGCGGGTTCCGCTGAAGAACAGGTTCACGGCCACCGCGTGGACCAGCCGGTAGGGCTCGCGGTCGAGGTGCACGACCAGGTAGCCCGGCTCCACACGCGCCCACGATGCAATCTTGAAGACGGGCCCCACGAAGAAACGGTTCTGGTCGTAGCCCTCGACCGCGCCCCAGTCGGAGCCCGCGAAGCCCAGGAACAGCTCGTCCCAGACCACGAAGCCCACCGGCTGCGTAGCGTGCATCCAGCCGAGGCGGACGAACTGCCGGAAGCGGTGCGCCACGTCGTCGCCCAGCGGCGAGAAGCGGTGCTCCATGCGGCCGCGTGCCTGGAAGGCGAAGCCGCCTCCGATGGGCGTGTTGATCCACGCCTGATACCAGAAGCGGTGCTCGTCGCGGCGCGCGGCGTCATCCGGGTAGACCGGGGTCCACGCGTAGCCCGCCCACAGCGAGAGCCACGAGTTCACGAACACGCCGATGCCGGGGCGGACGATCATGGCCGTGGCGGTCGTGTCCTGGCGACGGTGCACGTCCAGCCACAGCGCCACGGGGTGGTCTCCCCGGTTCAGCTCTTGAGTGGCGGTGGCGCCTGCCCAGACCGCGTGGTCCTGGTCCACCTGCGCGCTGGCCGACGCCGTGAGCAGGGTCGTGCCGAGGGCGGCCAAGACGATGGAGAGGAGGAAGACGCGGGCGACGGGGGTGCGCATGGGGACGACTCGCAGCAACGGGGGCCTCGGTTGTCGCACGCGGGCGCGGGCTCATCAAACGCGCTCGGCCAGGGCAGCTCAGGCGTCGCGCCACAGCTGGATGACGTCTCGCGCGAGCTGCTCGATGGCCTCCGGGGTGGCCACGTGCTCCGCGGGGATGCGGCCGTCGAGGATCAACATGGCGAGCCCGTGCGGGATGGTCCACGCCGCCACCCCAGCCATCCGGGCGTCGTCGCCGGTTCGGTTCCACGCGGCGCCCGCGGTCTGCACCAAGAGGCCGAACGCGTCGTTGGCCACGGCGGCACTCCCGGCGGGGGGCGGCTTGGGCGTGGGGGTCTCGAGCTCGCGCGTGAACATCAGCCGGAAGTGGATGGGGTGCTCGACCGCGAAGCGGACGTAGGCCACGCCATAGGCATCGATGCGGGCGCGCGGGTCGGTGAGGCCCGTCATGGCTCGCTCGCCGGCCGCCGTGAGCCATGTGAAGCCTTGGTCGGCCAGCGCGAGCAGCAGGGCGTTCTTGTCCTCGAAGTGGCGGTACGGGGCGGCGTGCGACACCCCAGCCCGACGCGCGCACTCCCGCAGGCTGAGGCCCTCGATGCCGCGCTCGCGCGCCACGTCCACCGCCGCTGTCAGCAGCTCGGTGCGCAAGTCGCCGTGGTGATAGGCCATGGCGGCGATTCTAGAGATCGATGTTGACAATGGCAACACGGGCGGTATGTTGTCAGTGACAACAATGGTGTCGGCGTCTACATGGGCGCCCACACCCGCGACACAAGGAGAGCCGCCATGACCACCGAGCCCATTCGCCAGACCGTCTCCCGCCCGGACGGCTTCGTCGTTTTCCTGATCGGGTCGCGCCTGAACCGCTGGTGGGCGCTGCCCATGATGTGGGGCGTGGCGAGCGCCATGGGCCGCATGATGAAGGAGCTGACCAACGACCCGGACTCGGGCCTGCTGTCCTTCGAGAACTACGTCGGGCGCACCACGCTGGCGGTGCAGTACTGGCGCTCGCTGGACGACCTGCTGCGCTACGCCTCCAACCGCGAGCGGGCCCACGTCCCGGCTTGGCGCCGCTGGGTGAAGGAGTGGGGTCTCTCGGGTGCCCTGGGGGTCTGGCACGAGACCTACGTCATCGAGCCCGGCCAGCACGAGACGCTCTACAACCAGATGCCGCCGTTCGGCCTCGGCAAGGTGGGGCCGCTGGTCCCGGCCGAGGGGCCGCTGCACGGGGCTCGCGGTCGCCTGGCTGAGGGATCTAAGATCCGCGGATGAGCATCGTCTGTGGACATCGCGGCCTCGGGCCCACGCGCGCGGGAGGGAGCTTCCCGGAGAACACCCTCGAGTCCATCCGCGCGGCCATGCAGGCCGGGGCCACCATGGTGGAGTTCGACGTGCAGCTCTCGGCCGACGACGTGCCCGTGCTGATGCACGACGACACCCTCGACCGGACCACCACCGGCCGCGGGTGCGTGTCGGGCGCGACGCTGGCGCAGCTGCGGGAGCTGGACGCGGGCGTGGGCACGCCGCTCGCGGGGCAGGGCGTGCGCGTGGCCACGCTGGTCGAGCTGCTCCGCGCGGTGCCCATCGCGCTCAACGTGGAGATCAAGGTGGCCGACGCCGCGTGCCGGCGACACGACGCCGAGCGCGTGGCCGACGTGGTGCTGGCGGCGCTGGCCGACGATCCGCTGCGGGGCTCGCGCCATGTGCTGATCAGCTCGTTCGACCTCGAGCTGCTGCGCGTGGTCCGTGGGCGGGATGCGGTCGTCCCCCTCGGCTGGCTGATCGAGCGCGACGACCTGCGCGCGAGCTGGGTGGCGCTCGCACTGGACGCCGGCTGTCAGGCCATCCACCCGCACCACGCATTCATCACCGCACCGTTAGCCGACGAGTGCCGGGCAGCGGGGGTGGCGCTGAACACGTGGACCGTGAATCAGCGCGCGCGGGCCGAGCGGCTGGCGAGCTGGGGCGTCGCCGTGATCATCACCGACGACCCGGCGGCGATGCACGGCCTCCAAGCTAACAAAGATTAGCGAACGTCCTTGCCAGCAGGATGGAACCAACCCACGTTCCGCTCCTCCCCCCGAGGCCCTCGTCATGGAAGAAGAGATCGTCATCCATCCGCCGCCGCCTTTCGCCAAGCGCCTCGCGCTGCTGGTGGTGGCGCTGGTCGTCTTGGGGCTCGGTGCCGCGATGGCGGTGCGCCTCCAAGCGGCGCTCGCTGCCGAAGCCGCTCGCACGGCTGCACGGGATGCCGCGGCTGCCGAAGCGGGCGCTGCCCCGCGCGTCGCCGTCACCACGCCCACCGCCGCGCAGATGGCGCCGGTGGTGGTCATCTCGGGGACGCTGCAGCCCGTGCAGGCCGCCGACCTCGGCTTCGAGGTGGCGGGTCGCATCCGGCGTGTGGAGGTGGAGCTCGGTCAGCACGTGGACGCGGGCGACGTCCTGGTCACGCTCGACCGCGCGTCCGTGGCGGCGATGGCGACGCAGTCGGACGCCGCCATCGCGGTGGCCGAGGCGAACGCCGCCATGCTCCGCGACCGGGTGGAGCTGCTGCGCGGCCTCGTGTCGGCCGGCGCCAGCCCCGCGCGCGACCTCACCAGCGCGGAGCAGCAGCTGGCCGTGGCGGAGGCGCAGATCGAGCAGTCGCGTGCGGTGCGGCGCAGCACCGGTGTCACGGCTGCCGACCACACCATGCGCGCTCCGTTCGCTGGCGTGGTGACGCGCGTCCCCACCGGCGTGGGTGCCGTGGTGGGACCGGGCATCGTCATCGTGCGCATCGAAGACCTCTCGAGCCTGCGTCTCAAGTCCACCGTGAGCCAGCGCGACCTCGCCGCGCTCCGTCAGGGCATGCAGGCCACGCTCGAGGCGCGTGACGGCGTGACCCCCACCAACGGCAGCATCGTGCACCTAGTGCGCTCGCTCGACCCGTCCACGCGCCGCGCGCCCTGCGAGGTGCTGTTCCCGAACCCGGACGGCGTGCTCATCGCCAACGCGCTGGTGCGCGCGCGGGTCATCGTGGGCGAGCCGCTGCCGGCGTTCCGCATCCCGGCCACCGCGCGCCGTCCCGACGGAACGGTGCTCATCGTGAACGGGGACAGCCGCATCGAGCCTCGGCTCGTGGAGGCGATGGCCGATGTGGACGGGAGCTGGCTCGTGAGCTCCGGCGTCACGGCCGCCGACCGCGTGTTGGTGCGCGCCGCCGAGGGTCGCGAAGGCTCGGTCGTGGTCGGTGACTCGGCCCCGGCCGCCGACTCCCCCACGGCGGGTGACTCGGGTGCTCGTGACTCGGCTGGCGGGAGGTAGGGCGTGACCCTCTCCGACCTGTCCATCAAGCGTCCCGTCTTCACCATCATGGTCTCCGTGGCCATCGTGGTGCTGGGCATCATGGGGCTCTTCCGCCTGGGCGTGAACCTGTTCCCGGACGTGGAGTTCCCCGTCGTCACGGTCACCACGCTGTACCCCGGCGCGAGCCCGGCCGAGCTCGAGAGCCAGGTCAGCCAGCACGTCGAGGACGCCATCGTCTCGGTGCCCGGCGTGAAGCACATGACCAGCTTCTCGCGCGAGTCGGTCTCCTTCATCTTGATCGAGTTCGACCTCTCGGCCGACCCAGCCGAGTCCGCTGCGTTGGTGCGCGAGCGCGTGGCCGGGGTGCGCGGCCTGTTGCCCCGCGACGCCGAGGAGCCCACCGTGGCGCGCTTCGACGTGAACGCCACGCCGATCGCCACCTACGTGCTCTCGGGCCCCATCAGCGAGGCCGAGCTGCGCGACTTCGCCGAGGACACCATCAAGCCGGCGCTCGAGACCCTCGAGGGCGTGGCAAGCATCGAGATCGTGGGCGGCCGCGAGCGCCAGGTGAACGTGCTGCTCGACCTCGACCGCATCCAGGCGCTGGGCCTCACGCCGCTGTCGGTGGTGGAGCGCATCCGCGCCGAGAACCTGTCCGTGCCGGGCGGCAACTTCGACGAGGGCAACCGCAGCATCAACGTGCGCACGCTGGGCGAGTTCCAGTCCATCGCCGAGGTGAGTGACCTGCCCATCACCACCGGCGAAGACGGCTCCATCGTGCGCCTCGGAGACCTGGCCGAGGTGGAGGACGCCTTCGCGGACCTCACCGAGGTGGTCCGCGCGAACGGCGAGTCGGCCATCATCTTCAACCTGTTCAAGACGTCCGGCGGCAACACCGTGGAGGTCTCGGCCACGGTGCGCGAGCACCTCGAAGAGATGGCGCCGCTCCCCGCGGGGATGGAGACGCAGCTGATCATCGATCAGTCGGAGTACGTCCTCGAGAACATCCACGAGGTGCAGATCTCGCTGTGGTTCGGCGGCGCGATGGCCATCCTGGTCATCCTGCTGTTCCTCTTGGACCTGCGCAGCACGTTCATCAGCGCGCTGGCACTGCCCACCTCCGTGCTGGGCGCGTTCTTCCTGATGTGGCTGCTCGACTTCACGCTCAACATGATGAGCTTGCTCGGGCTGTCGCTCGCCATCGGCCTCTTGATCGACGACTCGATCGTGGTGCGCGAGAACATCATGAAGCACCTCGAGCGGGGCGCGGATCCCAAGACCGCGGCGAGCGAGGGCACCAAGGAGATCACGCTGGCCGTGCTCGCCACCACCGCGACGCTCTGCGCCGTGTTCGTGCCCGTGGCGTTCACGGGGGGCATCGTCGGCCAGTTCTTCCGGGAGTTCGGCCTCACCATCGCCGGGGCCACGGTCATCTCGGCCTACGTCGCCTTCACCCTCGATCCGATGCTCTCGGCCTACCTCGCCAAGACCAAGAAGCACGGCGAGAAGCACGCCCCGAGCATCTTCGACTTCATCACCCAGCCCCTCACCCGCTTCTACGACACGCTCGACAGCCTCTACCACGCGTTCCTGGTGCGCGTGCTCGCCACCCGGCTCTCCATGGGCGTGGCGCTGCTGTTCGCCTTCGGGGTGGCGTTCTCGTCGTGCGCGCTCGTGCCGCTGATGGGCAACGAGTTCACCGCTCCCGAGGACCGTGGCCAGTTCAACGTGGACATCGAGCTCCCCGCGGGCACCCGGCTCGAAGAGTCGGCGCGCCTCTCGCTGCCCGCAGAGCAAGAGCTCCTCGCGGACCCGAACATCGTCACGCTCTCCACCCGCGTCGGCTCGGGCGGCCGTCCGAACTACATCACGTGGCGTGTGGTGGCCGTGCCCAAGAACGAGCGAGAGCTCACCCAGAACCAGCTCAAGGAGCAGGTCCGCGCGGTCGTCCAGCGGCACATCCCCGGCGCCGAGGTCTCCATCTCGGATCCGGGCATCGTGGAAGGCGGGCGTGACTACCCCATCCAGATCGCCGTCATGGGCGACGACCTCGACCAGGTGGCCGTCACCGCGAACCACTTTGCCGACGTGCTGCGGCGGGTCCCGGGCAGCATCGACGTGGACGTGCAGCACTCGCCCGGCGCGCCGGAGCTCGACGTGCGCGTGAACCGCGACCTCGCCTCGCAGCTCCGCATCCCCTTGGCCCTCGTGGCGGCCACCGTGCGCGCGTCGCTCGAGGGTGAGGTGGCAGGCCTCTACCACGACGACGACGACGACATCGACATCCGCGTGCGCCTACAGGAGGCGGACCGCGACAACGCGCATCAGGTGGGAGGCCTGCGCATCCCCACGCCGGGCGGCTTCATCCCCCTCACTGACATCGCCACCATCGAGCGGGGCGAAGGTCCGGCCGAGATCCAGCGCTTCGACCGACGCCGCGTGGTCATGGTCACCGGCTCGGCGGCGGGTCGCGCCGTGGGTGACGTGGCGGCCGAGTTCCAGACCATCGTGGGCGCCGAGACCATGCCGGTGGGCGTGGACTACCTGATGCGCGGCCAGGTGGAGCAGATGAACGAGTCCAACGAGAACATGGTGCTGGCCATGCTGCTCGGCCTGGTGTTCGTGTACCTGGTGCTGGCCTCGCAGTTCGAGTCCTTCATCCACCCGATCTCCATCATGATGTCCATCCCGATGGCCTTCGTGGGGGCCTTCATCGCGCTCTTCCTGCAAGGCAGCTCCATGTCCATGGGCGCCACCATCGGTCTCATCCTGTTGATGGGCCTCGTGACCAAGAACGGCATCCTCTTGGTGGACCACGCGGTCACCAAGGTGCGCGAGGAAGGCTGGACGCCGCACGAGGCCATCCTGCACGCCGGCCCGGCGCGCATGCGCCCCATCCTCATGACCAGCGCGGCCATGGTGCTCGGCATGCTGCCCACGGCGATCGGCGACGGACCGGGTTCCGAGTTCCGCGGACCCATGGCCATGGGCGTCATCGGCGGCGTCATCAGCTCCACGCTGCTCACCCTGCTGGTCGTGCCCATCTTCTACCTGCTGCTCGAGTGGCTGAGCCGCAGCCTGCGCCACCTGTGGGTGCGCTGGATCTGGGGCGGCACTATCGAGGAGCGGCGCATCAAGCGCGTCAAGCCCGCGGCGCCGGTGGAGCCCGACCCCGCCGTCGCGGAAGACTAGACGAGCAGAGCGAGGCGCTCAGCGCGGTGCGCCGCCGTCCTCGACCGGGAAGTAGTCGAGGACGTCGTTGGCCAGGAACATGACCTTCTTGGACAGCGCGCGGTCGGCGTCGCTGCCCGCGTCTCCGTCGGCGCTGGCGGCCAGGATCTGCACCAGCGCGTGGCGGCTGCGGCGCACCTCGTCCACCAGCCAGCGGACGTCCAGCGCGGCCTGCGTCCCCGTGGACGCGTACTGCCGCTCGAGGTCCCGCAGGCGCCGCTCCACCAGCACCGTGGCCGAGGGCAGGGTGCCCAGGCCGAAGCAGTCCGGGCAGGCGACCACCCCTTGAATGCCGCTGGTCTCGCCCGTGCCGAAGCACGTCTGACAGCGATGGGGGGTGGCGGAGGTGGGCGGTGTCGTCGGCATGTGGTCGCGGACGATACGCGCCGGGCTCAGTAATCGGAAGTGTCCTCCTCGGGGGGCGCGCCGGCGCTGCGGTCCGTGGTGAGGAGCATCCGGTACTCGCCCTCGTTGCCCTGCGAGTACGAGCCCACCCACACCCGCAGCTGGCCGGCGGGGACCGGCTCGAGCTGCACGGCGGGGTTCAGGCCGTTGGTGTCGTCGTTGCAGCGGAAGCTCCCGTCCGGCAGCTGCACCGCGAGCGTGGTGTCGTACCCGTCCACGGTCACCACCAGCTGCGCGAACGGCAGCGCGGGCACCTGGATCACGTGGTTGGGCTGCGCGCTCACCCAGCCCGGACACTCGGGCGACAGCGACTGCGCGGGCTCGGGGCCCCCGAAGCGCCCGGTGTACTGCTCGCTTCCATTGAAGCCGGCCTGAACGCGGGTGCCGGCGTGCCGCCCCCCGGGGGTGCTGCTGCCGCCTCCGCCCCCGCCATCCGAGCTTCCGCCCGAGTCTCCGCTCCCTCCGCTGGCCGCGCGCAGCTCGGGGACGTCTCGCAGCACGGCGGCAGAGGTGCTGGTCTCGCTGGATGCGGAGCCTCCGCCGCACCCCGCGGTGATCAGCGCGAACCCGAGGACGGAGAGAGGTGTGTGCTTCATCATCAGTTTTCCCGAGGGCAGCAGAGCGTTGAGGAACGGTGCCATGAGACGTTCCGGACCGGAACATCCTTGGGAGCCCCGAGGTGCCGGGTTTTCTTGCGGAATTGCCGAAACGCGCTACACCCCCCGCGATTTTGGTCGCCGTCCGGTGGCCTCGATGGAACCAACCCAAGGACTTCTCATGGCTATCGAACGCACCTTCAGCATCATCAAGCCCGACGCCGTCGAGGCGAACAACGTCGGCAACATCCTCGCCATGATCGAGGGCTCCGGTCTCAAGATCAAGGCGATGCGCATGGTCCACCTCAGCCGCCCCATGGCGGAGGGCTTCTACGCCGTCCACCGTGAGCGTGGCTTCTTCGGCGAGCTGGTGGACTTCATGACGCGCGGCCCCGTGGTCGTCAGCGTGCTCGAGGGCGAGAACGCCGTCGTTGCGTACCGCACCCTGATGGGCGCCACCAACCCGGCCAACGCCGAGGCTGGCACCATCCGCAAGACCTACGCCAAGGACATCGGCGAGAACGCCGTCCACGGCTCGGACAGCCTCGAGAACGCCGCCATCGAAGTGAACTACTTCTTCCCCGGCTACGAGCTGGGCTGAGCGTCAGGCTCTCTCTCAGAGAGAGTCCCAGACCTCGCACTGCGCCGCAGCGGCACCCGTCCCCGTCACGACCTCGAGGTCGAGCACGAGGTGGTTGTCCTCTGCGGCGTCGTACTTTGGCCACTCCGGCAGCGCGTCGCCGTGGGGCCGGTGGTCACGCACGAACGAGCCCCAGTACGGGCGGATGATGTCGTGCATGGCCTGCTCCTCCGCGTTGAAGCGGCGGATGAACGCGTTGGCGCGGTAGCCGAACACGAACTGCACTTCGGCCGCGTGATAGGCCCCGAGGTCGAAGTCGGTGGGCAGCTGAAAGGCCGCGTTCGGGTACGTGTAGAAGTAGTGATAGAGGTCGGTCTGCTCGCCCATCGCGATGGTGCTCGAGCGCGCCGCGCACGTCAGCAGCTGGTCCCCGATGGCGTCGAAGTAGCGCACCGTGGGGTCCTCGCCGTTCAGCGGGTAGGCGGCGATCACCGCGACGGCGTCGGCGCCCGGCCCGCCGGCCAGCTCGGTCAGCGCCGCTTCGTAGTCTTCTTCCGCGATGACCACGTCGCTCAGCGCAGCGAACACGCGGCCTTCGTTCTTGGTGAAGCCCGCGAGCACGGGGACGCGCGCCATGTTGCCGGCGCGGATGGCTTCGCCAAAGGCCTGCGGCAGGACGTCGCCATCCACGGTGGGCCCCCAGTTGGCCGTGTTCTCGTCGCGCGTCAGGAAGTCGCGCGAGCCCGGCAGCGTGGCGAGGATGTCCGCGGCGCTGGTGGCCCGCAGGCAGGTCAGCACCTCGCTGGCCGTGCCCGTGTCGCACGGTGTTGGAAGCGCTGCGGCGAAGCGCTCGCCCTGCGCGCTCGCGTCGGCGTTGCTGGCCGTGTACTCGCAGGGGCCGCTCTCCACGATGGCGGCGTGGAACAGCCCCTCGCTACGCGGCGACACCAGGTGCGCGCACACGCTCATGCCGCCCGCCGACTGCCCGGCGATGGTCACGCGATCCGGGTCGCCGCCGAAGGCGCGAATGTTGTCGCGCACCCACTCGAGCGCTGCCACTTGATCGAGGAGGCCGTAGTTGCCGCTGATGCCGTCGGCCGACTCCGCCACGAGGGCCGGGTGGGCCAGGAAGCCCAGCGCACC
>Ga0075163_10014972_pt1 | contig 10000 bp, 10 predicted proteins | sample JI1023141ADNA_FD_71478 | JGI IMG/M metagenome (GOLD analysis project Ga0075163, IMG submission 71478) | Wastewater effluent complex algal communities from Wisconsin, to seasonally profile nutrient transformation and Carbon sequestration -... | ecosystem: Engineered > WWTP > Effluent > Algae... | reverse complement strand
TTTCTACTGTGCCGGAAACATTTCCTGTAAGCATCATGTTTTTTACCATTCTGTCTTCAAGAGAGTGATAACTTATCACAACCAATCTGCCGTTCTGATCTAATACCTCACAGCTATCTTCCAGAAATTGTTTCAACACCTTCATTTCGCCGTTCACTTCTATGCGTAACGACTGAAACACCTGAGCCAGATACTGATGCTCTTTATTAAAAGGAATACAGTGTTTAATTGCTGATTTAAGATCACCTGTAGTTTCTATTGGTTTTACAACGCGTGCCTTTACTATTGCAGCAGCCAGGAGTTTTGAATTCCGGATTTCACCATATGTTGAAAATACATTTACCAGATCCTTTTCAGAATACTCGTTAATAACATGTAAAGCAGAAAATTTACTTCGCTGATCCATGCGCATATCTAATCTTGCTTCAAATCGCGTTGAGAAACCTCTTTCTGCTTTATTAATCTGATGTGATGAAATTCCGAGGTCTGCTAGAATACCCTGCACTGGAATGCAGTTCAACTCTTCTGCATGATGAATCACATTCCCGAAATTATCGTGAACGAGCGTGAGGCGTGCATCTGCAATTTTATTTGCAATAGCATCAGCATCCTGATCAAAAGCAATTAGTCGTCCTGTATTCAATTTATTTAAAATCTGTTTTGAATGTCCCCCACCCCCGTATGTTGCATCTATATATATTCCCTGCGGATTAATCTGAAGCGCTTCCACTGACTCCTGAAGCAATACAGGATCATGATACTGCTCCGCCATTGTCGCTACGGTTTATTTTACCCATCACCTCTTCCGCCAGAGCAGAGAAATCATCAGGCTCATCTTTCAGCAATGCTTCGAATTTCTCAGGAGCCCATATTTCAATCTTATTCGACCATGCAGAAAGGATTACCTCCTTTTCAATGCCTGCATACTCCATCAGTCTTTTCGGCAGCAACAATCTTCCTGTTGCATCCAACTCCAACTCGGTTGCACCTCTATAGAAGTAGCGCGCAAACTCCCTGTTCTTTTTTACAAACTGATTTAACTGATTAATCTCTGCGCTGATTTTATTCCACTCGTTTAATGGGTAGAGCGCCAGACAGCTTTCAAAACCACGGTTCACCACGAATTTTTCCGCAGCATCAGGATGCACCTGTTTCCGGATACCCATAGGCAGCATCATCCTGCCCTTGGCATCCAGCTTACAGTCAAATTCTCCTAAGAAACTGGTCATTTTTTCGTGTTAACAGTTGTTTGATAAAAGCCCACTTCAGGCCTTGTGGCCGTAAAACTAAAACAAAAAACTCCACTTTTTACCACTTTCTACCACTTTTGTTAAAAACTTGCAATTCCTGGCTTTATTGTATGCCTTTTTCCCACCAGACGAGAATTCTGGCTACGGATGAAAATCTTTTTACATTTAGGCACGGGAATATTTATGTCGGAAAAGAAAAAATTCATTGATATTGAAGGGGTTATAAAGGAGAAGAATGCCAATCTGCTCCGCTTTATGCCCGGATTTCTGATCCGTTACCTGAAAAAGATTCTTCACCAGGACGAAATCAACTCCTTCATAGACCGGCATGGACACCTTACCTCCTTCGATTTTGTGGAAGCGATCATAAAAGAGTTTGGAGTTAAAGTGGATATCAGGGGCCTGGAGCATTATCCGGCACAAGGTGGTTGTATCGTTGCCTCCAATCACCCTTTAGGCGGGCTGGATGCAATGGCTTTAATGGACGCCATTGGAAAAAAAAGAAAAGACATAAAGTTTATTGTAAATGATGTGCTCTTAAAGCTTAAAAATCTGGAAGACCTGTTTATTGGCGTAAACAAACACGGAAAAAATTCTGCTGAAACACTGGATACGATAGATAGCTTATATGCATCGGATATTACTATGCTGATTTTTCCAGCAGGATTGGTAAGCAGAAAACAGAATGATGGTACAATAAAAGATTTGATCTGGAAAAAGAGTTTTATCACCAAATCGAAAAAACATGAACGTGATATAATTCCGGTTCATATTAAAGGCAACAATACCCGCTTCTTTTATAATCTGGCGCGACTCAGAGGTAAACTTGGAATAAAGGCAAATATTGAAATGTTCTATTTAGTTGATGAGATGTATAAACAGAAAGGACATCATATTACTGTTACTTTTGGTAAGTCAATACCAGCTTCTGTATTTACAAAAGAAAAAACAGATCAGGAGTGGGCGCAACTGATGCGGGAACATATATATAAGCTAAAAGATAATCCCGACGAAATATTTTCCGCTTAATTACCAGCTAACAGATACGTTTTTCCTCTTGAGATAATTCATCATAACCGCAGCTTGCTTTCTAGAAAAAGAACAAGATGTCTTATACTCTTTAACTTCTCCATCATCGAAATAAGTGATTACAATACTATCAGATTTGTAAGTATATAATCTTAGCGCAATAAGATTCGGCAGTGCGACTACACGCTCTTTGCTCAGCAATGGTTTTGAAATAACAATAAACCCATTACCAATTTCTAAACTGGTAAAAAGCAAGGCGAAATAAATATACTGCAAAACCAAAAACAACATAATGCCGTAGCCATTTAATAAATGATTAATAACCAATGATAGTCCGAATCCATAAACAGTCAACATCAAATAATTAAAAAAACCCTCCCACAGTGAGAACGAAACATTTACATCCATAGAATAAGCTGGATAATATTCCTTTGGCTTATTACTTACAAACGGCAGGACCTCTTCCCTTTTTTCTAATAATGCAGATGGATCCTGTTTTAGTAACAAGCACATGTGTTTATATATATCAGGCAAATGACTCCTGAATCCTACAGGATCTTCAAAGAAATATTCGACACAAACCGCAAAAAACTCATGAATATTTACACCAGCATACGATCGGAGAAAGGAAGATCTTTCATTAGACATATTTTCAAATTCCAGCATGGCAACCTCCAGCCATTTTGAATAATAGTAGGTAAAATAATGCTGTAACGACTCAATCCTTCTGCTCAAGTCAAGTGCATGTGCCATTTCATGAAGCCCCAGATTTAAACGGTCGGCATTTGTTTCATATCCTTCTTTAAAATGCTCCCAGGAGAGTACAATCAGGCCTTTAAGATTAATATGACCTTTATGCCATTCATCTTGAAAAGGTGCCTTAAAAATTCCCGGATAAATAATAATAGTATGAAAATGTTCAAGAGTAAATTTGCTTAAACCCAAGGTTAACTGAACTGCAGATGCTGATACGAATACTTTCATTTCTTCCGTGATTTGCAACCCATCACCACCTCTGAATTTCTTTACTTTCAGGAACCGGTGTAACCTTATCAGAAAACGAAACTTCTTATTTTCGGATAAGGAATTGTAATATGAAAAACGGGGCAATAAAAGTGGCTCATAAATTTTCTTCAAATATTCAAACCGCCTTGATGTGTGAAAAAAATTATGGCTATCAAATACTGATTTTAAGTATTCAGTAATTAATTGAAAAACGGAATACGTAACAGAAACTGACACTGCCAGCATTAATCCTGATGCAATAATGATTACTATCTTATACTCCACTTCTCTGGATTGCTTCTATAAATGGGAACATTGGATGGCCGACAAACTCATTTTCAAATATATTTAAACATTATAAATATCAGCAATGTATTGTAAATAATTACCTTATTTTAATGAGAAACAACAATCAGAAAAAACTATATTAGCCACCTGATGAAAGCTGTAATTGATCCCATACCCTTATCAGTATTGAAAGGTGAACTGACGAAAGACCGTTTTGTTCGCTATTCCAATAATGGTGCGAATGAAATCTATGCAGTTACCTGGCAGAATGCCCCTAATGTTGTTCGGGAAATTGGCAGGTTACGGGAAATAACTTTCCGGGCTGCTGGCGGAGGAACCGGACTTGATTGTGACCTTGATGATTTCGATACGTGTGAGATGCCTTATAAACAACTTCTGGTTTGGAATCCGGAAGACAATGAAATTACTGGTGGTTACCGGTTTATACGTTGTAAAGACGCTATCGATAAAAATGGCAATGTATCACTTGCAACTACTGAGCTATTTCATTTCAGTGAAGAATTCAAAACCGACTATTTACCATATACCATAGAACTGGGCCGCTCTTTCGTACAACCCAAATATCAACCAAGTGCAGAAAACCGTAAAGGATTATTCTCACTGGATAATTTATGGGATGGATTAGGCGCAATCGTAGTTGATAATCCTGATATCCGATATTTCTTCGGGAAAGTAACGATGTATCCACACTTTAACAGAGAAGCGCGTGATATGATTCTCTCTTTTATGCATTACTTTTTCCCTGACAATAAAAAGCTTGTCACGCCTCTTTATCCACTTCCTGTAACAACCGATGTAACTTCCTTTCTTTCTTCAATCAAGGGACTGGAATATAAAGAAGCACATAAAATTCTGAATAAGAATGTGCGTGCATTGGGAGAAAATATTCCTCCACTGGTGAACAGCTATATGAATCTATCATCTACCATGAAAATGTTCGGCACCTCTTTAAATGATCATTTTGGTGAAGTAGAAGAATCAGGTATCCTCGTTACACTGTCAGATATTTACGAAACAAAAAAAGAAAGGCATATTAATACGTATCTTGAGCAGAAAAATAAACAATAATTAAATTTACTTTTATGGAAATTACTTCTGCTGAGTTTGTTATAAGTAATACAGCAATGGATAAACTCCCTGCTGCAAACATTCCTGAATTTGCCTTCATTGGCCGAAGTAATGTAGGTAAATCATCACTCATTAATATGCTGGTGAAGAATAAAGGTCTGGCGAAAACTTCATCTACTCCTGGAAAAACACAAACCATTAATCATTTTATCATTAATAAATCATGGTATCTTGTTGATTTACCTGGTTACGGTTTTGCAAAAACGAGCAAGGACAATAGGAGCGCATGGGAGATCATGATAAAAAAATATTTTCTGGAAAGAAAAAATCTTCTCGTTGTTTTTGTATTGGTAGATATTCGTGTACCACCGCAGAAAAGTGATATTGAAATGATCAATATGCTGGGTGAAAATAATATTTCTGTAGCTGTTGCTTTTACAAAAACAGACAAGCTTACGAAATCAAAAATGTACAATCAATTGAAAGCATTTAATGATGTGCTGTTGTCGCATTGGGAAGAATTACCGGAAGAGTTTGTTACCTCTGCAGAAACAGCAAATGGAAGAAAAGAAATTCTTCATTTTATTGAACATGCCATTCCGGAATTCATCAATAAGTAGTTATTAGTCCGGAGCTATTAGTTCGGAGTTCGGAGAAGTATTTAGTTTAGAGTTTTTAGTTCGGAATTCGGCGACGGAATTAGTTCGGAGTTCGGCGACTCTATCCGTTATGTTTAGCACGTAAATCGTCTTGATACTAGATATTAGATACTAGATACTTAATACTAGAAACTCATCTGATCACTTTCGTTTTTAAGCCGAATGATTTTGCGAAAGCGCGCATTTCTGCTGACAAATCTTTATCATTCGTTGCTCTTTCATATGTGTCTGCCATGCTGGCGAAAGTTTCATAGAAGAACACCTGCATTTCCTCCACCATCATTTCCGGTGTCCACAAATCAATACGCATGGTAGTATGATCCTTCTGATCAAACAAAGCCAGCATCATTGCTTTTGTATTACGCATACCATCCGATCCAGAATCCTGAGCTGCCCATTCAATTTTTACAGGATGCTTATCCTGATTTAACGACACCGAAATGGTGATATCTGATTTTTTTACTTCTGACATAGATTTGTTATATATATTATTTCGTCGGTTTGTATCCTGATTCAATCAGCATTTTTCCGGCATCTTTTAATTCCATCAACTGAGGCAATGTAGTTTCCTCATGTTTACTCATGTACTGCTGAACAATCTTCAACCCGATAAAAACTCCCAGTCGGGACGGTGCTTCTTTTGGAAAACCTGAAGTAGTTAAGCCATCATTAATAAACTTTATATATTCACCAGTATTCTTGTTGAACAACAATTTATTTTCAAGGAAAAACTGCCATAGATTTACTTCATTCTTCTGACACCACTCTAACTGGCTTTGTGTAAATCCAAATTTTAATGAGTCCTCCACATCAGGTAGAATCTCATTCAGTGCATAGAGTATCTTTCCTTCATGTACCATGTTATTCAGCAAGTCATTATTATTTTCATCCGGCTGATAATCACTCTGCATCCAGGCAGCTATAGCATCACTGATTATATATTCCTTCCTTAACTTACGAATCTTAAATAATGGAAAACCTGCTGTTGGGTAATATTTATAATCAGCACCCAGATACATATCCAAACCAATACCTAAAACACTGTCAGAAGCAATAGTATTATAATTAAATGGACAGATAAATGTTTTTACCTCAGGAATTAACTTCTTTGGGAATAGCTCATGATATTTCACAAATCCTTCCTTTAAACCCTCTTCCAACCAGTCAGTATTCTGATATTGGCTTCTCACTTCCTGATATACTTCATATATATACTTATCTGAAGTGTATTGCTTTAATTCTGTTACCAGCACTGTGTCATTTTCAGTGCGGAGTCCAATAACCTGCTTTAACACCAGATCCGTAAAAGTACCGTGCTTCTTTCTTAATGACTCCAACCTGGCATCATTATTTATAGTATCAAACATATCAACCTCAAAACGTGAAAATTGCAATTCAAATTCCTCATCCGTCTCTGCCGTTTTCTTTTGCTTATCGGTTTTACACCCTTCAATTGTTATTAAAAGACAAATAACGATGTAAAATGGAAGGCTGATTTTAGCTAACATTGCATATTGTAATCTAACAGATATGAAACTTAAAAATTTATTACTCATTGTTTTTGCTCTTTTATTGGGCAATCAGGTAAATGCACAGAAGTGGAGATTCGGCTTACAGGCATCACCATCGCTTTCCTGGCTTAAGACTGATACCAAAGGCATAGAATCTGACGGCTCGAAATTAACTTTTTCATGGGGATTCATGGCTGAATATTATTTTGCTGACAATTATGCAATTGCTTCCGGTGTGAACCTGGGCGGTTATGGTGGCAAAATGAACACAACCAATGCACTGGCACTTGAAAAGTACGATATGAATCTTAACTATATTGATATTCCAATTTCTGTTAAGATGCGAACCAATGAAATCGGCTATATGCGCTATTTCGGCCAGTTTGGTTTTACTCCTGGTATTAATATTAAAGCAAAGGGCGATATTGAAACATCTTATTTAGGCTTTCCTACAGAAACATATGATAATGAAGATATTAAAAGCGATATAATTCCGGTTAACGTAGGTTTACTAATTGCTCTGGGCGCTGAATATTCATTAAGCGGAAATACCTCTCTTGTATTTTCAGCCTCTTTTCATAATGGTTTTATAGATGTTGCCGACTTCGATATTCCTGATCCCTCTCCATCGAACCAGGACAATAGCAAGAGCATAACAGTAAATGCTAATTCCGTACGATTAAATGTAGGTGTATTATTTTAATCACCTTTACTATAAAGAAAAAACCCGGTGAATGATCGCCGGGTTTTTTTATTCACCTAATTTCGCGCCATGAGAATTGCCCTGTCACAATTAAATTATCACATCGGTAACTTCGAATTCAACTGCAGCAAAATCATAGATGCAATTGAGCGCGCAAAAAGAGAAAATTGCCAACTAATTGTTTTTGCCGAGCTGGCAGTTTGTGGTTATCCTCCATTGGATTTTCTGGATTATAACGACTTTATAAAAAGATGTCTGAGTGCAATTAATACCATTGCTTCCTCCTGCAAAGGAATAACAGCAATTGTTGGTGGCCCTTCTGTGAATCCCGAGTTAAATGGGAAAAATATTTTCAACTCCGCATACGTGCTATCTGATGGAAAAATAATTCATACTGCTGCCAAAACATTACTACCCACTTATGATGTTTTTGACGAATACCGTTGGTTTGAGTCGGGCAAGAATAACAGTTGTATCACCATTGACAATACTAAAATCGCGCTTACTGTTTGCGAAGATCTGTGGAATATGGGGGATGATCCTTTGTATACAAGCTGGCCGATGGAAGTACTCCAGAAAGAACAGCCGGAAATCATCATCAATATTGCAGCGTCGCCATTCAACTATCTGCATGCCGGCGACAGAAAAGAGATTCTGAAGAAAAACATACATACGTACCAACTTCCTCTGATTTATGTTAATCAGGTTGGAGCTCATACCGACATATTATTTGATGGTGGTTCGCTCATTTATAATGAAAAAGGGAATCTGCTGGCAGAGGGAAAATACTTTGAAGAAGATTTTCTTGTTTGTGATTTCAACAATAAAAAAATTACAGTAAGTGATCATAAGCCTTCGTCAGGTACCAATGATCATTATGCATGGATTCATGATGCCCTGGTGATGGGTGTCAGGGATTATTTTGCTAAGATGGGATTTAAAAAAGCAATTCTGGGATTATCAGGTGGTATCGACTCTGCCTTGGTTACTGTGCTTGCAGCAAGAGCATTGGGTACAGATAATGTGCATGCCGTTATGATGCCGTCCGAATTTTCGTCATCTCATTCCGTTTCTGATTCTGAGCAACTGGTAAGAAATCTGGGGGTGAGCAGTGAAATTCTTCCCATAAAAGATCTTTATCAAAGTTTCACTTCTACTTTGGCTGAGGATTTTATGGGACTTCCTTTTAACGTAACTGAAGAAAATCTGCAAGCAAGAATACGCGGGGTACTATTAATGGCCTTAAGTAACAAGTTCGGCTATATACTTTTAAACACGTCTAATAAAAGTGAGCTGGCTGTAGGTTATGGAACTTTATATGGCGATATGTGCGGAGGAATTTCAGTGATAGGCGATCTTTACAAAACAGAGGTTTTTGCTTTATGCAACTATATCAACAGAGAAACTGAAATAATCCCTGGCGGAATTCTCACCAAGCCACCGTCTGCTGAATTGCGCCATGATCAGAAAGACAGCGACTCCCTTCCACCGTATGAAATACTGGATCGCATTCTGTTTCAATATATTGAGAAAGCGTTAGGTCCGGATGAAATCATTAAGGCAGGCAATGATAAAGACTTGGTTTTACGCATATTAAGGATGGTGAACAACAATGAATACAAGAGATTTCAAACTCCGCCGATTTTACGTATCTCTCCAAAAGCCTTCGGACGGGGGCGTCGTATGCCGCTAGTTGCTAAATATCTGGGTTGAAATTTGTTTAGAATTATGCTTATGCTATATTTGCCCCAAAGAGAATTAAATTACCAACTTATGAAAAAAACGATTATCCCAATTATGGCAGTTTGCGTATTGTCGCTTACTTCATGCCAACAGAGATTAATTGACTTTACTGTCATCAGCTCTAAAAACGTTACATTACGTCTTCCTGACAATGCAAAAGGTCCACGTGTTGAAGGAAAAGACATGAAAATGTGTACAATCCCACAATTAAAGTCAGCAGTTGACAAAGCAATTGAAAAAGCTGGTCCTGGTTATGACGCGTTAATTGATGGTGTTGTTTACCAACGTTCTGAATTCTTAAAGAAAGGATGGGTTGTACAAGGTACTCCAATTAAGACATCAAAACTTAAAGCTTCTGAATAATTTAAGCTGATCTCATAAAAAAAGCTGCAATAAATATTGCAGCTTTTTTTATGTCTTATAATGTCCTTTTACAATTCAGAAAGTGTTTTTGCACAATTAGAAAAATTGATACCTCCATCACCCTGATATGACCATAATTTACGTCCTGTTTTATCCAACTTCACCAAACCTTTTACCCAACGCTGTTTTCCTTCAAGTCCTTTCTCCCACTTAACTACTATAGCAACTACAATTTCTTTTGTTACCTCATCACGGTATGTCTGATCCCAGTAAATCTCAGTGGAATAGTTATCTACCTTGCCAGCACATTTGGATAAAATTCTGGAGCCTGCATTTTTAGCTACACCTTCCAGGTAATCA
>Ga0075163_10014970_pt1 | contig 10000 bp, 7 predicted proteins | sample JI1023141ADNA_FD_71478 | JGI IMG/M metagenome (GOLD analysis project Ga0075163, IMG submission 71478) | Wastewater effluent complex algal communities from Wisconsin, to seasonally profile nutrient transformation and Carbon sequestration -... | ecosystem: Engineered > WWTP > Effluent > Algae... | reverse complement strand
TGGGGGTTGGTGTGGAACGTGGCGCTCGAGGCGGGCGGCGTCCTGGTCAGCGATGAGGTCAAGCTGTCGGTTGAGGTGCAGGCGGTGGCCGCGGTGGCTGCCGGAGTCTGAGCCGCTTCGGTTGGTGCTCGCTGACGTCCCGCACTTCGGTACTCCCGCGGGTCGCTTGCCAGCCGTGTTGTTCCGCGATCAGTTGAGTCATGCCTGCAGAGCTCAAGCATCGTGAACGACAAATTTTGACCATGCTGGCCGATGGACTGAGTGCGAGGCAGATCGCCGGGAAACTCGCACTCTCCATCGAGACCGTCCGATGGTACATCAAGCAGCTGTATCGCGAGCTCGAGGTGACGTCGCGTGCCGAGGCGATCCGGCGCGCGATGTCGCGCGGCCTGCTCGACGCCGGCGTGGCGACGCCTGCGCGGCGACCACCGCCGCGATCGGCTATCGGCTTCGCGAACAGTCAGGGCGTGCACATTGCGTATCAGACAATCGGCGACGGTCCGATTGATGTCCTTTTTGTACACGGCTTTCTGTCGCATCTCGACCTCGCGTGGGAAGATCCTGAGTTCGCGGCGTTTTTCGAATCGCTCGGTCGTGTCGCACGCGTGATCTTGTTTGACAAGCGTGGAATCGGCGTCTCGGACAGAGACATCGGTCCGTCCACGCTGGAGCAGACGGTCGCCGATGCACGCTGTGTTCTGGATGCGGTGGGGTCGACGCGCGCATACATCATGGGGACGTCAGAGGGCGGCGCCGCGGCCGTCTTGCTCGCATCGATGCGTCCTTCGCGCATCGATGGTCTCATCCTGATCAATACGTCACCGTACATCGGAGGACACGGCACGACCTATCACTGGGTCGGTCACTCCGCGCCGCAGCCCGCGCTCGATTCACCCGAGACTGGTCAGGGCAGTGAGCCGTGGTCGGTACAGCGATTTGCACCGTCGCGTGCAACCAATCACGTGTTTCGCAATTGGTGGTCCAAGTTGCTGCGCGCGGCGGCCACGCCTTCCACGATCTCGACGGTGCTTGCCAACGCGCGCGCGGTGGACATTCGTCAGCTCTTGCCGTCGGTGACGACGCGTACGCTGATCGTGCATCGGACGGGGGATCGCATGGTGCCCCTCAGCGCAGGACGCGATTTTGCGGCGCGCCTGCCGCATGCCCGTTTTGTTGAACTGCCCGGCAACGACCACGTGTACTTCGTCGACAGCGATGTGCTGGCCCAGACGCTGGTTGACTATCTCAAGGCGCCGGACGCCGCGCCGGAAACCCGTTCGTGGATTGCCGTCGTCTTGTGCATGGCCGGCATCGGCGCATCGCTCGACGCGAAGAAGCGCGAGGTGGTGCTGGAGCATGGCGCTCGATTTCTTCGCGAGTCGGAGCACGCGTGGACGGCCTGCTTCGAAGGACCGTCGGCCGCGGTGCGCTGTGCACGCCAGCTCCGCGCGTTGGGACGAGGACGCATCGGCGGAATGTCGTTGCATGTCGGCGCCTGCGCGGTGGCCGACGGATCGCCGCTCGGTACCACCTACGAGCGCGCGCTTTCCACCGCTCGCGCTGCGGCCGATGGAGATGTGCTCATCACCGGCACCCTGCGCGACATTCTCGTTGGCGAGACACTGGAGCTCGCCGTTCACTCTGTGACGGCGGTCGAAGCCGACACGCCGGCTGCGACCACCTGGCTGCTGGTGGACTAGCAGCGGTTTGCGCATCACGCACGACGCACGACGCACGACGCGAGACACGCCACGCACTGCGGTATGAAGAACACCACCCGAATGGGTGGTGCGAGCCACCCTGCTGCACCGGCACGTTCCTCTCACACGGCCCACTCGCGGGCCTTCACTACGAGGGACAGATGCGACTTTCGATTTCCACCATCGCCGGAGTGCTGCTCATGTCGAGTGCCAGCGTCGCCACGATTGCCTGTTCGGACGATCAGACCGCCCCGGATCCAAGCGGACCCGTCTCCATTGCGATCACACAAGCACTGACGGGTCAGACGACGTCGGCTGGGCAGTTCAGCATGACCGGGGCCCGCGCCGACAGCGGCAGCACGACCGAAGAGCTCACGTTCGGCGGGCCGCTGACGGTATCGCCCGTACCGGTGACGTTCGTGCGCGCGCTGACGGGCAAGCAGGGTACCCTGACGGTACGCGGTAGCGCGACGCTCACGTTCACCAGTCAGACGGCCGCCACGCTCGTTGGGACGTGGACCGTGGAACGTGGCACGGGTGCGTACGCGAACACGAGCGGAACCGGCGGAATTACCGGCGCGGCCAACTTCGGCGCGACGCCTCCAACCGGAACCTTGACCTACACGGGACGTCTGGAGCGTTAGCAGCACCCACAACGGCAGCGGGACGCCGTGTGTCAGGAGTCTTCACTCCCGAATCACTGCGTCCCGCATCTGTTGTGCGCCCTACGATGATCTATGCTATTTCCAGTCCGCGATGAACAAGTTGGTTTCACCCGGCTTCGCATCATGCCGATTCGATGCCCAAATCAACTTCTTGCCGTCGGGGCTGAACATGGGAAAGCCGTCGAAGTCTTCGTGTGTGGTGATGCGTTCGAGACCTGTGCCATCCATGCCCACGATGAACAGATCGAAGTTGCGGCTGCGCGGATTGCGGTGATTGGACGAAAAAATGATCCGCTTGCCATCAGGGGTCCACGACGGACCAAAGTTGGCGCCACCAAGGTTGGTGATCTGCTTCTGATCGCTGCCGTCGGCATTCATGACGAACAGTTCCATGCGATTCGGCCGGATCATGCGCTGCGCGAGCAAGGCACGATACGCTTTGAGTGAATCGGGGTTGGTCGGGTGCCACGCGCGATACACGATCTTTGTCCCATCGGGAGACCACCACGGACCGCCATCATATCCGGGCGTGGTGGTCAACTGCTTCACATCGGTGCCATCGACATTCATGGTGTAGATGTCGAGGTCTCCATCCTTGAGCGATGTGAACACAATGCGCTTGCCATCGGGCGACAGGACCCCTTCTGCGGTATACACGCCATAGTTGGTCAGGCGTTTGAGATCCTTGCCGTCACGCCCGACGGTGTAGATGTCAAAGGGATCGATCCCCCACACGTAGCCCTTGCTCGGATCGGGCTTGGTGGGACACGCTGAATCAGCGGCATGAGTGCTGCCAAAGAACAAGCGTTTAGCGCCGGGCAGGAACCAGCCGCAGGTGGTTTTGCCTCCCACCGAGACCTTGGTCAGCTGCGTCCCGTCGGCACGCATCGTGTACTGCTGGTCGCAGGTCCGCCCATCGCGTGTCGACTGGAACGTGATCCACTGACCATCCGTGCTCCAGTACGCTTCGGCGTTTTCACCGCCGTTGGTGATCTGGCGAATGTTGGTCAGATGGATCTCGCCGCTGTCGGCAGCGATTGTGGCGCGTGCGTCAGGGACGAGCGATGTGCCGGAGGACGCGGCGGGTCGGCTGCAGGCGCCAACGGCGACGCTGCCAGATAGCACAAGCGCCGCAAGGGCGCGGCGCTCGTGGAAAAAAGAGGCGGGAGTGCGCATGGGCCTAACCGTAGAAGGCCCAGGCTCGACGGGCAATTGGGACGTTTACGAAGATTCTGTCCTCGATGTCCCTATTGCCATCGGCAATCGCTAACTCATAGCCCGGTCAGTTATTGCCCCGCGAGCTCTTGGCCAGTCCGGCCTTGCTGGGTGGTTCGGCGGCCGCAGCGGCAAAAACCTCCTTTTGCGTGGTGCCCTTCCGCAGGATCGCGATGGCCTTGAGCAGCTGGTTGTCGTCGCGCAGCTCATGCATCTTCGCACCCGCCTCGCCAAAGGAGACCTTGGCGACGCGGCTCTCGATGGCGCGATCCACGTCGGCACCGCCGGCATCGAAGACGGCCTTGTCGATCTTGACCGAGTCGGCCACCAGGCGCTTGTACAGCTCCTCACGCCACGCCGGGTTGACCTGGAAGTCGGGCTTCACCTTGCCCTTCTGCTCCTGCGCCAGCACGCCAATGGCGCTGAAGTACTTCTGCCCGTACGGGGCCAAGGCGCGACGCAGGGCCTGCTCGGCCGTGGACAGCGTGTCGAAGGGGACCATCAGATCGGGCGTGATCGCGCCGCCGCCGTACACGATGCGCCCCGACGCCGACTTGAAGACCGGACGGGCTTTCCGCGCCGAGTCAGTCTCGATCGAGTCGCTGGCGACTTCGACATACTGACCGTCGGCGTTGAACTTGCGCTCTTTCTGGATGGAGCGGCCCGACGGCGTATACCACTTGCCGGTCGTGATCTTGAGCGCGTAGCCACCGTCGAGATTGTACACGCTCTGCACGAGGCCCTTGCCGTAGGACGTGGTGCCAAGGACGAGTGCACGATCATAGTCCTGAAGCGCGCCGGCGACGATTTCGGAGGCTGAGGCCGAGCCACCGTCCACCAGCACAACCAGCGGAATGTCCGCAGCGAGCGGTTCACGTTCGGCGACGAACTTCTGATACTCGCCGCGTCCGCGCACGCTCAACAATTCCTTGCCCTTGGGCAGGAAGAGATTGGACATCGCAAACGCTTCGTCGAGGATGCCGCCGGGATTGCCGCGCAGGTCGATGACGATGCCCTTCGCGCCCTTCTTGCGAAGTTCGATGACCGACTCGGCGATGTCCTGCGTGGTCTGCTCGGAGAAACGCTGGAGCGGCACGTAGCCGACCCGATCGTCGAGCATCATGCGATAGGCGACGGCCGGCACGTGAATCTCGGCGCGCTTGAAGCTCATCTTGATGGGCTGCGGCACGCCCGGACGGGCGAACGTGACCGAGACCGACGTGCCCACTTCGCCAAGCAGCTTGTTCTGCGCCTGCTGCGTCTTCCAGCCTTTGGCCTGGAATGTGTCGATGGCCACGATGCGATCGCCTTCCTGCACCCCACCCGCTTCGGCCGGGGTGTTGGGGAAGACCTTGTCGATGGTGACGTAGCCGCCGACTTCGGTGATCTGCATGCCGATGCCGGCATAGCGCCCGTTCGTGTTGCGCGAGAACTCTTCCATCTGCTTGGGCGTGAAGAGTTCGGTATACGGGTCGTTCAGTTCTTTCACGAGGCCGCGCGCGGCCTTTTCGTAGAGCGCCTGCGCGTCGAGGGTATCGACGTAGCGCAGCGCGACGAAGGTGAGAACCTGATCGAGCAGCTGAGCGCCGCCACGAGTGGAGCGCGCCTGCAGCGCAAAACCTCCGGCCAAGACGGGCAGGAGCAGGAGGCTGGCAACAGCGGCCTTACGGGTGCGTGTCATGCGGCAGCTCGTAGAAAGGTGGGACGACAAAGCTAACAGACAGACACCTGACAGGCCTGTCTGGTTTCATCACGCCACATCAGGCGTCGTCGCGGGGGCGGGCGCCCAGCACGTAGTCCACATGCCAGACCCGTTCGTACTGCTTGATCCCGATGTCCCGGACCAGTCCGGCGCTCAGGAGCATTTCGTGTGCCGGTTGCAGAACTCGTTGCAGGTGCGAGGGATAGCGCTGGGTGAGCGGGAGCTGTTCGGCCAACCGTTCGAGCGGAACCCGCCAGGACAAACGCCCGTCGGCCCGTGCCACCTCGAGGATCCGGTACAGGCGGCGGGCCACCGGGGACGAGAGGGCGTGGTAGCGGACGGAGGAAAGGGTGACGGTGTGCCGCATCGCCAGGTTGGTGCGCACGGTGGGCGAGATGATCACCCGGGCGTCCCCCGGTTCGCCGGCGGCGAGGTTGCCGAAGAGATGCAACTGCTCGCGGTCGGCCACACGCCGTCGCTGGACGGCCACCGCACTGAGCACCGTGAACGCGATGTCGGCCAACCCAGAGCTGGCGGACCAATACGCGCCGACCGACTCAAGCGTGGTGCGTTCGAGGCGTGCCAACGCGGCCCGCAGTTGTTCGTACGTTCGGCCATCGGCGCGGCGTCCCATCGACCGCAGGAACGCATGCAGTGTGAATGACACGGCGCCGTCCGACGGGGATCCTGCTTCGTGATACCGATGCAGGATCTCGATGTACACGTCTTGGTCGAAGGTCCCCGGGAGCCGGTCTCCAGGCGCCGGAATGACGCGCCAGCGTCCACCGTTGTCGGCGATGAAAGACACGGGTGCGTCGTCGGCCGAATCGGAGAGACGAAAGAGCGGGAGATCCTCGAGTGATCGATCGAGGATTACTCCGCGGACAGCGGGCCGACGACGCGCAGCGAGAGTCATCAAGGGGAGAAAGGTGTGCGCACGCCGGAGGATTCGCCAGCGTGGCGACAGCTCCGTCTTTGGATAGAGCTATGCATTCGCCGCATTGCGGGAGGCCCGTCGCGGGTATCAATCCGATGGATTGTCCGAGCACGCCGAGTCGACGATACTTCGAGAGTGCGCGAGATGGGGAAGGCCGGTCGTTTCGTCGGGGTTCCCTCGCGCACGGTGTGACGTACCAGCGGCGCGCGGAGGCAGGTCGTGGTGATTGACCGTTCCGCCCGATGCCGTTCGGCGCTCATGGAGCGCGCGTGTCGCGCGAATCGTGGCCATGACGATTGATGAGCGGCTCGCCGTCGAGGCGGCGCAAGGGCTGTGGGACCGCAGCTTTGCCGGCGGCCAGATCAATCTGGCTGCCGACGCGCCTGGCGAGGCACAGAATCGCGCGGCCGCCGACGCGGCCGACCGGTTGCTGGTGGCCGTCGATCTCGGGCTTCGCCGCTGGGTCGGGGCAGAGGGGTATTCGGCGCTCCTGAGTCGCGCCATTCGTGTCACGCTCCCCGATCACCCGGCGCTCACGTCGCTGGCCGATCTTGGGCTCGAACCGGCTGGCGATCCGCACATCGCACCGATTGACGCGACGGCGCTCGGGCGTGCGGTCGTGGCGCTGCTGGCGGCACTGATGGTGTTGTTGGGGCGAATTATTGGTGCCGAGTTGGCGGTTCGCTTGGTGCAACAAATCGATTTACCGAGCCCGCGCGGTGTCGTGAGCAACACTACGAGGGACGCCCACGATGTCTGACATGGCCAACCTGACACAGCCACGTGCTGCCGCGAGCTCGATGGAAACGATTCATACGGGCGTGCCCGGGCTCGATCATGTGCTGGGCGGTGGCTTGCCCGCGCTGTCGTTCAATTTGATCGCCGGCGGACCTGGCTCGGGCAAAACGACGCTCGCGATGCAGCTGCTTTTTCACAACGCGACGCCCGAACGGCCGGGGCTCTTCATCACGCTGCTGGGCGAGACGTCGCTCAAGATGATGCGGTATCAGCAGCGCTTCGCCTTCTTCGACGCCCAACGCGTTGGCGCCGACGTCCATTTTCTCAATCTGAGCGAAGAGGCGTTGGACGGGGATCTCGAGTCGGTCCTGGCGCGCATCGTGGCGGAGGTGGGTCGTCTGCATCCGGGCATCGTGGTGGTGGATTCGTTCCGCTCACTGATTCGCACCACGGATGTGGGCGTGTCGGACAGCCATCTGGAACGGTTCGTGCAACGACTCGCGCTGCACCTGACCACGTGGGAAATCACCTCGCTGCTTATTGGGGAGTACCACGAGCAGGAGCTGCGCAATCCCGTGTTCACCGTTGCCGACGGGATTTTGTGGTTGACGCAGGCGGTCGATCGCAACTCGATCGTGCGAAAGCTGCAGGTGGTGAAATCGCGCGGGGTGGCGCACATGCCTGGTTTACACACCCTCAAACTCACCGGCGCCGGTGTGCAGGTGTTTCCGCGGGTGCCGGCGCTGCTGACCGAACGGCGGCACGTGCCGGCGCACCGGCTGTCGACGGGCATCAGCGGGCTCGACGAGATGATGGGCGGCGGAATTCCCGCGGGAGATTCGCTCGTGCTCGCCGGGCCGACCGGGTCGGGCAAGACCACGTTTGCCATGCAATTTGTGGCCGCGGGGCTCAAGGTCGGCGAATCGGCGGTGATCGCCATTTTCGAAGAACGGCCGGAGGTCTATCTCGAACGGGCGCGCAGCTACGGGGTGAACCTGCAGGATGCGGTGCGCGAGAATCGACTGCGCGTCATCTACCTGCGTCCGCTCGATCTCTCCGTCGATGAAACGCTCGAAGAAATTCGCGAGGCCGTGCAGCAACTCGGCGCCACGCGGGTCGTGATCGATTCGATCTCGGGCTTTGAAATGGCGCTGGCGCCGACGTTCCGGGAGGACTTCCGCGAGTCGCTCTACCGGTTGATTGGCGCGCTGACGAGTCTGGGCGTGACGATGTACTCGACCGTGGAAGTGGTGGAGAAGGAAGGGCTGCAGCTAACCGGGTACCGCGTATCGTTCCTGACCGATATCGTGCTCAGCCAGCGGTACGTGGAAATCGAAGGGGAGCTGCGCAAGGCGCTGGTGATCGTGAAGATGCGCGGCAGTCAGCACAACCGGGATTTCTGGTCGTACGATTCGACACCGACCGGCATCGTGTTGCGTGGGGTGCTCAGCGACTACGATGGTTTGATTACCGGCGTGCCGACGTTCCGCACGCGCGCACTCAAGTCCAAGTATCCGGGACTGACGGACGGTGAGTCGAGCGTGCTGGAACTGATTTTTCGGCTACCGTCGCTCACACGCGAACGGGTCCACGAAGCGGCGGGCGTGCCCGACGCGGAGCTCTCGGTGATTCTGGAGCGTCTGGAGCAGTTGGGATACGTTCGCCGTACCAATGAACATTTTGAGGCGATAACGGCACCGCGCGGCATGTGACGGGGGCGCGATGATCGCACCGGACGATGTGCCACCCCTGCGCGGGACCGCGGAGCGCTACGAGCGACTGGTGGAGCTTGCTCCAGACGGCATCCTGACACACGACGGGATGCACATCACGTGGGCCAATCCGGCGGCGTTGCGGCTGGCGGGTGCCGCGCGGATTTCGGATCTCGTGGGTCACCCGGTCGCCACGATTCTGCACCCGCCGTATCTCAAGGCAGTGCAGGCGCAGCTCATCGGTACCGAGTCGCCGAGTGAGTTGTCGGCGCCCATGCGCGATACGATTCACCGTCTGGACGGTGTGGCACTCGACGTGGAAGTCCGCACCGTGGTGTTCATCGAAGATGGCCGGCCAGCCGCCCACCTGGTGATTCGCGATATCACGGATCGGCTTGCCGCGGAGCAGTCCGCACGCGACGTGGCGGCGCACCTGCACCAAACGCAGAAGATGGAAGTGGTCGGCGCGCTAGCCGGTGGTGTGGCACACGAAGTGAACAACATGCTGCAGGTCATTCTCGGCTTTGCCGCGTTGCTGCTCGATCATCCCGAGTTGCCAGCATCGTGTGTCGATGATTTGCGTGAAGTGAAACGCGCGGCGACACAGGCGGCGTTGGTGACGCGCCAACTGCTCGAATTCAGTCGGCACGCGGTACATCGTCCGACCGCGGTGAGTCTCGAAGCGAGCGTCGAGGCCGTTATCCCCACGGCACGCCGTCTGCTGGGCGAAACCCGACAGCTCCGCGTGGTGGTGGATGATGCGCCGCTGGTCTGGTTCGACCCCGGTCAACTCCAGCAGATTCTGGTGAACTTGCTGCTCAACGCGCGCGACGCAACGACGGTGAACGGTCACATCGTTTTGACGGTCGGGGTACAGCAGCTCATCGATCCGTCAATCGCTGCAGACGGCGTGCCGATCCTGCCGGGTCGCTATGGCGTTATCCGCATACGCGACGATGGCGTCGGCATCGATGCACAGATCGTGTCCCGCATCTTCGAGCCGTTCTTCACCACCAAAAGCAGCGGTGCAGGCACCGGGCTGGGTTTGGCCGCCGTTCATGGGCTGATGACGCAGAATCGCGGTCAAGTGCGCGTCGAAAGTGTCGTCGGCAGCGGCACGACCTTCACGCTGTACATGCCGCTTTCTACCCGAGCGCTCTCCAGCGCCGACGCACGCGCGCCGACGCGTCTCTCGCATCAACCGGCGCGTGTGGGCGCGGTGGTGCTGGTTGTCGATGACGAGCCGGCCGTTCGGACGGTCGCGGCGCGAATACTCGAGCGCGGCGGATATGTCGTGCAACAGGCCGCCGATGGGCATCAGGCACTCGCGG
>Ga0075163_10014969_pt1 | contig 10003 bp, 6 predicted proteins | sample JI1023141ADNA_FD_71478 | JGI IMG/M metagenome (GOLD analysis project Ga0075163, IMG submission 71478) | Wastewater effluent complex algal communities from Wisconsin, to seasonally profile nutrient transformation and Carbon sequestration -... | ecosystem: Engineered > WWTP > Effluent > Algae... | reverse complement strand
ATCGTCCTCGATGCTTGTTTGCTGCCGTGGCTCCCAACATCCGTGACTCCGTTCCCCCGCTTTTTCGGACGGGGGGGAAATGGGTTGTTGGCTTCTCCTCTCGGGTCTATTTCACCGCGATTTCAAGCCGGACAACGTCCTCATTGGAGGGGATGAGCGGCCTCGCGTTGTCGATTTCGGACTGGCGCGTGTGAGCACGGCTTTGGGCGAAGACGCACTCATGGGCGCTGGGCTCGATGGAACGGTCGTGCCAGAAACAGAGGCCCAGAGCTTGGGATGTATGACGAGGCCGGGCGTCATCTCCGGAACTCCGGGCTATATGTCGCCCGAGCAGTATCGCGGTGGTGACATCGACAGTCGCAGCGACCAGTGGAGCTTCTGCGCGGCGCTTTACGAGGCGCTTTACGGCTATCTGCCGTTTTCCGGATCGAGCCTCCACGAACACGAAAAGAGCGTGCATGGCCTGCCATGTCCACCGCCGCCCGACACGAAGGTTCCGGATGAAATCCGGCAGGCGCTTTTCCGCGGGCTGTCTACAGAGCCGGGACAGCGCTTTCCCTCGATGGCAGAGCTCATCGCCAGCCTAACGCAGGAACTGCGCGGTGACATGGCCGCTGGTCGGCAGTCACGACTTCGCTTCAACCTCGCCTGGGTCATTGCGATGCTCCTGACGATTACCGTCGTTCAGATGCGCTACGCACAATCCTCTGTGGTGCCGCATCCCCCGGGTCTGTTTTGGCCGGGGCTCATCATGGTCGTGCTGCTTGGGGGGCTGTCGCAACGGCAAACACTGCTCCGGAACCGCTTCCACCGCCACTTCTGGATCCTGCTCCTTGTGACCCTGGTGCTGTTTTTCTTGCAGCGTCTTGTCGGCTTTGTGCTCGACCTGCCAGTGTCGCGGACGTTCCCTTTCCAGATGGTCGCCTTAGCGGGCACAATGACAATCGTAGCGACGACGCTCATCAGGTGGCTGTCCTTCCTGCCGTTGATTCCTCTGCTTGCGGTGCTGTTGTCCGTTACGACTGCGGTTCCGCAACAGATGCTACTGCTGGCGTATCCGCTTACGGGGCTCTGTCTGGCCATCGGCTGGCATCGGGCGGCCCAGAGCACGCAGCACGGGATCGGGACATCCACTCTCGAATCGAGCAGCAAGTCGCAGCCTCGTCGTACTCATTTGCGTCCAACGTACCGCAGGCGAAGAGCTTCTTTGCGCAGGAGCCACAGTAAGAGCAGGTACTCAAGTACTGGCGACATCGCTTGATCGCTAGACAGCGACGAGGAAGCCACGATACCATCGTGGTAGGGCCAGCTCTCGAAACACAAGCAGGATGTAGGGAGGTACCAGACTGCCATCATGACCAAGTCGACACGGCGGGGTCTCCTGAAGCAAGAGGTGCCGTTGGTCGGCTTGTTGCTCGTCTGTCAGAATGGCAAACCGCTTTGTGTACCGCTGCCTTTCTCCATGGGTACGATCGAGCTTGGCCGAGGCACGCTCAGCAAGCACGTCGATGTAAAAATGTCGCGCCACCATGCTCGAGTGCGTTTCGATGGCCGTTGTTTCTTTGTCGAGGATCTTGGCAGTCACAACGGCACCCACGTAGATGGAGTACGCCTAGAAGAAGGCCGCGCCTTCCCGAACCCACGGGTCTTGCGCGTCGGTGATTCGCTGTTCGTCTTTTCCGCGGATCTGCGGCCTATCCAGTCTGCTGGCATCAGGCGGGACGGCGAGTTCGTCCACGGACCTGCGCTGCAAGCTGTGTATGAGAGGACGCGGAACATGGCGTGCTTTAGCGACATCCTGCACATCTGCGGAGAAAGCGGAGTCGGCAAAGAGGGGGTAGCGCGGGCTGCTCATGCTGCCGGAGCGCACAGCAATGGGCCGTTTGTCGCCGTCAACTGTGCAACCGTTGCGGAAGGGGTGGCCGAGCGACTGCTTTTTGGAGCCCGCCGTGGTGCCTATTCGGGCTCGGTCGCGGATGCCGTCGGATTGCTGCAGGCAGCGAACGGCGGCACGCTGTTTCTCGATGAGATCGCCGAGCTGCCGTTGTCCGTGCAGGCCAAGCTGTTGCGCGCTGTCGAGAGCCACGAGGTGCTGCCGCTCGGCTCCAACAAGCCCGTGCCGGTGAATCTGCATCTGTATTCGGCGACCCACAAGAAGTTGCGCGCCGAGGTCCATCATGGCCGCTTCCGCGAGGATCTCTATTTTCGGATAGGCCGGCCTGATATTTGTCTGCCGCCGCTGCGTCAGCGAATGGAGGAGATTCCCTGGCTGGTCGATCTGGCGCTACGAGCGGTTTCACGAGAGATTACGCCGCAGTTGTCCCTCATCGAGCTGTGTCTCTTGCGCTACTGGCCAGGCAACGTCCGAGAGCTACTCGCCGAAATACGCATCGCCGGGCTTACTGCGCTCGCCGCGAAGCGCAACACCGTCGAGCACAGTGACCTGTCTGAGGACGCGGGCCGTCGTTTTAGCAGCTCTCCTCATTCGCCTCCCTTCGCCACCTCGATCCCGCAACCAGAAGCACCGAGGAGCAGTCCGCCTCTTGCGGCCTCAGTTCCGGTGCCGCCCCCCACGTCCACGGTACCTGCGCACACCTCCGCCCCGCTTCCCCCTGCGCCACCACCCACGCGTGAGCTCATCGAAGACACATTGCGCAAAGAAGAGGGCAACATCTCGCGGGCGGCGCGAGCCCTCCGCCTGCACCGCACCCAGCTCAAGCGCTGGATGCAGCGCTTCGGTCTGGCCGGGTCTTCTGCCAACGAAGATCTCCAGGACTGACCGCGTAATGATGTGGCTCCGCTGCCCGATGTGTCAGCGCCCGCCGGAGTGAAAGCCTCCTTGTGTCAGCCGATTTGGCCCCGTGTGTCACTGTCTGTGACTGAGCTTCACCCCGTTTGGGGTCTGTCGCATTCCGTGCCATCGATTTTGGAATCGCCTGTCATCTAGCGCCAGAGACAGCGTGGCAACCAGAGCCGGGCTTGGTACGTGCATTGCATTGCTCCAGGCTGTGCCCCTCTCGCATGTCCACCCCGCTGGGAAGAGGACTGAGTGTCGAAACACATGGCATCCATCGGCGCGCCCCTACGCATTACCCTGGAGTTTGCTCGCGCTGAGGATGCAGGCGATCCGTACGCCTTCCGTTTCGTGGCCCAGGACTACCTGTTGCGCAGCGAGGGCGGCTCCTTCAAGACAGGGCGCCTGCAATGGGACGACAAGCTTCTTTCGGACCTTGCGGCACTGCGTCGCCCGCACCGTGACCCCGCCATCGTGCAGCGCGTGGGAGAGACGCTGCGGCGCTTCCTGTCTGCCACGAAGTGGGCGCGCGACGAAGACAAGATTGTCCACGCCATCAAGGGGCACCAGCGGGTGATCTTGACGCTGCGCTCGGCAGCAGCAGAGCTCTACGCGCTGCCCTGGGAGCTTCTTACCCTGGAGGCGACAGGGCAACACATCGGAGAGCTCCCGGGGACGGTTCTCCGGTATGAATGGCCCGAGACGCAGGCGATTTCGGGATTCGCCATGAATCCGCAGCCTCGGGTGCTCTTTGCCTGGTCTGCTGCCGCTGGTGCCGTACCTGCTGCCGAACACCACGCCGCGTTGCGCGCCGCCTATCAGAAGTCTCCGTACGGCTTCGACCCCGACCAGGATGTGCTGGCCCATGCCTCGCTGGGGAAGCTGTCGCAGGCGCTCCTTGCTGCCACCAAAGCCGAGCGTCCCATTTCGATCCTGCATCTTTTGTGTCATGGCGGAAAGGCCGGCAGCACGTTCGGCCTGGCGCTTCAAGATGAGGACGGCACCGAGACTGTGGTGGCGGACGCAGGACGGCTGCGGCAAATCCTGGCGCTGCATGCAGGCACGCTGCGGTTGATCGTTCTTGCGGCCTGTGACAGCGGCAACAGTGGCGACCTCGGCAACCAACTTGGCAGCGTGGCCCAGGCTCTTCACCGGGCCGGAATCGCGGCCGTCGTGGCATCTCGGTATCCGCTGTCGGTGGCGGGCTCGATTCGCTTTGCCGAGGCATTCTATCCGGTGCTGCTCAAAGCAGGCCACCTTGAAGCAGCGATCTTGGCCGCTCGTCATCGCCTTGCTGAGGATGCGGCGCAGCTCGACTGGGCCAGCCTGCAGCTTTATGCCCATGGCGAAGAGCTCCCCCAAGCGGTGCCGAAGGTGAATCCCAGCGCGCCACGCCAGACACTATCGCTGACCGATGAGCCGGTGCCCAAAGCGCTGGTGGCACTGGCGCGGTTCGTTGAATCGCCTGCCGTCATGCGAACGGCGCTGGCAGCGGTGGAGCTGGCCCAGCGCTGGAGACTGAGCGCCATGCTGCGCTTGTCCGCCGCTGTGTATTGGCTCCATCGCTTGAGACTGAGCGCGATGGTGCGTTCTTCCGCGGCTGTGGATTGGCTCAAACGATTCCGCAAGCCGATTGCACTCGCGGCGGCCGCCATCACCTGTGTGACACTCTCCATTGCAGGCCTTATCTGGTGGCAGACCTCGGATGAGTCCCCGACGGCAGATGACTCCGCCTCTAACCACCAGCGCCCGGCCCTTGACCTGGGTCCGCCCACGGCGGCCATCGCACCTGCCCCGATCCATTCCAGCCACCACAACCAGCACAGCCACCACAACCAGCCGACCAGCCCGGCGGCACGTCCCCCGGAACCCCACAAATCCTCCCCCAAGGAACCCCACAAAAAGGCCAAGAAGGGTCACAGGCGGAAGCATCACTAGCCTGCGCAAACTCGGCGGCGGATAGGAATTCAGAAGGTGCGGATGGATGGGTCCGGTCAGGAAGTGGACCGGACCGTCAGGAATCGGACCGGTCCGTCAGGGAGCAGGCTGCTCCCGTTCAGTTACGAAGACTGCCGCTGCTGCTTGCGGAAGTACTCTTCCCAATGTGAACTCCAGTACGAGCGGTAGATTTTCTTGTAGTGCTTGGATCTCGGTCCCGTCGGAGGATTGGGAATAGGAGGCGGCGGTGCCTTGGGAGGCTCCGGGAGCTTCACGGCCTCTTTCCAATATGGAAACCAGTACGATCTCCAGTAGGCGCTCCAGTACTGACGCACTGCCTTCTCAGCCGCCTTGTCATCCGGCGTAGGATCTTCGACAGGTGGCGGAGGTGGCGGAGGTGGCGGAGGTGGCGGGGGTGGCTCGGGTACATCGAGCGGCGTAGATTCAATTTCAAGGGTTGTCCCAACGGCAAGTGCGCAGCTCAGGTTGAGGTTGATTTTCTCTACGCGCTTGTACCAACCATTGTTCGAAGGATCCGGGGTGGAACCGGCAATCTGGTCCGTATACCAGCGGGTGGCGGTCGTCTGGAAGTAGGTATTTGGGGGAAGCACAGCCATCTGCTGGGTAAACACCGCTACGAAGCTGGATTGCGGTGGTATGTTGAACTCTTGCACGACACTGATGTCGGTGCTCTGGGTCACGCTCGTCGTCTTGGTTGTGGTCTTCGAATAGCTGAAGCTGAGCGTGATCGACATGGACCAGGAAGCAAAGAGTCCGCTTACGCTGTAGGATGCTGAGAGCTCTGTACCGGTAGTGATGGTACTCGAGACCTCAACGGATACGGTCTCTGCCTGCGTCTTATTAATGGCGATGGTCTGTGTTTGCTCCGCTGGCGTTCTATTGGTACCAGAACTGTCAGAGTGAAGACTTTCCGAATTTCGGATATAGCGGCTCAGATCCACAGACACCACATCGATGATTTCCTTCACTGGCGTGACGTTCATCCACGAGAAGCCAGAGATTCTGCCGCCTAAGTTCACTGCGTCAAGGTTCTGTTCCTTGAAGGATCCCCAGCCCTTGATGTTGCTGAAGGCCGCTCCCGTTCCATCCGTGTTCTCGGACAGCTTAGCGGTCGCAGTCTCAGGGATGGTCCCCCACTTCAACGCATGCACACGGTTATTCATGTACCATTTGTCGAGGCTTACGATTACATCTTGGTTCCATTCCGCCAGGAACAGAAGTTGGCGGCGTCCAGAAAAGTCCACCTTTTCATGCAGTTCGATGGCGCCCTGGCTTATGTCTACGGCCCGGTGGAAGAACCCGCGAATATCATCCTCCAGGCCCAATGCGACGACACTCACTGATTCAGTGGATCCAGTCCCAATGAGATCAACCGTAGCGCCAGCCCCGGATAGATTGCCAGGGAGACCGCCTTGGGAGAAATTCGTGTACTGCGTTAGCGTGACAACCGTCCCAACGGGAAGATTGAATGCGACCCAGTGGACATGCTGGGAGATGGGGCTTGACAGCGTCTGCACCGCACCAGCCGTATAGTCGCTTGTACGGATGACCATTTTGTTCGAAGCGGCCCATGAGTCGTCTCCGTATAAAACCACCGTGCCCGAAGCCTGCGGCGGAGGACCGAGGTGAGGTACTGGAACTGGATACTCGACGAAAATAATCGACATTGTTTCTCCTTTTGGGGGTCCATGGAACGCCAGTGCGGCAACCAAAGGAGTGGCAAGATATATGCCATAGGATGAAGGACGCTTCCCTGTCCGCCAAGACAGCAGCCTCTCTTCTGTAATTCCACCCACTTGGACCAGCCTGTGTCTTGGTTCATCTCCGCAAAAGGGCCGCTGACACAGCGGTGACACACTCCCCTCCGATTTCACTGACACAGCGATGGAAGAGCCGACGTCGCTTCCGTTCCTTGCAGCAGCAGCGATACCTGCGCCGGATACCACTTCCCTCCACGCTGCGGCGTTAGCTTCGGCTTCGTCAGCTTCATCCCAATCTGCGAGAGGCTGAGTCCTTCCTCTCGAAGTTGCCGCGCCAGCGCTTGCGCTGCTTCCGGGTCGTATCGCTTGGGAACACGCGGCGCATTCTTTCGTCGCTTGTGAAGTCCGGCGCGTTTCAGAATCAGACAGATCCGATTCACAAACCATTTTCCTCGTCGAGCCGGGGTTCCTTCCTCATGCAATAAGCGCGCAATCACCCGCATCTTGATCCCTTGGGAGTGCATCGCGAGGATCTTCCCGATCACTTCCTGTTCGATAGGAATCAGAACCAGAATCTGCCGTCCGTTGGCGTCGCGTTCCCTTTCCAACTCGTGTCCGTACGGAGCGTGTCCGAGCCGCACTCCTTGCGACTTCAGGTGTCGCAGCGCATCGCGGGTCCGTTCGGAGATCATCTCCCTCTCAAACTGCGCGTAGTTCGCCAGGTTCATCAGCACCATTCGTCGCCAGATATCCCCTCATCAGCTTTTATGTCGATTAGCTTAATCGCATGAAGCTTGCAATAAGCCCGTAGCCTATCGCGTTGTGCATCCAGACTCACCCCCTCGGAGACTTGCTCCTGGGTACTTACCCGAACGTATCCGATGGCCGTTTTGGTGGTGTTTGTGTGCTGTTGTATGCGCATGCTGCGCTGAATAACTCTCGTTCACGGACGCCTAATTTAATTATCAATTAGCTCCTAACGCCCACATTTGGCGAGGGAGTGATAGGTCATGAGGAGTGCGAGCAGAGTCCACAAGGGAGTGCCGAACAGAGAGCCGGAAGGACATTACGGAGCGGAAGGATCGCAGCGCAGAGCGGTGGGGTATGTGCGGGTTTCTACGGACATACTGCCCGCACAAGCCGCCTCAGGCTGAGCAACTTCGCTGCGATTGAGGGAAACACCTCCTCTTGATGCTCGTCACGCCGGAGGGCCACCATAGCTGGTCGGTGGGGTTGCGCTCACGCTCAGAAGTGATTCGGTCACCACAGAGTCCTCAGCAACCACCAGCTCAACAGCGGGAAGCAACGCACGCTGGGACGCAAGCATACAGGGTCTTGGCGGCTATATCCTTATGGTCGCGGGCGGTCTGCTCGCTGTCGGCGGTGTTGGATGCTGAATCACTGGTGCAGCCCAGGTGGGCTCGCCATCGACACTAAGTCTTTCGCCTTACCTCCGTCCCGGAGGGGGCGGATTCGCGGCGACGCTTCGGTTTTGAGCTCGCGGGAGCGGGCTGGCTGGTGCTGCGCTGGGTTCGGGTTTTCAAAAATCGGCCTGCCCACAGCTACGGGAATCTGCGATAGTGGGGCATGTTTGAGCAGGCGTTTAAGAACATCGATGATGTGCTCTGGAAAGAGGCTGGCTGCACGACCGAGCTGGACTACACCGAGCAGACTTCTTGGCTGCTGTTCCTGAAGTATCTCGATGGGCTGGAGCAGGACCGTGCCGATGAGGCGGCGCTTTCGGGGAAGTCCTACTCGTACATTCTCGATGCGCCGTATCGCTGGGAAAGCTGGGCGGCACCGAAGGGCAAGGACGGCAAGCTCGACCACAACGCGGCGATGACCGGTGACGACCTGCGCGACTTTGTGGACCACAAGCTGTTTCCGTATCTGTATCGATTCACGGCCAAGGCGACCGGACCGAACACCATCGAGTACAAGATCGGGCAGATCTTTTCGGAGATCAAAAACAAGATCACGAGCGGCTACAACCTGCGCGAGATCATCGACCAGATCGACGCGCTGCGCTTTCGCTCACAGACCGAAAAGCATGAGCTTTCGCACCTGTACGAAGCCAAGATCAAGAACATGGGCAATGCGGGTCGAAACGGCGGTGAATATTACACCCCGCGTCCGCTCATTCGCGCCATTGTCCGTGTTGTAAAGCCTCGCATCGGCGAGACGATCTATGACCCGGCGGTCGGTTCCGCGGGCTTCTTGTGTGAAGCGTTCGAGTTCCTGAAGTCGGGGGACAAGCTCTCCACCAAAGATCTCACGACGCTTCAGACTCGCACGTTCTACGGCAAGGAAAAGAAGTCGCTCGCCTATGTCATCGCGATCATGAACATGATCCTGCATGGCATCGAAGCGCCGAACATCCTGCACACCAACACGCTGACGGAAAACCTGGCCGATGTGCAGGAAAAGGACCGCTACGATGTGGTGCTGGCGAATCCTCCGTTCGGGGGCAAGGAACGCAAGGAGGTTCAGCAGAACTTCCCGATTCGCAGCGGCGAGACGGCGTTTCTCTTCCTTCAGCACTTCATCAAGATGATGAAGGCCGGGGGACGCGGCGGCGTGGTCATCAAGAACACCTTCCTATCGAATACCGACAACGCTTCGGTGAGCCTGCGCAAGCTCCTGCTTGAGACTTGCAACCTGCATACGGTGCTCGACTGTCCCAGCGGTACGTTTCAGGGGGCGGGTGTGAAGACGGTGGTGCTGTTCTTCGACAAAGGCTGGCCGACGCGCAAGGTCTGGTTCTATCAGCTCGACCCCGGACGGAACCTGGGCAAGACGAACCCACTGAATGACGCCGACCTGGCCGAGTTCATCGAGCTACAGAAGACCCAAGCAGACTCGCCCAAGAGCTGGAGCCTAGACGCAGCCAGCATCGACAAGAGCACCTTCGACCTCTCTGTCAAAAACCCGAGCGGCGGACAGGAAATCACCCACCGCACCCCCGCCGACATCCTAGAAGAAATCGCCACCCTCGACGCCGAAAGCGCCGAAGTCCTGGAGAGTATCAGGGGGCTGCTGTGAGGGAGGGGTGGGAGGAGACGACGCTGGGTGCACTTTGCTCGTTCGAGAACGGAGACAGAGGCGAAAACTATCCGTCAAAATCTGTTCAAACAACGTCTGGAGTTCCATTCATCAATGCCGGGCATTTATCTGAATCAGGAATTGATTTCTCCGACATGAATTACATTCCACGCGAGAGGTTTGATCTCTTGGGGAATGGCAAGATCCGGAAGGATGACATCCTATTCTGTCTTCGCGGTTCTCTCGGCAAATTTGCAGGTGTTGGCGACCTTAACGAAGGAGCAATCGCTTCCTCCTTGGTTATCATTCGGCCAGGTAGCGCCATCTTGAACGAGTTTGTCCTCGCCTACCTTCAAAGTGATCTTTGCGCCGAGATGATTAGCCAGTTCAGGAATGGCGCAGCTCAACCAAACCTCGCAGCGGCCAGTTTGAAGAAGTTCAGGATTCCCGTCCCCCCACTCCCCGAACAACAGCGCATTGTCGGCATCTTGGACAAAGCGTTTGCGGG
>Ga0075163_10014968_pt1 | contig 10003 bp, 7 predicted proteins | sample JI1023141ADNA_FD_71478 | JGI IMG/M metagenome (GOLD analysis project Ga0075163, IMG submission 71478) | Wastewater effluent complex algal communities from Wisconsin, to seasonally profile nutrient transformation and Carbon sequestration -... | ecosystem: Engineered > WWTP > Effluent > Algae... | reverse complement strand
AGCTTGGCGATGCCGAAGTCGAGCAGCTTGATCCGCGTCCCGCCTGGGACCTCGTCGTCAGGGACGATCATGACGTTGTCGGGCTTGAGATCGCGATGGATGATCCCGGCCTGGTGGATGGCGGCGACCGCCGAGGCCAGTCGACGCACGGTCCGCACCGCGAACGGCAGCGGCAGCGGCGCCCCGGCGGCGCGGTCGAGGTGCGCGCGCAGCGGCTCACCCGCGATCAGCTCCATCGCGAGCCACGGGCCGTGGACCGGCGCCTCACCGCAGTCGAGGATGTGGACCAGCCCGGGATGATCGAGGCGGCACAGGACGTCGACCTCGGCCAGGAACCGGCGGACGGCGGCGGGGCCGACCGCGGCGCGGCGATCCGGCGCCAGGAGCTTGAGCGCAGCGCGCTGGCCGACGCGGACGTGACGGGCCTCGACCACGATCCCCATGCCGCCGCGGCCGAGCGGGCCGACCACGCGGTACGGCCCGATCTCCACGCCGGGCGCGAGGGGATCGATCGCCTCCCCCGGGGCGGTGTCGGTCACCTGTCGATCATGCCATCACCCCGGCGGTGTCAGGGATGGGCCGGCGCGTGACCGGCTGTGACCGCCCGCGGGCGGCCCGCGCGCGGCCCACCCGACCGACCGAGGTCCGCCATGGATCTCGATGACTTGCGACCGGCACGGGGCCTGCGATGGGCCTGGTCATGCTCGACGGAACCGCCCCCGATGTCCCCAGCTTCGAGTCCCTGGTCGCCACCCACCTGCCGCGCCTGCGCAAGCGGGCCGCGCGCATGTGTCGCGGACGCCGCGACGCCGACGACATCGTTCAGGACGCCTTGGTCCGCGCGTTCCAGCGCCGGGCCTCGCTGCGCTCCCCCGAGCGCGCCGGCGGCTGGCTCTTGACGATCGTGTCGCACACCTTCATCGACCAGCTCCGCTACCGCCAGGCCCGGCCGCTGGAGGTCACCCTCGCGAGCGAGCCCCTGGCCGACGACGAGGTCGACGCACCGGCGTGGACCCGGCTGTCGGTCGACGACGTCGCCGCGGCGGTGGCCGAGCTGCCCGACGACGTGCGCGAGACCTTCCGGCGCTTCGCCCTCGAGGGTCAAGACTACGCGACGATCGCCGCCGACCAGGGCATCCCCAAGGGCACGGTCGGCGCGCGGATCCATCGCGCGCGCGCGCGGCTGCGCACGATCCTCCTGGCGCGGCTCGCCGAGTAGCCCGACCTCCGGCGCCGTCACCAGGCCAGGCTCCGTCGGGCCGGGGCGGCGCTGCCGACGGCGGCGCGGGCGGCGGCGGCGGGCGACCGGCGCGGCGCCGGGCCCTGGTAGGCCAGGGCCTCGGACGGCAGCTCGATCAAGAGGCCGCGATCGTGGTCGGCGGCGTCGAGGGCGTGGGCGCAGAAGTTCGGCGCCATGATCATCGCGAAGAACATCCCGGCCCGGTGGGGCGCGAGCCCGAGATCGACCAGGAGCGCGGCCAGGGCGATGACGATGTTGGGCGCCAGGCCGCCGTGCGCACGCATCACGCGCGCCAGGCGCTCGAACAGCCGCCAGGTCGGTCGCCGGGTCGCCGGGTGCCCGGCCAGCATCTCGCGCAGCGCGAGCAGGCGCTCGTCCTCGGCGCGAAACGGCACACCGAAGCCCATGATCCGCCCGCGGCAGGCGCGGTGACGCTCGACCGCGGCGGCCAGCGCGGCGTCGAGGGTGGCGTCGTCGGTCGACGCGTCGACGCCCGCGGCGGCCAGCTCCTCGGCCAGCCACACCAGGCTCGCGGCGGCGCCGGCGGCGGTCCCCGGCCCCATGCGATCGCTGTCGCTGGCGAGCTGGGCGCCGAAGCTGCCGGCGATCGGATTGCCGTAGGCGGCCAAGGTGCGCGCGAGCTTGAGCGGCCACACCCGCGCGTCGGGTGAGCACAGCGCCAGCGCCATGCAGCGGACGACCTCGCGATCGCCCTCGGCGAGGCGCACGCCGAACGCGAGCGCCACGAGCTCGAAGGGATCGCGGATCGCGGCGTGGAGCTCGGTGAACACGCCGTGGCCGCAGAAGCGATTGTCGCGATCGCCGATGTGGCCGGCGCGCTGGATCGGCCGGGTCATGGCGCCGCCCCCGCGTCGTCGACGTAGCGGTAGTCGGGCAGGCGCGCCGGGTAGTCGCGGATCGCCCCCAGCCCGACGTGGGCGGCCTCGGCGGCGACCACCGGCAGGCGCGCCCACAGCGCGATCGCCTCGATCGCCAGCGGCTCACTCAGCCCGAGGTGGTGGAGCACGGCGTAGCCCTGGGCCAGCCGCGACACCGGCACCGACGGCAGGCCGCGGGTCGGCCCGAACCAGGCGCGGAGCTGTCCGTCGAGCCAGGCCTGGGCCGCGATCTCCTCGGCGCTGGCGTCGATCGCCAACGCGCACGCCGGCACCGGCCCGCCGTCGTCGAGCCAGGCCAGCCACGGCGCCAGCGCGGCGCGCTCGTGGCGCACCAGCTCGCCCAGGCCGATCGCGGCGATCGCCAAGGTCGCGCCGGTGGTCGCGCCGGCGATCCGGGCCAGACACGCGGCGTGGGCCGGGGCCTGGCCGACGTGGACCGGCGCCAGGAGCGCCGCGGCGACGTCGAGGGCGGCGCGCTCAGGCTCGGTCGGCAGCTCGCCGCGCAGCGCCAGCCAGCACAGCTCGGTGGCGCCGTAGTGGCGCGCGAGATCGTCCGCGACGTGATAGCCGCGCAGCCGCGCGCCCGGGCCCGGCGTCACCACGCGCGCGGTCAAGCGCGCCGGGAAGGTCTCGCGCTCGAAGGGTCCGCGGTAGACCGCGGCCGGCAGAGCGTCGACCGGCGGCGACGCCGTCGGGGGGACGTAGGGATCGAACGGATCGGGCATCATGGCGAGCTCCAGCGGCGAAGGGGGGGATGACTCACCGACCGCCCTGGGCGGCCAGGCTGCGGATGCGATGGGCCAAGATCGGCGACGGCACGCTGGGGTCGACGTCGACATCGACCACGACCGGCCCCGGGGTCGCCAGCGCGCGGGTCAACGCAGCCGCCAGCCCGGCCTCGCCGTCGACGGTGAGCCCGACCGCGCCCTGGCTCGCGGCCAGCGCGGCGAAGTCGCAGCGCGGGAGCTGAGTCTCGACCGGCGTCATCCCGAGCGCGGTCATGCCGTGGTGGTTGAGGCCGAGCTGGGCGTCGTTGAGCACGATCCACACCACGTCGGCGCGATACGCGACCGCGGTCGACAGCTCGTGCTGCATGAGCATCGCGCCGTCGCCGACCAGGGTCACGACGCGTCGACCGGTGGCCAGGGCGGCGCCGACCGGGCCGGCGGTGAAGTGGCCCATCGAACCCCAGGCCGCGCTGGTCCGATAGCGACCGGGCGCGCGGAACCGCAGGGCGTGATTGGCCCAGGTGAAGGCGTTGCCGGCCTCGCTGCCGACGATGGCGTCGCTGCCGTCGACCACGACCTCCTGCACGACCTGCAAGAGATACGGCGTGCGCACGGGACCGTCGGCGCGCGCGGCCAAGTGGACCGGCCGCGCGAGGCGCGGCGCGGCGGGGACAGAGCCGCGGCGCTGGTACCAGCCAGTGGCCCGGGCGCGCGCGTCGAGGGCCTCGAGCACGGCGCCGACCTCGGCGACCACGCCCAGCCCATCGGTGCCGGGGAACGCCGCGGCGAACGCGGTGGCGTCGACGTCGACGTGGATCCACCGTCGCGCCGGGATCGCCGCCGGGGCGAGGAACGACGTGACCTCGCCGAGCCGGGTGCCGAGCACGAAGAGCGTGTCGGGGCGGCGGGCCAGGAACTCGTCGACCGTGGCGTGGCCGCCGGCGCCGCTGACGCCGACGAACAGCGAGTGGGTCTCGTCGAACACGCCCTTGGCGCGCGGCGACGCGATCACCGGCAGGCCCGCGGCGATCGCGAAGGTGCGAAGCGCCGCGCTGGCGTGGCGCGCGCCGTGACCGATCCACAGCGCCGAGGTTCCGGTGGCCAGGGCGTCGAGGATGGCGTCGATCACCGCCAGCGACGGCGTCGGCGCCGCGACCTGCCACGCGCCGAGGGCCGGCGGCGCGCCGGGCAGGACCTGGGCCTGGAGCGACCACGGCAACGCCAGGTGCGCGACGAAGCCGCCGGGGCGGGCCCAGCCCAGCGCGAGCTGCTGCAGAAACTGCTGCAGCTCGGCGACGGTGTCGGGCGCGGCCGCCAGGTGAAACAGCGGGCCGGCGGTGGTGAGGCCGGCCGGCGTCGTGGCCGGTCCGGTCTCTTGCACTGCGCCGCGGCCGAGCTGCGCCCGGGTGGTCGCCGCCGAGATCAACACGACCCGGGCGCCGTCGGCGCGGGCCGCCATCATGCCGTTGAGCGCGTTCCACAGCCCGGGGCCGGTGGTGGTGACGACCGCGGTCGGCCGACCGCTGGCGAAGTGCGCCTCGATCGCGGCGAAGGCGGCGCCGCCCTCGTGGCGGGTGTGGAACAGCCGGACTGGCGACGCGGCCAGGCCCGCCGCGAAGGGCGCGACGCCGCCGCCGAGGACGCCGAAGGCCTCGCGCACGCCGAGCTCGGCCAGCCGCTCGCAGCACCAGCGCGAGGCAGTGACCGCCTCGGGGGCGGCCCAGGGAGCGCGGGCCCCCCAGCCGACCACCGCGGGTTCGGCGGCCGGCGGCTCAGGGAGCTCGGCGATGGTGGCGCGGGTAGCGGTGACTACGGCGGCGGTCGTGATCGTCATCACCCGCCGTGACGGCGCGCCGGAAAAAGTTTCGCGGGGCGTGAGACGCCTCGCGGCGACTCGGTCGCGCGGCTGTCAGCTCGAGTGATCGGCAGCCCCGCGGCGTGGGGCCGCCGGTCGAGTGAAGATCGCTCCATGCCCACCCCTGCCCCCCGTGTCCTCGGCCTCCTCGGCCTCCTCGGCCTCGCCGCGTGCGGCGACCCCACCGCCCCGACCTACACCGTCACGATCACCGGCGCGCGGACCTACGTCGCGATCCAGGACGGCGACGGCCCCTGGCAGCGGCTCGCCGTCGCCGCCGACGGCACCGCGTCGTTCACCGTCACCGCGGGCTATCACGCGGCCGCCGCGCTGTGTGGTGACGACCCCGTCACCACGCTCCTGAACGCGATCCTCGACGCCGGCGCCACGACCTGGTCGGCCTGCGCCCCGCCGCGCACCACGGTCCGCGTGTCAGGGGCGCTGGTGCCGGCGACCGCCACCGCCTGGGTCGGCGACTTCGCGACCAGCCTGCCCGGTCGCTACAGCGCGTCGGTGGTCCCTGGCCGCCACGATCTGGTCGCCACCGCCGACGGCCGGGCGGTCATCGTGCACGACCAGATGATCGACGCCGACCGCGTGATCGATCTCGACATCGACGCCAACGGGTTCGCCCTCGCGACCGTGACCCCGACGGTCACCGGCGATGGCGGCGCCGCGGTCACCGGCTACGCCGAGCTCCACACCGCGCACGGCACCTACGTCCAGACCTCCCGCGACGGATTCGCCATCGTTCCGGCCGCGCAGCGCGCCGCGGGCGATCGCGTGGTGATCGGCGCGCAGCGCTCGGTCGACGGCCGCAGCGAGGTGGTCCAGCGCCTGGTCGCGGCGGACGCGGCGCCGGCCTTGGCCTTCGAACCCCTGCCGGCCCTGGCGATCGAGCGCGCCGGGCTCGAGGTCGGCGACGGCTGGGAGTTCGCGCGGGCCTCGTACTTCACCGCCGGCTCGTCGACGTCGCTGCGGACCTCGATGCAAGTGACGCCGGCCTGGGTCGCGGCCAGCGGCGGGACCGCGGCGCCGCTGGTCGACGCCGCGGCGCTGCCGGAGTGGAGCGGGCCCAGCGCCACCGCGCCCGGCACCGCAGTGCGGGCCCTGGTCATCGCGAACATCGGCGACGCCACCGGCGACTACCGCGCCGCCGGGCTCGACACGACGCTGACCTGGTAGCGATCGCGCTCGCGCGACCTGCCGCATCCGCCAGCTCGGCCGGCACGATCGGCCGGCGCGATCGGCCGGGACCACAACGCGACCACGTCGTCGCGCAGACTTGGCGACGGCACGGGGCCTGCTCTTGCACGGCGCGGAGGTCCCATGTCCACCGTCCGCCTACCCCTCATCCTCGGCGCGGCCCTCGCGTCCACCGCCTGCCTCGACGACACCACCACCGCGCCGGCCCCGTCGAGCTGCACCCTGCCCGCGCCCTACGAGGTCCTGTCGACCGGCCACATCGTCGCCGACGACATGATCGTCGGCTCCCTCGACGAGTTCCAGGCCGACTGCGCCGCCGGGCGCCGGTGGCGCGGCCTCGGCGATGGCGCACCCGGCACACGCAGCATCGGCGTGCGCAGCGGCGCCTCGCGCTGGCCCGGCGGGCGGGTGCCGTATCGGATCGATCCGACCCTGCCCGAAGCCGATCGCGTGACCGACGCGATCGCCCACTGGGAGCAAGAGACCGCCCTCGACTTCGTCCCCCGCACCGCCAACGACGCCGACTACGTGTACTTCACCAACGGCGACCGCTGCTCGTCGGACGTCGGTCGGGTCGGCGGTCGTCAGGACGTCTTGCTCACCACCGGCAAGTCCTACGGCGACATCGCAGCGATGGCGATCTCGCGCGCCGGCGACACCTTCACCTGGTACCGCGATGGCATGGTGTCGGCGGGCACCTCGACTGACCTCGACGCGGTCCGCGTCCAGTACCCCTACGAGCTACCGACCGGCTACACCGCGTCGCAGATCGTCGGGATGGCGATCGGCAAGGACAACGGTCGTGTCTACACCTGGTTCGACGACGGCCGGCGCAGCGCCGGCACCAGCGCCGACCTCGACGCCTACCAGGGGCCGATCCGCTACTACCTACCGCCCGGCAAATCGGCGTCGCAGATCGTCGGGATCGACCTCGCCCTCGATGGCGACGTCTACACCTGGTACAGCGACGGGACCCGCTCGGTCGGCACCACCACCGACCTCGACGCGGTCGAAGGGCCGATCGGGTTCCTCCCGGCGGCCGGCCGCACCGTCGGCCAGCTCGTCGGTCTGGCGATCGCCCCGGCGGACGGCGACGTCTACGCCTGGTACAGCGACGGCACCCGCTCGATCGGCTCGAGCCTCGACCTCGACGCCGACGCCGGACCGATCGCCTACGCCAAGCCCTCGGACTGCGACCTGCGCGCCGCGATCCACGAGATCGGCCACGCGGTCGGTCTCAAGCACGAGCAAGGCCGCAGCGACCGCGCCTTCCACGTCCGGGTGTTCCCGGACGAGATCAAGGTCGGCAAGGAAGACAACTTCGATATCTACAGCCAGCTCGTGTACCAGGACATCGGCGCCTACGACCTCGACTCGATCATGCACTACCCGTCGTACAACTTCACCGTCGACGGCTCGCCGACGCTCCTGGCCCTCGTCGACGAGGGCGAGTATGTGCCGCGGGCCGACGTCGCCGACCTGTCGATCTCGATGGCTGGCGAGGTCTACACCTGGTGGACCGACGGCACGGTGACCGCGGGCACCAGCACCGACCTCGAGCTGCATCGGTCGCGCTACGACTACGTCCTGCCCGATGGCTACGGACCGACCGACCTGGTCGGCGTCGCGATCTCCAAGAACACCGGCGACACCTACGCGTTCTACCGCGACGGCACGCGCTCGATCGGCTCGACGTCGGATCTGGCCGCGGTGTCGGGCCCGGTGCCCTTCGAGTATCCGTCGAACTACACCCCGGACGACATCATCGCGATCGATCTGGCGCCCAATGGCCGCGTCTACACCTGGTGGGACGACGGCAAGGTGTCGAGCGGCACCTCGACCGACCTGACCGCGTACACCGCGCCGACCAGGTTCTCCTACGCGCCGGGCAAGACCGCGACGGCGGTCCTCGGCATCGCGATCTCGGTGGCCGGCGACACCTTCGTCTGGCACACCGGCGGCGACGTCAGCGCCGGCACGACGACCGACCACGACGCGGTCCGGCCCCTCGAGGACTTCCGGTCCCGCCTCGAGGTGATCGTCGAGGGCGAGGTCCTGAGCCCGGGCGACCTGGCCGCGATCGACTTCCTGTACTAGCCGCGCGAGCCGCGCTGCGACAACCTGCGACCGGTCGATCGACGCTTCCCGCGCCGCGGGGCCCTGTGTACTGTCCGCGGCCATGCGCACTCGCCTGATCGCCCTCGTGGCGCTGGCGCTCGCCCCGAGCGTCGTCGCCTGCAAGTCGAAGAAGAAGTCCGACGACCCCGGCCCTGGGACCGGGACCGCGGCCCAGCCGACGCCGCCGGCGCCCGACCCGTTGATCAAGGAGGCCGAGCAGTTCCTGGCCGAGGTCGACAAGGGTCTGCGCGAGGCCTGGACGGTGCGCGACACCGCCGACTGGGATCGCGCGACCAACATCACGCCCGAGAACGAGGCCAAGGCCGCGGCCACCGCCGAGGCGGCGATGGCGTACCTGACCAAGAAGCTCGGCGAGGCCAAGAAGTACGCGGGCGTGGTCGACAAGCTGTCGCCCGAGGCCCGGCGGCAGTTTCACCTGCTGCGCCTGGCGGGCCAGACCGCGCCCGCCGATCCGGCCAAGGCCAAGCGCCTGACCGAGGTGACGACCGCGATGGACGGCGCCTACGGCAAGAGCAAGGTGTGCGCGAAGCCCGGGAAGTGCCAGGACCTCGGCGAGCTGACCGGCATCCTGGCCAAGAGCCGCAAGCCGGCCGAGCTGCTCGCGGCCTGGCAGGGCTGGCACGACACCACCGGCCGCGCGGTGCGCCCGCTGTACGAGGAGTTCGTGCCGCTGGCCAACGAGGGCATGGCGGCCAACGGGTTCAAGGACGTGAGCCAGGCCTGGCTGTCGGCCTACGACATGCCGCCCGAGGCGGTCGTGACCACGGCCGACAAGCTGTGGTCCCAGGTCGAGCCGCTGTACAAGGATCTGCACTGCTACACCCGCCGTCGGCTGTCGAAGCACTACGGCGAGAAGGTCGTGCCGACCACCGGGCCGCTGCCGGCGCACCTGCTCGGCAACATGTGGGCGCAGGACTGGAGCAACGTCTACGATCTCCTCGAGCCCCACGCTGGCAAGGCGTCGCCCGACGTGTCGAAGCCGCTGGTCGACCAGGGCTACGACGCCCTCAAGATGACCAAGCTGGCCGAGTCGTTCTTCACCTCCCTCGGCATGCCGGCCCTGCCCGCGACCTTCTGGGAGCGGTCGATGTTCGTGCAGCCCGAGGGCCGCGAGGTGCAGTGCCACGCCAGCGCCTGGGACCCGGCCTACTCGGGCGACGTGCGCATCAAGATGTGCACCAAGGTCAACCAGGAGGACCTGATCACGCTGCACCACGAGCTGGGTCACGACTACTACTTCCTGGCCTACTACCAGCTCCCGATCCTGTTCCAGAACGGCGCCAACGACGGCTTCCACGAGGCCATCGGCGACACCGTCGCCCTGTCGATCACCCCGAGCTACCTGAAGCAGGTCGGCCTACTCAAGGACGTCGCCGTCGACGAGCAGGCGGTGATCAACCAGCAGATGTTCGTGGCCCTCGACAAGATCGCGTTCCTGCCCTTCGGCCTGGTGGTCGACAAGTGGCGGTGGGAGGCGTTCTCGGGCGCGGTCGCGCCGGCGCAGTGGAACGCGCGGTGGTGGGAGCTGCGCAAGCAGTACCAGGGCATCGCCCCGGCCGTGCCGCGCGCCGACACCGACTTCGATCCCGGCGCCAAGTACCACGTGCCGTCGAACACGCCGTACCTCCGCTACTTCCTGTCGACGATCTTGCAGTTCCAGTTCCACCGCGCGCTGTGCAAGGTGTCGGGCTGGACCGGCCCGCTCCACGAGTGCTCGATCTACAACAACAAGGAGGCCGGGCAGCGGTTCTGGAAGATGCTGTCGCTCGGCGCGAGCAAGCCCTGGCCCGACGCCCTCGAGGCGGTGACCGGCGATCGCGACATCGACGCCAGCGCGATCCTCGACTACTTCGCGCCGCTCCACGCCTGGCTCAAGCAGCAGAACGAAGGCCAGACCTGCGGCTGGTGAGCGGCGGGTGAGCGACGGCCGGCGGGT
>Ga0075163_10014967_pt1 | contig 10003 bp, 7 predicted proteins | sample JI1023141ADNA_FD_71478 | JGI IMG/M metagenome (GOLD analysis project Ga0075163, IMG submission 71478) | Wastewater effluent complex algal communities from Wisconsin, to seasonally profile nutrient transformation and Carbon sequestration -... | ecosystem: Engineered > WWTP > Effluent > Algae... | reverse complement strand
TGTCCGGCTGCGACAACCTTCGACCTGTCCCCCGGGACATCTGCTTCGAGGACATCTTTCTCCACCGCGAGGCCCGCAGGGTCCGCAACGACGGCACCGTCCGCTGGGACGGCGGCTTCCTCGAGGTCCCCGGCGAGTACGTCGGCGAGATCGTCGAACTGCGCTACGCGCCTCTCCAGCCCGAACTGCCGCTGCTCCTGTTCGTCGACGGCAAGCGCATCTGCGAGGTCCACCCGCTCGATCGCCTCGCCAACAACAAGCGCCGTCGCCGTGTCCTGCCGCAGCAGGAGCCCGCCCCGCTGCGCACGCTCAAGGGGCCGCTCGACTACATCACCGACGAGTACCGCGAGCTCGTCGACGGCTACGGCGACGACCTCGACGACGAGGAGGATATGTCATGAGCTGGCGCGAACGCTTCAACATGTCCGGCCCGCCGCTCCCCCGCGGCGTCGCCGGCGACACCTTCTTCGAGGGCGACCCCAACTTCCAGCGCCTCGCTCGCGTCTTCGCCTGGCTCGCCGCCGAGCCGGGCATCGGCGTCGTCACCGGCGAGCCCGGCGTCGGCAAGACCGCCGCGATGCGCCACCTGTGCCGCTCGCTCCCACAGCACGAGCACCGCATCGTCTACCTCGGCGACACCACCGTCAAACCGCTCGACATCTATCGCATGCTGGCGGCCGAGCTCGGCCTGCGCCCGGGCCCGCGCGCCCAGATCGTCGGCGACATCAAGCGCGCACTCGTGACGCTCGTCGACGAGCGTGGCGTCGTCCCCATCATCGTCTTCGACGAGGCCCACGCCCTCCGCGATGAGGTCCTGCACGAGCTCCACGGCCTCACCAGCCTCGACTTCGACGGCCGCGATTACCTCACCGTCTGGCTCGTCGGCCACCCGCGCCTCGACCGTCGCCTTCGCCTGCAGCAGCACGCCGCCCTCGCCCAGCGCGTCGTCGCCTACACCCAGCTCTCCGCCAAGACCGACCCCGCGCTCCTCAACGCCATGCTCGACCACGGCCTCACCGCCGCCGCTGCGGCGCCCGACCTGATCACCCCGGAGGCCCGAGAACTGCTCCTCCGAGCCACCCACGGCATCCCCAGGCTCATCAGCCACATCCTCCGCGTCTCCCTCATCCTCGCCGACGAGGGCGGCCAGAGCTCCATCGACCCGGCGATCGTCAACACCGCGACCATCCTCCTCCACCTCGAGGCGGCCAAGCCCGTCGTCATGCCGCCGCCCAAACCCCGCTCGGATCGCGACCCAAGATCACGTGGATAAGATGACCCGGCACAAGTCGACCTCGCTGCCGTGGTCGGCGTTGATCGTTGTCGGTCGGAGCGCGACCAAGCAGGCGACGATCAAGCCGACGATCGCCCGCCGTGTTGAAGCGTCGGCCTGAAGGACCGCCCCCTCCGGTCGACGACGCCAGGATCCGCTCAGACCAGCAGGAACTCGCCGGTCTTCACCAGCACCGCGTGGCCCGTGAGGTCGACGCGCTCGCCCTGCAGCGTGCAGCGGATCTCCCCGCCGCGCGCACTGACCTGCCGCGCCTGCAGCTGAGTGCGCTTGAGTCGGCCCGCCCAGTACGGGGCCAGCGTGCAGTGGGCCGAGCCTGTCACCGGATCCTCGGGGATGCCGAGGCCCGGCGCGAAGAACCGCGACACGAAGTCGACGCCCGGCTCGTCCCCCGGCGCCGTCACGATCACCGCGGCCTCGACGCGCATCAGCGCCGCCATGTCCGGACGCACGGCGCGGACCGCCGCCGCCGACTCGAGCACCACGAGCCAGTCACGTGAGCGCAGCACCGCGGTCGGGGTGCAGCCCAGCGCCGTGGCCAGCGCGGGCGGACAGTCGGCGGCGACCGGTGGCCGCGACGGGAAGTCGAGCGTGTAAGCGTCGCCGTCGCGGGTCACCGCCAACGGCCCGCTCTTCGAGCGGAAATTGGCGACCGTGCGGACCCGCTCGAGCTCCGTCATCAGCACGAACGCCGAGGCGAGGGTGGCGTGCCCGCACAGGTCGACCTCGACGGTGGGTGTGAACCATCGCAGGTGAAACACGCCGCCGGGCTCGGGCACGAAGAAGGCCGTCTCGCACAGGTTGTTCTCGGTGGCGATCGCCTGCAGCGTCGCGTCCGGCAGCCAGCGCTCGAGCGGGCAGACCGCCGCAGGGTTGCCGGCGAAGAGGGTGCGGGTGAAGGCATCGACTTGATAGCACGGGATCCGCATGCCCATGGCATGCCCCAGTCGCACGGATCCCGCAACTGCAATTCCTCGCGGTCCGCGGACCCGCCATGACACCACGACCGCATCACCCGGAGGCGTCGTTCCGGGGCGCTTCGTGATCCGACTCGGCGCTGGCGGGTTTGGCACCGTGTCCCCGGCGCTGGACCGCGAACGCCACGCCACGGTGGCAGCCGATGCGGCGAGGTCCATCGACGAGGCGGAGGCGCTCGCGGGCCCGCGCGGAACGGCTGTTGAGGCGCCCCGCTTCGCTTATGCCTCCGTCCGCCTGAGACGTCGGGCGCAAAGTGTGAACCGGCAACGAGCGCAGTACACGGCGGCGAGGGACGGCGGTCAGCTTCGACGTGCGGTGTACAGCCTGATCCATCGGACGAGTTGCCGGGTGCACCTGCAGCCTTGGGAAAGTTGCACACAATGATGCCTGGAGTTCTTGGTCGTTGACGAATGATGTCGGTTTCTTCGATTTTGATGTCGATGCCTACCCTGCTACCATGACGAGAGCGAGGCCTGGCATCCCGACGCAAGCCGCCCTCGCTGCGGTGACGGTTCGGGGCGCCCACGCTTACCCCGGCGACCGGCACGCAATGCCAGTGGTCGCTCCAAGTCGCCGCCCCCCCCAATACTTCTTGGATTGACGCGTCGCACAACCTGGCTACCATCGTGGGGTGGTAGATCGGCATGCATGTCCGCGGCATGAAGGCGAGGAGATCCTTGAGGGCAGTCATCTCGTCCGTGTGGAAGGAGCCCCGATCGCCTGCGTCCAGCACCGATGCACCTGCATCGGCGGTCCGCTCGATCCGATCGCCACCGGGGCCGCCATGGTCACCATCGCCGGTCGACCCGTGGCTCGCAGGGGTGAGCTCACCGAGCATGGCGGCGTGATCACCACAGGTGCGGGCAGCGTGCTCATCGGCGGCCCTTCGACCCCCGCCGTCCTCGACAGCCCGCTGGGCCCGCTCGAGGTCGTCCCTGACGGGCAGTCGCTGCGCGGGAATCAGGTCACGAGGAACGAGTATCTGCGGCTGTGGGCGGAGAGCAAGCTCCCTGACAAGGACTGGGGCGGCTGGGACGTGCTCCAGTGGAAAGCGCCGGAATCGCTGGGTGGCGATGGCGGCCACCTGCGCGACTACAAGGACCAGTGGATCCGCGATCACGCGACATCGATCGCGGTCAGCGCGCGGATGAACGACCTCCCGCCGCTGCTCGTGGCTGGCACCGCGTGGCGCGAGGTCGGCGGCGATCCGAGCTGGGCGGACCCGCTCGCGCACGAGGTGCGCTCGGGCGCACGCTGGATCGGCAACAACGTCGTCGAGCCGGTCGAGCGCGCGACCCAGTTCGTCGACGAGCATGACGGAGGCGCGAGCGAGTGGATCGGAGACCGGGCGAGCGACGTCGCCGGCTTCGTCGACAGGAACGTGGTGCAGCCCGTCGGCGGGGTGGCGAAGGAGGCGGGCCGTCTCATCGATGCACACGATTACGGCGCGAGCGAGTGGCTCGGCGAGCATGTCGGCCAGCCGATCAGCGACGCCGCGGGCTCGGTCGTCGACCTGGGCAAGTCCGGCGTCATGCACGTGACCCGCCCGCCCGAGCTCACCTCGGCCGGAGACGTGAGCATTCAGATCCGTCGCGCCGCGAGCATCCTCGGCCTCGACCCCGCCCATCTGAGCTACGAACAGCGGAATCAGATACTCAACGTCCTCAAGAACGACCAGAACAATCTGCTGATCTCCACCATGCACCTCAAGGAGCTCAGCCAAGTGGACTTCGCCGGCCAGCCGATCGTCAGTGACGAGCAGATCCGCATCATCAGCACGCGATACAACCGCGGACCCGAGCTGTCCCGGGCGGCCATCGAGGGCAATACTGGCTATGGAGATGCGATCCTGCGATCGAAGGACCACCTCCTCGGGCTCCTCGCCGCACCTACCGCGACGCAGTCGGCCGGCGCGGGGCCCCAGCCCGTCGCGCGGGGCCTCGTTCCAGTGTGACCGCCACTCAGCCGGCAGCACGCGCCGAGGTGTTGGTGGGCCCCCGCGTTATTGCAGGGCCAAATTCGCCGGCTTGACCCACGCCGCTCTTCCACAAGGGCAATGACTTTCGAGCCGATACGGGGCCGTCGATCGTGCGAACGAGTGAGCGACCGCTCGGACGACCCCCTCGGAGGAGCCCATGTGCTGGTGCCGGCGCGGAGCGGGTCGGGGCTCGCCCAGCCTCCATCGCGTCGATGTCCGGAAACGCGAGGAGCTGATACGCCGGTGCGGTGGGCATCGTCGACGGCGAATGTCCCACAGGGCCGGTTCATGTCCAAACGCGCGCGCGTGCTGCGGGCGTCGTGCCGGGCGTAGCGGGCTACCACGCACATTGCGGCGCTCGCGGCACGAGCGGGAGCGGGACCGGCCGGGCTGGCGACACCGAGGATGCTGGCACCGGCGGGAGCGGCGAGGCCGGCAGCGGTGATCCGGGGACGAGGGCCGGCCGCGGCGCCACGGCACGCAGCACGACTGGAACGACGACGGCTCGGCGCTGGTGCGGACGATCGGGCTCGAGGCGCCGGAGTCGCTGGCCGAGCGGCGCGCGGCGTCGGCCTGCACCCTCGGGCTGCACGGCGCGAAAGCAGACGTAGGGCGATCGCTTCGGGCTCTGTGCGTTTTTGTGAGATCGGCTCCGCGCATGCAAAGGGGGGGTCCAGGCCGATTCGCCGAGCTCGTCGCCAGGCCATTCGAGCGATCAACCTCTGCGTGCGCCGACCTCGGGGCACCGGTCGCGCGACCTCTGTTCACCGCGAAGGGATCGCCGACCGTGGCGACGAGACCCGGCGCCACGAATGCGTTATCTTCCTCGCCTGGGGGACGGGTCGAGGATGCATCAGGAGACCGGAGCGCAGGATCCATCGAGCGTGGCATGCACGCTGTCACGCCACGATCTCCACGGGGCGTTTCTCTTCGCCTCGAACGACGCCCCCGCGATCTTCGGCCGGACCGCCGGCGAGCTCGTCGGCGAATCTCTGCGAGCGGCGTTCGTCGTCGCCGACGCGCCGCAGATCGACCAGGCCCTGACGCGCGCGGCCTCCACCGACGAGCCCGTCACGCTCGTGTGTACGCCCACCGACCAGCCGACGCGCCGGCTCGAGCTGTGCCTCCACGGTGTGCGGGCGCCCGGCGGCGGCGAGGTGTTCGAGGTCCACTGCCTGACGCGCGACGTGTCGGCCGTCGAGGCCCGCGTCGAGGCCGCCCGCGAGCACGCCCGCCGCATGGAGCGGTTGGTCGACAACGTGCCCGGCTCGGTCTGGGGCACGTGGAGCTCGAACATCGGGACCCACCGCGCCCAGTTCGTCAGCCAGTACGCCGAGCGCCTGACCGGCTACCCGATCGCGGAGTGGACCAACAACACGGCGTTGTGGGCCGAGGTGGTGCACCCCGACGACCGTGCGAAGGTCGCCGAGGGCGGCCAGCGGCTGATGGCGAACGGCCAGGACGTCACGGAGGCGCGATGGATCCGCCGCGACGGCCGCGTCATATGGGTCGAGTCCCACGTACGTGCCACCAAGGACGCCTCCGGCGCGCTCGTCGGCCTCAGCGGCGTGACCATGGACATCACGGCCCGCAAGGAGGCCGAGGAGGCGCAAGCCCGCCTGCGCGAGGAGATCCTCGCCGAGCTCTCCACGCCGTTGATCCCGATCAGCGAGCACGTCGTCGTGATGCCGTTGATCGGCACGATCGACCGCAACCGCGCCGAGAACATCGTGCAGGCCCTACTCGGCGGCGTCGCCACGGCCCGCGCCCAGGTCGCGATCATCGACATCACCGGTGTGTCGAACGTCGACGTCGAGGTCGCCCAGTCCCTCGTTCGCGCCGCCCGCGGCGTGCGGCTGCTCGGGGCCCAGGTCGTGCTGACGGGCATCCGCCCGGAGGTCGCCCAGACCCTCATCGCCCTCGGCACCGACCTTCAGGGCATCACCACGCTCGGCACCCTCCAGTCCGGCATCCGCTTCGCCATGCAGCGGACCTGACCCGCGGCGGTCCTGGCTGCACCGGCGCGGCCTCCCGCACCTGTTCGACCTCGGCTCGCGCTGGTCGGCGCGGGCGCGCCGGAGCCGGACGCAGCGAGGCCGACGAGCGAGCCGCTGGCGGCCCGCCCGGAGCTCGCCGCGGCCGGGTGATCGCGATGCGCTCGACTGGCGCAGCCGGCGGCGTCCCGGATCCACGCCGACGCGATCGCCGACGACCCCGTCGCAATCTCTGGGGATCCTGGCGGTGCTTGTGCGAGCGGCCGCGGGCGGCGATGATGGGGCGATGAGCGATCGGGCGGTGCCGGCCGTGGCGTGGGTCTACCTCGGGTTCGCGGCGCTCGGCGGCGCGTCGACGTGGACCTACAACATCATGGCGATGCGCGAGCTCGGGCGGATGTTCACGCCGGCCGAGTTCGTACGGGTCGGCTTCGAGGGGCCGGCGGTGCTCGGCTCGGTCGCGGCGGACTTCTGGGTCGGCTCGCTGGTCTCGCTGGTGTGGCTGGTCGTCGAGGCCCGGCGGCTCGGGATGCGGCGCGTATGGCTGTATTTGGCGCTGACCCTGATGATCGCGTGGGCGTTCGCGTTCCCGCTGTTCCTGCACATGCGTGAGCGCCGACTGGCGCAGCGCTGACCCGCGCCTGCGCCTGGATCTCGACGACCGAAGCCGGCCGGGGTCGCGCTCCAGCTCCACCAACCAGTCCGCGTCCGTGGGCCATGCCCTTCCGGCTTCGCTACACAGGCGCACGCGCGCGCAGGCACTGGCGAGCTCCCACGTCCTCGACGGCGACTCTCGCCCCGCCCGTCCCCACGGCATGCGGCTCGGCTTCCGCGGCTCGTGGGTCCCGGCATGAACTCGGCCTCGCGCCCGCCGCGCGCCCGTGCGCAGCTGTGGAGATACTAGATCTCCGAAAGATCTTTATCGACGCATTCGTGAGGCGCTTGACTATTAATTCTTTCAGCGTACTATCCGGACTCGCTCGTAGAGGTCGCCATGTCCACCGTCACCGTACATCTTCGCGCCGTTGCTGCGGGTACGTGCGCTGCAGGGTCCGCGGGACGAGGTACCGGGGCCGGCCTCCGGGCGTGACGTGAATCGCGGCTTGCCGATTTCATGGCCCTGTGGGCCTGGTAGGCTCTGATTCGCTGTCCCGCGTCGGTTTCCGGTAGCGGACGCTCCGCGTCCGCGGACGACCCGTGTGTGCAAAGTGTTGCGGCCGCACGCCTCACTCCCTATGAGGCAGCGAGGGTTCGACTCCCTCTGCGCACTCCACAATTTAATACAAGACAGCTCCACGTCCCGAACGAATCGTGTGCAAAGTGTTGTGGTCGCACGCCTCCCTTCCAAGGAGGAAGCGAGGGTTCGATTCCCTCTGCGCGCTCCGGTTTCGTCGTTTGCGTGCAAAGTGTTGTGGTCGCACGCCTCTCTGCCTAGGAGGAAGCGAGGGTTCGATTCCCTCTGCGCGCTTGTCCGTCGGTTCTATCTTGACTTTATTCGTATCCGGGGCCGTAGCTCAGCTGGGAGAGCCCCTGCGTGGCACGCAGGAGGTCGTCGGTTCGATCCCGACCGGCTCCATCGCATGATCAATTTCCTGTGTCCCGGGGCCGTGGCTCAACCGGGAGAGCGCCTGCCTTGCAAGCAGGAGGTTGTCGGTTCGATCCCGACGCTGCACCTGATTACGGTGCCGGGCATTGAGGATCCCGTGCTCCCCATCAGCGCTGGTCGCGCGCGACGCTTCATCCACGCCACCACAGCACCCGGGTCCACGATGGTGACGGGCGACGTCAAGGCCAATTTTGCGTTGACCACTCACCGCCACAGGTGGGTCAACTCGAGGCCGCCACCAAAGGCTGCGGTACCCTCGCTGCGTTGACCGACCACGAACATGCCGTCCACGACGTGCTCTGCAGAGCATTCGATCAGGTGGCCGACCTTCGGGCGTTCCTCGAGCGCCACGCGGGTAGGGGCCTCGCGCTCGGGCTGCCGCAGGAGGTGTCGCTGGACGCGTGCGCGACGGCGGCGGCTCTGGCATTGGGGCGCCGGGGGGCCATCGACGCGGCGCTGTTCCAGGCGCTGGCCGACGCGGTGCCGGAGCAGTACGTCGCGGTCCGGCAGGCGGCGGTCACCTGCGATCAGGAGCCGCCGACCGAGCCCCGGCGTGGCGCGTCGCACCGTCCGGCGGGGCGCGGCGACGAGGCGGGGTTCGGCGAGGTCATCCCGACCGGGCTGCCGGCGATGCGGGTCTCGCGGGGCCGGTCCACACGTCGGCCGGAGGACTGGCTCGAAGCCGGGTCGCTGCCGCTGCCGCGCCGCGACAACCCGGCGTCCCTGCTGCACGCGCGTCGCGGCGTGGTGCCGTTCCACGCGTGGCTGCGCGCCGCCGAGGTCGCCAGCCTGCGGTCATGGTGGCGGCGCGACGATCCCGTGGCCGTGACCGTCGTCGTCGGGCCGGGCGGCGTCGGCAAGACGCGGCTGATGCTCGAGCTCTGCGCCGAGGCGCGCGCGGACGGGCTCGTCGCCGGATTCGTCGGGCCGCGGGCGACCTTCGAGGACTTCGAGGGGCTGTTCGCCGCCGACGCGCGCACCCTGGCGATCGTCGACTACGCGGAGACCCGGCCGGCGATCGGCCGGTGGCTGGCGCACGCCGCAGGGCTGCCCGCGCACCGTGAGCAGCGGACGCGGATCGTGCTGGTGGCCCGCGCCCTCGGTGAGTGGTGGGACGCGCTCCTGTGGGGCAGCAGCGCCGAGCTCGACGCGCTGCTCCGGGCCGACGACCCGGTCGTCCTCGACCCCGATGCGCTCGACGGCGAGGCCCGGGCCCGGATCCACGCCGAGGCCGCGGCCCACTTCGCCCGGCGTCGCGGTCGGCCTGCGCCCGACGGGCCGGCGCCCGACCTCGCGTCGCCGCAGTTCGGCCGCGTGCTCTACCTCCACATGGCCGCGCTGGCGAGCGTCGAGGGGCGCTCGACCTCGCCGCGCTCCCTGCTCTCCGACACGTTGCGGCACGAGCGGCAGTACTGGTCGCAGGACCTGCTCGTGGCCGACCCGGCGAGTGGTCACGCGGCGCGTCGGTTCCACCATGATATCGACCGCGCGGTCGTGGCTGTGGCGCTCGCTGGCGGGGCCGATACGGACGCGCGGCTCGACGTTCTGCTCGCGCGCGCCGGGGTCGAGCCGGGGGTCCGGGACGCCCTCAAGGAGCGGCTGGTCGACCTGTACCCGGGGACAGGCGACGCCCACATCTCGCCGCTGGCGCCCGACCTGCTCGCGGAGGCCCACGTCGCGGAGGTGATGCTCGACCGCGCGACCCCGCCGGAGCTCCTACCGGCGCTGTTCGCCGCCGACCCGCCCGAGGCGATCCGGGCGGCGCTGACGCTCCTCGGGCGCATCGTCGGCGATCCGCGGGAGGTCGCGGCGGACGAAGCGGAGCGGCTCGACCGCTGCCTACGCGCGGCGATCGACGCAATGCTCGCGGCCGACCTCGAGGGTCGCGCGCCGATCGCCGTCGAGGTGGCCGCCGGTCTCGCGGCGCGCCGGATCCGCTGCCCCTTCGCCGACGTGCTGGCCGCGGCGCTGCGCCGCGAGGGGACGCCCGCGCTGGCCGAGCGGTTGGCGAGGGACCCCGTCTCGCTGGCCGTGGGGGTCCGTCCGGTCAGCGAGTGGGTGCTTCGCACCGCGGCCGACGCCGGTGAGCCCGCCACACGGTTCACCGCGCTCATCCGGCTGGCGGCGCTCGAGCTCGGGCAGGAGCGCCGCGATGC
>Ga0075163_10014966_pt1 | contig 10003 bp, 7 predicted proteins | sample JI1023141ADNA_FD_71478 | JGI IMG/M metagenome (GOLD analysis project Ga0075163, IMG submission 71478) | Wastewater effluent complex algal communities from Wisconsin, to seasonally profile nutrient transformation and Carbon sequestration -... | ecosystem: Engineered > WWTP > Effluent > Algae... | reverse complement strand
CCGCCCGGCCACATCCTCAAGATCGAGGACCCGAAGGCGATCGTCGACGTCATGCTCGGCGTCCTGGCGATCGTCGGCGGCGGCGCCGACCTCGACGCCGTGCTCGCCGACATGCGCGGCCGCTCGCAGAGCGACCTGCGCCAGGACCAGGCCGTGCGGACCCTCGGCGAGCTCGCCACGGTCACGCACATGGGCCAGGCCCAGGTCCACGGCGCCGTCCAGGCGAGCGGCCCCGGGACCACCCGCCTCCCGCGCCTGTGAGGCGGCGGCCGACCGTCAGAGGAGGGCCCGCCCGAGTCGGCCCGCGAGCAAGAGGGTGATGATCAGCGCGAGCGGCATCACCCCGTAGAAGATCGCGTCCATCGAACGGCCGATCGCGGTCATCTGCGAGGTGGCGCGCGCGAGGCGGCCGCGGTGGTCGCGGACCTCCGCGGCGAGCAGCGCGACGGAGCGGGCCTGCTGCGCCGACGCGACGAGGCTGTGGGTGTGGCAGTGGCGGCAGCGCAGCAGGGGGCCGTGCTCATGCGGGAGCTCGGCGCCGCAGCAGCGACAGCTGGCCGGACCGCCCGGAGCGCGCGAGAGACCGGCGAGCAGCAGGTCGCGGACGCCGGCGCGGTAGGTGCGGCGGCCGAACGCGAGCCCGAGGAGCGCCGCGCCCGGGATGGCGACGAGGGGCACCAGGTTGACGAGAGAGGTGAGCAACGAGCGTGGGCTAACACCGGGGAGGGCGAGGGAGGACACGCTCTGGGTGAGGGTCATCGCGGCCATGAAGGCGTACGGCAGATAGATGCCGCGGGTGTCGCCCTCGAAGATGCGGACGAAGGTGGCGTGGCGCTCCGACAGCTGGAGGACGGACGCGGCGCGGGCGGTGATGCGGCGGCGCAGCTCGCGGACGCGGGCGTGGCTGTCGCGCGGGAGTTCGTCGGGGGCGCCGCAGTAGGGGCAATGGAAGGCGACATCGGCGGGGGCGTCGACCGGGGCGCCGCAGGCGGTGCAGAGGATCGGCAGCGGTTCGTGCATGGCGGTCAGCGCGGGTTGCGGGTGGCCTCGGCGATCTGGATCAGCAGGTCGATGACGCGCTCGTGCGCCATCGCGGCCAGGTCCATTTGGCGGCGCGGGTCGAACATGACGGCGAGGTTGGCGACGGCGCCACCGCCCTCGCTGCCCAGCAGTTTGAGGCGAGGATCGAGGAGGAAGACGAGGGAGCCACGCACGTGCAGATCGAGGTGGGCACAGCGCGCGAGGGCGGGGGCGAGGCCAGGGACCGCGAGGATCTCGGCGAGGACCGCGGCGTCCGGGGCGAACGCTCGGAGACCGTCGAGCTCGGGCTGGGCGACGGCGACCTGGGGGTCGTGCGGCGGCGGCCGGTCGCCGCCGCGGCCCCGCACGAGGCTCCAGCGGGCGGCGAGTGGTTCGTGGAGCTGGAGGACCCAGCCGGACTGGCCGAACGGGGCGCCCCACGTCTCGCCGTTCGGGAACGGCATGTGGAAGTAGGTGATGCGGCCGATGTCCAGCTCTCGCACGTACGGGCGTGGCGTGGGAGGCGGGCGAGCGAGCGATTGGAGGGGCGAGAAGACGTTGGCCTCGGCCGCCTGGGCGGCGAGCTGCAGGTGCTCGCGCCCGTGGAGGCGAAAGCCGGTGCGTTCGAAGAAGGCCTGAGTGGCACGCACGCGGTCTGGACCGGTGAGGAAGCGGCGCATCCACGCGTAGTAGAGCGCCATGAACAAAATGGGGACGAGGGTCGTGGCGATGAGCATGCGAACAACTCCTGAGCGAGATATGAACGTCGAGCGAGCAATGAACGTTGAGCGCGGATCGTCGGGCTGCGGCGATTCCGGTGTAACTTCCGAGGAGCGAATGAGCCGCGCGCCGAGGTCGGGGGTCGCCACAGGCTTTCACCGGAATCGTGGCAGCATGGTCGTGCTCCTCAGTCGCGGCCGATGGTGTAGAGATGCTCGCCCGTCTCGCGGTCGAGGGCGCTGATCGACCAGGTCTGCGCGACATACAGGCGGTTTTGGACCGGGACCAGCGAGTCGACGTCGGCCTCGACCTCGACGTCCCACAGGCGGCGACCGTCGCCGATGGCGAGGGCGGCGATCCGTCGGCCGGACCCGCTGTCGTAGAACACGAACGCGGCCCGATCGTCCGCGGCCGAGATGTTGTCCCCCGACGTTCGCGCCGCGAGCGCATCAGATTCGGGGACCTGGCTCGACCACACCACGCGCTGATCCTGGGTCACCGCGATCATCGGCACCCGCGTCCCGGGCGTCTTGTGGCCCAGGACGACGTGCTGCTTCGGCCCTATCGTGAGGACCGCCTCGACGTCGACGTCGGGGACGACCGGAACACGCGCAGCGCTGAAGCGTGTCCGCCGGCGGATCTCCTGAATCCTGGTATGACGCGTACGGATCGCCGCGGGTAGGGCAGCCGCATCCGTCGCACACATCCTCGGCATGGTCCCCGGGCTCACCGAACCGGTGGCGAGCCCGAGAGCCGAGATACGGCCATCCTTCGTCCTGATCACGACCTGCCCCGCGAGGCCCTTGCACACCTCCTGCGCCCGCTCGCCCAGCTCCACCGTCCACAGCGGCGCCTCGTCGCCCGGCTTGAACGCGAGGGCCTTGCCAGCGCTGTCGACGACGACGATGTGGCCCGCCACGAGCGCCACCCGGCTGGAGCTCCAATCTGTGGCGCGCACCGGAGCGCGCCACAGGCCGCGGCCGGTGGCGCCGTCGAACGCAGCGACCTGAGATTGGTCGCCCTCCGAGATCCATCCGAACAGGTCGAGCGCGCCGTCGCCATTGAACTCGGCGAACTGCGCCTCCGCGTCCCCCCACCAGGTGCTATCGGTGCTCGGCAGACGCGGCCCCTCCGCCGCGCGGGTGTCGGCGGGCATGTCGAGCTCGCGCGGCGCAGGCGCGGGGGTCGGCGGGCTCGGGTCGCCCTGCGGGACCGACATGGCGGCGGGTTCGGGGCCGCGTCGCGCCGCCTCGACGACGGCGGCGGGTTCGTCACAGCCGACGAGCATGGTTGCGACGACGGGGAAGACCAGACTGATTCGTTTCGACATATTGTGCGAACCATGATCGCGTCCACCTGCACCCGCCACTCGAGACGCGAAAAAACGCCGCTGCATCGTCATCCGCGGCGTTTCGCGGGTCGAGGGAGGTGGAATGCGAATTCCATGAACCGTGATTCACGCCAAATTTTGTATTGGTCCTCACAATAATTGTCGCGAGATTCGTCGTGAGCGCCGCGATTCATGACGACGACCCACCGTGCTCCGCGACCGCGAGATCTTCACCGACCGCGACGACGCCGCTCGCAAGGGCCTGCGCGACCAGCATCACGTCATCACGGCTGTGGCCGCCCGCCTCGCCGCCGAGCAGCGCCGCCGCGCGCGCCAGGAAATCGTCGAACTCGCCGCCGGCACCGACCCCGAGTCCGCCCGCGAATGCTGCCGCGACCGCGAGTTCGATGAGCCGCGCGGCGTCTCCCGCACCTCGCGCGCGCGGACAGCCCGCGTGGGGCGCGGCCGGGCCCGCTGACCCCGCGCCACGCGAGCGCCGGGCGTGCGCCCCCCACGCGATGCGGTCGACGGGTCCGTTCGCCGCTCCGCCCGGCGGTTCGCCGCCCAGCAGGCGCCTGGACTGGTGCGGAACGTCCGGTGGCCGTCGACCTCGGCGCTGACGCCAGCGTGATCGTATTCTCGTGTCCCTGTGGATCTGATCGCCACAGGGATCTCCTTCGCTACTATCATCGGTCCCCGGACACGTTCGATGGTTCATGCCCGGTTAGCTGCCCCGTGGGTCGTCATGGATCCACGGTCACAACAGCTTTTTCACGCCAAATTTTGTAATGCCCGATACATTTTTTACGATGAGGGTCGCGGTTCACGCGCGCCGCGTCATCTCGCCAGCATGTCCGCGATGCGCCGGTCGGCCTCGGGGGTGCGCTCGTAGATCTGGCGCTCGTCGGTCTTGACCAGCACCCCCTCGCGCAGCCACGCGTCGATGGTGCGGCTGGAGAAGCCGAGCACCTTGAGGTGCTCGCGCCCGACGCGGACGCGCTGGACAGGGCGGGCCGGCGGGGCCGCGGCCGGGAGCGCGTCGATCAGGTCGATGCCGAACATCGCCGCGAGGTCGCCGACGGCGCGCGCCTCCGGAGCGATGTCAGGGACGACCAGCGTCGAGACCTCTGACTGCACGAGCTCCTCGACGGCGAGGCCGCGCAGGCGAAACAGCAGCTCCGGCGAGCCGTCGAGCCGCGCGCCGATGCCATACAGCACGGCCGCGAGGTGCTTGCACAGCCCCGCGACATCCGGGCACGAGCAGCGCATCAAGATCTGCCGCGACGACGGAAACAGCCCGTGCGCCGGGTCCGTCATCGCGGCGACGAGCGCCGGTGGGAGCTGACCGCGCAGCAGCGCCACGAGCGAGTCGATCTTCCCGGAGGCGAGCTGCACGAGCGCCGCCCGCTGCTTCGGCTGCAGGACCTCGACATCGATCGTCTGTTCATATTGTCTCGACCCCTGGACCAGCGCGGTGACCACCCCCACGCCGACCTGCAGGTCGAGCACCGCGCCCGCGGACAGGTACGAGCGGCCGCGCCCGAGGCGGTTGCCATAATCACTATAAGACTCGATATGTGCGCACCACGCCCGGCCCCAGAAGCTGCGGGCGATCGTGCGGCCCTCGATGCGGACCGGCACCCGCGTCGACGCGCGCGACTTGCCCAGCTTGCCCGTCTCGGTCTTGCGGACGGAGCGCTCCGCCTTGGCGCGGAGCTCGCCCATCGTGAGTCGACGAAATTCATCATACCTGCGCATGGATCAGTCCTCCTCGAGCGCGGCGTCCAGGTCGAGCGCGACCACCTTCATCAGCTCCGCCGTGCTCAGCTCGGTGAGGCGGCGCTCGCCGTCGACATCGGCGAGCACGTCGTCGGCGAGCCTGCGCTTGTCGCGGATCATCTCGTCGATGCGCTCCTCGAGCGTGCCGCGGCAGATGAATTTATGGACCAGGACGTTGCGGTGTTGACCGATGCGGAAGGCGCGGTCGGTCGCCTGGTTCTCGACGGCGGGGTTCCACCAGCGGTCGAAGTGCACGACGTGGGACGCAGCGGTCAAATTGAGGCCGGTGCCGCCGGCCTTGAGCGAGAGCACCATGAACGGCGGGCCGTCCGGGCGTTGAAACTCGGCGACCAGCTCGCCGCGGCGCTTGACCGGGGTCTGCCCGTGGAGCACGAGCCCCGGCTGGCCGAACGCCTCGGCCAGCAGCGCGGCGAGCGGCCCGGTGATCTCGCGGAATTGCGTGAACACCAGCGCCTTCTCCTGGTTGGCGGCGATCTCCGCCGCGAGCTCGCGCAGGCGCATGAACTTGGCGCTCGCCTCGGTCGCATAACCGCCGTCACCGCTGTAATGCGAGGGGTGGTTGCAGATCTGCTTGAACCGCACGAGGAACGCGAGGACGAGGCCACGCCGCTGGATCCCCGTCGCGCCGCCCATCTGCCGCTCGAGGTCGGCGACCGCCGCGCTGTAGAGGGCCGCCTGGGCCCGCGTCAGGCCGCAGTGCACGTCCAGCTCGGTCTTGTCCGGCAGATCGTCGATCACGCGGCGGTCGGTCTTCAGGCGGCGCAGGATGTATGGCCGCACCAGCCGGCGCAGCGGCGAGAAGCCGCGCGGGTCGTCGCGCAGGCCCCGCGCGAACCGCTTGAACGCGGCGGCGTCGCCGAGCAGTCCGGGGCTGGTGAAGTCGAACAGCGACCACAGATCCCCGAGGTCGTTCTCGACGGGCGTGCCGGTCATCACCAGGCGATGGCGGCAGCGCAGCGCCTTGGCGGCGCGGGTCTGCCTGGCGCCGGCGTTCTTGATCGCCTGGGCCTCGTCGAGCGCGACCAGGCCCCACGCCTGCGCCGTCAGCCAGGGCTGGCGCAGCAGCGATCCGTAGGTCGTCAGCACCACGTCGACCTCGCTCGTCGGCGCCGCGCCTTCGCCGGCGCTGCGGTGGGCGACGTGGACCCGCAGGCTCGGCGCGAACCGCCCCAGCTCCGCCCGCCAGTTGCCGATCAGCGACGCCGGCATGACGACGAGGTGGGGCCCGGCGCCGTCGTGCCGGCGGAGCAGCAGGAGCAGCGCGATCACCTGGATCGTCTTGCCGAGGCCCATGTCGTCCGCGAGGCAGGCGCCGAGCCCGAGCCGGGTCACCAGCCACAACCACGACACCCCCTCGCGCTGGTAGGGCCGCAGCGCCGCCCGCAACGCGGGACCGGGCTCGGCCTCCTCCGCGCAACCGGGGCTCTGCAGGGCCGCCAGCGTGCGCGCGAGCCACAGACCCGGCGTCACCGCCGACCACGACGCCTCCGCGGCGCCGTCGTCCGCGGGCGCGTTCGCCAGCAGCCGCATGCCCTCGGCGAAGCTCAGCTCGCCGCGGGCCGCCGCCTTCTCGACCTCCTGCCAGTGCGCCAGCACCTCGGCGAGCTGCGCCCGGTCGAGCTCGACCCAGCGACCGCGAATGAAGTGGAGACCGGCCGCGCTGCCGAGCAGGCGCTTCCACTCGGCAGACGTGAGCTCCTCGTCGTCGATGAAGTACCCGAGCCGAAAGTCGAGCAGCGCCGCCAGCCCGAGCCCCTGCGGCGCCTGCGTCCCGAGCTGCACGCGCACCTGCGGGCGCGGCGGTCGACGGGCGCGCCACCAGTCGGGCACGCGGACCACCACACCAGCCGCCTCGATCGCCGGCAGCTCGCGCAGGAACCCGGACGCCTGCGCGGCCGTCCAGACCAGCGGGTGGTAGACCTCGTGGCTGTCGACGAGGCGCCGCGTGACCGGGCTCGCCTCGGCCGCGCGCTGCAGCGGCGCGAGCAGGTGCAGCAGCCCCGCGCGGTCGGCCGCGAACTCGCCGGGGGCGAGGCGCAGCGGCGCGTGCTGGATCCGCCCCTGCTCCCCGCGCCCGCGCGCGTAGGTCGCCATGAACACGAACGGGTGCACCATGTCCCCCTTCTGCTCGGCCAGGTGGAAGTACACCCGCCCGACCTCCGCGCCGACCACACCCGTGCCGCGGAGATAGTCGACGACCGACACGTCGGGCCGCGCGGCGAGCTCGGCCGCGACCGCCGCCCCAATGCGGTCCCACGCGCGCCGCAGGCCCTCCACGGTCATGTGTTCGCGTCCCGGCATCGGCGGCGCCGCCGTCGACAGCGACTCGAGCAGCCCCGGCGGCGGCGCTGCACGAGCCGCCGCCCCGCGGTCGCCCAGATCGTCGGCGGCCCACAACACGGTCAGGAACCGCCGCGCCAGCCCGCGTCCGAACGCTATCGTCGGCGAGCAGTCCGCGTCGTCGGGCCGCGACGCGAGCGCCAGCAGCGTCGCGCCGATCTCCGCTCCGGCGGGCCTGACCTGCAGGTCACCGTCACGGCCGACGACGAGCTCAGGGTCCGCGACGGATCGGTGGATCGGCGTGTCCATGGTGCGATCGGCCTATAGCACCGCTGCAGATCGCGGGCCCGTTGAAATTGATGGTTGCTGGAACACACGAATTTCCATCGTTTCGTCCGCCGGACGATCGAGCCGCCCCGTGCCAGCACACTCCACCGGCTCGAGGGCGGTCGCCGAGATCGTGGTGCTCAAGGAGAAGGCGCTGGCGCTGCGTGAGCGCTACCAGGGGCCCCAGCACCCGTCGGTGGCCAACGCGCTCAACATGCTCGGGGTGTTGTACATGATGCGCGGCGACCTCGAGCGGGCGCTGAAGATCCGCAGGGCGAGGAGGCCCAGGGCGCAGGCCACCCGGTGGTCGCGGCGTCGTGGGCCGGCATCGGCGAGGTCCTGCTGCTCAAGGGCGATCCGTCCGGAGCGATCGAGGCGTTCACGGCGGCGCTCGAGATCTTCGAGGCGGTGTACGGGAAGGACGACCCGCGTGGGTCGAGGTCCTCGTACCTCGGGGCGTCACCGCGGCCAGCACGATGACCGGCATCAAGACCGGCAACGGCCAGGTCACGCTCACATATTGAGATCGACGGCGCGACGAACGTGCAGAACGACGTGATCGTCGCGCCCCGCCGCACGCTCGCCGCCCCATGCACGCTCGAGCGCGACGACGGCACGAAGCTCCGCGTCGAGCTCGGCGAGTGGCCGCGCCTGTCGCCCACGACCGACGAGCGCGGCACCCCTCGGACACCTCGTCCCGCTCGCGCTCACGGCGAGCGGCGCGGCGCTGTGGCTGCTCGCCGGCCCGGGCCTGTCCTCGCCGCCGCGCTGCCGACCCCGCTCTCCGCGCTGCTCCCACGCGGCTAGCGCGCAGATCCGCGTGTGCTAAGGTCGCGCGCCCGGAGACCCGCCGGGCGCGTCTCCCGTGACCACCGCCGTCATCGCCGAAAAGCCGTCCGTCGCCCGCGACATCGCCGCCGCCCTCGGCGCCACGCGGCGCGGCGACGGCTGCTTCGAGGGCGGCGAGTATGTGGTGACCTGGGCGATCGGCCACCTCGTCGCGCTGGCCCAGCCGCACGAGATCGACCCCGCGTGGAAGCGGTGGAGCCTGTTCACCCTGCCGATGCTGCCGACCGACTTCCCGCTGGTCGTCCTCCCGGACACCCGCGATCAGTTCGCGGTGGTCCGCAGGATCTTGAACGACCGCTCGGTCGCGCGGGTGATCTGTGCGACCGACGCGGGCCGCGAGGGCGAGCTGATCTTTCGTTACATCTACGAGGCCGCCGGCTGCAAGAAGCCGGTGCGCAGGTTGTGGATCTCGTCGCTGACCCGCGAGGCGATCCTCGACGGCTTCTCGCGCCTGCGCAGCGGCGGCGACTACGACGGCCTCGCCGACGCCGCCCGCGGCCGCAGCCGCGCCGACTGGCTGGTCGGCATGAACCTGTCGCGCGCGTACAGCCTGGCGCTGGATCAGGACATCTCGGTCGGCCGCGTGCAGACCCCGACGCTCGCGGTGCTCGTCGAGCGCGAGCTGGCGATCCGCGACTTCGTGCCCGAGGACTACCGCGAGGTGATCGCCCGCTTCCAGCCGATCTCCGACGCGTCCCCGCCGCCGCTCGCCTATGTCGGCACATGGTTCCGTCCGACCGCCGACAAGGACGAAGATCCATCGAAGCGCCGGCGCCTGCCCGCGGACGGCGTCGAGGCCGACGCGATCGTCGCCCGCGCGCGCGCCGGCCAGGCCGCGATCGCCACCATCAAAGCCGAGACGCGGTCGATCCCCCCGCCGCAGCTGTACGACCTCACCGAGCTGCAGCGCCACGCCAACCGCCTGTACGGCCTCAGCGCGCAGCGGACCCTCGATCTGGCCCAGGCGCTCTACGAGAAGCACAAGCTGATCAGCTACCCGCGGACCGACAGCCGCCACCTGTCGACCGCCGTCGCCGCGACGCTGCCGGCCGTCGCCGCGGCCGTACAGGGCCGCTATCCCGGCCTCATCGCGCCCGGCACCGGCACGACGCCGCTCGGCCGGAGGTTCGTCGACGACGCCCGCGTCACCGACCACCACGCGATCCTGCCGACCGCCACGCCGGCCCGCGGCGGGCTCGCGGCCGACGAGCAGAAGATCTACGACCTGATCTGCCGGCGCCTGCTCGCGGCCTGGCACGACGACTACGTGTATTCGACGACCACCGTCGTCACCACGATCACCACCGCCGCGCCACGGCCGATCGTCGATCACTACGAGAGCCGCGGCACCGCCGTCCAGAAGCCCGGCTGGAAGGTCCTCGACGTCGGCCACGGCAAGCCCGCGAGCAAGCCCCGCGGCAAGCCCGGCTCGCCCGCCCAGGAGCCCGACTCCGTCGATCAGGCGCTGCCCGCCGGCCTCGTGCGCGGCCAGCCGCAGCGCGTGCTCGAGGCCACGTCGGTCAGCAAGACGACGCGGCCCCCGCCGCGCCACAGCGAGGCGACCCTGCTCACCGCGATGGAGACCGCGGGCAAGACGCTCGAGGAGAAGGAGCTGTCCGACGCGCTGAAGGACCTCGGCCTCGGCACGCCCGCGACGCGCGCCCAGATCATCGAGAC
>Ga0075163_10014965_pt1 | contig 10004 bp, 9 predicted proteins | sample JI1023141ADNA_FD_71478 | JGI IMG/M metagenome (GOLD analysis project Ga0075163, IMG submission 71478) | Wastewater effluent complex algal communities from Wisconsin, to seasonally profile nutrient transformation and Carbon sequestration -... | ecosystem: Engineered > WWTP > Effluent > Algae... | reverse complement strand
CAGTTGCTCATCGATCCAAGGCGAGTTGACTATTTCTTGGTCGCCGTAGTACTCAAGGCCGTATTTGTAGAGCGGGTGATTCTGGAACGCCTCATCGTTGGGAAGACCGCCCACAACTTTCCGAACGCCATGAAACTCGACGCAGACGTGCTGATCTACCCACTCGTGGTTTCCAGCGACTTCATACACCAAGACCACCTTGGTTCCATTGACCACAAAGTCCATCGCCTGGATGTTGCTATCCGATGGTGGAACGTTTGGCAACTGACGCACGAAGATGCTGGCGTTATCCATGGTTCCACCCAACCTCCTGCCGTCGCGCAGGCAGGCAGTCCAAACTCAATCCCCATCCGCCTCGCGCACGGCCCGACAAAACTCCGCGATCATCTCCGCGTCCATCGTCCCCTTCTCGATCTCGACGCCGCTGGACACGTCCACCGCGTAAGGCTTCAGGATCCTGATCGCCTCGCCAACGTTTCCTGCGTTCACGCCCCCCGCAAGGAACAGGGGCTTCGCCACGTCGTCCATCATCCCCGCGAGCGATTCCCACTGGTCGGGTCCCTGCTCAGCACCGATACCTTCCATCACGAGCCCGCCCACTTCGTCCACCGCGTCCCACACCATCAGCGCCTGGGGCGTCGCGTCCGCATCAAACTTCAGCATCCGCAGCACATCGGGCCCCACCTGCTGCACGAACCTCTGAGGCTCGTCCCCATCCAGTTGCGTGTACGTCGTCGGGCACGTTTCCTCGATGTCGAGAAACTCCTCGATCGTCTGGTCCTTGAACACCCCCACCGTCGCGACCATCGGCGGCAGGTTGATCATGATCTCGTACGCCGCCTGTGGCTCGATGTACCGCTTCGACGTGGGCACGAACACGAACCCGATCGCGTCAGCGCCGGCCTCGACCGCCGCCATCGCGATCTCGTAACTGCGCACTCCACACACTTTGATCCTCGTTCGGCCGGTTCCATGGTCCATGTTGTGGGCTCCTGTTCAGTTGTTTGGTGTTGCACGTACAGAGCCCGCCATCGAACTCGACCCTGCGCCCGATCCAGCGCCCAGTTCATTCAGGAGTTGCTTCGCGAGCGCGACGTCGCCCTCATCCACGAGATCGGGCATCGCCGCCTCGATCTCGCGGCGTGCCTCGCTGGCCTCTGGCACGTACCGCGTGCGGATCAGCCCGATGATGAGGCGCACGTGGGCCGCCTGCGGGTCCTTCGCGTACATCACGAGGAAGTGGCGATACGCGGGAAGAGCCGTCGCGTGCTCGCCCGCTTCAAAGAGCGCGTTGGCGATCGCGAGTTGGTTCTGGCGCGAGAGGATGATCGCCGTCCCGCCCGCGGGGAAGGCGCTGAGCAACGCTTTATACGCGTTGATCGCGGCGGGCAGATCGTGCTTCGACAGTTCAGATGACACAGCCGCCCGCGCCTTCGCGATCGCGTCGGACTCCGCCGCCGAAGGATCGGGCTTGGACTTGCCTTTCGCATTCGGCTTCGCAAAAACCTTCTTCTCGCGTTCGCCATTGATCTCCGTGGCGGTCTTGAAATCGCGAAGCCTTTGCTTGTGCTTGAAGATCGAGACTAGGTCGTACTGCGGCTCGCGCTTCAAGATCCCCGTCGCGAGCAGGAGCGTCATGCCCACCATGCCCACGGCGTATCCGCCAAGGTGCGCCGCGTGCGAGACGCCGCTCTCGCCCCGCATGTCCCAGAAGTCCCGCGCGATCGCCGCAAGGATGAACCAGTACGCGGGGATCGTGTAGACGCCGACCATGAAGAAGAAAAGGAGGATGCGGAACGGCACTCGCGGGTAGAGGATGATGAACGCCCCCGACACCGCAGCGACCGCCCCCGACGCCCCGATCACCGGTGCCGACGACATCATGCCATGCGAGAGCGACGCGCCCGCAGCACCCAGGAGGTACAGGACCGAGAACCCGATGTGTCCGAGGCGTCCCTCGACGCTAGGTCCGAATACCCACAGGAAGAGCATGTTCCCGGCGATGTGCAGCCAATCGGTCGGGCTGTGGAGGAACGCGCAGGTGATCGTCCGCCACCACTCCCCTTGCTTGCCAGACTCAAAGGCAAAGCGTGCAATGACGCCCTGTGCCCCTTCCTCGATGTTGGTTGCCTGGGACTTGGCAAAGCCCACAAAGGCGATAAACGCCGCCACATTGAGCCCGATGAGGGCCAGGGTGACGATGGGCCGGTGGGAGGGGGGACGCTCGGTCCCGAGGGGGATGATCACCGGTGATAGTACGGGGCGAGGTCGATGACCGGCACCTCGCCGGGCCATTCGAAAGATGGGGCAAGCACCATGCTCCGGGTGGTTGCCGGTGCGATCCGGACTTCTATAGTCTGGGCCCCAGTGGACGCGAAACCGTGGTGGTGGGCGACGGGTGGGCTGAAGTCCTGCGCCCGCCTCGCCGATGCGTCCAGTGAGTAGTTTGGTACGAACACGTCGATCGAACGCAGGACCAGGAACATGAGCACCATGACCACGTTTTCCAAGGGCCTCGAGGGTGTGACCGCCGCCGAGACGAAGATGTCCTTCATCGATGGCGAGAAGGGCGTCCTCGAGTACGTCGGGTACGCGATCGACGACCTCGCACGCAACAGTTCCTTTGAAGAGACGACGTTCCTCCTGTGGAACTGCCGCCTGCCCAATAAGAGCGAACTCGACGCCTTCAGCGCCGACCTCCGCTCACGTTACGAGTTGCCCAAGGGCATCGAGCAGTTGATCGCGAGCCTACCCAAGACCGCCCAGCCCATGCACATGCTGCGGACCGTCCTCTCCGCACTCGCCCTCCACGACAATGACCCCAACGCGATCGACATCCCCGCCTTGCGCTCCAAGGCCTTGAACGTTCTCGCGCAGGCGCCCGCGATCGTCGCCGCCTTCGACCGCCATCGTCGTGGCCTCCCCTTCGTCAAGCCCAACAAGAACCTCTCCTTCGCCGCGAACTTCATGTACATGCTCAATGGCAAGGAAGCGACGCCCACGATGGAGCGCGCGTTCGACACGTGCATGATCCTCCACGCTGACCATGGGCTCAACAACAGCACCTTCTCCGCCCGCGTCGTCGCGAGCACCAAGAGCGACATGTACTCCGCCCTCACCGCCGCCGTCGGCAGCCTCCGCGGGCCCCTCCATGGTGGCGCGAACGAGGACGTGATGAAGATGCTCGGGCAGATCCCCAAGGTCTCTGACGCCGAGAAGTTCATCCAGGACAAACTCGCGAACAAGGCCCTCATCGCCGGGTTCGGGCACCGCGTCTACAAGGCCTACGACCCCCGCGCGACGTACCTCAAGACCCTCGCCAAGCAACTCGCGACCGACACGGGCAACCTCGACCTCTACGAGAAGAGCCAGGCGATCGAGCAGGTCATGCTCCGCGAAAAGGCCGCCAAGGGCATCTATCCCAACGTCGATTTCTACTCCGCGACAACGTACCACTGCATCGGGCTTCAACTGGACCTGTTCACGCCGATGTTCGCCCTCAGCCGCATCTCGGGCTGGGCCGGGCACGTCATCGAGCAGTTGTCCGACAACCGCCTCTTCCGCCCGACCGCCGCATACGTCGGCCCGCACGGGCAGACGTACGTCCCGATCGCGAAGCGGTAAACCGACAAACCATCCCACCGCTCACACAGCCCCACGCCAACGCGTGGGGTTTTCATTTCTGCCCCACCACCCGAAGATGCCACACCCAGGCACGCGCCACCTTAGAGCCCCGACGCGCCACGCCGATTCACTTCCGCGCGCTCACTCGTCGTCCCGCCCGCGCTGCTCAAAGGGCGACGGCATGACTGTGTTCCCCTTCTCGCTCGCCGGGACCTTCGTCCCACGCTCCGGCGGACCGATGCCATACACGTACACCACCTGCCCGCCCGCGTGTGCCGTGAGCCCAACCCAGCCCGCCACGCCCAACGCCCCCACCACCGCCAGCGACGCGGACACGCCGCGGACCTTTCCAAGTTTCTGGCCCGGGACGAGCGCGATGCCGACCAGCACCGCGGGAATCAACGGCCACACCCACCCATTCTCCGCGAGTTCCTCGTGCTTCTCGATCGCGTTGCTCTCGGCAGGAGTCATGTCGAACACGTTGATGTTCTCGTCCGCCGCCTCGCCCGCCTGGATCGCGACGAACACCGACACCGACATCATCACGAGCATCGCGAGCGCGACCCAGAGCAACGCCTTGTGCTTCAGTCGAAAGACCAGTGCCGCGAGAATCGGCAGGAACGACAACGTGCCCAACACGATCGGAAAGTGCACCATCATCGCATGCCGCGACGACGGGTCCTTGAGCGACTGCAGGATGTCCTCGAACATGTTGAACCTCCAAGATCTGGTGCGCCACATGCCTATCTGGGAAGCGCATCGCCCTCATTTCAAGTCCGGCCGTCACACATCATGTACTCGCCTGCCCTTGACGCAGCAAACTTTGCAGGTCCAGCGACCCGGTGCCCATCGCGAGCGAACCATCCTTCGCACGAGGCCACTCTGCCTCCGGGCGATCCCAGTAGAGTTCAACGCCATTGCCATCGGGATCATTCAGATACAACGCCTCGCTCACGCCGTGGTCTGCCGCGCCCGTCAGTTCGATCTTCGCCGCAACCAGCCGTCGTAGCGCATCGCCCAGTGCCGCCCGAGTGGGGTACACAATCGCGACGTGGTACAGCCCCGTCGTCCCACGCGCCGGCGGCGATCCGCCCGCGCTCTCCCACGTGTTCAGCCCGATGTGGTGGTGATAGCCGCCCGCCGACAGGAACGCCGCCTGACGCCCATACCGCTGCGTCACCTCAAAACCCAGCACATCGCGATAAAACCCAAGCGCCCGCTCGATGTCCGCAACCTTGAGATGCACGTGCCCGATGCGGGCTGCTGGATGGATGGGCGGATTGCTCGGCGGATTGGTAAACGTCATGGCGTGCGCCTCGCGGTTGCCTCGATCGTACGCCCACGCCGCCATGTCATTCACGCAATCAGCACATCACGTCTCACACGCCCCCCACTACGATTCCGCATGAACCCGCTCAACGTCTACGACTACCTCATCCGCACGCGTGGCATCGTCCTGGACGCGATCCGCCCCCTCACCCCCGAGCAATACACGAGGCCCTTTCCCATCGGCCTCTCCACCATCGCCTCCACCCTCACGCACCTCATGATCTCCGAGTGGTACTACATGCAGCGGTTCCAGTCGCGCACCGTGCCCCCCTACGACCAGTGGCCGATCCACTACGAGAAGCCGCCCGCGTTCACGCTCGTCGAATCTCAATGGCGCGAACAGATGGCGAGCATCCGCGAAACAATCGCCGCCGAGACCGATTGGTCGCGCCGACTCGCCTTTGACTCGTTCCCCAACGAGCAAGGCAAACGCTTCCACGTTTCGATGACCACGGGCGACCTCATCGCCCAACTCTCGCTGCACGAGGTCCACCACCGCGCCCAACTCATGGCCATGCTCCGCCAGATGGGCGAGGGCGTGAAACCAATCGCAGACATCGACTACGGCTATCTCATGTTCGAGCGAACGCCGTTCAACTGACGGTTCACACGCTTAAAGAATGTCCCGTTCCGTGATCGTGACTTGCACTCGGCCCTGTATCTCACGGAACAGCCACGCCAGAGGCTCACGACTCTTGCCTGCGGTGCATCCGTCGACAATGCAGAACGTAAGGAAGAGGTTCCAGTCCGTGATGTTGGTGAGCAGAGCCTCAAAGCGATTCGTGTCACATGCTCCCTTCAATCGTGCCTGCCGCCACAGGGCGAACGGCTCGTCGTGAAACTGCACCATTGCCTGCAATCCATCGTCATCGCACTTCTCGCGAAGGAACGCCGCCGCGATTGAAGCGTGGCTCCGTGGATGCGATATCGCAACGTTTTCAGCGGCGTCGGGCTTGAACGTGTCGTGGACATGCACCAGGATCCTCAACCGCCACAGGTCAACTTCCGATACTCTCGTACGAAGGCGTTCCAGATTTCGCTCGAGTTCCTGGATGTGGGCTCGAATCGTTCCCTCGGGATGCCCTGGTCTTGGTTCACCCCAGTCCAAGTTTCGTAGATAGTGCCGGTCGCTCGTAACACTCTCAAACACTTCAACAAACCGATTCATATGGCAAGTCTATCCCCGGTCATTTCGTCCAAGGGCGGCTTGCCCGGCGGCAGGACTCCACCAAGGATGGGCGTCCCATTCACAGATCTTCCCACGCGATGGTCACCTTCAGCCGCTCCGCGATTTCCTTGAGCGTCCCATTCAGCCCGCGCGTCTCCAATGGCACCACAAACTCCGGAATCTGCGTGCGCTGGTCCGCCGCCGAGCGACGCCACAACCCGACTCGAATCGTCACGGCTTCCGTCGCCGTCCACTCCACGCTCATCACTTCCGCGATATCCGTCGTCGCGATCCGGTGATCCCACTCGACGCCCGACACCTTCGCCACGATCAGCCCCTTCGTCGCGTCCAGTGCCGCCGGGTCCGACTGCTCATCACTCTCCCACAGGGGCTTGGACGCGGGCGCATGGTTCTTCCACGACCCCGGCGTCTGGGCCGAGAACGTCAATCGCACCTCGCGCGAGCCGTCCTTGTGCTTCGGCGCATTCTCAGGACGCAGGCCCTTCCCATCCTGCCGCCGAACCGCGAACACCGGCGGCTGCCAGCGAGGCCAGGTCCCCGCGTCGCCAACCTTCGCATCCTCGCCACCCTTCTCGCCCGCCTTCTCAACCAGCGAGAGACTCTTCTCCTCGATCACCGCCTTCGATGGCTCCTGATCCCACGTGTGCACATCCCAAGGCTCGCCATTCACGACCGTGAACTGTGTCGAGCCCGTCTTCGTCGACGCGAGTTGATATAAGGGACGTCCGCCCGCCGTCACCGGCATGAACAGATCGCGCGAGATCAGTTTCAGCGTGTACTCGCCGGGCCTCAACCACCCGCCAACGCCATACCCCGGGCTGCTGAGCCGCAGCATCTGCCCCTTCACGAGCGGCCCGGGCCCCCACTCGTGCTTGCTGTCGTCGTGCCAATACGTCGTCGTCACGGTGTACACGCTTCCCTGCAGTGTGAGCGCATCAACGGTGAAATCAAACCCGCCCACGCCGATGCCGCCGTCAAACCCGTTGCTCAGGGGTGGGCTCGTCAGGAACACGCACGTGTCCTCATCCTTCGCCGAAGGCCTCGGGCGCACGTTGCCAAGGAGATACTCCTGCATCGCTGGCGAGTGCTTGTTTCCCACGCACGGGCAAGGCAGCACCAGTTGGTCCGCGGGCGTCAGCGACAATCGATCCGCGTCATACTCGCGATAGCAATACCCGCCCGTGAACAGCGCGCCGACCAGCGCCACCGGCGCACGCCCGCCCTGATGCCCCGCGCAATCCACGATGTTCACCGGGAGGCGATACATCGGCGCCGGAGCCGCAGGTTGAGCGGCGGTTGCGACCCCTGCCAGACACGCGATCCACGTCAGCGACTGAACACACCTCATGACGATCTCCCGATTCACAGCACCCCGTCACGCCGCGATCTGCAATGGGATCCGGCGCGAATCGATGGCAAGCTTAATCGTTCTTCGGCCAATCCAATCGACGAACTGGTAACGCGACGGTAACGGCGAGGCGCCACCGGAGAACGAGCCGCGAGATGCCTGATGTTCTCATAGAACAAGGAGCCAAACGCTTTCCGCAGGCACTTGACGTCGCGTTCGCGGGCGTGCCGCCGGGCAAGCAAAACAGCCAAAATCTGGGTGGCAGTACGCCATTTGAACGTTGTGTGGCTGGCGTCCACTCTTGGGACTCCAGAGTCAGTGCTCTGATAGGATCAGAGGCTTCTATCTAGGCGTGGTGCCAAGCGGACAGGTCACGGCTGCTCTTCACGCACGGCAGCGCCGTCCATCGGTGCTCCTGGGCTTCAGGGAGAGGTCGAAACTCCCGGGCTTTCGCGTGTAAACTCGTAGCGGCGCGGCGTGCCGCCCTTCATATAGCCAGTGGTGGCGGAGAGCTTGCCGTCGGCCGAGAGTTCGTACACGATGCGCTTCGGGTAATCGTGGCGTGGGTTGTCAAAGACCGCGCGCTTGCCGCCGGCCTCGGTCGGGCCAAACTCCGTGAGCACAAAGTCAGTCTTTGGCGCGCCGCCCGGCTGCGCGGCATAGACCAGCCCGCCTTCGCGCTCGACGATCCGCAGGTACTCGAACGCAACCATCTTGCCGCTCGTGTTGACCGTGCGCGTGACGGCGAGCATCGCCCCGCCCAACGGCGGACTCCAACGTTCCTCTATCGACGACCCCGAGGACCGAGTCCCGACCCACGCGCCAGCGATCCAAGCCACATCGGAGATCGCGGCCTTGGCGGGCGTCGGCAGCGGGATGTCTTCGGCATGCCGGTAGAGCCCAACCGATTCGGACCCCCCGCCCCCCGCCGGCGGATCCACCGCGACGCGCACGATCAGACCATCGGACGTGACCTGGAAGCGCCGCCGGATCTTTCCGATCCCGGGCTTGCCGGGTTCGCGGCCGAAATCGACTTCGTACTCGAACACGCCGTCCTTCCACGAGCCGCGGTACCGCACGACCCGTTTGTTCTGCTCGACGACTTCCGTGACCGAGCCGTTCAATGCGATGCGCACGTCGCGGTGACCGGAGCCGTGGCCGTCCAGGATGACAGCGTCCCCGGCTTCATCCACGCGCATCGAGAACTTTGATGCCATGGGCGGACCCAGCCGCTCGATGGGTTGGCCCTCGGTGCGATCCTCAACGTAGATCCACTCCCCGCCCAGCGTGCGGATACCTTCGGGCTTGGCCTGAACTGGGGCCTGAGCAGGAGGCGTGCTTGGGGCTGCCGCGGGCTGTGCCGCACCAATGCATGCTGAGAATGCGAGCATTGCGAAGGCCGAGGTCAGGCGCAGGTTCATGGAAAATCTCCTTTCCGGGTACGTGAGGTGAGGATTGAGGCACTCGTCGATCGCCGACTCGGACCCCACACTGACGCCGCAGCGCCGCCGCGTTCGGGCGAAGTGTCGAGCACCCGGCCGCAATAGGCATCCAGAGCAGGAATCGTACTCCCAACGCCTGAGTCGATCCCCGCGACCAGGCGTGGTTCAAATTGCACCAACGCCCACGCGAACCTGCACGGCTTTGCGGCGCCAGATAGCAATTGCTTGCACCACACAAGCAATCGCAAACTACGGCGCGATGCCGAAAAAGCCCTTCGACGTGCTATCCGAAACCTTGGCCTGTCCAGAAATCAGGGTGACAGGACGCCAATAGAACTCTTCGTACAGGGAATTCAGGTCTGGGAGGCCAAAATCCGGGTTTTGTTTGCTGTAAAACCCTGGACGTCGGTGCGACCGATCCGGATCTCGTGATTGCAGATTGCACAGCCGCAAAGTGTGGCGAGGCAACGCCGCTATGCAACCGTCGCGATTCGAGCCTCAAGCCTCGCCTTCACCCCCGGCCACTCCTCGGCGATGATGCTGTAGACGACGATGTCCTTGGGGATCATCTCCGGCCGCTGCGGATCCGCAGCAAACCGCCTCAACAGGCCCTCACGCGTCGCCCCCAGTTTTGTCATCGCCCCCTGGCTGTGCTGATTGGTCACGTTCGTCCAGAACGCCACGCGATGCGCCGGCGGCGAAGCGCTCTCGAAGGCGTGGCGCAACATCAGGTACTTCGCTTCAGGATTCACGCCTTTCCCGTGCCAGGCCCGCCCGACCCATGTCCGTCCGATCTCCAGCCCGCGCCGCAGAGGCGAAACCTCCCGAAACGCAGTCCGTCCGATCGCCCGCCCTGTGGACCTCAGCACGATCGCGTACGGAATGTCCGTCGGAAGCGCCCGCATCCGCTCGATGTCTCGCTCGAATCCCGCGAGCGTCATTTCGGGAGCGGCCCCGACCATGTGCCGGTAGAGTTCCGCGTCGAATGCCGCCAGCAAGTCCGGTGCGTGCCTCGCCTCCAGCAGTTCCAGCCGAACCACGCGCCCTTCGAGAGCCACGGCCGGAATCCACG
>Ga0075163_10014964_pt1 | contig 10004 bp, 6 predicted proteins | sample JI1023141ADNA_FD_71478 | JGI IMG/M metagenome (GOLD analysis project Ga0075163, IMG submission 71478) | Wastewater effluent complex algal communities from Wisconsin, to seasonally profile nutrient transformation and Carbon sequestration -... | ecosystem: Engineered > WWTP > Effluent > Algae... | reverse complement strand
AACCACACCTCCTACGGCGTCGCCCGCAGCGACTCCTCGACCGTCACCACCTCCTTCTCCGACGTCTGGAACAACGCCACCGCCAACTTCCTCGGCGGCGCCCAGAGCAACGTCATCGCCCAGAACCCGCAGTACGTCTCGGCCACCGACCTGCGGCTGCAGTCGACCAGCGTGTGCATCGACGCGGGCACCGCGGCGGGGGCGCCGGCCACCGATCTGCTGCGCACCAGCCGGCCGCTCAACGGCGACGGCCTGAACGGCGCCGAGTTCGATCTGGGCGCGTACGAGTTCGTGCTGAGCGTGGTGTGCGGCAACGGCGCGGTCGAGCCCGGCGAGGCGTGCGACAGCGGCGCCGCCAACGGCACCTACGGCAACTGCAACGCCAGCTGCACCGCGCTGGGCCCGCGCTGTGGCGACAGCGTCATGAACGGCCCCGAGCAGTGCGACGACGGCAACGCGGTGAACACCGACGCGTGCCTCACCACCTGCGTCGCCGCGACCTGCGGCGACAGCTTCGTGCGCACCGGCGTCGAGCAGTGCGACGACGGCAACACCGTCGCCACCGACGCGTGCACCGCGACCTGCCAGACCGCGACCTGCGGCGACGGCATCACCCGCGCCGGCGTCGAGCAGTGCGACGACATGAACAGCGTGAACACCGACGGCTGCGTCATGGGCTGCGTGCTGGCGGCGTGCGGCGACGGCTACCTGCGGGCCGGCGTCGAGACCTGCGACGACGGCAACCTGGCCAACTCCGACGCCTGCCTCGCCACCTGCACGCCGGCCAGCTGCGGCGACGGCTTCGTCCGCGCCGGCGTCGAGCAGTGCGACGACATGAACGCGGCGTCGACCGACGCCTGCGTGGCGTGCATGACCGCGCGCTGCGGCGACGGCTTCATCTACAGCGGCGTCGAGGCGTGCGACGACGGCAACACCGTCGACACCGACGCCTGCTCCAACAGCTGCGCCGCGCCGAGCTGCGGCGACGGCGTGATCCAGGCCGGCGAGGAGTGCGACGACCACAACACCGTCGACACCGACGCCTGCCGCAGCAACTGCATGGCGGCGCGCTGCGGCGACGGCGTGATCCGCACCGGCGTCGAGACCTGCGACGACGGCAACACCGCCAACACCGACGCGTGCACCGCGACCTGCCAGCCGGCGACCTGCGGCGACGGCATCCTGCACGTCGGCGTCGAGGAGTGCGACGACGCCAACGCCGACGACACCGACGCCTGCGTCGGCGCGTGCATCGCGGCCCGCTGCGGCGACGGCCACGTGCGCGCCGGCGTCGAGGCCTGCGACGACGGCAACATGATCAACACCGACGGCTGCACCAACGCCTGCGCGGCGTCGAGCTGCGGCGACGGCGTGGTCCAGGCCGGCGAGGAGTGCGACGACGCCAACACCGTCGAGACCGACGCCTGCCGCAACACCTGCCTGGCCGCGCGCTGCGGCGACCTGGTCGTGCACACCGGCGTCGAGGGCTGCGACGACGGCAACACCATGGACGGCGACGGCTGCAGCATGAGCTGCCAGGTCGAGGTGCCCAGCGTCGACGGCGGCGTCGACGCGCCGACCGGCCCCGACGCCGGCGCGCCGGCCGACGGCGGCGGCGGCGGGTGCTGCAGCACCGGCAGCGACGGCCGCGCCACCTCGCTCGCCGGCGCGCTCGCCGTGCTGCTCGGGCTGCGCCGGCGCCGGCGCGGAGGCGCGCGATGAACCTCGGCGGCGCCGCCAACGGCAACGGCAACGGCAACGGCAACGGCAACGGCAACGGGCGCTGCCGGGTGGTCGTCACCGGCGGCCCGGGCGGCGGCAAGACCACCGCGGCCGATCTGTTCCGGCGCGAGCTGGGCGATCGCGTCGTGATCGTGCCCGAGGCGGCCACGCTGCTGTTCGCCGGCGGCTTCCCGCGCTCGAGCGAGGTCCACGCGCGCCGCGCCGCGCAGCGGGCCATCTACCACGTGCAGCGCAACCTCGAGGACGTGCAGTCGGCGCGGTTCCCCGACCGCATCCTCTTGTGCGATCGCGGCACGGCCGACGGCGCCGCCTACTGGCCCGGCGATCCGGCGGCGTTCTTCGGCGCGGTCGGCAGCACGCTCGCCGCCGAGCTCGCGCGCTACGACGCGGTGATCTTCTTCGAGACCGCCGCGGCCGGCGGCATCTCGATCGAGGGCGGCAACCAGACGCGCAACGAGTCGCTCGACGAGGCGCTGGCGATCGACCGCCGCCTGCAGACGATCTGGTCGCGCCACCCGCGCTTCGTGATCGTCCGCCACTCGGCGTCGTTCATGAGCAAGGTGGTCGAGGGCGTGGCCGCGCTGCAGAAGATCGTCGCCGACCTGAAGGCGTGAGCTGCGGCGCTACGCCGCACGCGGGGCCTGTGGACCCGATCGCCCGGGGACGTCGTGTTGTCGCTGGCTTGGCGGCCCGCTCGCTCAGGTCAGTTGACCCCAGGCCCGGGGCTCCGCCCCCAGCTTCCGCACGGTTACGAAGGCGGGCAGACTGCGGTTCATGACGCTTCGACTGGGTACGGCGTTCCTCATGGCGGCCCTGGCGGCCACGGCGTGCAGCGACGGCGGCGGCGGCGGCGGCGACGGCGACGCCGGCGACCTCGACGGCGGGATCGACGACGGCGACGGCGGCACCAACGGCGACGCCGGCGTCCCGACGTGCACGTTCACGCCGACCGGCCAGTTCAACCCGATGGTCGAGTGCCGCTGGGATCGCCCGGCCGCCGGCGATGGCAACGTCGCCTACGACGACGTCACGATGATGCCGACGGTCATGAACCTGACCGACGACGACGGCGACGGCCAGGTCACGCTCGACGACGTCCCCGACATCGTCTTCGTGTCGTACGACGATCAGACCGATCGCCTCGGCGTCGGCGGCGTGCTGCGCGTCGTGTCGGGCAAGTGCGGCGCCGACGGCAAGCTGCACCAGCACTTCATGGTCGGCCCGACCCAGATCCAGGCCGACACCGGCACCGCCGGCGTGTACTTCGATCCCTCGGGCGGCGTCGCGCTCGGTGACGTCGACGCCGATGGCGCGGCCGACATCGTCGCCAGCCTGCAGGGCGGCGGCACGGTCGCGCTCAAGCGCGACGGCCACGTGCTGTGGCTCAACCGCACCGCGCCGAGCGGCGCCAACACGCTGCCGGCGCCGCAGCCGGCGCTGGCCGACCTCGACGGCGACGGCAAGCCCGAGGTGATCCAGGGCCGGGTCATCCTCAACGGCGAGGACGGCACCGTCGAGGGCACCGGCACCGGCGACCTCGGCGTCAACGGCTTCCTCGGCCCGGTGGCCGCCACCGGCGATCTCGATCTCGACGGCGCGCCCGAGGTGCTGGCCGGCGGCGCCGCGTACGGCCCGATGGCGATGCTCAAGTGGGCGTTCATGTTCCCGGTGCCGGCCACCACGACGCTGTGCCAGCAGATCCCGTGCGACGGCTTCACCGCCACCGGCAACTTCGACGCCGACGATCAGGGCGAGGTGGTGATCGTCCGCGGCGGCACGATCTACATCGTCAACCACGACGGCACGCCGCTGACGATCGGCGGCGCGCCGGTGCGCATCGCGATCCCGAAGGACAACTGCACCAAGAACGAGGGCGGCCCACCGACCGTGGCCGACTTCGACGGTGACGGCCGGGCCGAGATCGGCGTCGCCGCCGCCGACTTCTACGTCGTCGCCGACCTCGACTGCCTCGGCACGCCGACGCCGGCCGGCTGCTCGGATCCGGGCATCCGCTGGAAGGTGGCCAACTTCGACTGCAGCTCGCGCGTGACCGGCTCGAGCGTGTTCGACTTCGACGGCGACGGCAAGGCCGAGGTGGTCTACGCCGACGAGCAGAACTTCCGGATCTTCGACGGCTCGACCGGCATGGTGCGGCAGTCGATCCCCAACAACTCGCGCACCCGGCTGGAGATGCCGATCGTCGCCGACGTCGACAACGACGGCAACGCCGAGGTGGTGTTCGTCGAGAACTCGGTCGCCACCACCGGCGCGCGGCAGGGCATCCGGGTGCTCGGCGACGCCACCGACTCGTGGGCCGCGACGCGCCGGGTGTGGAACCAGCACGCGTACCACGTCACCAACGTCAGCGAGCTCGGCGCCATCCCGGCGCACGAGGCGGCCAACTGGACGGTCGACTCGCCCAACACGGTGTCGGGCAAGATGAACAACTTCCGCCAGAACCTGCCCGACTTCGACGCGCTCGCCGCGCCCGATCTCACCGTCGCGCTGTCGCTGGTGCCGGTCGGCTGCATGCTCGAGGCCCACGTGTGCAACGCCGGCGACGTGGTCGTCGGCGCCGGCGTGCCGGTGCGGTTCTACGACAACACGACGATGACCGAGATCGCCTGCGAGGGTGGCGCCCCGACCACGCCGATCTCGCTGGCCCCCAACGTCTGCATCGACGTGAGCTGCGTGTGGAACGGCGCGCCGGCGACCGTCGACGTGCGCGCCTGCGTCGACAACGGCGGCTACGGCTGCGCGTCGTCGTCGTCGTCGCAGAACAACGAGTGCCACGAGGACAACAACCGCGACGACGAGGCCGGCGCGTTCGCGTGCACGCCGATCGGGTGAGCGCGCGCTACGGCGCGGTCAGGTAGACGTCGACGCAGGCCAGCGACTCGGCGACCAGCCGATCGGTGCGCGCCACCGCGCACAGCTGGTTCTTGCCGCGGCGCCAGGCGAGGCCGGTGATCGCGACGGTGCCGTCGATGCCGGGCGTCGCGCTCGGCGCGGCCGCGTCGTTGACCCGGATCTGGAGCGCGCGCCCGGGCTCGCCGGTCAGCGTCACCGACGGCAGCGCCGCCGCCACCACCGGCGTCGCCAGCGCCCAGGCCGGACCGCGCACCGCCACCGGCGTGGTCGCCATCGCCGCCAGCCCGCCGCCGGCGCTGTCGACGCGGATGCGGCCGACGCCGCCGGGGCCTCCAGCGTTGCCGGCGCCGGTCGACGCGCCGCCGCCCGCCGCGGCCAGCCACACGCCGGGCGCGGTCAGCGCGCCGCCCGCGCGGATCAAGATCGCGCCGCCCGAGCCGCCGCCGCCGCCGCCCGAGCCGCCGTTCGACGTCCCGCCGGTGGCCTCGACGCGGCCGGCGCCCTCGACGAGCACGTCGCCGCCCGCGGTGAGCGCGATCGTCCCGCCGCCGCCCGCGCCCGCGCCGCCCGCCGCCCCGAGCGCGCCGCCACCACCGCCGCCGCCGCCGTTGCCGCGGTTCGACTCGTCGGGGGTGACGCCGCCGACCAGCGGCACCAGCATGTCGTTGCCGGTGGCCATGCCGACGCCGCCCGCGCCCATGCCGGTGCCCGCGGTGCCCGCGGCCCCGAAGCCGCCGCCGCCGCCGCCGCCGCCGGTGCCCAGGCCCAGCGTCGCGCCGTTGACGCCGGCGCCGCCACCGCCAGGCGTGCAGTTGCCGGCGCCCTCGGCCGCGCCACCGGTGCAGCCGCCCGGCCCGGGCGCGGCGCCCTGCGCGTTGCCGTCGAGCTTCGCGGTCAGGTGGATGTCGGCGGTGGCCTCGAGCCGCAGCGGCGCGGTGCCGGTGACGTGGACGTTGCCGACCACCTCGATGCGCGAGTAGCGCGCCGGCGCGGCGGACGCCGCCGTGGTCGGCCCGGACAGGCGCAGCTCGTCGAGCCCCTGCACCATCAGGTCGATCGACTGCGCGACCTGGCCCTGGGTCACGGTCAGCCGCAGGGTCCGCTGCGCGCCCGCCGCCAGATCGGTCACGACCGGGATGCGCAGCGCGACGCCGGCCTCGGTGCCGTCGGGCGCGGCGTCGAAGCCCGCCACCTCGACCACGTCGGCGCCGGTGGTGAACGCCGCGGTCACGGTGGCGTCGCCGACCAGGCTGGTGCCGCGCAGGACGACCAACGCCGGCCGGCCGCCGCCGCCCCCGGTGCCCTCGAACAGCGCCGCCGGCTCGACCGCGGTCAGCGTGAGCTGGCTGGGGTCGGCGTCGATCGGCTGCGCGTCGATCTCCCGCGCGTCGGCGGCGTCCGTCGGAGGTGGGAGGTTGTCCGAGTTGTAGACGATGGTGCACGCGCCGAGGGCGCACGGGACGAGGGCGGGCCAGAGCGAGCGGAGCACGTCGCCACCGTAGCGCGGGCGCTCCGCCGGTGGGTCGTTCTCACGGACGGCTCACGCAAGGCCGCGTCGAGGTGGAGGTTGTGCTCACGCACCTCACGGACGTCTCTCTGGTCGCGGCGACCTCACCGCCGCAAGGTGACCTGGATGGCTGAGCAAGATGTCCCTGCGCTTCACGCCCCCGATCGTTGTCATTCTGACCGCCGGAGGGGCACGATCGGCCGCATGGCTCGGTGCGCGCTCTGTTCGATGCCTGCGGCTCATGGCCACCTCTGCGACGGCCACCGCAAGGCGATCTCCCGTGGCGGCCTGACGCCGGAGCAGCTCGCCGCCCGGCGGGCCACCGGCGCCGCGACGCTGCTCGACCCCTGGGGCACGGCCTGGGCGGTCGGCGCGCCCACGGTCGTGGGCCGGGTCCTCGCCGATTGCGACCTGACCATCCTCCACGCGTCGGTGTCATCGCAGCACGCGCGGATCGAGCAGGCCGGCAGCGCCTGGCGCGTGGTCGACCTGGGCAGCAAGAACGGCACGTACGTCGACGGCGTCCGGGTCGAGGCCGCGCCGCTGACCGACGGCGCCCAGCTCCGGTTCGGCGAGGTCGACATGTTCTTCGTCGAGCGCAGCCTGACGACCGCCGCGGTCGCCGCGGGGCCGGGCCGCACCGCGCCCAGCCGCCGCGACCGCCTGGTGTTCAGCGCCGCCGTCACCACCGCCGCCGGGACCCGCGTCGAGCTGGCCCAGCGCGTCGAGGGCGGCGTGGTCCGGGTCGGCGGCACCCGGGTCGAGCTGGCGCGCCTCGAGTTCCACCTGCTCCAGCTGCTGACCGAGGCGCGCCGCGACGCCCCGAGCCCCGAGCTAGCCTACGTCCCGTGGACCACGGTCGCCGAGCGCCTGGAGTTCCGCTCGTACGACGCGGACAGCGAGAACGTGCGCGAGCTGGTCCGGCGGGTGCGCAAGAAGCTCGATCACGCCGGCGTGCCCGATCTGATCGAGTCGCGCCACGGCGTCGGCTATCGGCTGGCCGGCGCGCTCGAGGTCGAACCGTGAGGTGGCCCGTGGTCGCCGCCGCGCTCATCGCGAGCGCCGCGGTCGCGCACGCCCAGCCGCGGCAACGGGTGGCGGTGGTGGTCGACCTCACCGCCAACGTCTCGGCCCCGCGCGCCACCGAGCTCGGCGCGGCGATGGCGGCGGCGCTCGAGCGCGAGCTGGTGATCGACGCGACCGGCGGCGCCGACGTGCTGCGGCGGCTGCCGCCCGACGGCGTCCCCGACGACTGCCTCGCCACGCCCGCGTGCCTGGCCGATCTGGGCCGCCGCCTCGACGCCACCGAGCTGCTGTTCCTGTCGCTGATCCAGGTGGGCGCGACGGTGCAAGTCGAGACCACGTGGATCCATCCGGCGACCGGCGAGGTGCGCGCCCGGCCGCGCATCGACATCGACGCCGACGCCCGCGCCGGCGAGGTGTTCGCGGCCGCCGCGCAGCGCTTGCTCCCCGACGCCGAGCACCGGACCGCGCCGGTGGCGATCGTGCCGGTGGCGGCGCCGCGCGGGCCGCGCCGCCACATGACCCCGACCGCGTGGGCGGTGGCCGGCGCGTCCCTGGCCGCGCTGGGCGGCGGCGTCGGCCTCGGCCTGTCGGCGCGCGCGACCTACCAGCGCTGCGATCGCGATCCCGATCGCTGCGACACCGCGACCCGCGACGGCCTGGCCACCCGGGCGCTGGCCGCCGACGCGCTGACCGCGGTCGCGCTGATCGGCGGCGGGGTCACCGCGTACCTGTACCTGCGCTCGGCGCGCGCGCCGGTGCGCGCGGCGATCACCCCGGTCCCGGCCGGAGCCATGGCGGATGTCCGCGTCGAGTTCTGACGCCGAGGCGCCGACCCACGCCGCGTGCCCGACCTGCAAGGCGGTGTTCCGCGGCGCGTTCAAGCGTTGCCCGCAGGACGGCGCGCTGCTGGTCCCGACCGACGACGATCCGCTGGTCGGCACGGTGCTCGCCGAGCGCTACCAGATCGAGGAGGTGCTCGGCGACGGCGGCCTCGGCCGCGTCTACAAGGCGCGCCACGTCCGCATGTCGCGGCGGTTCGCGATCAAGGTGCCGTTCGGCGAGGTCGGCTACGATCGCAAGGCGCGGGCACGGCTGGCCAACGAGGCCGAGGCGACGAGCCGGCTCGATCATCCCAACGTCATCGGCGTGGTCGACGTCGGCGAGAGCGCCGCCGGGCTGTTCTACATCGCGATGGATCTCGCCGACGGCCCCTCGCTGGCCGAGCTGATCGACGCCGGGCCGATCGCGATCGCCGACGTGCTGACGATCTTCGCGCAGCTCGCCGACGGCCTGACCCACGCCCACGAGCGCGGCCTGGTGCACCGCGACCTCAAGCCCGACAACGTCGTGGTCAGCACGCGCGGCGACGGCACGCTGCAGGCGCGGGTGATCGATTTCGGCCTGGCGCTGGTCGCCGAGGACGAGCCCAAGACCCGGCTGACGACCCAGGGGATGGTGGTCGGGACGCCGTGCTACATGGCGCCCGAGCAGGCGACCGGCGAGGAGCTCGATCACCGCACCGATCTGTTCGCGCTGGGGATCATCCTCTACGAGCTGCTGGCCGGCTGCCTGCCCTTCGACGGCACGCCCAACGAGGTCGCGCGCCAGAACCTGGCGGCGCCGCTGCCGCCGATCGCCGAGCGCAGCGGGCGCGCGGTCGATCCGCTCTACGAGGCGGTCGTGGGCTGGCTCACCCGCAAGCGCAAGGACGAGCGGCCGGCCAACACCCGCGAGGTGCTCGACCTGGCCCGCCACCTGGTAGCGCAGGATCGCGGCGCGGCGATGACCGCGCTGCCGCCGTGGGCGCGGCCGCTGCGCTCGCGGCTGGCGTCGACGGTGCCGTCGCCGCCGCGCGACGAGCCCGGCGAGCTGGCGCCGAAGCCGCCGGCGCCGGGCGCGATCGTCGAGGTCGCGGCCGCGGCGCCGGGCGCGCAGGTGCACGTGCCGACCGAGCAGGTCGCGCAGCGCGGCCGCCGACGCGTCGCGGTGATCGTCGCGCTGCTGCTCGCGGCGCTGCTCGCGGTGGTGGCCGTCGTGCTGCGGCCGTGGGCCGGTGGCGATCGCGCGACGGTCGCCAGCGCGCCGATCGACGCCGCGGCGGCGCTCGACGCGGCGGTCGCCATCGACGCCGGCGCGCCGGCGCTGCTCACCGACGACGCCGCGCCCGCGCCGGTCGCCAGCGCGCCGGTCGACGCGGCCCCGCCCCCGGTCCGCGCGCCGCGCGACGCCGGTCCCACCGCGCCGCCGCGGCCGGTCGTCGACGCCGCCCCGCTCCCGCCGCGACCGCGGCCGGTCGACGCCGCGCCTGCCGCGCCGGTCGACGACGGCGCCGGCCTGTCGCTCAAGGCGCTGTACGCGCGCGTCGCCACCGAGCTCGATCAGGCGATGCGCCGGGTCGGCGCCGACGCCACCGCCGCGCTGCGGGCGCGCTTCGACGCGGTGCCGCCGTACCCCGAGGCGGTGCGCAAGCCCGAGCTGCGCGACCAGGCCGAGCGCCAGCTGCGCGCGCTGCTGCGCGACCTCGCCAAGCTGCGCTGAGCCGTCACGGCGGCGCGCGCAGCGCGAACGCGAAGCCATCGCGATCGCCGCCGGCGGCCAGCGGTCGCGTCTTGCGGTAGCCGGTGTTGTCGGCGATCACCGCGACCTGCCGCGCCCGCGCGCGCCAGCCGAGGAAGACGAACACGTGGGCCGGGTAGTCCGGGATCACGTCGGTGGTGAACACCAGGTCGCCGGGCACCAGCGCCGCGCCGTCGGTGATCCGCCGCCACCCCAGCTCGCCCTCGAGGTAGCGCACGAAGCCGCGGGTCAACCGCGAGACGCCGTCGCCGTCGAGCACGCCGCGCTCGGGGATCGCGAC
>Ga0075163_10014963_pt1 | contig 10004 bp, 13 predicted proteins | sample JI1023141ADNA_FD_71478 | JGI IMG/M metagenome (GOLD analysis project Ga0075163, IMG submission 71478) | Wastewater effluent complex algal communities from Wisconsin, to seasonally profile nutrient transformation and Carbon sequestration -... | ecosystem: Engineered > WWTP > Effluent > Algae... | reverse complement strand
AGCAGTTCGTTGTCGAAGCGGTCGTAATCCTTCGGCAACTGCCCCGCCAGGGGCTCGAAGTCGGCCTCAATGGCGTCCATCGCGTCGACGAGGGCGGAGCCGAGATCGGTTCCGGCCGGGAGCGCCAGCAGGTGATCGTAGTGGGCGGTGGCGGGCAGCATCAGCGCCCGGCGCTTGATGAAGTCGCCCTTGACCAGCGCCCGGGGTGGCATCTTGCCGGCCTCCTGGTCGGCTTTGATGGCCTTCAGGGCGGCGTCGTAACGGTTGGAGGCGTGGCGCAGGAAGATGACGCCCAGCACCGGCATGCAGTATTCGCTGCTGGTCAGCTTGGAGTTGGCACGCAGCTGGTCAGCAGCCTCCCACAGGCTGTCTTCGATTTTGGAGATGTTCTGAAAGGGGTTTGCGCTCATCGATCTGCTTCTGGCTTCCGGCTGGGGGCGCAAGTTTAACCTGCCAGCTAGATGAAGCTTGATCGAACCCTACCCACCTCCGACCAGATATCGACCAGACAACAAAAAAGCCAACCCGCTGGGGTTGGCTTTTTTGCTTGCAGATCAACGACCTACAGGAATTCTATCTGGAGCGGGCGATGGGAATCGAACCCACGGCATCAGCTTGGGAAGCTGAGGTATTACCATTATACGACGCCCGCTCTGGGAGCCGCGATTGTACGCAGGGCGAAGGCGAAGGGCAACCGGGAGGCGTGGTAAACTCGCGGCCCACGTGTTTTTTGCTGGCGGTGCCATGTCTTCTGCTGCGACCTCTTCCGCGTCGGTCTCGCTGACGATCAACGGTGAAGCCCGGGCGCTCGCTGCGCCGGCCACGGTGGCTTCGCTGCTCGAAGCCATGAACCTCACCGGCAAGCGGGTGGCCGTCGAGCGCAACGGCGACATCGTGCCGCGCGGCCTGCATGCGGCCACGGCGCTGGCCGACGGCGACCGCCTCGAGATCGTCGTCGCGGTCGGCGGCGGCTGACGGCCGGCTTCACTCCCCGATCCAACCCTCACATTTACAGGCGCTTCGATGGACGATTTGCTGACGATTGCAGGCAAGAGCTATTCCTCCCGGCTGCTGGTGGGCACCGGCAAGTACAAGGATTTCGCCGAGACCCGGGCGGCCATCGACGCCAGCGGCGCCGAGATCGTCACGGTGGCGATCCGCCGCACCAACATCGGCCAGGACCCGAACGCCCCGAGCCTGCTCGACGCGCTGCCGCCGTCGCGCTTCACCTACCTGCCCAACACCGCCGGCTGCTACACCGCCGACGACGCGGTGCGCACCCTGCGCCTCGCCCGCGAGTTGCTCGACGACCACAAGCTGGTGAAGCTTGAGGTGCTGGGCGACCCGCACACCCTCTTCCCCAACATGCCCGAGACGCTGAAGGCTGCGGCGGTGCTGGTGAAGGAAGGCTTCGAGGTGATGGTGTACTGCGCCGACGACCCGATCCAGGCCAAAATGCTCGAAGACATCGGCTGCGTGGCGGTGATGCCGCTGGCGTCCCTGATCGGCTCGGGCATGGGCATCCTCAACCCCTGGAACGTGCAGTTGGTGCGCGACGCGGTGAAGGTGCCGGTGCTGGTGGATGCCGGCGTGGGCACGGCGTCCGACGCCGCCATCGCCATGGAGCTGGGCTGCGACGGGGTGCTGATGAACACCGCCATCGCGCTGGCCAAAGACCCGGTGAAGATGGCCGGCGCGATGAAGAAAGGCGTCGAGGCCGGCCGCGAAGCCTGGCTGGCCGGCCGGATGCCCAAGAAGTTCTACACCGCCAGCCCGAGCTCGCCGACGAGCGGGCTGATCGGCAGCTGAGGGAGGCGGTCTCGGGATCGACTGCCGGGGCGATTGTAGGGGCGAGCTTGCTCGCCCTCAGCCGGTAAAACCAGGGTAGTTCCTTTATTCGACCTCCGCGGGCGAGCAAGCTCGCCCCTACAGCCGCCCCATCACCCATCCATTTTTCACGGCGCACCCACGGATGCGCCGTTATCGTTTTACGGATTTCCCCATGACTGACGAACAACAGCCCGCCTCCCCCGACGAGCAGCCCGCCACCGGCCGCCTCACCTCCCAGTCGATCCGCAGCTTCGTGCTGCGCCAGGGCCGCATGTCGGACGCGCAGCACCGCTTTCTCGACGAGATGATGCCCAAGGTTGGCGTGGCCTACCGCCCCGAGCCGGTGGACCTCAACGCCGTGTTCGGCCGCCAGGCGCCGCACGTCGTCGAGATCGGTTTCGGCATGGGCCAATCCACCGCGGTGATCGCCCAGGCCCGGCCGGATGAAGACTTCCTCGGCATCGAGGTGCATGCGCCGGGCGTCGGCAGCCTGTGCAAGCTGATCGACGAAGGCGGCATCGGCAACCTGCGCATCGTCCAGCACGACGCCGTCGAGGTGCTGCGCGACATGATCCCCGAGGGCTCGCTGGCCGGCGTGCACATCTACTTCCCCGACCCGTGGCCCAAGAAGCGCCACCACAAGCGCCGGCTGGTGCAGGGGCCCTTCGTCAAGCTGATCGCCTCGCGCCTGGCGCCCGGCGGCTACCTGCACTGCGCCACCGACTGGGAGGAATACGCCCAGCAGATGCTCGAAGTGCTCGGCGCCGAGCCGCTGCTCGCCAACAGCGCCGACGGCTACGCCCCCAAGCCCGACTACCGCCCGCTCACCAAGTTCGAGAACCGCGGCATCAAGCTCGGCCACGGGGTGTGGGACCTGGTCTTCAAGCGCGTCTGAGGCACCGGCGATGGCACTCAAACGTCTCCCCGCCGGGGCCTGGCTGCTGGGCGTGCCGGGCCTCATGTGCCTCGCCGCCGGGGCGCTGCTGCTGGCCGGTTTTGGCGCCGGGCTGCACCCGCTGCTGCAGGAATCGGGCGCCGGGCTGGTGATGATCGTGTCGGGCGTCGCGCTGGTGGGCAGCGCGGCCTTTCCGCTGGTGCTGGCCGAGCTGGCCGCGAAGGACAAGCAGCAGGGCTGAGGCCGGTCAGGCCCTGACGCGGCGGGGGATCCACCCCCAGGCCACCGCCGCCACGGCCATGCTCCAGCCGCCCACCCCCAGCACCATCGGCAGCGCCGTGTCGTCCATCAGGGCGCCCACCAGGCTGCCCGAGGCAAAGGCAAACAGCATCATCAGGCAGCCCGACAGCGCCGACGCGGCACCGGCAACCCGGGGGAAAGGCGCAATGGCGCCGCTCTGCCCGCAGGGCTGGTTGATGCCGTGGCCGACATTGAAGATGCAGGCCGGGACCAGAATCGCCCACACGTTGCTCACCCCGGCCAGCGCCAGCCCGGCCATCAGGGTGCCGCCGCACAGGCTGAGCGCGCCGCCGACGCGCAGCGCGCGCACCACCCCGCCATGCAGGATCAGGTAGCGGCACAGCACGGTGCCCTTGATGTAGAAGATCATCATCACCAGCAGCACCACGCCGTAATAGCGCGGCGCCACGCCCAGGATGCGGATGAACACATAGGACGAGGCCGACAGAAAGCAGAACAGCCCGCCGAACGAGCACGCGCTGAGCAGCGCGAAGGCCCAGAAATCCCCGTTGCCCACGATGCCGCCCGCCGTTCGCGCCAGCACCCGCGGGTGAAGGGCATCGGCGTCGCGCAGCGGCAGGGTCTCCTGGAAGTAACGGGCCACCACGAACAGGATGATCGCGCCCAGCAGCACCAGCATGAACAGCGTGGCGCGCCAGCCCAGCGCCTCGGCGATCAGCCCGCCGGCGAGGGGGCCCAGGCAGGCGCTGAAGCCCAGGCCGGTGAGGCCCTTGCTCATCGCCCGGGCGCCCTCGGTGGGCGAAAAGTAGTCGCGCACGATGGCCCGGGCGCACACCGTGCCGGCGCCCATGCACGCCCCCTGCAGCGCCCGCCACACCACCAGCGCCTCGATGCTGCCCGCCAGGGCGCTCCCGACCGCCGCGAGCACGTAGCCCGCCAGCCCCGCCAGCAGCACCGGGCGCCGCCCGAAGCGGTCCGACAGCGGCCCCCACACGAGCTGCGACACGCCGAAAGCCAGCAGCATCGCGGTGAGGCTGAGCTGCGCGCGGGGCAGCGTGGTGCCCAGGCTCTCGGTGAGCGCGGGCAGCGCCGGCAGATAGAGGTCGGAGGTGAGCGGCTGCATGCCGAGCAGCAGCGACAGGATCAGGATGACCAGGGGTGGCGTCATGGGCGGGAGGAAACGGTGAATCCGGGGCCGCGCGGGCGAGGCGCGGCAAGGCGGGCGCCGCCGGGCGAAAGGCCCGGCGGTGGGCGGCGGGCCCGCCCTTACTCGTCCAGCAGCAGCTGGCGCAGCTTGTCCGGGATGTTGGAGAGCACCAGGGTGTTGCTCTCCTTGTCGTAGTGCACGCTGCCGCCGCGCAGGCTGCTGCGCTCGAACTCCAGCTTCCAGTCGGCGGCGCTGGCCTTGAAGCGGATCAGCGGGCGCAGCGCACGCTTGTCGGGCACGAAGCCGGTGGCGAGGTCGAGCGCCTCGTTCTGCAGGGTTTCGGCGAGGCGCGCCGGGGCGTCGGGGAAGATCTGCGCGGCCACCGCCTGCAGGCTGAGCGGGTCGCCCCGCTCGCCCATCTCTTCGAGCACCAGGTGGGCGCGCTCCATCAGTTCGTCGCGCTGGGGCGCTTCGAGCTGCTGGGTGTCGGCGAAGTGGCCGATGGTCTCGACGAGCTTCTTGGTCTCTTTCAGGGCGATCACCACGTCGGTGCAGCCCAGGAAGCGCTTGAACCAGCCGGCCACGTCACCGCGGCCCTTGAGGAAGCTGATGTAGCGCTCGGCGCCGGCCTGCCAGGCGCTGATGTCGATGCGCCCGGCCACCTGCAGCCCGGCCATGTCGAGGTGCGGGCTGTCGTGGATGCTGAGCCCGTCGCCGATCACCGTGCCCAAGGTCTCCTGCAGCAGCGCCACATACAGGCAGTCGGCGCCGAACACGGTGGCGCGGGCGAACAGCACGTAGCCGCCCTCCTCCACCTTGTCCTCGTCGATGCGCTGCTGCAGGTGGCCGAGCATCTCGCGGGACAGGCCGGCGAAATCGAGGCTGCCCTCGATGGCGTGGGCGCGCACCCAGTGGGCCATCGGGAAGTTGCCCTCGTCGCGCTCGAAATGTCCGAAGCCCTTGCCGGGCCGCTCGGCCAGGTGGCGGCACAGGCGCTCCATGAGGCGCACGGCGGCATCGTCGAGGGGGTTGGCCTCGGGCCGCAGCTCAACCCGCGACGGCGCCCCGTCACCGGGGGCGAGGCGGTGGATGACGAGGTGGGAGATGGCGTGGGTGGCGCTGGCCTGGTTCATGGGGAGGCGTCCGGAAGATCGAAGGGGCGGGATTTTCGCACGGGGGCGCGCTCAAGGATACGCAGGGCCGCCCCGCCCGGGCGGCACTCAGAACCTCAGCGCCTTGCGCTTGCCCGGCAGCTGCGCGAGCTGGGCCCGGCGCAGCTGGTTGGGCGACAGCAGCTTGCCGGCGGGCGCCGGGCTGGCGGCGGCGAGCTCAGGAGGGATGTTGGCCCCCACGCCCCGCGGGCAGAAGCCGGTGGTGGCGCAGGTGCAATTGACGCAGGGTTTGCGGCCCGGACGGCCGGCGGATGAGGTCATGATCACGATTCTTTCAGGCAAACAGCACCAGCCCCCACACGGCCGCGGCATTGACGAGGGCGACGAAGACCGCCGCGCTGCCGATGTCCTTGGCGCGCTTGGCCAGGTGGTGCTGGTCGAGGGAGATCCGGTCGACGGCGGCTTCGAGGCCGGAGTTGATGAGCTCGACGACGATCACCAGCAGCACGCTGCCGATCATCAGCGCCTTGCCGGTGCCGCTGGCCGGCAGCCACAGGGCCAGCGGGATCAGCAGCGCGGCGAGGCGCAGCTCCTGGCGGAAGGCGTCTTCGTTGCGGTAGGCGGCGGCCAGGCCGGCCATCGAGTAAAAGAAGGCGTTGCGCAGGCGGGTCAGGCCGGTCTTGCCTTTGAAGGGGCTCTCGTTCATGGGCGCGCAGCCTGAGCCCTTCAAATGACAGGGATGTGATCGAGGCCGGCCAGGAACTCCCGCACCAGCGCGGCAAAGATCGCGGGCTCTTCGAAAGGGGCCAGGTGGCCGGCGTCGATCTCGCGGTACACCCCGGCCGGCAGGCGCTCGGCCATGCGGCGCACCACCTGGGGCGTGGACACCTTGTCGTGGGTGCCGGCGATCACCAGCGCCGGCGCCGCGATGCGCGCCAGCGCCGAGCGCTGGTCGAAGCCCACCACAGCGCGCAGGGCGCGGCGGTAGCTGTCGGGCGGGATCTGCTCCATGAGGTTGACGGCGTCGTGCACCAGCTCGGCCTCGCCGCCGGGGCCGACCATGCCGGGGATCAGGTCGATGGCCAGCTCGCGCATGCTAGCGCCTTCGTCGAGCGGGCCGAGGCGCTTGGCCAGGAAGGCCTGCTGCATCGCCCCGGCGTTGGCGCCGAAGGCCGGCGTACAGCAGGCCAGCACCAGCCCGGCGATGCGCCCCGGGTGCTCGGCGGCCGCCTGCAGCGCGACCATGCCGCCCATGCTGTGGCCGACCAGCACCGCGCGCTCGAGGCCGGCCGCGTCGAGCAGCTCGACCAGCGCCTCGGCGTAGGCGCCCATGCCTTCGGGCGTGTCGGGCTCGAAGGGCTCGCTGCCGCCGTAGCCGGGCATGTCCCAGGCCAGGGTGCGCCAGCCGGGCTCAGCCAGCCGGGGCAGGAGTTCCAGCGCGCCGGCCGCGCCGCCGCTGACCCCGTGCAGGAAGACCAGCCCGCGCCCGCCCTCGCCGCGCTCGATCCAGTTGGGCGTGATCATGGCCTCGACCTCCGCGTTGTTGTGGGGCTCAGTCGGCCAGCCGGCGGTAGGCGCCGCCCTGGAAGAGCAGCGGGCGCTTGGCGGCGTCACGCTCGAAGGCCAGCACCTCGCCGATGAAGACGACGTGGTCGCCGCCCGGGTGGCGGGCAAACTGGCGGCACTGGAAGGACGCGCAGCAGCCGGCGAGGAGCGGCACGCCGCCCTCGCCCTCGGTGAACGCGATGCCGGCGAACTTGTCTTCACCCCGGCTGGCGAAGCGCTGGGAGATGTCCCGCTGGTCCTCGGCGAGGACGTTGATCGCGTACACTGCGGCGTTCTCGAAGATCGGCACGCTCGGCAGGTGGCCGGACAGGCTCCACACCACCAGCGGCGGCGTCAGCGAGACCGAGTTGAAGGAACTCACCGTGAGCCCGACGGGTTCGCCGCCCGGGCCGCGGGCGGTGATCACCGTCACGCCGGTGGGGAACATGCCCAGCGTGTCGCGAAAGGCGCGCGCCGCCAGGTCGTTTTTGGAGACAGTCATGATGGGTGCAACGCGCCCGGCCGCAACAAAGGGCCGGGCATCTTGTTTGGGGCCGCAAATTATCGCCGCCCCGCTGCCCAGCGTCGAGAGGAAGCCGCTTTGAGCCCTGCAGTGAACCGCTTTGCCACCACCCTGATCGAATGGCAGCGCCACCACGGCCGCCACGACCTGCCCTGGCAGACCCGCGACGCCTACCGGGTGTGGCTGTCCGAGATCATGCTGCAGCAGACCCAGGTGGACACCGTGATCCCCTACTACGGGCGCTTCCTGGCCCGCTTCCCCGACCTGCCCAGCCTGGCCGCCGCGCCGGTGGAGGACGTGCTGACCCTGTGGAGCGGCCTCGGCTACTACGCCCGCGCCCGCAACCTGCACAAGTGCGCCCAGGCGGTGATGGCGCGCCACGGCGGCGTCTTTCCGGCCAGCCCGGCGCTGCTTGCCGAGCTGCCGGGCATCGGCCGCTCCACCGCCGCGGCGATCAGCGCCTTCGCCTACGGCACGCGGGCGGCGATCCTCGACGGCAACGTCAAGCGGGTGCTGGCCCGCGTCTTCGGCATCGACGGTTTCCCGGGCAGCCGCAAGGTGGAGGACGCGATGTGGGCGCTGGCCGACCGCCTGCTGCCCGAGCGCGACGTGGACATCTACACCCAGGCCCAGATGGACCTGGGCGCCACCGTGTGCACCCGCGGCCGCCCCGCCTGCGGACGCTGCCCCCTGGCCGAGCGCTGCGTGGCGCTGCGCGACGGGCGGGTGGGCGAGCTGCCCACCCCGCGCCCCAAGAAGGTGGTGCCGGAGCGCCGCGGCCGCTTTGCGGCGATCCTCGCGGGAGGCACGGTGCTGCTGGAGCGCCGCCCGCCGGCCGGCATCTGGGGCGGCCTGCAGAGCCTGCCCGAGCTGCCCGAGGACGCCGACGCGGCCGACTGGGTGGCCAGCCGCTACGGCCTCGCGGTGCAGCGCGTCGCGCCCTTGCCCCCGTTCCGCCACGTGTTCACCCACTTCGCGCTGGAGCTGCTGCCGGAGGCCGTCGAGGTGGCCGCACCGACCGCCCGCGCCGCCGAGCCGGGAGTGGCCTGGCATCCGCTGGACCGGCTGGCCGACGCCGCGCTGCCGGCACCGATCCGCAAGCTGCTGGAGCAGCTGGTGCAGGGGCGGCTGTAAGGGAGCCCCGGCAGAGGGTCGCGATTCACCGACGTCGGCTCGCGAACACCCTTGCCTGCCTAAAATTTAGGCGACAGAGGGTGATGAAGAACCGGCATCGGCCAATTTGCTGCGCCTGGAATGGGTGATCTCCCTCAACACGCCGTTGCTGGCGTGGAATCGCCCTTTAAGACTCGCCCAGCAGATTGTGCTGCTTCAGGTAGCGGTGAATGATCTCCAGCCGCGACAGCGTGTCGTCGAGTTCCAGCAGGCGCTGGCGGGCGAGGCTGGGGATGGGCAGGATCTCGGCCAGCCGGTAGCCCACCCAGGTCGCGTCTTCGAAGCGGTGAGGCTCGGGAAACGACGCCTTGCCGGTGTCGGCGATGATCGCCTCGAGCAGCGGCAGCGCGCCCTTCAGGGCCTCCGGCACCGGCTGGGGCGCGGGTTCGGGGAGCGGCACCACGCGGGCGGTCTGCAGGCGGTCGCGCTGAAGCGTGCGCTCGACGATGCGGAAGCGCTCGCCGCCCACCGTCTTGATGAAGAGCAGGCCGGGCTGCTGCATGTCCCAATCGACAATGCGGGCGATGGTGCCGAAGCCGTGGGGCACGGCCGGCTCGCCGACCTCGCCGCCTTCGCTGATCAGGCACACCCCGAAGGGCGAGTTGCTGCGCATGCAGCGCGCCGCCATGTCGAGGTAGCGCGCCTCGAAGAGCTTGAGCGGCAGCACGCCGCCCGGAAACAGCACGGTGCCGAGGGGAAAGATGGGGATCTCGACGGCGTCGACGGCATTGCTCATCGCCTTACTCCTCGAAGTGGCTGCGGCTCGCCTCGTCGCCCCAGCGCGGCATCAGGGCGTGAGCCACGCCGAGCTGGTCGAGGATGCGGGCCACGACGAAATCGACCAGGTCGCCCACGCTCTGCGGGTGGTGGTAGAAGCCCGGGTTGGCCGGCAGGATCACCACGCCCATCCGCGCCAGGCGCAGCATGTTCTCAAGGTGCAGCACCGAAAAGGGCGTCTCGCGGGGCACGATCACGAGCTTGCGCCCCTCCTTGATCGCCACGTCGGCGGCGCGCTCGATGAGGGTGCTGGCGAGCCCGGCGGCGATCGCCGCCAGCGAGCCCATCGAGCACGGGCACACCACCATCGCGTCGGGCGGGTTGGAGCCGGAGGCCGGCGGGGCGAACCATTCCTCGCGGCCAAACACCCGCAGCTGCCCCGGCGCCGCGCCGAAGCGGGCGCTGAGCTGGGCCTCCACGTCGAAGGGCCGGGCCGGCAGGGAGAGGTCCATCTCCTGGCGGGCGACGATCTGCGCCACCTGGGAATACAGCAGCCACACCCGGCAGCCGGCAGCCAGCAGGCACTCCACGAGACGCAGCCCATAGGGCATGCCCGACGCGCCGGTGAGGGCGACGGCGATGGTTTTGGTGTCAGAGGTCGCAAGCGTCATGATGGAAAACCCTGGTTGAAATCGGGGGGAGGATGGGGAGTGGGTAATGGGAAGTAGGGAGTGGGGGGCGCCCACTCCCTACTTCCCATTACCCACTCCCCATTACCCACTCCCCATTACCCACTCCCCA
>Ga0075163_10014960_pt1 | contig 10005 bp, 7 predicted proteins | sample JI1023141ADNA_FD_71478 | JGI IMG/M metagenome (GOLD analysis project Ga0075163, IMG submission 71478) | Wastewater effluent complex algal communities from Wisconsin, to seasonally profile nutrient transformation and Carbon sequestration -... | ecosystem: Engineered > WWTP > Effluent > Algae... | reverse complement strand
TGCCGTTGCAATTCCATTGATTGTCTTTGGCGATGTGCTGTTAAAATTTTGCATCTTAAACTGGTTTTGTGTAATTATAGCGAGATCCTGTGAATGTGAATTTGAAAAAAGCGGAATCATTTTTTGTTCCCGTTTTGAGTGAAGAGCTGATAGAAGGATTGAAAACACTGGGTTTTCTACTGATCTTTTTACGAAAGAAAAAAACGGGTAAACACCTTTCATATGCTGTTTGTTTGAAAAATTTTAATGCAATAACCTTACGTCATTTCATTAAAAAAAATGAATTAAAATAAAAAATTAAGGCGAATTAAGGTATGGCTTTTGAAGGGAAAGGATGGATTTGAATTGTGAATATAAGATGGAAATTTTAACAAAAAGCTTTTTTTCATTTTTTTTTTTAGACTTTATTAACATTTTTATCCGAACCTATGACCAGATTCTAAAACAATCCAGTAATGGCAAGGGATAAGACCGAAAACACATTATACAATTGCACAAAAATTTATATTCATATTTTTATTAATATATAATCTTTTCTCCCCGGATCATAAATAAAATTTTAAAAAAAGAAAAGACACATGAACTCTGCCCGCAAAATCGCCTAAACCAAAACAGCATCCGAAATAAGATAAATTATAAATTAACTTTTCTGTAAGTACTGTAAATACTACTCTTTATTCGTAACGGTTATGAGTAAACTTTTTTAAATAATATATACAACTTTATAAAACCAACACACACTATACTATTTTTTGGGCTTTATTTTCATGACTCCAGCCATCCCATTTTTCTCAAAAAAAACAGCTGAATTACGAGGCGATATTTTCAGAACAACAGCAAGCCGGTTTTATCACGGCAGAGGATGATCTTAAAATATTGCCCGGAAATTTTAAAAAAAATAAAGATCGAATGTAATCATCCGTTAAATTATATAATCAATATATTATATAATAATTCATATGCCCTAAATTTAATATAACTCAACCGTTAGATTAAACCGAAATAAAAAAAATGATTGACCATACCTTTATGTTCTTTTATAAATAAGCTGTGATCAATGAACCCACCAACTGAAAAAGGTTATTTTGTTATTATTAACTGGCTGAAAAAGAAAAATATCAAACCTTTTGATTTTCAGCAACAAACCTGGCAACAGATCAATTCCGGAAAGTCCGGATTGGTAAATGCACCAACTGGCACCGGAAAAACCTATGCAGTTTTCCTGGGCGCCATCATCCATTTTATAAATGACCACCCCAAAGATTACCTGTCTCTTAAAAACAACGGGTTGCAATTACTCTGGATAAGCCCGCTTCGTGCACTTGCCAAAGACATTGGCCGGGCAATGGATGAAGTGATCGCTGAACTAGGCTTGCAATGGCAGGTTGCTATACGTAATGGAGATACGCCGGTAAATGAACGACAGAAACAGAAGCGAAAAATGCCCGAGGTTTTGATCATTACCCCGGAGAGTCTTCATTTAATACTGGCCCAAAAAGATTACCCTGAAATATTCAGTTCCCTAAAAATGATAGCAGTTGATGAATGGCACGAATTGCTAGGCTCCAAAAGAGGAGTACAGGTTGAGTTGGCGATTGCCAGGATCGTTTCAATTTATTCGAAGTTTGATGTTCAAAGTTTGAAGTTAAATAACCCTGAACCTCAAACCTCAAACTTCAAACCTCAAATCTCAAACTTCAAACCATCAGTCTGGGGCATCTCCGCCACCATCGGCAACCTGGAAGAAGCCAAAGATGTACTGCTTTCCAGTACCGGTGAAAAAGGGACTATCATAACCGCCATTGCCGATAAAAAAGTAGAAATAGCTTCTGTAATCCCGGAAGAAATTGAAAAATACCCCTGGGCCGGGCACCTGGGCATAAAACTGGCTAACAAAGTTTTGCCTGTTATTTATAATAATAAAACAACACTGATTTTTATCAATACCCGCGGAATGACCGAGCGCTGGTACCAGGAACTGTTAAACATTGCTCCCGACCTGGCCGGAGCAATTGCACTTCACCATGGCAGTATTGAACAGGAACTCAGGATTTGGGTGGAAGAGGCTCTTCACAAAGGAAGTTTACAGGCAGTAGTTTGTACTTCCAGCCTCGATCTGGGTGTTGATTTCCGGCCAGTTGAAACCGTTATACAAGTTGGCTCACCAAAAGGGGTTGCCCGTTTTATGCAAAGGGCAGGGCGAAGTGGCCACCAGCCCGATGCAACAAGCAAGATATGGTTCCTGCCAACACATTCGCTCGAATTGCTGGAAGCTGCTGCATTAAAAGAAGCCATTGCACTTTCATTTATTGAAAGCAGGCAACCATTCCTGTTATGTTTCGATGTTTTACTGCAATTCATGTGCACATTGGCCATTTCAGAAGGCTTTTACCCGGATGAACTGTTTACTGTCGTAAAATCAACACATTGTTACCGGGATATCAGTGCAGCCGAATGGGAACAATTGCTGCAATTCATTACTGCAGGAGGTGTGGCATTGCATCAATATGATGAATTTAAAAAAGTGGAAGTGATTGAGGGATTGTATAAGATTAATAACCGCCGCATAGCCATGCGGCACCGGATGCACATAGGCACTATCGTTAGTGATGCGATGGTTAAAGTAAAATTTTTGTCGGGAGGTTACATTGGTGTTATTGAAGAATATTTTATTTCACGGCTGCAACCCGGCGATGTATTTACACTGGCTGGCAGAAACCTCGAATTCATCAGTATGAAAGAGATGACTGCCATTGTTAAGAAAAGCAATTCCAGTAAATCGATCATTCCCAGCTGGGAAGGCGGCAGGATGCCATTGAGTGCCAACCTGGGTTTTATGCTAAGAAAAAAATTAGATGAAGCCTCGGCCATGTTTGGCAAAGCTGATTACAAACAGGAAACTGACACAGCTCCCCCACCCGCTGAATTGCTGGCATTGAAGCCGCTGTTTTTGCTTCAAAGGGATTTATCACATATCCCTGCAGCCGGTGAACTGCTTATTGAACAAATAGAAACAAAAGACGGGTTTCATTTATTTGTTTACCCATTTGAAGGACGTCTTGTTCACGAAGCGATGGCTGCCGTACTGGCCTACCGCATCAGTAAAATAACATCCATCACATTTTCATTTGCCATGAATGATTATGGATTTGAATTGCTTAGCGATCAGCCAATACCGTTAGATGACAGCAATGTGTATGAACTTTTCTCAGAAGATGATCTTTTTGCTGATATACAAAAAAGTGTGAATGCCACAGAAATGGCTCGCAGAAAATTCCGCGATATAGCTGTTATAGGCGGACTGATATTCCAGGGAATGCCAGGAGAAAATATAAAACAAAAACACATCCAGTCATCTGCTTCCCTCCTGTTCAATGTATTCTCGGAATATGAACCGGGAAACCTGTTACTAAAACAGGCATACAATGAAGTGATGGAACAACAGATGGATGAGGCAAGGCTGCGCTCTATGCTCAGGCGTATTCAGCAAAGCAATATAATTATCACCTACCCGGCACAGTTAACACCTTTCTGTTTCCCTGTAAAAGTAGACAGCATGCGGGAAAACCTTAGTTCAGAAAAACTGGAGGACAGGGTGAGGAAAATGCAGGAGATGTTGGGTAAGTAGTTTGAAGTTTGAGGTTTGAGGTTTTTTCCAGCCTTTTAATTTATATAGTTAAATAGTTCATGGATAAGCCCCTCACTTGAGAGACTTAACATCAAACTTCAAACATTGAATTAATTAACAAGATGCTTCCTGTTAACAGTATACAGTATGATGAATATGATGGGAATTAAAACTGCCAATAAACCGAAACCACTGAAAGCTGCCATTCCAATAAACAGTAAAGTAGTAACTAATGGAAGCAATTCGCCAATAAGCCACAAAGTATAACCTTGTTTTTTCAGTTTACGCATTTCCATGGCGCCATACAGGCAAAGTGCCATGGCTACTATGCTCAGTACCATTATTGGCAATTTATTCTCAAACATTTTTTTTGTCATTTCCAGCATTTCCGGCGACATAAATCCTTTAGCCCATTTTGGAGCATCATCCAGTTTACCACTATCAATAGTTTCCTTCATAGTTTCATAAGATTTCTTAGCAGTAAAAAAAGTATACACTGAAGAGATCAAACCAATGATTGAACCAATGATTGTTAATATGGTAAGAATATTGATTGAAGACGGCAATTTGCCTTTTTCAAATTCGTGTAAAGAATCTGATGGGTTCATTTCCTGACTCATAATTTTTAAATTTTCATTGAAATTAAGTATTTTAAAAACAATATCAAAATGATTGTTTGATCAAAAAACAGGATAAACAGAATTGCCAACCTAAACATCCTAAACTTTCTAAATCAAACTACGAACTATATACTATGAACCAATAAACAATTAATCTTTAAACGAACAAACCTCAAACATCAAACAACTTAACTTTGCCCTTCATGCAACCATTCCTTAACCACCAGATCGGGGAAAACAACTTCCTGCTAACCGGCGGACGAAGCATCTTTTGGCAGGAGGAAAAAATATTGATTCTATCCGACCTTCATTTAGGTAAAGCTGGGCATTTCAGGAAGAGTGGTATCGGTATACCACAAACGATATTCAGGGAAGATATGCAAAGGCTGGCTTCACAGATCCAGTACTTTAAACCAAAAACATTGCTGGTTGTTGGAGATCTTTTTCACAGTACAGAAAATAAAGAACATGAATTATTCCTGAAATGGCGAAAAGACTTTTCATCGGTTTCATGTTTGCTTGTTAAAGGCAACCATGATATATTACCGGCAGCATGGTATCAATCTGCCGGAATAGAAGTTCACCAGGAAGGACTAACGATCGGAGATTTTTCGTTTACCCATGACATTGAGTCTGCAAAATTCAACAGTGAAAAATATTATTTCACCGGACATATACACCCGGGAATTATCATGAACGGACTGGGAAAACAAACACTCCGTTTCCCCTGTTTTTATTTCGGAAAAGAATTTGCAGTGTTACCGGCATTTGGAAAATTCACCGGTACACATCCCATAAAACCCAGGCCGGGTGAGCATGTTTTTGCATTGATTGAAGAAAAGGTTATGAAGATTCAGTAAAGAAGTTTATTAGTTTATAGTTCATAGTTAAGTCACTAACTTGCGAAACTTCACTTTAATGTATGATGTATGATGTATGATGTATGATGTATCTTGTATGATGTATCTTGTATGATGTATCTTGTATCTTATATAAACTACGAACCAAACCTCAACACATTTCCATTATTATCCAATATTTGAAATTCCTTTTTACCCCAGGAATTGTTCCGCAGATTACCTTTTGGATTCATGATATCCATGGAAGAAAATTTTGCAAACAGGTCTTCTATATTGTCATCAAAAATATAACAGGATGCAGGAACTAACTTTCCTTCCCCCTGCCATTGATAATAATGAAATTCTATTTTATCTTTTTTTACCACCAGGTAATTTCCGTAATTGATGGTTGTGAACTTGAGTTTATTCCGGAAAAATACATTGGTTGCTGAAATATCATGTGCGGGAAGTACAGGTGCAATTTTTTGTAGCATTTCTTTATTTTACAGGCTTTGCTGATTTCAAGATACAATATATGCAGAGAACATTAATCTTCTTTGTGCTTTTGTGTCTTTGTGGCAAAAAAATAATGCCACAAAGGCACTAAGACACTAAGTAGCACAAAATATAAAAAAAACCCCAACTGTTAAGTTGGGGCTAAGTACTCGGGATCCCGGTAGAGTACCGGGACACTCGCATTACTGCGAATCCCGATATTACATCGGGACGTGCCTATCAGTTTGATTGACAATATTTCACTATACCAATCATTTTTTATTAATTAAAAATTCTATGTATTTGCGGCTTTTTTTATTCTTTATTTCCTTTTCGCGGATTGATGCCTGGCTTCGGGTAGTATATCTTTCTGAGTAAACAAGTTCCCATGGTACATACGGTTTTGTTGATGGAACCCCTTTACCATTATGACGGGCTAACCGAATATTCAAGTCTTCACAATGACCAACATAGTAACGGTCAAAATCTTTTGAATACAAAATATACAGGTAATACATAATTAAAAAACCCCATCTCTTTTTGAGATGAGGTTTTGTACTCGGGATGGGAATTGAACCCACACTCGCATTACTGCGAACAGGATTTTAAGTCCTGCGTGTCTACCAGTTCCACCACCCGAGTGACACGATTTTAAATTATTTTTTAAAGAACAAATATATTCCACTCTCCCATTACTGCAAATCCCGATTTTTAATCGGGACGTGTCTAACAGCTTGCCCCGAACTATTTCGGGGTTCCACCACCCGAGTGACACGATTTTAAATTATTTTTATAAAGAACAAATTTTTATTCCCACACTCGCATTACTGCAAATCCCGATTTTTATCGGGACGTGTCTACCAGCTTGCCCCGAACTATTTCGGGGTTCCACCACCCGAGTGACACGATTTTTGAAAAAAAATCCCGAGCAATGTCGGGATTAAAATCTGAGCGGAAGACCGGGCTCGAACCGGCCACCCCGACCTTGGCAAGGTCGTGCTCTACCAAATGAGCTACTTCCGCAATTAAAATTTGAAGATTTACATTATATTATAATAATAACTAAATCAACAAATGCTTAAAGAACTTTTCCTTTTTTAAGGATTGCAAAAATAAGGGATGTTCCCCTATTTAAACAAATATTTTATTTGTATTTGGGATTGTACAAAGTACTTTCAGGAACATTTACAGTTGGTTTGCCTTTATACCTGTTCTCATACAAGCTGTAACATCCGCCCAATACGAATGCAATGATTAAAAAAACCTGGCAAAACCAGATGAAACGGGATGATGAAACCCAGTTGTGGCCAAAATCCTTGTGTGTATTATCGATAATTTCCTGATGCATACTTTATTGATTTTCCGTGCAAAAATAAGGGCTTAATGTTTAAAAATAATTATTTGAGGCTAATAATTTCTGAAAAGGCTTTTTTCTTTTTTACAAAATGTTCCCATACAATACTTCCATTATACATTCCGGGAAAATGAATCATTCTTTTTTTAGATTTCAGTTTTGTTTTCTTTGCTGCAAAAATCCACTTCCAAAAATGAAAATGAGCCTGTATGATTGCCACAAAAAAACCTTTGTCGCCATGTACCAGGTGTTTCAACGCTGCAGTACAGTCCAGCATCAACCTTACCGGCAGTTTCCAGCCGGCAGAATACCAGGGCAGGTTTTTATATAACATGATCAGGTTATTCCTGAAATTCAAAAAAGTTTTACGGCTGTTTCCCTTTGGCAATGTACCGCCACCTACATGATAAACCACTGATGCTGGCTGAACATATACTTTATATCCGCTCAAATGCAATCGCCAGCAAAAATCAATTTCTTCCTGGTGTGCAAAAAAATATTCATCCAAACCTCCTGTTTCATGATAATATGTTGCTTTTACAAACATAGCAGCACCGCTTGCCCAAAAACACTGAACGGCTGTTTCGTATTGGCCTTTATCTTCCTCACAGAAATCAAAAACCCTTCCCCTGGAAAAAGGATAACCATAACGGTCAATCCAACCGCCACATGCACCTGCATATTCAAAAAGAGATTTGTTGTTATAAGACCGTATTTTAGGTTGACAGGCAGCTATCTGTGAATCAGATTCCATCAATGTAATGACCGGTTCAATCCAGTTTGGCTGAACTTCCACATCACTGTTCAATAATACATAGTAATCTGCCACTACTTTTTTCAAAGCTGTATTGTAACCTTTGGCAAAGCCTTCATTCGTTTCATTGAGGAGGATCTCTACTTCTGGGAAACGTTCCTGCAGAAAAGAAACAGAATCATCGGTTGATGCATTATCAGCAACGATTATACGCTTATTCCGGTACGTGGATGCCAATACGGAAGGAAGAAACTGTTCCAGGTATTTTTGCCCGTTCCAGTTCAATATTACAACTGCTACCGAAGGGGTATTTTTGATAACAGTTGTATCAAACACTTCTCCCATGTGAAGATTATCCTGAGTCATATTGAAAGTTCCCAATCCGTTCACCGGCAATACTGCCATTGAGCTTAAATTACAATTTATACAAACATAAACCATTTTACATTTTACATTCTACATTTTACATTTTACATTTACATATGTTTCCTCAATTATTCAACTGGCGTACGGGTTTGGCTTTGATTGCCATTGCCATTGTTACCGTCAGCCTTTTTTATTCAAACTTCCTGGCAAAAAAAATTGCTGCGGAAGAAAAGCAAAAAATAGAACAATGGGTAGAAGCGGTGAATGAAGTGAGTAATTCAAACAGCCCCCAAACCAACCTCTCCAGCAGGATTCTTACAGAGAACAATAAAGACATCCCCATGATTGCGGTAAACGAAAAAGACAGCATCATGGACCATTACAACCTCGATTCCTTTAAAATAAAACACAATAATAATTATTTAAAGAACCAATTGGCAGAATTCAAAGCGCTTAATAAACCAATTGTGTGGAAGAACCCTTTTGATACAAAGCAAAACAACCTGTTGTATTATGGCGAATCTTCTTTGCTAAAACAAATCCGGTATTTCCCTATTGTTCAGCTGATCGTAGTGGCACTTTTCATTATTGTAATATTAATTGCTATCAGTACCAGGAATAAAAGCACACAAAACCAGGTTTGGGCAGGAATGGCAAAGGAAACAGCACACCAGTTGGGCACCCCCATTTCATCGCTTGAAGGTTGGGTTGAGATGCTGAAAGAAAGCAATACAGCAGTTAAAATTGCTACAGAGATGAGTAAAGACGTAGAAAGACTGAAACTGGTGAGTGACCGTTTTGGAAAAATTGGCAGTACGCCTCAATTAGTTGAGGAAAATGTCATTCAGCAGGTAGAAGCTATGGTTGCCTATATTAAAAGAAGGGCACCGAATAAAGTAAGTTTTAATGTACAAAAAGATGCCCATGAGGAAGTTACAGCAATGATCAATGCCCCTTTATTCGACTGGGTAATTGAAAACCTGCTTAAAAATGCACTCGATGCCATGGAAGGACATGGTGCTATCAATATCACTATTAAAAATGAGGCAACGCAGGTTGTTATTGATATAAGCGATACAGGTAAAGGTATAAGCAAAAAAAACATTGCCAATGTATTTAAACCGGGATTTACAACAAAAAAACGAGGTTGGGGACTTGGCCTGTCACTAAGTAAAAGGATCATTGAACAATACCACAAGGGAGAATTGTTTGTAAAGCACAGCGAATTGGGAAAGGGAACTACATTCAGGATTCTATTGAAGAAGTAGATACCCTGTCGGCGGGTTTACCCCCGACAGCGGTTATTCAAAAACTGATGCATTTATTTCAGAACCGTTTAATTGAATATTTTCCAAATCTATAAGCCTTCATTGCTTACTTAATTTAATTCCTCTAAAGAACGATTATCATATCAAGTTAACCATTAAATTTGCAGTCTTAAATATGCGGCGATGGCGAAATTGGTAGACGCACTACTTTGAGGTGGTAGCGCCTGTCATGGGCGTGGGAGTTCGAATCTCCTTTGCCGCACTTTTTAAACCGGAATTTGTTTTCCGGTTTTTTTATTCAATGTTTTTACCGCGAAGGCGCAGAGTCGCAGGGAATCAGGGTATAATAAACCTCAGCGTCTCCCTGCCTCTGCGGCAAAAAAGATTATTCATTTATCGATACCCAAACTTTTAATTAATTAATTTGTACCCTTTATTAAAACAGGAAAGATGGCAAACGATATAAAATGCCCCAATTGCGGAAATGTATTTGATGTAGAAAACGTAATTGCAGCAGATATTGAACAAAAATTACAAAAGCAATACCAGGATAAATTACAACTTTCATTAAATAAAGTGGAAGAGGAAAAAAGAAAACTGGAAATTGATCAATTACAATTTGAAGAAAAAAAGAAAAAAGAAAATGAGATCTTTTCTCAAAAACTTCAGCAGGAAAAATTA
>Ga0075163_10014959_pt1 | contig 10005 bp, 13 predicted proteins | sample JI1023141ADNA_FD_71478 | JGI IMG/M metagenome (GOLD analysis project Ga0075163, IMG submission 71478) | Wastewater effluent complex algal communities from Wisconsin, to seasonally profile nutrient transformation and Carbon sequestration -... | ecosystem: Engineered > WWTP > Effluent > Algae... | reverse complement strand
GATGGTTTTTCACGACCTAAACTCTTTACAAACACTAAAATCTAACGATATGCGTAGGCACGGTGTATGCTAAGAGTTTTATCAAACTCACTAGTATCGTACATACAATGATTTCACATGTCAACTAATCAACCACAACAAGTTGAGAACCTGGCAAAATTAGTTAATGAACTGATTTTTAAGTAGCTGTTGTATAGCGACGTAATCCACCTTACCACTTCCTAATAAAGGGAGTTTATCGACCACATGAATTAATTTAGGAGCCGAAAGCTCGGTTATACCGTTGGCACGCGCATAACGAACAATCTCAGATTTATCAGGGTTTTGATGGGTGGTGACCAACACCAGTTGCTCGCCCTTTTTCTCATCAGGAATAGTGACAACAGCATGCATTGCCTCTGGCCATAGCTTATCTAACATTGACTCTACAGCGGTTAATGAAACCATTTCGCCGCCAATTTTGGCAAAACGTTTTGCGCGACCTTTAATCGTGATATAGCCACCTTCATCGATTTCAACAATATCACCGGTGTCATACCAGCCTTCTGGCGGCGCTTTAATAACTCCTGGCTCATCATAAAACATATAACCCAACATCACATTCGGGCCTTTCACACTTAATCGCCCGCCTTCAATGTCAGGCACTGCTTGCAGTATGTATTCCATACCCGGCATCATTTGCCCTACCGAGCCTGGTTTATTATGCATAGGGGTATTTACAGAAATAACCGGAGACGTTTCAGTTGCGCCATATCCTTCAAAAATTCGCACACCAAACTTATCCGCCCACACTCGCCGATTTTCTTCTCGTAATTTTTCGGCACCAGCAAAAACATAGCGGATACTATAAAAATCATAAGCATTTGCATAACGCGCATACCCTGCTAAAAAGGTATTGGTACCAAATAAAATGGTGGCATTGATATCATAAGAGACTTCTGGTATCACCCGATAATGCAAGGGAGATGGATAAAAGAAAACCTTCATACCATACAAAATAGGTAAAATAGTCCCAGCCGTTAAACCAAATGAATGAAACATCGGCAAGGCATTTAAGACAATATCAACCGGGCTAAAATCAACACGACTGGCCATTTGACTTTTATTTGCTTGAATATTGCGACTGCTTAATACCACGGCTTTGGGTGTTCCTTCTGAACCAGAGGTAAATAAGATCACAGCAGGTAACTCTGCATCATTTGTTGTAGGCACCAAACCAAACAGGTTGGGCATTTTTGCCGCTAAGAAAGCATACAATTTATTGAATACATTCACTTCCTTTCGCAGGTCTTCTAAATAGATAATACGGACTCCTTTTTCACTTAAGGCATCAACCATCCCTTGTAATTTCGCCGCGGCGATAAATGCACGCGCTGTGCAAACCACTTTTATTTTTGCGGTATGACAAGCCATCACCACATTATGCGTGCCGGTTGAAAAGTTTAATAAAGCAGCCACTCTTTGATACGCTAATAAACCGAAAAAAGTGACCACAGCAGCTGACAAATTAGGCAACAAGAGACCTACCGCTTCTTGCCTTTCACTATATTTAGTTAATTTTCTGCCAAGTACAATACTACCCATAATAAGCCGATTATACGTTAGAGGTTGGCGATTAATATCTTCGACAATTTTATGTGAACCACCGTAAATCGTTCTTGCTTGCAGTAGCCCTTGAAATAAAGTGGTATCAAAACTGTTACCCAAAAATAAAGTATTAGCCATAATCTGATAGAGTTGCTCACCAATTAGCTGGCGTCTTTTTCGACCACTTAATTTTTCATTGGTTTTAATTTTCTCAGGCGGAAAAATAGTTAAGGTGATCTTTGGAAACCACTTAATGTGAACACGACCTCGTAGACGCGAAAAGGGTGAATATTGCGCCCCCTCAATGAGAATGGGTAAAATCACCGCATCGGCTTTATCAGCAATTAAGCCAGGACCTTCGTAAATTTTCATAAGCGCCCCGGTTACCGTAATACGGCCTTCCGGAAAAATAACGAGCTCTTTATTTTGCTTAACATATTTGATGATAGTTTTAAGCGAAAAGGGATTAGCTGGCTCGATACCAAAAATTTCGACAAATAATTTAACCGGTTTTACCCACCATTTATCTAAGTAGCCACTATACATGGCAAATGATATCTTCCCTGGCAAAAACGCTGCAAGTAACACCGCATCTAAAAAGGAGGTGTGGTTAGGTGCAATCACCACCCGCTCGCCTTTTTTGTCATAATTTTCTAGGCCCTTGACTTCAACACGGTAAAGAAAATGTAATACCATGCGCAATATCGATTTAACCAAGGCGCCTGGTAATAAGCGGCAACTTTGCACCACCACTGCCAAATTAAGTAATGCTATCGTGAGGAAAATTTGTGGGATAGTTAAGCCCATTTTTAATAACAACATCACAAGCACTGCTGCCACAGACATAAAAATGGCATTCATAATATTGTTACTTGCAATCACCCGCGCTTTATGGGTTTCCTGAGAACGGTGCTGCAAAATGGCATATAGGGGGACAATATAAATGCCACCACAAAAAGCAATAGCAAACACGTCAAATAAAATACGCCAGTTTGCGGGCTGCTGTAAAAAATCCCAAGGCGTTAACAGCACTGCAGGATTAACATGGCTTAGCGCATAGAGGGTGGCATAGTATAAATCAATGGTAAAAATCGACATACCAAGGGCGCTTAAGGGTACAAAAGTTGCCTCAATCCGACCACGTAAAAGCCGATTACAAAACATGGACCCAATACCGACACCTACTGAGAACATGGTGAGAAACAGCACAAATACCTGTTCATTGCCCTTGATATAGTCTTTTGCATAATTAGGAAATTCAGCCAAAAAGACAAAACCAATTAACCAAAACCAAGAGATCCCTAAAATACTGAGGTAAATGTCTTGCGATTTTTGTGAAAACTTGACGATATCAATCGTCTCTTTTACGACATTGAATGAAACGGGCAATAATGGAGCAGGCGCCTCGGCTTTGGGGATAAAACAACTACTCACAAAACCCAAAACAGCAAGTAGTAAGGTTGCTGCACAAATCACAACAATACCATGGGGCATCACAATTAAAATGACTCCAAGAATATTACCCAGCAAAATGGCAAGAAAAGTGCCCATTTCAATCAGCGCTGTCCCACCGACGAGTTCATCTTCCGCTAAATGAGCCGGTAAAATACTGTATTTTAGCGGACCAAAAAAAGTCGCTTGCACCCCAAGTAAAAACAATACCACCATTAACAAGGTAATATTGTGTAATATAAAACCTAATGCACCAAGCCCATTAGCACAATTTCGGCCAACTTTATCACCCGGATGAGTTTGGCTTTTTCATATTTATCCGCTAACGTTCCGGCTAACGCGGAAAAAATAAACATCGGAACAATTAATAAACAACCTGCCAAGGTAACCAAAATTTTATGATCAACGGGTAGCTCTTTCACTAGAATAAAAGTAATAAGAACCACCAAAGCATTTTTATATAAATTGTCGTTGAAAGCACCCAAGAACTGGGTGATAAACAAGGGTAAGAAGCGCCGCTTGGTTAGCAGTGAGAATTGATTATGATACATATCTGCGCCTATACACGGTTTATCCAGGTCTTATTAACTTTAATCGACAAATTGCCAACTGCTCATCAGCTTTTTAGACCCTTAGTCGTTTTATTCTGTTATCAAAACCAGCAGTTATGATACCGTCACTCGCAATATAGTGAAAAAACCCTATTGGAGTTTTAAAATGTCATCAACCAAGAAAGAATTACTTGCACGCGCCGAAGATGTGATGGATGCGTTAACCGATGCTTATGGCGCAAAAAGCAAACCATTGAATAAAATGTTAATTAACGGTCTAGGAACACTCGCATTAGGTGCCGCTGATATCGCTATAAATGGCTTAAAAGCACAAACATCTTTACTACCGCTTTATCAGCTATTTCAAGCGAACTCGCAACCTTTGCCAAAAATGGCACCACAATTACAACCCGACTTGGCGCCGCAATTACGTAACCACGCTTGGCCAAGACCGCGTCCGTACTAAAATTATTTAAATAAAAAAGGAGGGTATACCCCTCCTTTTTTTATGCCTCATTATTTTATTCTAACGTGGCCTTTAGCGTAATCGTCGCATTCAACAAACGAGAAATTGGGCAGTTCTTTTTAGCATCTGTGGCTATTTCCTGAAATTTGGCATTATCAATTCCAGGCACTTTCCCTTTTAAGTCCAGCGTAATCGTTGTGACAGTCCAATTCCCATCGACTTGCGCTAATTCAACAGAAGCTTTCGTTTCTAACGATTCAGGGGTAAACCCTGCTTTGCCTAACGCCCCGGAAAGCGCCATGGTAAAGCAACCGGCATGTGCGCTGGCAATGAGCTCTTCTGGATTTGTTCCCTTTTGATTTTCAAAACGGGTGTTGAAACCATAAGGAGTATTTTTCAGTGCGCCACTTTCAGTAGATACCTCTCCTTTGCCCTGTTTTAAATCACCGGACCAATGCGCTGTTGCTGTTCTTTTCATCTTATTTTCCTTATTAAATCGGACATGGGTAATAGTATAGACCCATTAACATTATCTATGCGATAACGGACCGCACTACGGCATAACCTGCACCCACACACGCACCAAGCAATAAACCATGACCAATGGTTGCTGCCGTCGCACCATGAAGTACAATATTGCCCAAAACACCAAAAGCACCAAATTCAATCGCTTCAGTTATCACATACGGCAGGCTAATAACCGCAGCACCGTTCACCTTTTCCACTTCCATCATCGATAAGGTTCTCATTTTTAACTCCTTGTTTTATATTTTATATTTAACAGACAACGTTAAGGTAAAACGCGCGACAGGTTCATCACCCGACAAACTCGGTGTGGTCGCAATAATATTGATTAACGCATTTTCACGCTCTTTGGACAATTTCGCTTTTTCCAGCGTTTCTTTAATTAAGGGGCCATTATCGCAAATAAAGTGCACATCCGCTTCAGGGCGTTTTAAAAAATCAGCAGAAAAATCTTTAAACACAAAAGACAATTTGCCCATTTGATGATTTAAAAAATGCATCATGTGGATACCACCTGTAACATCAGCCCCGACACACAGCGCTCCAAAATACATTGAGTGCAAATGATTTTTCGTTCGTCTTGATAATGCGATTTTGATCACCGAACGCTGGTCGTTCAGTTCAATAACCTTGGGCCTTACCCAGGCAATCATTGGCACTTTGAGCCAACCAAAAGCCCACAACTTTAACGTCGCATTCCATGCAATTTTGCTCATTTGCTTATCTATTCCATTGTTTTTTATTAAAAGTATGTTGTCTGGCTAATGTTGCTGACTTTGCCCATTCCAGTTATAGTTGGCAAGGCTACTTAAATTAATATTATGAGGTTCACAATGCAATTACTGACTATTCAAGAAATCCAAACTATCGCTGGCGGTGATAAAAACTATAATCTTAACCTGAATACCGATGTACCGCTTAGCATGATGCCATATATCGCTACGCAATTCGAATCCGCTGCCGTCGGAAACCAATTTGCTGAATTGGTAACAGCGCTCACCAATGCGGGTTTTGACGTGAATCAAGTCAGAATTAATGTTGGCTTTAGTGCTTACGAATATTCAAACACTAACTATTTCTTAACCAAATAAAGTCACCGTGCGCAAGGGATTGCGCTTTCCTACAGCTTGTCAAAAGCGTTGTTTCTTAATTGTACATGTAAAATTTTAATGCGATGACTGTCATAATCAAGCTGGGCAAAAATCATGACCACGCCATGGTGCGTTGTTCTTGAAAAAGTCATAATCCCACTTAAACTATTTTGATTATCGGCATGATCTTGCGGCTGTGGCATTTTAAGTAATTGATGTTCTAAATAAGCAAGCACGCTGGTAGCAACTTCCTCATCGTAATATTGTAAGGTTTCTATCACAATCGGGTTTACCAACAATTCCCAGTTCATTATGCCTCACTTTGGTTGAGTATCTCTTTTTTGTTGAATTAACTTATGCGCTTTCGAAATGGGGATATACTCGCTTTCCGGTGTATTGCGTAATCGTTGCGAAGAAATATAAAAACCAATCAGCTCATCTAAATAGTTATCAATTAATTCATTTAGAATAAAAGCACGCGAGCGCAAAGTGATCTGCGCTAATTTATCGATTTTTTTAAGGTTTTTTTCAGGGACATCGAAGCTTACTTTTTTTAATTTAGTCATAGCACGACTCCCCATACGCACGAATACCTACTATTACCTTATAATAGCGGGGCCTCTTGCACAATTGTATTTACTTCCAATTGCTTTTGCTTGTAAATACGCTAAAGTGGTAATCGTTTTAGAGTTGATTCATTGAGGATAGCGAAGATGAGAGAGTTACAAAACACAGAGGTATTAAATGTATCAGGTGGCGGCTTGGGTTTCGTTGCATTTGCTGTATTCTCAGGCATTACCACAGGTCTTGGATTCGCCGGCCTAACCAATGTGAGCGCACAAGCGGCTCTGATGATGATCATGGGTACAACCTCTACGACGATTCTCATTGCCTTACTCTGAAAACACTGTTTTTCACAGTGTTTCTGTATAAAAGAGCTGCAGTGACTACTTAGCAAACAGGCTTATTTCTTATTTGGCGCTTTGATATAATCAAGCCACAATAAAAAAATGAGGAACAACAATGATGGTTGCTGAGCAAGAAACAGTACTGGATAAATCCTTAAAAGAAAAGCTGAAAGACTTTCATGCTTTAAGCATGAAAGTGAAAGTTCAAAAACAAAACAATCCAAAGACCCTAGCTGAATTTAAGGCTTTAAAAGAAGCACTGTTACAAGATTTAGAGCAAAAGGAGCTGGAATCTCAAGCTGAACTTGAACGCAGTAAAATGCGAAAAAACATGCTCGCGAAAAAGCTGTGGCATTTTGAACAACACCACGATGAAAAAATGCGAGATGAAATCATTAAAGAAATGGAAGAATATAGCCGCATTAAACGCTTTCGTTATGCGCAATTAGCAAGGATACACCGCAACATCGACGACATTAAAAAACAATAATCACGAATCCCAGGGAACGCGTTTTTCCTGCTTGCGTGGAATGATCGGATCCTGTTCTGTGTTAAGAAGATGAATGCCTGCCTGGGTAGATGCAGATGCATTGGGTTTGGGAGATATTAACAATGCAGGTACGGACGCCTCTAAGGATGGTAATTCATCGTCATCATTCAGATTGTTTAATGTTACATCAAGTTGCGCTGTTAATTGCTCTAAGATGAGATCTTCTGCGGCTTGTGCCTGTTTCTGGCGAGCAGCAATTAATCGTTCTGTTTCGTCATGGGTGCATTTCTCATAAAATTCAACTAAGGCTTCATGCAAAAGCTTGTCGTCATTTTTGATTTCATCTAAGCTGGCACCATATTGATTGATTAATTTTAAAAATGCTTCTGCATTCTTTTGTGCATAAGCATGTTGTACCAGAACCCAGCCATGATTCACCCAACGATCCAGCGAATCAACGTGCGCAGTTTGATTGTCTAACATTGCGTAAACCACTTGCCATTCTTTTTGCTTCGCAGCTTTAAACAGTTGCTCACTCGCGGCTAACTCATCGAGCTCACCTGCGGTTTTTGCTTGATATTCACTGCGCAAAAGATTCGCTATCTCTTTTAAATTGGATTGGGTCACCATATCTAACAATGTTGCACGCTTACCTGCTGATGGCAGGTAAATCACATTTACTGACAAGAGATTTTCTTTAAGCAGGTGTAAGATCCATGGCCAGTGTTGGTTGTGAGCATGATATAAAATAACCCCTGATTGTGGCTGCTGATAAATATTGTAAGGAGGGTTGCGCAACGCCAATACCACATCCAGCCTGCATTGGTAAACTGCATGATCGACAAAACTCCACCCCTTAGCAACAGGAGTAGAATCGGTTTGATAAACAAGGTTTGGCGTTTTGCTTATTAAATCAAAAACAACTGCCCATTGTCCTTCTCGCGCCTTGGTATGAGCAAATCTGCCCAGACTTGCGATCATTTCAGAACCTTGCATCATTTTCCCCTGCCATCATAGTAAGGCAGGATTATATGTGGTTAATTAACTCGGATTCAAGTTTGTTCATTGGGTGTATATATGCTTGGTTCAGGATGAAGCATCGTGTAAACGAATTCCCCTAAACGATGGCCCACTATTTGGTAAATGTGGGTTGCTTCAATGAGGTTTACGGGTTTTTGCGCGATGACTGCAGCTAAACTGGTATAAGATCGCATCAACACATCTAGATAATGCCCACCGACAATCTGGAATAAAGCTTGCTCTTCCAATAGAACCATACAACTATCCTTGTTTTTGTAGTATTGAGTGCTTCTTTGAAGAAAAAAAAATGAGACATCCCTACTTCATTTTTTCATCAACTAAAAAAGCACTCATGCTACCGCTTACGAGCTGTTTCATTGCGAGCAATCACGACTTGCTGCAACACGCAGGATACTAAAACAGCACAAAACCAAATACAAGAGACTTTGATAATTTATTTAAAAGAAAGCTCCCCTGCTTTCGAAGGGGAGCTTAGGAGACTTTAGTGAGCAGCCAACATCGCAAGCATTAAAAGTGCCACAATGTTGATGATTTTGATCATCGGATTCACAGCAGGACCCGCTGTATCTTTGTAGGGATCACCGACCGTGTCACCGGTGATGGATGCTTTGTGCGCATCGGAACCTTTGCCACCATGATGACCGTCTTCGATATATTTCTTAGCGTTATCCCAAGCACCACCACCTGAGGTCATGGCAATTGCGACAAACAAGCCCGTCACAATCGTACCTAACAGCATGGCGCCTAACGCCGTAAATGCTGCAGCCTGGCCCGCAACCATGTTAATCACAAAATACATTGCGGCAGGTGCTAAGACCGGCAACAAAGAAGGCATGATCATTTCTTTAATTGCGGTTTTGGTCAACATATCAACTGCCTTACCATATTCTGGTTTAGCAGTGCCTTCCATGATGCCTTTAATGTCACGGAACTGACGTCTCACTTCGACGACAACCTGGCCACCCGCACGTCCTACGGCCATCATACCCATTGCACCGAAAAGATATGGTAAAAGACCACCAATAAATAAGCCGACAACCACAAACGGATCATTCAAGCTAAAATCAATGTCTAGGTTAGGGAAATAATGTTTGAGATCTTCAGTGTAAGCAGCAAACAACACTAACGCAGCAAGACCTGCAGAGCCGATAGCATAACCCTTGGTCACGGCTTTGGTTGTGTTACCAACGGCATCTAGGGCATCGGTCACCACGCGCACTTCGGGCGGTAGTTCTGACATCTCTGCAATCCCACCAGCATTATCGGTAATAGGACCATAAGCATCGAGTGCGACAATCATGCCAGCGAGCGCCAACATAGCGGTTGCAGCAATGGCCACGCCTAATAAGCCTGCGTTAATAAATGAAACCAAAATGCCCACGCAAATGACTAGAACAGGTAATGCGCAAGCTTCCATCGAAATCGCCAACCCTTGAATGATGTTGGTCGCATGGCCTGTTTCAGAGGCAGCTGCAACACTACGTACAGGGCGATAGCGTGTGGAAGTATAGTATTCGGTGATCCAAACGATTAAACCCGTCACACCTAAACCGGTCAGCGCACAAATCAACAATTTCATGCCTGAGGTTGATCCTGTGTTTAGAAGAATTTCTTTATCTAAACCAAATAAATAATTCGTCGCCCCCACTATCAAACCTGCCGATACGAGCGTACAAACAATTAACCCTTTATAGAGCGCGCCCATGATGTTTTTGGTCGAGCCTAATCGCACCGCAAAGGTGCCCAGAATCGAGCCCAAAATACAAACGCCCCCAATCAGTAAGGGATACATCATTAATTTTTCAGCAACGGCGCCACTCGCAAAGATTGCGCCAAGAACCATGGTCGCAACAATCGTAACAACATAGGTTTCAAACAGATCGGCAGCCATCCC
>Ga0075163_10014958_pt1 | contig 10007 bp, 9 predicted proteins | sample JI1023141ADNA_FD_71478 | JGI IMG/M metagenome (GOLD analysis project Ga0075163, IMG submission 71478) | Wastewater effluent complex algal communities from Wisconsin, to seasonally profile nutrient transformation and Carbon sequestration -... | ecosystem: Engineered > WWTP > Effluent > Algae... | reverse complement strand
GGTTTGTTTGCCGTAACACTGAAAATTGACGGCGAAGAACGTTCAACAGGCACCGGAAAAAATAAAAAAGAAGCAGAGCAAGACGCCTGTATGAATGCGATCAGGTTGCTGGAGCTGGATGTTTAATAGTTTATTTATTTGCAAACTGATCACTCCAGATTAATCTGTCTTCACCAACTTGTGCAGCAGTCACTTCTCTTAGCCTTTTTAGCAAAGCAATTGATTGCTCTTTGTCATTGCCCAGAAAACGTAAAAATCCGTAAGTTATCATTCCTGTTCTGTGAATGCCTGCAGAACAATGTATATAAATCTTTGCGCCAGCTTCTAACATTGCACTTAGTTTGTTATATAAATTAACTACCAGAATCTTATCATCTCCATCTAAAGGATTTGATGCAGAGAATGGAAACCAAATCCATTCTATGTTTACTTTGTTTAGTTGTTTGCCAATTAGTTCTGCTCCTTCATTTTCATTTAATAAAGTCAATACACTATTAGCACCTTCCTCTTTTAATCCTTCATAAGAAACTTTCCCACCGGGTTTATGCCCAATTGCTAAATAACCTTTTCCTGTGTTTACCCAGTTTGCAATTGGAGGTAAATTTTTTGTGATGCATGCTTGTTTTATTCTACTCAAAAGTTCGCCGTATTCTTTACCTTTTGAAGAATCTTGTTTAATCGCATTTTTGATTTTATCTATTTGTTCTTGAATTTCAGTATCGGATAGTTTTCCAGCTTTTATTTGAGGTAATAATTGTTCAATTTGTTCTTTCATTTTCGGTTTTTTATATTTTCTAAATAAACTGTGTTTATCAAAATACCAAAAAAGCCATTATATATTATATACAATGGCTTTTATAATTCTGCTATTTAACTACTTATCCTCTTTCTCATCTTCTTTCTTCGTTTCTTTCTTCTTTGTTTTATCCAATTCAATTACTTTGTCACCATCTTTCAAATCTTTTGAAATGGTATTGTATGGACCGGTAATAATGGTTTCGTTGCCGCTTAAACCTTTTACAATTTCTATATAAGAGTCATCCTGAATACCGGTTTTAACTTCCAGTAGTTTGGCTTTGTCAGCTTGTTTTATATACACAATTTCTTTTGTATGATTCGATCCGTTATACACGGAATCTTTCGTGGTTACCGCCTGAATTGGAATGGCTACCACACCTGTTTTTGTTTGCGTTCTGACATCCACCGTTGCAGACATTCCTGGTAAAAATGGTTTTTGATTTACGGATAATAAATCTTCATAAGATGATTTTAAAATTCTGATTTTAACCACAAAATTGGTAGATTGATCTGCACTTACCATAGATGAACCGGCACCTTTGGAAGAGTTTGCAACTTGTGTAACAATTCCGGTAAATTTTCTATCCAGATAGGCATCCACTTCAATAGTAGCTGTATCATTTAATTTCACTTTTGTGATTTCACCTTCACTCACATCCACGCGCACTTCCATGTTTTCAAAATTGGCAATACGCATCATTTCTGTTCCGCTCATTTGTAAGGTTCCAACAACTTTCTCACCTTTCTTCACATTTAATAATGAAATGATACCATCCATCGGTGCGTATATTGTCGTTTTATTTAAGTTGATTTTTGCTTCTTTAATCATTGCCTCTGTCGCTTTTATCGTGTACGAAGCTGCATCAGAGGTGTGTTTGGCTGCTTCCAAATCAGCTTTTGCACTTTCTACGGTTGCTTTGGTGGTTTTGTAAGATGCTTCCGCGCTTTCCAAATCTGCTTTAGATATTATTTTTTTAGTGAATAATTCTTGCGCTCGCGTGTAGGCTGCCTTAGCTGTTTCAAATTGTGCTTCTGCCTGAGAAATGATGGCTTTTGCCTGTGCAATTCTTGCTTTAGAGGTGGAAAGTTGAGCTTTTGTATTGTCTAATTGCGCAGCACTTTGTTCTACTACAGCCTGATAACTTTCCGGCTTAATGCGTGCCAGCAATTGACCTTTTTTTACCACATCACCTTCTTTAACATACAAATCAATTATTTCGCCGGAAACATCTGAACTGATTTTTACTTCTTCTTCAGGATATATTTTTCCGCTGGCCGTAACCGTTTGTATAATTGTTCTGGTTGCCACTGTTTGTAATTCCACTTCTTTTGCGCTGTTGTTTTTTCGGTTCTTAGCTACAAAAAATGCTGCTATCAATGCTGCGATGGTAACAATTCCAAGTATGTACAGAAGTTTGTTGTTTTTCATTTTCTTTTTTTTATGCTATAGTTGATATTCCATTCGGAATGTTAGACTAAATTTTCGTGATGCGATTATAATTCAATTTTTTTACCTTGATAAAAATCTAAAAGTTTAGTATTGAAAAGGTATTCGTATTTTGCTTGTATGAGTTTGGATGCGGAAATGGAAAGATTTGTTTTTGCTAAATTCAATTCCAGTTGACTGATGCTACCTAAATTTAAACGTTCAGTTGCATAATCATAAGATTTTTCAGAGGTGGCATAGTTCTTTTCTGCTGCCTTAAAATTATCGATTGCAGATTTCGCTTTTAAATAAGCTTGTTGTATGGTATTGTATAAATCTACTTCCGTTTGTTGTTCTGTTAAAATGGCATTTTGATATTGAAGCTTCGATTGTTTTACCGCAGTTTGCACTTGAAATTTATTAAAAATAGGAACGTTTAAAGACAAGCCTAACGCATAGCTTAAGTTTTGATTCAATTGATTGCTGTACGGATTTTTGGTTTGTGTGGTAATTGTTTCGGGAATAAGCACTCGTTGAAAAGTACCTTCTACAAAACCAACAGCTGTTGAGTTTCCTGTTAATACCTGATTGGTTGTTTTATTTTGTGTGGTAAAAAAAGTATTTAAATTTCCGGATAAACTCAACGTTGGATAATAATTTCCTTTTGCAGCAGCAATTTGTTTTTTAGCACTTTCTATTTTCAGCTGACTGCTTTTTATTTCCGGTCTTAATCCTAAGGCATCTGAATATATTTTATTGACATCTTCTAAATTGCCGATGGTTAAACCATCAGGTAATTCCGGAATTTTTATCGTAATATTTTCTTTGGAATCTAATTGTAAAATAATTTTCAGATTAAGATAGGCAAGATCCAATTGATTTTGAATCTGCGATATCGTTAAATCTTCGCCGGTCAACTGAGCATCAATATCTAAAATAGCACGTTCAGCGGCTGCACCGGCTTCAATAAGTGAGTTGGTGCGTTCATACTGTTCTTGCGTAGTTTGTCGCTGGTTTTTAGCCTGCTGCAACTGTTCGTTAGCGTTCATAATATTCAGGAAGGCTGTTAAGATTTGCAGTTGAATATTGTTTTTTAATGTTTCCTGATCTAATTTAAGCGCCTGTAAATCAAGTTTACTTTTCTTTACATTATTGGGTGTAATCAAACCATCAAAAATAGGTTGCGTGATGTTTAATCCGTAATCCTGATAATGTACTAATTGCTGTTCGTATGTTCCGGTAAAAAAGTTAAAGTTGTTACCTACTCTTAGGTTGTAATTCGAACCGGCATTGATATTCGGTGAATAGTTCATGCGGTTACTTTGCACCGTCGATTCTCCAAGCTTAATGTTTAAATCAGATTGTTTGAGCTGAATATTGTTTTTCAGAGCATAGTCTATACATTTTTCCCAATCCCAGATTTCCTGACCATTAGATGTGATAGAAAAAGAAAGAAATAAAAAAAGTAAGCTAGTAAGTTTATACAGTTGCTTCATTGGATGGTAAACGTTTTCTCAATAATTAGTTGGGAAATAGAGCAGAATATTACACATTACTATTTCCAACATAAAAGTACGTTTAAAAGTTCTATCTTCAATTACCAAAACCTAAAGAATGTTGGATTTTGATAAATTTTTTATGCAGGAAGCCTTAAAGTTAGCTAAAACTGCTTTTAATGAAGATGAAGTGCCTGTTGGTGCCGTGGTCACTTTTGGAGATAAAATAATTGGAAAAGGATATAATCAGGTAGAAAAACTGAACGATCCGACAGCTCATGCGGAAATATTGGCCATTACTGCAGCCTGTAATTTGCTTGGAACTAAATATCTGGATAAATGCACGCTTTATGTAACCTTAGAACCTTGCATGATGTGCACAGGTGCCATCCGTGAAGCACAAATCCAAAAAGTGGTTTTCGCAGCATCAGATTCTTCGCACAGAAAATCAGCACCTAAATTGTTTGAACTAAAAGGTGGTTTGCTGCAAGAGGAAGCATCTGAACTCATAAAATCATTTTTTAAGAAAAAACGACTGTAAAATGCCATTATTTAAGCTTGGCATAAAAATTGAATTAAAAAAGTCAGGATTTTTATAAATTTGTATAATTGTATTAAAACTTTTTAAAATGAAGCAAATACTAACTATTATCGCAATTTTACTGGTAGGAAAATTTACTGCAATTGCCGCTGAGCCAAATATATCAGGTGTTTGGTTAGTTGGTGATAAAGATTATAAAATAGAACTGAAAAGAGTTGCTTCCGGTGAAATAGAAGGAAGAGTGGTTTGGATGAAAGAACCAAACGACAAAAACGGAAAACCAAGAACAGACGTAGATAATGACAATCCTGCGCTACGAAATGTGCCGGTAATGGGATTAAAAACAGTTTATAATTTCAAATGGGACGAAGCTACAGGCGAATTCATAAACGGAAATGTATATAAAAAAGGAACGGTGTATTGCGGAAAAATGAAACTGAATGCAGATGGCACCTTGCAGTTGCGTGGCTATGTTTGTAAAGTTAAATTCATAGGGAAATCAGATACCTGGACAAGAACCAAACTGTAAAATAATAAGATTCATCTTATATATAGTAGTAAGGCATCTGAAAAGATGCCTTATTCTTTTTTAAAATGTTTATATCTGACATACAGCACTTTTTCCACTTCGGCTACTATTTCACCGTTTTCACCGTTCACCGTTGTAAAAAAGGTGAAATCACCTTTGCCGTTACTGTCCACATATGATTTTATCTCGGCAATTTTCTCTTTTGATATCTCAAAAGTTGCAGAAACAGTCTTTAATCCGGGCTTTTTAAATTTTATACAGGCTGCTTTATCCCAAACAATATAATCTTTCCCTAAGTTTTCCATTAAAATAAACATATAGAAAGGATCGCACATACTGTAAAGCGATCCGCCAAAATGTGTTCCAACAGCATTTCTGTTAAACCAACGCATTTTTAACTGAACACTTATTTGAGTAAATTCAGGATTTACTGATTTTAAACTAATGCCCGAACCCAAATAAGGCGGATAGAAATTAATTAATTTTATGTTTTTTCTGAGTGAGAACATCGAATGCTTTGTTTTTTTAGTTATTTAACGTCCGAATTTAACTTTTGGTTGTAACTTTTTGCTTGTAATGTATTTTATTATAGTTTAAACATTTATTTTAGCGCACAGTTTACCGATGAGAAAAATAATTCTAAGTATAATTTCGTTTTTTGCGCTTACTGCAACTGCTCAGCAACTCAATTTTCCGTTGAATTATGAGATGCAGAATCGTTTAGAAAGATACATTAATGCAAATTCTCATTTTATTACGGCAGCGAAGCCCTATAATATGGCAGAAGTTAAAGCAGCCATTGGTGATTCTGCTTTGCAGGAATTAGGCTTTGAAACAGATTCTTCGAAATCAGGTTTTAAATTCGGCATCCAGAAAGGTGACTTACTTTCCGTTGCGTCTAAAAAACATAAGTTCTATTTTGCTGTCAATCCTGTGCTGGATATGCAATTTGGTTACGATATAAACTCCAAAAAACTCAGATATACTGCTGGTTATGGTGTGAAATTTGATGCCAATTTAGGCAAAAAAGTATCGCTTTCATTTACTTACCAGGGTGTAACGGAAGATTATTTACAACAAGCCAGCAGCTATGCTGCACAATATGGTGTGTTAACCGGTTACAGAAAGGCCAATTTTAAAGGAGACCGAATAAACTCGCAGTTATTTTCCGGTTATTTATCTTATTCACCAAACAAGTATTTTAATGTACAGGTTGGTAATGACAAACAATTTTGGGGCGATGGGTACAGATCCATGTTTCTGAGTGACAACGCATCCAATAGTCCGTTTTTAAAACTAACAACCAATTTCTGGCGTATCAAATATGTCTATTTGCTGAATGTAATGCGTTATGGTCCGATAAACGGATTTAATGTAGATAATAATCCTTCCAACTTTAAAACCAAATACGGCACTTATCATTTGATTACAGTAGATGTAGCAAAATGGTTTCAGTTTACATTTTTTGAAGGTGTTACCTGGTTTCATGCAGATTCAAACCGTGTCAGAGGAATTGAATTCAGTTATCTGATTCCGGTGGCATTTATCCGTCCGGTAGAATTTGCTTTAGGTTCACCTGATAACGTAGTGTTAGGTATAGGTATGAAATTTAAAGCTTCACCTAAACAGATTTTCTACTCACAAATTATGCTGGATGACATGGACGTTGGCGCAGCCAGAAGAGGAAAAGGATTTTACAGAACAAAAGTTTCTGCACAGTTTGGATATAAAACCTACGATATCTTTAAAGTAAAGCATCTCGACTTTCAGACTGAATTGAATATTGTTCGTCCGTTTGTATATGCACATAAAGCACCGGAACAGAGTTATACCAATTTCAATCAGTCGCTGACACATCCGTTAGGTGCAAATTTCTTAGAATCCATTACTTTTATCAATTATTGGCATAAACACTGGACGGCTTCTGCTAAATTTCAATATGCCGTGCAGGGACTTGATAATACCTACCAGCACAATGGAAGCAATATCTTTGTTTCAGATTTCCTGATTGCACCAAATCTCGGAACAGCCTACGGAAATTATTTCTTACAAGGTGTTAAAACCCGATTGATAAACGTAGAGGCACGTGGAGGCTATTTGATCAATCCTAAAATAAATCTGGCAGTTGAAGCTTTCGTAAACTACAGATACCAGAAAAATGAATTCTGGAAACAAAACAATTTGTTCTTAGGAATTAGCTTACGTACCAATATAACTAACAGGTATACCGACTACTAATTTTCTTTTTTTACATTTTTTTGAAAAATAGTTTCATCATTTTTATGGAAATCAGCCTGTTTTTGTCTCTCAATAGGTGATGAATAATGAGATTTTTTATGGAATTGCTTTGAGCCAATTAAAAGGAGTTGGTGATACCAATGCAAAATTGCTGATCAGCTATGCCGGAAGTGCCGAAAAATTATTTAAACTGTCTGCTGCAAGATTACAGAAAATTAATGGTGTTGGTCCAAAATTAGCCGGCGCATTTAGTGACACATACACTGCATTGAAAAGAGCGGAACAGGAATTGAAATTTATAGAAAAACATAAAATAGATACGCTGTTTTATTATGACAAAAGATATCCGAAACGTTTGCTTAATTGTGCGGATGCACCTTTGTTTATTTTTAGTAAAGGCAATTTTGATTTCAATAAAGAGCGTTTTGTCAATATTGTTGGAACCAGACATGCAACGGAATATGGAAGGGAAATTACGGAATCACTGATTGCCGATTTAGCAGCCTATAATGTGAATTTGGTAAGTGGTTTGGCATTTGGAATTGATATCTGTGCACATAAAGCAGCTTTAAAATACGATATGCAAAATATCGCAGTTTTGGCACATGGATTAGATAGGCTTTATCCGGCTCAACATAGAAGTGTTGCAGAGAAGCTACAGCAAAATGGTGCGTTGGTTTCTGATTTCTTAAGTGAAACCAATCCTGACAGACAAAATTTTCCGAGTAGAAATCGAATCGTAGCCGGTATGACAGATGCGACAATCGTAGTAGAATCAGCTATTGCCGGCGGTGCATTGATTACGGCCGAAATTGCCAATAATTACAACAGAGATGTGTTTGCGTTTCCGGGAAAAGTAACAGACGATTTTTCAAAAGGCTGTTTGAAAATTATAAAACAACATAAAGCAAACCTGGTAACTTGCGCAAAAGATATAATTGAAAGCATGAATTGGGACGTTCATGATAGTAATATCAAAAAAGAAATTATTCAGCCTCAGTTGTTTGTTGAATTGAATGGCAATGAAAAAATAGTGTATGAATGTTTAAGTGAAAATGAAAAATTGCATATTGATGATTTGACGATGAAAATTCAATTACCACAAAGCACACTTTCCGGTGTTTTATTGCAAATGGAAATGAAAGGACTCATTTCCAGCCTTCCGGGAAAGTTATATAAACTGATCAGTTGATGCGGTTTTGTTTTTTTTGTACAACATATACGGTTTTTTGCTACTGACTAGTTACTACTGATTAATTGGTATTTTTACAGAAACCAATTAAAACAGCGTTAATGCATTGATAAATTTTCGAATAAGAATATGCAAGGTCAATATTCAGCCATAAATTTGCCTATCAATTTTTATTTATGCATAAACGAAATTACAAACGAGTGGAGAAAAATACCGATGGTACGTTTACATATCAGGTATTGGATATTGATTCCTATGATATTTTTGAAGAACCATTGGAGATTGTTGTAACGGATATAAACTTCCTGCCACAAATGGGTGATATCCTGGATGTGTTAGGGTATGTTCCGGACACCAATTATTTTTTCCATCAATGCAAGGATATTATCTCTGTTCCTGAAAAACATATTAATAACAAAGGACAAGGTAAGTTTGCATTTCAGGCGTATTTCCATAATTTTCCGGATTCTGTTTTATCGATTAATAATAACGCATTGGTGGTTTTGGTTTTGCATCCGCAGAAAACAAATGAGAACGGAAAACGTGAATATAATGTAGTTGGTTATATCCATGTAAATAGAATGGATGTTTATCACGAAGGCGAACGATTTGATGCGTATTATTATAATATGCTTCGGGTAAGTGAACGTGTGGAGAACAACAAAAAAATCTACCGGCGTAAAAAAATATTTACATTAATGTTCAGCATTATGCATAGTATTGTAGGAGTGGAGGAAAATATTGCTTTTACGTATGGTGCCATGGGAAAAGAAAATCAGGCAATCAATGAAGCACTTGAGTTGAATACTAAGTTGTATGAAAAGCATTATGAAAAATGGGCTTTTACTAATAATACACATATCAATAAAGTATTCGGAAATAAGGATGCGTTTAAAAAGTGTATTGATATAACCAAAGATATAGAAAAACTGAAAGCATTTTATCAGAAATTACGAAAGCAAAAAGAGCATTATGCATTCTATCATATCAAATCAGAAGAAGAATTTTTAAGCACAGTAGAAAAAATATGCGCATATTCTAAATCTTCGAGAGTATATATGGTTCCCGATGCTAATGGCAACATGGATGCGGTTTGTTTTGCCATCAACTGGGGCGAATATTTTGCTTTCCAATTAGAAAATCCGCAAGGCTTATTCAAAGCATTGGCTAAGCTGAAACTGACGGATAATATTTTATATCCGATTATGATTACCGGAACACCCGAAAACGTGGATACTTTATTGCGAGGTATTGCATCTCACTATAATAAAACGTATAAATGCAAAGTAACGAATCTGAATTCTTATGCCGGTGATCCTTATCAGAAAACAAAGAAAAGTATTCTCAATGATGAGTATTTGTTTTTGATTATTTGTAATGATGTTGAAAAATTAGAAGCGATGAAAAATCGTTCACGTGGAAATGATGGAAATGTGAAATTATTTATTGATGTGCCATTATTGTAATTGTTATATTCCAATCTGTATAAAAAAATGCCATCAATTTATGATGGCATTTTTTAGTTATTCAGTGAAAACTAGAGTGCCATTTCAGGAATCTCACCTTCAATAATTAATTTGCCTTCAGTGGCTTTTTGAATCTCTTCCACACTTACACCTGGTGCACGTTCCAGAAGTTTAAAACCGTCTTTCGTCACTTCAATTACCGCTAATTCTGTTACGATTTTTTTTACGCAACCTATACCTGTTAAAGGCAAAGTGCATTTAGGTAATAACTTGCTTTCACCGGCTTTATTAACGTGCTGCATGGCCACAATTATATTTTTT
>Ga0075163_10014957_pt1 | contig 10007 bp, 12 predicted proteins | sample JI1023141ADNA_FD_71478 | JGI IMG/M metagenome (GOLD analysis project Ga0075163, IMG submission 71478) | Wastewater effluent complex algal communities from Wisconsin, to seasonally profile nutrient transformation and Carbon sequestration -... | ecosystem: Engineered > WWTP > Effluent > Algae... | reverse complement strand
CGGTTCACCTTTCATGTGCTCACAATATGGAGTTCCAGTTTCGATCCGGCAACCCGGATCAGACGGGCCAGCGGCGTATCAGCCATCTGGCCATCGAGAATACGACGGGCAACCTCGTGTTTTTCAGACCCGTTTACCAATAGCACGAGCGACCTTGTCTGCAAAAGTTTCTTTGTTGTCAATGAGATACGGTCATGCGGCGCAACCGGTGCGCGCGTCTTCATGATCAGCCCCTCTTCCAGCCCCATGCCGGGAAAGAGAGAGGCGAAATGCGCATCCAGCCCCATGCCCAGCACTGTGACATCGGATATTTGGCTCAATACCGCATCATCGGGATGGTCAGGCCACAGGCGGACCAATTGTGGCTGAACTTTCGCCCCAGAAAACAGGGCTGCAATCTGCCCTGCATTGCTGGCAGGATCATCAAACGGTACGCAGCGCTCATCCCCCGGCATGATCGTGACGTTTGACCAGTCCAGATCACTCTGCGCCAGACGCTTCATCAGCAATTGCGGACTGCTGCCCCCGGGCAAAATCAATCGCGCCTGCCCGTTCTGGTCAATAGCCTGCTGCAGTCTGACCGTAATCATGCGGGACAGGCTTTGTGCCATTTCATCGTGTATCTTATATAAAATTTGCTGCGGCTGCATGATCAGCGCAATACCCAGCGACCAAGATCGCGCAGGTCTGTGACAATATCCGTACCGTTCGGGAACGGTGAAACGGTCCCCGACGGCACCCGGCCCAGAAACCTTGTCGCGGCTGATTGTGCGGCGTCATAATCGGTAATCGCGTCCCCCACCATCAGCAATTCGGCAGGCTGCCGGCCATACTCACTCATGATATCACCCAAATGCTCGGCTTTTTTCTTTGGCGCGCCCAGAACACGGGTGAAATAGGACGACATTCCACGCTTTTCAACAATCCGGATCAGTTCATCCTGTGGTGTGGCTGATGCCACAAACATCGGGATTTTCCCGGCATGATGCTGCAGGAATTCGCGCGCTCCGGCTACCCATGCGGCATCGACCACAGCTTGCTCAACCAAGGTTGAAAAGCGTTGTGCTTTTGCTTCAACATCGGCATCACTTCCTGACCGGCCCAGCAGGACCTTTTCGTAATGGCGGATCTTGTCATGACGTGTCACACCGCCATGAGCACGATGCCATGCCAGCACTTGTGACTGAATCTCGGGTCCTTCATCAGCATACAAAGCAACAAACGCGTCACCCTTTACATCGACGGAATCGGCCAAAACACCGTCAAAATCAAACACGATCGCATTGAAACGGTAGGGCAGTGCCATATCATGCCCCTTTGATCGATTTCAGTGTTCTGACGATAGACACAGGCAGCAGCCCGATCACAAGACTGCGGACGCCATAATAACTGGCGATCAGCTTTCCAAACCCGTGATTATGTTTCCAGCGTGCGCGCATGGCGTCACGAAATTGCCGCCAACGGCGCTTGGTACTGATTGATCCTTCCTCGATACGTCGTAAGAGAACCGGCTCCTGCACCATGGCGATTCTGCCCTTGCCTGCAAACCGCATCCACATATCCATATCCTGCGAGGTTCTAAATGTTTCATCATACCCGCCAAGCGCAAGGCAAATATCGGCACGCATCAACGCGGTGCTGTGCGCGAATGGCGTCTTATAAAACACAGATCGCGCCAATTGGTCAGACGTTTCCGCCCCCCAGAGCCCCTTCGTGCCATCAGCGTAGATATCATCGCAATTCCCGCCGACAAGCACGATAGACGGGTCGGATTTGATCAGGGCTAATTCTTTCTCAAGCCGCTGTGGGTATGAAATATCATCGGCGTCCTGCCGCGCGAAATACGTCCCCCGCGCCAGCGCCAACGCACGATTGAGCGCAATGGTAAGCCCTGTATTCTGCTGATGGATCACGCGGATGCGCGGATCGGATTGCGCCAGTTCGTCGAGAATACGGGGCGTATCGTCCTTCGAGCCATCGTTGATAACGATCAGTTCAAAATCAGTAAATGTCTGCGCCAGAATGCTGGCGACACTGTCCCGGATATAGGCAGCGGCATTATAAGCCGACATGATCACCGAAATTTCCGGGGCCGTCGTCATCGAATCAGCGTTCCCGCTTTGCAATGACATAAGCGCGACTACCAACAGAACGGATGACGGTTTTGCTATAGCCTAATTGTACGCAGCCCTCATCAACGGCCTGCACCAGACCGGGGAAGTCGGTCGTATTGTAATCATCGAACACGATGACATCGCCCTTCTGCTGACGCTTGGCGACCACCACGAATTCATCCATGACGTCGCGGAACGTATGCGCACCATCCAGAAAAGCAAAGTTCACACGGCCTGTCGCGAGACGGCGCAAGCCTGTACGGCTGTCGGTTTCAAGAAACATGGCATAGGAATCGACCAGATCGTTCCACGGGGCCAGCAATTCACGGCGTGTCTTCGCACCGTCATGGTCGTCGATGCAGTTCCACAGCATCTTGCGGTCATGCGGTAGCAAATCGAATGTCACGATCTTGCCGGAGCAACCGCCATCTTTCATCGCCCGTGCCATCACCGTTGTCGAGAAACCGCGTGCGGTTCCCGTTTCAATCACGCTCATATTTTCCAGCTTCATGTCGCGGATATAGGAGCGCAGTACTGCATAGAGAACACGGCCATGCTGATAGCAAAGGGTGGACTCTTTAACCACGATCTGGGTATGCAGCGCCAGATCGTCCAGCCACGCGGGATCGACCGCAAAACCATAATCTTTCTCAACCGCGTCAATCTCAGGGTAAGAAACACGGCGTGCCTCTTCCCACAACCTCATGTAGGTTTCGCGGCTCGCCTTTGGCGCATCACCGAACGGGTTGTCGTGCCAGTATTGTGCCGCCCATTTATCGGCAGCCATCTGTGCCCGGCGGGCCAGCATATTACTGTAATGTGCAGCACGTTTTTTCATGTCTGATCTCTCAAGCTCGTCAAAGTCGTATAGGACGCTAATTCCCGGGCAACCAGACTGTCAAGCGTCTGGGTTTCAATAATCTGCTGTCGTGCAGCCTGCCCGACTGAACGGCGCAAACCGGCATCATTCATCAGGGTTGCAATTGCCTCTTTCAACCCGTCTGCCGTGGGCGCAGACAGAAGCCCCGTCTTCCGGTCGGCAATCAGGTTGCGTATCCCCGGCACATCGGTGCCGACGCAGGCGCAGCCACAAGACATCGCCTCAAGCAGCGTCTTGGGATTTCCCTCATAATGCGAAGGCAGAACAAATACCGGATAGGAACAATACAGCGCCGGCAGTTGATCATTCGGCAACGACCCCGGAAACGTAACATTCGCTCCCGTCTCCTGGGCATAGGCCTGAAGTTCATCCTTTAATTCCCCATCACCGGCGATATCAAGGCTCCATGGTGTGCCCGCAACAGCACTGATCAGTTCTTTTAAATTTTTCTGTTCCGTCAAACGCCCGACAAACAGGATGCGATTTTCTTTTACAGCAACCGACTGCGGCGAGAACCGCTGGGTATCGATCCAGTTCGGACGCAGGGAAATCATTTCCGGCGCCACGGCAAACGTTTTGATCACAAACTGGCGATCTTCTTCCGTCGCCACGCAGATCAGATCGGCGGATTTATACGTTAGCCAGCTGAGCGCATAGATAAACGCGCGGCGTAAGGCACTGTGCCCCTGCATGATCGTGAATTGATAAAGCTCGAACCCATTACGAACGATCAGTGGCTTGCCGGATATCCACTTGGCCAGCACCGGCGCCCATCCGCCCCACATCTGATTGGTTTTCAAGATATCCATGAGCCGCAAATCATCACGTACCTTCCATACAGCCAGCGGCGAGATCAGCGCCCGTAGCAGCTTATTTGTGGGGCGCTTGCAGTCTTTATGCAAGGGCACAACGTGAATCGATGGGATTGTTTGCGCGATATCGTCATCGGCATCGCCACCCCATGTGTAGAACGTGACATTGACACCTTTGTCTGCCAGCTCTTCATAGAACCGCACTTCACGCTGAAGCAGGCCCTTTTCCTGCCAGATCGCCAGAGACACGTCCCATGTAAAGAAAAGCCCCAGACGGGTTCCCGCTTCAGGCATGCTCACGATTGCGCCCCGTACCATGAAACCGTGCGGGCAATCCCGTCCGCCAGCGTCAGCGAAGGTTCAAAACCCAGATCAGCGCTGGCCTTATCAATTGACGCGCAGGACAGGCGTATATCACCCTGACGAAAGCCAAGATAGGAAGGTTCGGTGTTCTTTCCTGTTGCCGACATTAATGCGGACAGCAACTGGTTAAGCGTTACCTTCTGGCCCGATGCAATATTGTAAACGCGCACACCCTCCGGCGCGTCACCGCAAACCGCTGCCCGCATATTCGCCTGTACAGCGTCCTGCACATGGCAAAAATCGCGCACGGTTTCGCCATCGCCATAGATTTCGATGGACTTACCATTTAGCAGCGCATCGATCCATTTCGGGATCACCGCAGCATACGCGCCCTGCGGATCTTGACGGGGCCCATACATATTGAAATAACGTAAACCCGTCACAGGCAGCTTGAGAGACGCTGCCAGCGTCCCCGCATATAATTCATTCGCATACTTACTGACAGCATATGGTGATTGCGGAAACAGACGCTCATTCTCATGGCGCGGCTGGTCATCACCATCGCCATAAACGGCGCTGGAGCTTGCAAAGACCAGATGCTTGACGTCTGCTTGCGCCGCCGCTGTCATGATCGAAAGAAAACCGCCGCTATTGACACTATCGGTCAGCGCCGGATCGGCGAACGATTTGGTCACAGAACCAATCGCCGCATGATGTAAAACGTAATCAATGCCGGAGCATGCACGCGCGCATAAATCGGCATCGCGTATATCACCTTCGATCAATGAAAAATTCTTCCAGCGATCCGCTCCTACCTGCTGGGCGACATCTTCCAAGTTGCTTTCATAGCCGGATGAAAAATCATCGATCCCTGTAACATACTGTCCAAGACTCAGCAGTTCCTGCACCAGATGCGAACCGATAAATCCGGCAGCGCCCGTCACCAGCCAGCGTCGCGGTTGGGCACGTAAGGCTTCACAGAGGGCAGCATAATCACTCATACGGCAAAAACTTTCCTGTAATCTTCGCGGGCACGTTCCAGATCGTCATGGCGGCCAATATCTAGCCAATATTCACGGATCGGAAACACAGCCGATTCATGTCCAGCCTTGGCCAGCGCATCAAAAAGCTGCGGCATGTCGAAATATTGCCCCTGCGGCACGAAATCCAGCGCTTCCGGGTCAATCACATAGATACCGGCATTCACAAAGAAGCTCTGGTTCGGTTTTTCAACGAATGACTCAAGACGCGTGCCGCTGTTCTGCACAACACCATAAGGAAGCTGGTGCTGGTATTCACGCACGCACATCGTTGCATGTGCCTTGTTCTGGCGATGGAACTCGACCAGATGGGCAAAATTGCTGTTGGTCAGGATATCGCCGTTCATCACCAGCATCGGCCCGGCAGGCTTGCCCGGCAACAACGACAGTGCACCGGCAGTCCCTAATCGTTCTTTTTCCAGCAAATACTCGATCTGCACGCCGAATTTTTCACCATTACCAAAATAATTGCGGATAACATCCGCCTTGTAATTCACGGCAAAGAAAAATTTTCTGAACCCATGCCCCGATATCGTCCGGACAATCGTTTCCAGCAACGGCTTGTCGCCGATATCCAGCATCGGTTTCGGTGTATTTTCCGTCAACGGATGCAGGCGCGTCCCCTGCCCACCCAGCATCAGCACGACCCAGACATCATCCTGAATTGCCGCACCAACAGTGGTTTGAACCAAATGATCGCGCCATTCCAGCCCGATCACGCGGTGCTGCTCATCCACAATCGGAAGCTGGTTGAATTTCTTCACATCCATGATCGCCAGCATCTCGGCGCGCGATGTCTGCGCGGCGACAGTCGTCGGCTTCTGGTTCATCACGCGCGTAACCGCATCTTCCAGACGAACCCCGGCCAGAATGCCACGGCGAACGTCGCCGTCTGTTACAGTCCCCAAAAGCTTACGGTCGGCATCAACAACCAGCGCGACTTGCAAGGCAGCATCGTCGATACAACGAATGGCCTCCAGAATAGTCGCGGTCGGTGCGATCAGCGTATTTTCGAATTTTTTGATTTTCGGGCCACTCATGACGCATCCCCGTATGTAGAGATGTAACGCGCCCCGAGAGCCGCGCCGGATGGCAAATTAATAATCCTGCAACAGAGGTCCGTAGCAACCGATACATCCATCCGCGGGCAATCCTTGTACATCGGCAGATCATGCATCGGCGTCCATGTCGGGCGGCACATAAAACCTGCCTCATGCATCTGTGCCAGAATAACGTCACGCTGCCCGGCAATGGCGGAATCCAGCAAGATGGCATTCAGCCAGTAATTGCTGCGTGCGAAATCGGTTTCCTTGAAAACCGTCACACTGTTCATGCCGCGAAACGCTTCTTCATAGGCCCGCGCCAGTGCGCGCTTGCTCTTCAGGAATCCATCCAGTTGTTCCAGCTGGGCGCAACCCAGCGCCGCATTGATATTCGGCAGGCGGAAATTGTAACCAACCTGATCGTGATTGAACGCCCACGCATGCGGCTGCTTGGCGGTCGTGGTCAGATGTTTCGCGCGAACAGCCAAATTTTTGTCATTGGTCAGGATCACGCCACCGCCACCGGTCGTCACAATTTTGTTACCATTGAATGATAACGCGGACACCAGTCCCAAAGACCCCGCCTTGCGCCCTTTGTAAATGCTGCCCAGCGACTCAGCCGCATCTTCCACCACAGGAATATCATATTGCGCTGACAGCGCGCAGAGCGGGTCCATATCGACGGGATGGCCGAAGATGTGAACCGGCACGATCGCGGCAATCCGCTTGCCCGTGCGTTTATTGAGGGTCCTGCCCGATGAACGATCACAGATATCGGCTAGATAGGCCGCCAGCTTTATGGGATCGACACCCAGCGTATTCACAGCACTGTCGATAAAGTGGGGCGTCGCATCGCAATAAGCCACAGCATTCGCTGTCGCAACGAATGTCAGCGTCGGGATCAATACTTCATCACCCGGCTCGACCCCGGCCAGCTTCAGCGCGATAAACAGCGCCGCCGTACCATTCACCGCAGCTACCGCATAATTGACACCGGACAACTCTGCAACTTTTTCCTCGAACGCGTTTACATACGAACCGACCGACGATACCCAGCCGGTATCGATGCAATCAACCGTATATTCCTTTTCGTTTCCGGCGAAGACCGGTTCATGCAACGGAACAGGTGCTTTGGCATCCGGCAGAACATCGTGCAACACGGCGATCAGGTCGGGGATATCGGATGAGACAGAGGGCATGGAAAGGGGCACCGCGGCAACGCCTCGCTAGATGTTATATTCAAGCGCTTTATAGAGCGCGAGATTATCGGGTTGCAGGAACCATTCGACAGTTTTCTCAAGGCCTTTGCGGAAGCCATCACGGCCCGCATAGGCCGGGTTCCATTGCAGCAGCTTCTGCGCGCGCGACGTATCCGCCAGCAGGCGATCCACTTCACTTTTCTCCGGGCGCAGACGTTGCTGGTCAGTTTTGATGGTGATCTCGACTCCCATGATCTCGGCAATCAACTGCGCCAGATCGCCGATGGAAATTTCATGACCGCTACCGGTATGGACAACTTCACCCTCAAGGTCCAGCGCGAATGCCGCCTGAATAAAACCCTGCGCCGTATCATCAACATAGGAAAAATCACGCGTGGGGTGAAGCGCGCCCAGCTTGATCGTGCGCGCCCCCGCCGCAATCTGGCAGATGATGGTGGGTATGATCGCGCGCGCAGACTGGCGGGGCCCGAACGTATTGAACGGACGCAGGATCGTCACCGGCGCATTGAACGATTTATAGAACGACAGCGCGATATTATCGGCACCGATCTTCGAAGCACTATACGGGGATTGCGGCTGCAGCGGGTGTTCTTCCGTGATGGGAACAAACTGAGCCGTGCCATACACTTCCGATGTCGAGGTGCAGATCACGCGCGAGGCACCGCTATCGCGGGCGGCCTGCACGATGTTCAGCGTGCCCTTCACATTCGTGTCGATGTAAGTATCGGGCGAGTGATAAGAATAGGGAATGGCAATCAGCGCCGCGAGATGCAGGATGATATCGCAGTCTTTGACCGCATGACGCACGCCCTGCGGGTCGCGTATATCGCCGGAAAAAACTTCAATCGAGCGGGAGATATCGGGGGATACATGGTCCAGCCATCCCCGGCTGCCGAAAGAATTATAGAGGACGAAAGCACGCACATTATGTCCAGCCCGAACCAAAGCCTCGGTCAGGTGAGAGCCGATAAAGCCATCCGCCCCCGTCACCAGAATTTTCTTCGCGTTCGTCAATTTCGGACCCATTTCCCAGCCGGCACCCATGCCGGATCAATCTACCAGATAAATGTCAGACGTCATTATCACTTTTAAGGATTGAGTGCCACCCTTCCCCCCGCAAAATGCCAGAAGAAGATCTCTCACTTCTTTTTGCATTATGGGAATAAATGGCGCCCCCTAGTTGATGATTATCGAACCAACAACCGCTTCCTGATCCTGACTTTCCGGCCTGTTATGCAGCTTTATCAGTCGCGGGCAAGCTGACCTTCAAGCTTCATGAGGCGGGTGAACCACTCATATGTCATCGGGCACAGGTTTTGACGGGTGCCCTCGATCATGGGCCAACAGCGCGGTTCAAGTTCCTTCCGGACGGCAGGGGATGGCGATGTAAAGGCCGGTGACGATGTTTTATCTATCGTCCCCTGACAGCCATTCAAGCATATCATCAACAGAAGCAGGGGGAGCATTTGCGATATCGCGTTGTTTTTCGGCATGTTCAGCCCTCACGGTTTGGGTTTTGATGTCTTTCTTCAGGGCCTTGGTCTGCTTTGCATGGCCCCCGGTCATGAAACCGTGCGCCCACGTTGCGGCCAGCAGTCCGGCTATGAAAATTAATCTGTAAATCCACGTCATGGGTAATATCTCCTGTCCAGCTCGAAGTGCATGAGGTCTTTAGCCTTCCATTCCCCGCCCCAGACAATAGGCACATTCAGCTCTTTGCTGCATGCGTAGAAGGCCTCCGCGATCTGGTAATAAGGCGCAGAGTCGTAAGTGATGCGGCCATTTACCCATGCAGCGATATCAATCGCCTTTCCGTCCTGATGGCGAGAGCGGGTTGTCCAGCTTTTGCCGTTGGCGACGTTGATCTGGTGTTCTTCTGCTGTGCGGCCGCCGTCGATCACAACGAAATCCACAGGGGTATGACGGATGGCGCATTCAGCAACGGCCTGTAGGGGCGGATCAACCTCACGAAGGTTGAGCATTGATCGCTCACTGTAGAAAAATCCTGATACAACGACACAGGCCGCGCATACGGCGCTAATTGCTTTCGTGCGGATGTTCATTTTCTATTCCTCCACTTGTTCTTAATCCAGTCGTAGAGAATGCAAGACGTGTATATGCATGTCAGGATCGCAGCCACTGTTGACCATGGCAGATCAAGGAACGGCAAGAGTTCGTGCTGCGCTGCCTCTGTAAAACTTACAGTTGTGCCAGCAGCTGCGGGGCAAGCTTTCAAAACAGATACGCCTAAAGGCTCAATGCTGTTGTTCATAGTCATACTCCTGTGGGTTATCCTTGACGATATCGGCATGCAGACGCGCGGCTTCCGCCTTGGCTTCAGCCTCGGTCTTGAAGCGCCCGCGCTCTCCGCTCATGCCGGTCACGGCATAGAGATCATCGCTGATCTTGCGGACAGCAAATGGATTGCTGGCCTTGATATCGCGCCACAGCGATCCAGCATTCTGTTCCCACCACGCATAAAGAACATTGAGATCGGTACGCATCTGGTCTGTTGCTTCAGAATGGCCATAAACCCGGCGCACCATTTCCAGCCAGATATGGCCTGCCTCATGCAGTGCGGTCGAGAGGTCAGCA
>Ga0075163_10014955_pt1 | contig 10007 bp, 1 predicted proteins | sample JI1023141ADNA_FD_71478 | JGI IMG/M metagenome (GOLD analysis project Ga0075163, IMG submission 71478) | Wastewater effluent complex algal communities from Wisconsin, to seasonally profile nutrient transformation and Carbon sequestration -... | ecosystem: Engineered > WWTP > Effluent > Algae... | reverse complement strand
AGTCCCTTCACTTGCATGAAACTGACATCCACGACCACCTCTTTGCGCTTGCGCCAGTGCATGCGCACTTCGTTAAGGGCGATGCGGTACAGCCAAGCCCGGAACGGAAGGCCCCGGTCCTGGTAGCGGGATAAGGCGACCATTGCTTTCAAGAATGTCTCCTGCGTAAGGTCGGCGGCCAGGTCACGATGATCGACACGTCGATGCACGAAGCGAAAAATATCGCTGAAATAACGCTCGTAGAGTGGCGTGAACCGCCTGGGATCAGCCCGGGTGGCGGCTATGTCATCTTGATCCTGCTGCGATATCATCCCCCGAACTCTGGAACAAGGAATGCAGTTTACGGCTCCTGGTAACAGAATTCGACCAATAGTTTCATTTTTATAGGAAAGAGAGGTAATATCGAACGGCCGTGCTGACCGAGGTTGATCGATCCAGGACGATGGTACAGGAGAACAAGAGCATTGGGCCGGAATACAGCGTTGGAGCGAATAGCGCGGGCCGGATGCCGAATTGGGCGATGGTGCGTGGACGATCAGATAAATGACCCTGTGGAAAATATGCTACTGCCTTAGGGTAATTCTCAGAGTAACCACCCCAACCCCAAGGGAGCTGTTCAAGCTCGACACACACATCGACTCTCCCCCCTTGGAACCACCTCGACCATCGCTGATCAGGCCCCTTGTCAGGGACGTGCTGTTCAGTTGTGTGCTATTGGCCGCCTTCCCCAGCACTTTATCAGCCCAGTCCGGGCCGGAATACCTTCCAGGAAAGGCCTATGTCATTCGTGTCACGCCATTCACGGACGAGCAGGACACACTAGGGGTCTACATGGCCAACGTAAGAGAGGGCTTGACGCATATCGGAGGGATGATCCAACACATAAGCGACAACCTTTATTCCATGAAAGCGGCCGAGGATGATCGTTGGTTCATCGGTTTCTTCCATGCGGACCGCCAAGCCAAAGAGGATCTAATGCGTGATCTCGACCTCCTAGTGTGGCTTTTCCATGGCCACAATGTGCAGATCATGCCTATTGAGAAGGAGAAGAGCCCCGACTCTTACCTGATCACCCCGCCACCTGCTCGATAAGAACCTATGGGAGGGAAACAGGCCCTCATCGAATACAGGAAGAGCCTCGTCGGCAAAAAGGACCCCTTCAGGTCTAACCCGGAGCTGGTCCCGTGCGTACAACGCCGACCATTGCCCAGGCCTTGACCGCTCCATTCGCCCACACGACCCTACGGCTCTATATCCAGGAACCAAAGCTCTCCCGTTGGATGGCCTTGATGGCCCTGGTGTTGATGCTCGCGTTCGACACCACGGCACAGACCCACACTTGGTCCTGGTCCTATGGACTCACATCCAATGATCCAGAAGTGTTCCGGGCATTGGCTGTTGACGATACGGATGCCTCCATCTACGCTGTGGGCGATGCCGAGAACACTGGTATCCAGATCGGCCCCATCAACCTGTTGGACCAAGACCAAGGGTTGCTGGCCAAATTCGATGCCCAAGGCAACATGCTTTGGTACACACCGATCGGCGGCTCGGACCAGGAGACAGCGGAGAACATCGCCGTAGCACCGAACGGGATGGTCTTCATCACCGGGGCCTTCGAAGGCAATTGTTACTTCTACAATGCAGGTAGCTCCATTGTAGCGAACAACCTCGTATCGTTCAGTGGTTCAAAGGATATCTATGTCGCGGCCTTCGACCCGAACGGACAATTCATCTGGGCAAAGCAATTGGGCAATGCCAATGACGAACTGCTCCCGGATATCGCGGCCGATGCTACAGGGATCGCCGTGATCGGCTCCTATAAGGGGTCTCTCTCGGTGAACTCCACCGCTTCGGCGACGGCGCTGAATACGTCCGCTTACCATTCATTCTTGTTGCGCCTGGACCTTGGTGGTGCGTTCCAATGGATGCTTACCGGTGGTAGTTCCGGCGATGATACTCCAGCTACGATCGCTTCCGATGGTTCCCGGATCTATGTTGGTCAGGTCGGTGGTGCCACGACGGTGCGCTGGTACAATACATCGAACACCGCCATTGGATCCGCCAGCCTTTCACGGGGTGACCATCACGTTATCGCATTCACCACAGCCGGTGCTTGGTCATGGGCCACAGGGATCAACGACCCTACCAACAACATTGCCGGCTATCCGAACATTGCGGTGGGCTGTGAAGGTGTGTATGTGAGCGGCGCCGTGAACACGGGCAGCACCTTTCCCAATGGGACTTCGGTAGCGAGCGGCGACGGAAACGAGAATTTCTATGCCATGCGCCTGAATGCCACCACCGGCGCCATGGATTGGGTACGCACGGGTACGACATCCAGTGGCGGCGACAAATTCAACGCACGCGACATAACGATCGGCAAATACGGCCTGGTCCATATCGGCGGCACCTATAACGGGAGCGTGACCTATGGCACGCAATCCATGACCTCGACCAGCGGCGATGACCTTTTCGTGCTCACCTTGAAAACGGATGGTTCGCTAAAGACGCTTGTCCCCATCAACTCGAATGAGGATCAATACATGGCCAGCATCGCGGCGGATCAATTCGGAGGGGTGGTCATCGCAGGGTCCTTCGAGTCCCGCATCAATATTCCAAGCTACCCGTTGACCGGTCCCGAGAATGAGAATGGTTTCGTGGCGTTCTCGCAGTATGGCCCTCGCTTCCCTGATCCAAAGCAACCATCCAATTTCAAACCTGCCGCCCTTTGCTCTACTGTCGGTAATATCGACCTGAGCACCTGGATGCTACCTGCGACGACCGGGAACGCCACGGCAGTCATGCCCGGTTCCAATTCCGTAACCTCTGGTACGAACAGCCTTGGCGCGACCAATGCCACCGTTGCGACCCTGGCTGCTGGAAGCGGCAACTTGATCGTGGACCTTGGGACGACGGTACCAGCGAACGAATTCGTACGTGTGCGCTGGCGACGCAGTTCAAGCGCAGTCACCGCACCATCGTTCAATTTCTTGATCTCAGGTGACGGTGCCACCTGGACTACTGCCGCATCAGCGATCACGACTACCAGGAACTCGTTCATCTACACGCCCGTGCTCCTGACCACGGAGGCACGTTACATACGCTTGCAAAGCGCGGGTGGAGCCGTGGATGTGGATGCTTTCATCTACGCATTCGGAACGCAGACGGGTGGCACCTGGAGCGGACCCGGGATCCCCGCCTCCGGAACGTTCGATGCATCGGCCATGGCCGGCCAGACCGTGCCGATCACCTACACCGTAACCAACGGTCCTTGCAGCTCCACGACGACCCATTCCGTGACCATGGCAGCGGCCCTGACCGGAGGTTCGATCACTTCCACTGCAAGCGGACCACAATGTCCGGGGAGAAACTCAGGAACGCTCACCCTTACGGGTCATTCGGGCACCATAGTAGAGTGGCAAGCCTCTACGGACAATTTCTCCTCGTACACTGTTCTCGCCAGCATAGCTGATACATACACCTTCAGCAACCTCACTCAAACCACCTCCTTCCAGGTGAAGATGAGCAACGGCTGCGGTGCTGTACGAAGCGCTGCATTCACCGTGCAGGTGGGTGACAATGTGCCACCTGTCATCACAGCATGCCCACCCGCTCGCACCATCCCGGTTGGAACCAATTGCAGAACGCAGCTTCCCGACCTGACCCCTGAGGCGACCGGTACGGACAACTGCTCATCCACCTTGACATGGTCGCAATCACCCGCCGCCGGGACCACCGTGACCAAAGGTGTGCAGATCATCACGATCAAAGCCATCGACGACGAGGGGAATTCAACCTCATGCACCGTTACGATCACGGTCGTGGATTCCTCAGCACCGGTGATCAGCGGCTGTCCGGCGAACATTACACTCAACGCCGACGCAGGCAAGTGCAGTGCGACCTATGCGTTCATCCCACCCATCGCGAACGACAACTGCGGGATGGTGCTGACCGCGATCCCATCGACCACTATTGTTGCGGCCGAAGCGGTCACCGTTACCGCGGCGACTGATCCGGACCAATACCCGATCGGTGTAACCACACAACGGTTCAAGTTCACGGACGCCTCGGGCACTACGAGTTCCTGCTTCTTCACCATTACCGTTGTCGACGATCAATCACCCACGGTTGTGAGTTGCCCGGCGGATATCACCTTACCGGCGACGACCGGGATTTGCGGTGCAGTGGTCCATTACCCGGCCCCTGAATTCTTCGACAATTGCGCCTACCGCATCGAGCGCACCGCTGGACCGGAGAGCGGAGAGGTCTTCCCTGTGGGTGCGACAATGGTCGAACATTTGGCCACCGACAGCGCAGGCCATTCCGTTTCCTGTAGGTTCAACGTCATCGTTGAGGACCTTCAGGCCCCGGTCATCGCCGGTTGCCCGAGCAACATCATCGTTCAGGCACCGTTCGCCGGGACGGGCACCACTACTTCATGGTCCTCACCCATGGCGACGGACAACTGCGGTGCAGCATCGATCGCTCAAACGGCTGGTCCTGCACCAGGATCGTTCTTCCCGATCGGGACCCACACCATAGCGTACACCGCTTCAGCGAACGGCACAAGTTCCACCTGTTCCTTCACGGTAACGGTGATCGGCAATGACGCACCAACGATCGCCTGCCCGCTCAACCAGGTCCTGTTCAGTACGCAGGCCGCATGCGCGCCCATATTCACCTATGCCACACCGTTGGTCGCTGATGATCTTCCCGTACCAGCGGGCCAACCCACCCAGATCGATGGAACAGGACTACAGAGCGGCTCCGCGTTCCCTGTCGGTAGTGCACCTCAGTCCTGGAGGGTGATGGACAGCAACGGCAACAGCACCATCTGCACGTTCAGTGTCCAGGTGATCGATACCGTCCGCCCCACGTTCGTGAACTGTCCGACCGACGTTCTGCTGAACGCTATTGCAGGACAATGCGGTGCCACCCACACCTATGCGACGTTGACGGCCGTGGACAATTGCGCTGGTGCGGTACTGGTGGCCCGAACGATCGGACCAGCATCAGGCTCGCTTTTCCCCATTGGGACGACACAGGTACAGCATCGCGCAACGGACGCCAGTGGTCAAATGGGCCTGTGTTCGTTCAATGTGACGGTGATTGACAACCTGCCACCCACGCTCACCAACTGCCCTGCTGACACGAGCATAGCTGCCGAACCCACTTCCTGCGGTGCCCGTTTCGTCTTCTCCCCGCCAGTGGTCAGCGACAACTGCTCCGCCATGATCACGCAAACACAGGGGCCGACCAGCGGCAGTCTTTTCCCGATCGGCGATACACCGATGGAGATCACCGCAACCGACGCTGCCGGCAACTCGACAACGTGCAGTTTCAATGTGCAGGTGGTCGACATGGACCCACCCTTCTTCAGCTATTGCCCGGACACGCTCCACGCGCCTTCGGACCCCGGTCTATGCGGTGCTACTGTAGCGTATACGGCCCCAGTGCCGATCGATAATTGTTATGCCACGCTGAGCGCTGCACCATTGTTGGGCAGTGGTTCATTCTTCCCTGTTGGCCCCACTTCGGTCACCTACACTGCCACGGACGGTAGCGCGGCCACGGCCACCTGCACCTTCATTGTGAACGTGATCGACAACGAGGCTCCCGTACTCGTGGATATGCCGACGAACATCAGCGTACTGAGCGACCCCATGGCATGCGGCGCCTTTGTAGAATGGGACGAACCAAGGGCGGATGACAACTGCGCTGCCACACTTATTGCCGATCATGTGAGCGGAACCGAATTCCCGGTAGGAACGAGTGTTGTCACATACAGCGCTTCCGACGGGACCCATACAACGAATGCATCGTTCCTGATCACGGTGGCGGATACCGAAGACCCGGTCATCACCTGCCCAACGGACGATACGTTGGAACTGGACCCGTACGATTGTTCGTTGCTCATGCCGATTTACGCTGCGAGCGCCATGGACAACTGCGACATCGACTCCATCTGGCAAAGCAATGGTCCTCTCCCAGGCGATCTATTGAACGGTGGAACTCCCACGTACTACACGCAATGGTCCGCAGTTGATCTCTCCGGCAATACGAACACATGCCTCCAGCGTATCGATGTGATCGACGTTACTGAACCGAGCGTCTATTGTCCGCTCCACGACTATTTCGAGATCTATTTGGATGCGAACTGTCAAGCGATCTTCCCCGACCTGCGCGATTCTGTGACCGTTCTGGATTGCAGCCCTTGGACGAATGTCATGTGGCCGCCGGCCGATACGGTGTTCACGACCGCCGGTGATGTCCGCATGACCATGGACATTGACGATGCATTCGGGAACCACGTTGACAATGACCATTGGATATCGATCATCGATACGATCGCACCGTCGATCACTTGCCCCACGGACATTACCGTAGCAACGGATCCCAACACCTGCTTGGCAAGCATCAGCCTGCCTGGACCTGTCACGATCACTGACAACTGCGGAATTCCTACATGGACAAGTTCCATGAGCGACGGTTCCTATGCTCCAGGCGTATATCCGGTCACGCTCACGGCTACGGATGGATCCACGCTCGCGTCCTGTTCATTCACGGTATCCGTCTTGGATACGATGATCTTCTGCGGTGGCTCCGATACGTTGACAGCAAACCCAGGAGAGTGCGGTGTGAACGTAACGTTCGCTGCATTCGACACTGCTTCCAGTGTAGATCTCTGTGGACCGATCACCGCTTGGCAAAGCACGCATACCAATGGTTGGTACACCGCGCCCGATACGCTTGCGGTTAGATACACGGTGACCGATATCCTCGGCCGCACACACGACTGCAATTTCTCGGTGACGCTCCTGGCGGCGCCGATCGCCAGTATCACATACGGTCAACTGAGCTTCTGTGATGGACCGGCCAGTACACTACCGCCAACCGTAGACCCCGTTGGTGGAACTTTCACATCGTCCACTTTGGCCAGTGCAGTGGGCGTTGATGGTAGCATCGACCTCAGCCATCCGAATGCAACTCCAGGTGTGCATACTGTTGAGTATACCGAGCCGGGAAGTTGTGGAAGTACGGCATCGACCTCCATCACCATTGTAGCGCCGGTCAGTGCAGGCAGTGACGCTGCTCTGGCAATTTGTAGCAATACCTCGTCGGCAAACCTCTTCGCCCAATTGGGAGGAACACCCGCCACGGGAGGGACGTGGTCCGGACCAAGCACGGTGGTCGGCGGCCAATACGCTCCGGCAAGCATGGACCCGGGCACCTACACCTATACCGTAAATGCCACCGCACCATGTGGCGCGAGTAACGCGGCTATCACGGTCACCGAATTTGTCCAACCTACAGCGTCCATCAGTTATCCCGGCACACCCTATTGCAAAGATGCCGGGACAGCTAACGTGGCACTGGTCGGGAACAGTGGTGGTACTTACAGCAGCATGGGGGGTCTTAGCCTGAATAGCTCCACGGGGGCCGTGTTACTGGCCACGTCCACAACGGGAACACACACTGTCACCTACTCAATGCCTGCCGCAAATGGTTGCGCAGGGATCACGGCTACGGCAAGTATCCGCGTTACAGAACCCTCTGTTGCAGCAGTTGGGTACGGTGCGGCATCGTTTTGTAAGAGCACCACTTCGGTGAACGTCACGGCAACGGGCAATCGTCCGGGCACGTATTCGGCTACTCCGGCAGGCCTTTCGATCAACACCACATCTGGAACACTGAACCCATCCCTCAGTACCCCAGGAACCTATACGGTGACATTCACCATCCCCCCATCGGATGGCTGCTCGCAGAAGACTGCGACAACATCGGTCACTATCGTAAACCCGCCCAATGCTGGTGAGAACTCGACCTTGGGCATCTGCAGCAACGGAAATGCAACGGGCATGCTGGCCTTGCTTGGCGGCTCACCATCCACGTCCGGCTCATGGTCTGGACCGAGCAGCGTGACCGGTCATTCGTACAACCCTGCGACAATGGCCCCCGGTGTTTACACCTACACGGTGGCCGCTACGTCGCCCTGCGCAAATGCTTCGGCAACGGTGACCGTGACCGAGCCGATGGCACCGACCGCAGGCACCAATGGAACACTTACCATCTGCGACAACGGTGCTGCACAAAGCCTGTTCGCACGGCTTGGTGGTTCGCCGTTCTCTGGTGGCACATGGAGCGGACCAAGCGCAGTTGTCGGTGGGAACTATGATCCTGCGACCATGGACCCGGGTGTCTACACATACGTCGTAACCGGTACGTCGCCCTGCTCGAGTGCGAACGCGTCAGTGACCGTTTCCGAAACGGCCATGCCATCGGCGACCATCTCCTATGCTGGGTCAACATTCTGTACATCCGGGTCGCTTGTCAACGCTGGTCTCACAGGAACAGGTGGTGGTACGTTCTCCGCTTCACCTGCTCTCCCATCGTTGAACGCCTCCAATGGCAGCTTCAATGCTGGCTCCACATCAGCGAACTCCTATACGATCACCTACACCGTTGGCGCCGGGAACGCATGTCCGCAGTTCCAAACGAGCACCTCCATCGTCGTGGACCAAGCACCATGGGCCGGCAACAACGGCAGCGCTTCGGTGTGTACGAATGGTGCACCGTTCCAATTGTTCCCAAATCTCACTGGCTCACCTTCCACGGGAGGGACCTGGTACAAACCATTTGCTGGTTACGCGCAGATCGCCGGGGGAACGGTAGATCCGGCCTTTTACACCACGGGGGGAACCTACCAGTACATCTATGTCGTCAACGGACCTGCTTCGTGCGCAAATGACACCGCAGCGGTATCGGTTACCTACCAGCCTGCGCCACAAGCAGGTACATCCGCCACCGCAACGGTTTGCAGCAATGATGCAGCCTTCAACCTGTTCACCAAACTAGGTGGCACGCCAACAGCGGGGGGAACATGGAGCTTCGGTGGGTCACCTGCTCCTGCAACGTTCAGCCCTGGCACGAGCACCGCCGGGGTATACATGTACACCGTTCCCGGAACCGGTCCGTGCGCAAATGCCAGTGCCACGGTAACCGTGAACGTGGTAGCCGCACCAAATGCAGGGAACAATGTCGCGCTATCCATTTGCAGCGCTGCCCCTGCCCAAGATCTTTTTGTACTGCTGGGAGGCGCTGCCCAATCCGGTGGCAACTGGACCGGTGCAAGCCCTGTGGCCGGTGGGCAATACGATCCCGCCACGATGCTTCCCGGCAACTATGTGTATACCGTAACAGGATCGTCCCCTTGCGCGAATACTTCGTCCACGGTCGCTGTAACCGAGCAAACTGCCACCGTGCAATTCCTGGATGCGGATGGCGATGGACTTGGTGATCCTTTGGCGACCATCACCGATTGCGTTGTGCATGCCGGGTATGTCGGCAACAACACGGACGCCTGCCCATTCATCTTCGGAACGATCGGATCGACATGCAACGACCTGAACGCAGCGACCGGCAATGATCAGCTCAATGCTGTTTGTGCGTGTGAAGGGCAATTGATCGATTGCTTGGGAATTGCCGGGGGCACGAGTTTGCCCGGGACTCCGTGCAACGACAACAATGCGCTTACCGAAAATGATAGGTGGGGCGTCGGTTGTCAGTGCGCAGGAACGGCCATTCCCTTTGACTGCGCTGGAATTGCGCATGGTACCGCCTCCGTTGACGCCTGTGGTGTATGCTCCAGCGGTACGACCGGACTGGTCGCCAATGCATCCTGCACGGACTGCACGGGCGTGGTCAACGGCACCAATGTCCTTGGATCCTCCTGCAACGACGCCAACGCCTCGACCGAGAACGATACTTGGAACGCTGGATGCCAGTGCGCAGGCACACCGATCAACTTTGATTGCGCCGGAATTGCGAATGGAGCGGCGGCTGTTGATGCGTGCGGTGTCTGCACTGGAGGAACAACGGGCCTGGTCGCCAACGCTTCTTGCACCGACTGTGCGGGGGTTGTCAACGGTACCGCAACTATCGATGCTTGCGGGGTTTGCTCCGGCGGAACAACGGGCCTCGTCACAAACGTTTCCTGCACAGAC
>Ga0075163_10014954_pt1 | contig 10007 bp, 2 predicted proteins | sample JI1023141ADNA_FD_71478 | JGI IMG/M metagenome (GOLD analysis project Ga0075163, IMG submission 71478) | Wastewater effluent complex algal communities from Wisconsin, to seasonally profile nutrient transformation and Carbon sequestration -... | ecosystem: Engineered > WWTP > Effluent > Algae... | reverse complement strand
CCTGGCAGGCGACGCTGCACACGACCCCCGTGTACCGCACGCTCGCGGGGCTCGGGGCGGAGGTCGTGCGCCATCATCAAGAGGCGTTGACCAGCGAATTGCTCGATCGACTCGAGGCGCAGCGAGACGAACAGGCCGTGCGTCGTCGGACCCAGCTGAGCGCCACGATCGCGCTGAGCCGGACGGGGCGCCTCACGTCGCTCGGCGACGCGTCGCTGATGGCGACGACACGCTTCATCACCGGCGCCGTGTCCCTGCCGAACAGCGGCCAGGACGCGTGGCCGTCCGGTCTCGGATCGGCGAGCATGTCCAGGCAGACGCGCGGCGGCGCCGCGGCGGGTCGGGCGGTCCGCCGCCGGGCCACGGGTCGCGCCCGAAGCCCGCTGGGGGCCCTGATGTTTCGCGTCGACAGCGGCGCCCTCGATCACCTGCGCGGATGGGACCCGCACGCGAAGGCCGCGACCCGCAACGCCGGTCCGCTCGCCACCAGCGCGTCGAGCCTGCGCACCACGCTCCGGCCGCTGACCGCGCTTCGCCGTCCCGCGAACAACCCGCCGGCGGTCCTCCAGGGGCTGGCCGCCGGCTTCGCGCAATACTTCGCGGGCCTCGTCCAGATCGCCCCGCCCGACTTCACGTTGTCGCAGCCGCTGTCGGCATGGATCCGCGAGATCGACCCGGACCTGCTCGTCCCCGGGATCGGCGCGCTGCCGCTGCACAGCGTGACGCTGCTGGAGGTCCATCGCGCCGCGATCGAGGCGATCATGATCGGCGCCAACGAGGCCCTCGCCCGTGAGATCCGCTGGCGCGACCTGCCCGTCCCGCGCGGCGCCACCCTGATGCGACGATTCTGGGAGGGAGGCGCCGGAGACGACATCACGGCGATCTCCGGCTGGAAAGCGGGCCTCGGGCAGAACCTCGGGAGCGGGTCCAACCTGGTCCTCGTGCTCCGCTCGCCGCTGCTGCGCATGTACCCCGCGCTGGGCATCGCCATCGTCGAGAGCGACGGTCAGCGGCCCAAGCCCGCGACCCGCAAAGCCCCGCGCTTTCGCGGACTGCTCGCCGCAGACACGCTCTACGCCGGCTTCGATGTCACGGCCGCACAAGCACGGGGCGGGCCCGGCAAGCCCGGATGGTTCATCGAGCTGAGCCAGCCCGCGGACTTCCCGGCCTTCGGGACCGACATCGACGATCAGGGGACACCCAAGGTGGCAGGCAAACCACTGGCCACCGCCCTCTCGTCCGCCGCCGGCGCCGCCGCCCTCGCCGCGGCGTTGCTGCGCAAGCGCGGCCGGGTCTTCATCCACGCCTCGTTCCTGCTGTAGGAGCTCCATGCCCACGACGACCCTGCTTGCGACCAGCGGCTGGAATCCGGTCCAACCCGAGTGGGACGCGTTGCCACGCGCCAGCGCGCTGGTCCTCCTCCCGGTGCGCCTCGAATGTCGCTACGAGCGCGTCGCACCCGACCGCCATCACCTCAGGCTGCGCGTCTACCCCGACGTGATCCACACCGATCTAGCGATCACCGCCCCGACGGAGATCGAACTCGCCGCCGCCGTCGTGTTCCGGGCGGACGGCGGACCCGCGGCCTTCACGGCGTTGACGCGGGTCTGCGGCTCGCCGTGGCGGGCGCTCGCCGTCGTCGAGGCCTCCGTTCGACCCGCGCCTGCGACGAAGCGGCCCCTCGCGCGCGCGCGGCTGCTGCCGCGCCGCTGGTTGGCGGCCGGATTCGACGCGCGCGGCGTCCCGGTGTTCCGCGTCCACGGCAAGCAGATCCCCGACGACCTCGCGCTGCACCCCGACTGGGAGCGGCTGTCCGCATCCGGCCTCTCCGACGATCCCACGGGTCTGCCAGCCGACGATCCGGCCCGCTGGGTCGTCGACTTCGACGCCGCCGTCAACGTCGGCATGGGCCTGCGCATCGAGCTGCCCACCAATCGCAGCGACATCGCCAGCCTCATGGTGCTCGGCATCCGCGGCGACAGCGACGACTGCGAACGACTCGCCGGGCTGCTCACGACCCACCTGCGCACCGACGGCCTCGCCATCGTCGACGCCGGCACCCCGACCAACAACACCGAGGCCGCCCCCGCCGGCTTCGACCCCGAGCGAGAGGCTCCCGGCTACGTCGCGCTGACCAGCGAGTCGCAGCGCCCGACCCCGCCGCCGCAGGCGGACGGCCTGCTGCAGGGCTCCGCCGGGTCCGCCCTCGCCCGCGCGCTCATCCTCCCGCAGAGCGCGTTACCCCTGCTCCCGGGCGCCGATCGCGACTTCGACGCCCGCCCGGCCGCCGCGCAGCGGCTGGCGTGGACCACCGCGATCGGCCCGGCGCTCACCGACCTGCTACGCGCCCCGGACGCGCAGGTCGGCGAGTTCCACGCCCGCTGGGTCCGCCCCGACGGTCCCCTGCCGCTGCTGCGCGTCGGCACCCAGCCCTACGGCGTGCTGCCGATCAGCGCTCGTCGTGAGCCCGACCCGGAGGGTCTCGAGTCGCTGCTGCACGCGCTGCGGAGCCACTGGCGCGGCGCCGTGCCGCTGGTCCCGCGCGTCGACCCGTCCGCCGACGACACCCCGTCCGACGCGCCGGTGAGCCTCGACGCGCTGATCGCCGTGATGCAGCGGCACCCGCACCCGACCGGGTTCTCGCTGCGCGAGCTGTCGGCGCCGAGTCTGACGGCCGAGCGCGACCCGCCCGGCATCCGCGAGGCGACGGCCGCCCTCAAGGCCCGACGCTCCAGCCTCGCCGACGTCAGCGACGGCCAGCCCAAGCTCCTCGCCGACGCGCTCGATCAACGGCTCGCCGAGGCCTGGGGCGCGCCGCTCGACGAGCTGCTGGCCGCCAAGACCCTCGCACAGCAGACCGGGTCCGCCGCGGCGTTGGCCCAGGTGCTCCAGCGGTTCAAGGACGAGGGCAAGTTCCCGGCCGCCGTCACCTCGTGGCACAAGGGCGCCTCGGCCGAGCTCAAGGCGCTCCAGGTCCTCCTCGCCGCCGCGCAGGCGCCCGAGCGCACGCTCCGCGACGTCGGTCTGTCCGCGCCGCTGACCGGCCCCCTGCAGGCCGACAGCCCGCTCGCGCTCGAGCTCAGCCACGCCGACAACGCTCGCGCGTGGGCTAGCTCGTTGGTCGGCGACAGCAGCACCTGGCTCCCCCCGCTGATCCGCAAGCTGCGCGACGAGGCCGGGGTCACCGCGCCCGTGCTCGGCCAGCCGTTGCTGCAGCAGATCCTGCTGCTCCGCGGCAGAAACCTCGTGGCGAAGATCCAGGTGGCCAAGCTGGTGGCGCCGGCCAGGAGCCCGCAGGACAGGAGCCCCGCGCCCGCGGCCCTGACCACGCTGCGCAACCAGCGAGATCAGCTGTGCGACATCCTCGACGCGCTCGTCACGGCCACCTCGGCCGAGCTCGACGAGCTCCTCCGCGCCGCGCTCGGCACCGGAGCGCACCGACTCGACGCGTGGATCACGGGCGTCGCCACGATGCGGCTCTCGCGAGTCCTCGCAGCCCAGCTCAGCGCCGGTCCGAAGCGGATCGCCGGCCGCGTCGGCGGCTACGGCGTCCTGTTGGATCTCCGTCCGGATCCACGAAAGGCCTCGGGCGGCCACGTGCTCGCGCCGTCGCTGACCCACGCGCGCATGGCCGCGCTGCTGCGCAGCGGGTACGCCGCGCACGGCGACGCAGGGGGCCTGGCCGTCGACCTCAGCAGCGGCCGCGTCGCGCTCGCGCGCTGGATCTTCGATGGTGTGCGCCAGGGTCAGGCGCTCGGCGATCTGCTCGGCGAGCGGCTCGAGCGCGGCCTCCAGCGGGACGGCGTCGCCGGCCTGATCCCCGCGTTCCGCCGCGCCGTCCTCGACGGCCTCGGCCGGACCGACGACCCCCCGCACCACGTCGTCGACGGGTTCGTCCTGGCCCGCGCCGTCCGGGTCGCCTGGCAGCGGGCCGAGCCCGCCGACGCCAGCGAGAAGGCCGTCGCCCAGGCGCTCAAGGCCGTCGACATGACCCGCGCCGAGCGGGCCCTCCGCGAGCTCGACGACGCCCTCGACGCCCTCGCCGACACCAGCCTCGCCGACGCGCTCCATGGCCTGCTCGAGGGCGACGAAGCCAGGGTCCGCGCCTCGCTCGAGGCCGTCGACCGCGGCAAGGCGAGGCCCCCGACGCTCGAGGGCCTGTCGCTCAACCGTGGCGGTCGCGCCGTCCACCACCACGTCGCCGTCCTTCTGCCGCCGGCCGCGGCATCACCGGGCCCCGGCCTCGGCTCCTTGCTCGCGCCACGGCTCGAGGCCTGGCTGTGCCAGCTCCTCGGCGCCGATCCACGCTTCGCCGTCGTCGTCGCCGGGCAGCGTCACGAGCTGTCCCTCGCGCAGCTCGGTGGCGGTCCCCTCGACCTCCTCGCCCTCGCACCGGGCGGCGTGTTCGCCGGCAGCGCCCTCGAGCGCCTGCTGCACGCCCTGTTCCTCGACCGCGGCCTGGCCCCGCCGGTCGACCCGCTGCCGGCCCCCGGCGACGCCCCCGCGCTCGCCGAACTGCTGACGACCCTCGCCTCGGCCGGTCAGGCGCTGGCGCGGGCCACCCCGCTCGGGCCCGGCGAGCTCTCCTGCCCCACCCTCGCCCCGCTCCCGGACGACGCCGCCGGCCGCCACACCCGCCTGCTCGCGCGCCTGGACGAGCTCGCCGCGCTCGCCCAGCGGCCCGCCGCTCCGACCACGCAGGAGCTCGCGGCGGCCCGCCTGCTGTTGACCGCGCTGAGCGAGGCACCGCTGCCGCTGCCCGCCGCCGCGGACCCCGGGCTCCGCGCCTGGCTGCTCGCCGCCGTCGCCGCCGCTCGCGCGCGCGTCGTCGCCACGCCGGTCACCGACGCCGCCCTGCGTGCGCTCGCCGGCGAGTCGCTGCCGACCGTCCGGGCCTGGGCCGCTCCGTCCATGCCCGGCTGGCTGTGGGACGGCACCCCATCGGCCTGGCGAGCCCCGGTCGCCCGGGGCGTCGAGGTCAGCGGCTGGCTCGATCAGCTCGCGCCGACGCGCCCGGCCCTCGGCTCGCTGTCCGACGCCTTGCTCGCCTCCGAGAGCCTCGGCGGCGCGCCCGGCGAGGCGAGAGCGTTCCAGAGCCCCGCCGCCGGCCCCTGGATCGGCGCGGGCACCCCGACATCCGAGACCGGCGACATCACCAGCCTCGTGCTCATCGGCGGCTCCCGACCCCCCGCCGAGGGCCTGTGCGGCCTCGTCATCGACGGCTTCGTCGAGCGCATCCCCGCCACCCTCGCCACGGCCGGCTTGACGTTCCACTGGGACGCCCCCGCGGCTCGTCCGCCGCAGGCGATCCTCAGCGTCTGCCCCGCCGCGGACGGCCCGTGGAGCCCCCTCGCCCTCACCGACCTGCTCGTCGACACCGTGCGCCTCGCCCAGGAGCGCATGGTCGGCCCCGAGGACCTGCTGCGTCAGCCCACCGCGGGCCCGGGCCACTTCCTCCCGTTGCTGACCGTCCCCGACGACGTCATCGCCATGCCCCAATTCCAGCGCCTCGCCGAGGCCTTCAAGGCGATCGAGCTGCCGCTCACCAGGCGAACAGGCATCACCCCATGAAACGCCTCGAGGTCATCTCCCGCACCGACGCCGTCACTCCGGCCCTGCAAGCCCGCCTCGCCGATCCGCTGTGGATGATCGGCCGGCAGTGGCAGCTCGGCGAGCTCACCGGTGAGGACGCCGCCTCGCCGGTGATGTGCCGCGGGCGCATCGAGCACGCGCCTGCGGTCCGCCTGCACAGCGAGTCCGGGGCCACCACGGAACTCACCGCCGCCACCCCGCTCGAGGCCCTCGTCGAGCGCGAGGTCACCCCGTTCGGCAGCGACGGCGTGCGCACCCGCGGGGACGTCCCGATCCACCCGGGCGAGCGCGACGCGGCCCTGCGCCGCTCCGCCATCGCCGGCCGCTGGCTGCTGCGCGCCGTCCAGGAGGCCCTGCAGGCCAAACCGCAGGGGCTGCCGCCCGGCCCCCAGCCGCTGCGCGACCTCCTCGCCCGCGAGCCGGCGCTGTTCATGGCGGCCTTCACGGCCGCGACCCGCCACGTCGGTCCGCTGCCCGACGACCCCGCCGCCCGCCTGCTCGTCCGCACCTGTCCGAGCGGCGCCCGGGCGGCCGCGCTGCTGCGCAACGCCACCACGGCATCGGCCCTCCTCACGGCGATCGGACACGCCGCGCCCGACCTCCAGCCGGCCCAGGCGGCCGCCCGCGCGACGCTCGCCACCATCGCCACGCCGGCGGTCGTTCGCTGGCTACGCGGCCTCGACGCCAGCTTCCTCGCCCCGGACACCCGCACGTGGATCGCCGAGGACGCCGCCTACCGGTTCCGCCTCGACATCGGCGCCGCCGGCCCAGGCCCGACCCTCGCCGCCCACGACCATCGCGGCGGCCGCCTCGACTGGCACAGCGTCCGCGTCCCCGACGGCGACCCGTACGTCGTGCGCGGCCCGAGCAACCCGCTCTATCGGTCGGTGCAAGCGCTGCCCCGCGCCGTCCGCTACGACGGCATGCCCGCCCCGCGCTTCTGGGCCTTCGAGGACGCCCGCGTCGACTTCGGCGGCTGGCGCGGCGACCCCCGCGAGACCGTGCGCTGGCTGCTCGCCGAGCTCGCCGTCGTCTACGGCGACGACTGGTTCGTCGTACCCGTCGCGCTGCCCTACGGCCATCTGTGCCGCGTCGACTCGCTCGTCGTCCACGACTGCTTCGGCGGCAGCGAGCCCGTCTCGTCGTTCGCCGCCGCCGACCGCGAGCCGCGCGACTGGCGGTTCTTCGAGCTCACCGGCGACACCGGCCCGTCGAAGGGCCGCAGCCCGTGGCTGTGGCTGGCGCCCGTCCTGCCCGACCGCCAGGAGGGCGAACCCGTCGAGGAGCTGCGGCTGCTCCGCGATGAGTCGCTCGACATGGCCTGGGGCGTCGAGCAGCGGGTCGAGGGCCCCGACGGCCGCAGCCGCCCGCGCGCCGGCCGGGCCGAGCCGCCCGCCGACGGCGCCCCCGGGACCTGGACCTACCACCTGGCCCCGCAGTTCCCGCCTGGCTGGACCCCGCTGCTGCTCGAGGAGCGCACCGCCAACGGCCAGACCCGCCGCTACCTCCGCCGCGGGCGCCTGCCGGGCTGGACCGCCGACGACCTCCCGCGCGGTCGACTGCTCGACGCCGCCGCCCCGCTCAGCCTGACCGAGGCCATCGTCCCGCCCGGCGGCCTGGTCCTGACCCGCAGCCCGCAGCGGACCCGCGGACCCGACGGCCGCGTGTGGACATGGGTCGGCCGCGAGGTCCGCCCCGGCGCCGGCGAGGCCGCCACCAACCTGCAGTTCGACCGCCTCGAGCGGAAGTAGAGGAGCACCCGACCATGGCCGACCTCCCGTTTCTCCTCGCCGGCCCGATCGTCCGCCGCGTCGACCCCTCGGAAGTCTGCGTGTGGCTGGCCGTCAGCCGCGCTCCGAGCGGCCCGGCCCTGGTGGTGTTCAACGGCTCGGGCGTCCCCCTGTCCGGCGACCCGGAGCACACCATCACGCGCCTCGGCGAGCGCCTCTACCTCGTGATGCTGCGGCTCCGCGGGCTCGAGCTGGCGCGGGCCCCGGCGGTTTATCCGTACCAGGTCGTCGTCCCGTACGCGGGGTCGAACAAGCCCTACAACTCCGACGACGACCTCCAGCTCCGCCTCAAGGGCGCCACCCGCCCCTCGTTCATCCTTCCGGGCCTGGTCAAGCAGGTCGGCCTGAGCGGCCCGCGGCGCCTGCGGATCGCCCAGGCCTCGTGCCGCAAGATGCACGGCGGCGGCCCCGACGCGCTCGCCATCCTCGCCCGCGCCCTCGACGACAACGACAACGAGAAGCTGCGCGAGCTGCGCCCCCAGCAGCTCTACCTGACCGGCGACCAGATCTACGCCGACGACGTCACCGAGGAGGTGCTCGTGCACATCGGCAACCTCGCGCCCCAGCTGTTCGGCTGGCGCGAGGACCTCGCGACCGCCGAGGAGTACAAGACCGCCTCGACCGCGTATTTTAAGCTCTCCGACAAGATCAGAGAGGCCCTCGGCGTCGCCGAGCTCGTCGTGCACTGCACGCCGCAGTCCGCCCTGCACAACGGAAACACCGATCGCCACGAATTCCTGCAGAGCATCGGCTTCAAGAACGTCACCGCCTATTCGGCGGAGCACCACTATTACACGCACCACCTGATGAGCTTCCAGGAGTGGTGCGTGATGTACCTGCTGTCCTGGTCCGGCGCGCTGTGGGCCGACTTCAAGCCGATCCGCCACGAGCCGAGCAACGGCGCCAACCTCGACGCGATCGAGCTGTACCGCAACGCGCTGCCGAACGTCCGCCGGATCCTCGCCAACGTCGCGACGTACATGATCTTCGACGATCACGACGTCACCGACGACTGGTTCATGAAGAACCACCGCGAGCTGCTGCTGGCCAGCAAACCGCCGATCGCCCGGCGCATCGTCCGCAACGGCCTGCTCGCCTACATGCTGTTCCAGGACTGGGGCAACCAGCCCGACGACTACAGCGACGAGACCGGCCTCGGTCGTATGGCCTTCCACGCGACGGAGTACCTCGGCGGCAACAAGACCCCGCTGGGTTTCACCCCCCAGTGGCTCGATCAAAACCACTACGAATTGAGCGGCCTCGGCCCGGCCGAGGGCCGGCGGCGCAAGCACTATCATTACGATTACTGCGACCCCGATGCCGACTTCACGGTGATCGTCCTCGACTCCCGGACCATGCGCGGCAACTTCATGGCCGGCAACAAGAACACCGGCGAGGCGCTGCTGACCCGCGACGCCCTCGACCTCCAGCTGAAACGCCTCGGCGACGAAGACAGCGCGGCGCGCACGACGATCCTCATCGCCCCCGCGCCGCTGGCCGGGTTCGACATCGTCGACACCATGCAGAAGGTCGAGATGGCCCGGCACAACGTCAACAAACAGGTGCTCAGCGAGCCCTCGGACCTGGCGCTGGACAACGAGGGCTGGGGCACCAACGCCGCGTGCCTTTACGAGCTGATCCGCAGGTTCGCCCAGAAAGGCATCCGCCCGATCGTGCTGTCGGGCGACGTGCACTACGCCTACTCCGAATGGGCCGCGCGCCGGACCGACGCCAAGGGCGACGAGATCGCCTACGGCGTCGCCGGGCCGCGCGAGCTGCTCCAGCTGTGCTGCAGCTCGGCCAAGAACTCGGAGGGCCTGACCCGCTTCCTCAGCCTCACCGACCTCGTCACCTACCAGGGCACCAAAGACATCCTCAAAGGCGATTTCGACGATATCGGCGCCGCCACGGCGCTCGCCGGCCTGATCAAGGACCTCAAGCTCGACCTGCGCGAGGACGACGAGATCCGCAGCCAGCTGGTGCTGGTCGGGCACCTCCTCGACACGGTCGGCAAACAGGCGTCCCAGTTCGTGAGCGACCCCGGCCACTACGTCAGCGAGGAGTTCAAGAACCTCCTCACCTATTACAAAGAGCGGACCGAGGAGATGGCCGCGAGCACGATCAACAGCCGCCTCCGCCCGTACGTCCTCACGCGCGCCCTGATGAAGCTGCTGTTCGGCGACGAGGGCGCCTCGGCCCTCACCGGCACCCCCGTCGATCTCCGCAGCGCCCTGACCACCGAGCCGATCATCGATGATCGCAAGGGAGCGCAGCGCTACAAACAGGACGAATGGAGCGCCCTCGACGACAAGACCCGCGTGCCAAAAACGACGGCCGACTGGTACGCCGCCTACACCCCCGAGCAGGACCTCCCGGGCCTGAAGGTCCTGCGCAACCGCAGCCAGTTCCTCGCGTTCCTCAACTTTCTGTCGGTCGGCGACTCCAACGTCGGCATCGTCGACATCGGCAAGAACGCCCAGGGCCAGACCGTCGTCGCCCACTCGATCCTGTGGGCCCTGCCCGACGAGGCCCACGCGATGCCGCTCTACGTCGGCTCCGGCGCCGCCCCCTACCCGAAGGCCGAGGCCGGCGTCCCCGCCTGGGGCGTCACCCTCCACAAAGCCA
>Ga0075163_10014952_pt1 | contig 10008 bp, 5 predicted proteins | sample JI1023141ADNA_FD_71478 | JGI IMG/M metagenome (GOLD analysis project Ga0075163, IMG submission 71478) | Wastewater effluent complex algal communities from Wisconsin, to seasonally profile nutrient transformation and Carbon sequestration -... | ecosystem: Engineered > WWTP > Effluent > Algae... | reverse complement strand
GCGATCGTCTGGCCGCGCGCACGTGGGCCACCGACGAGCCGCTGTACCCCGCCATCGACGCGACGGGCGCCCTGTTCCTCGCCGACACGCGAAGCCTCACCGGCATGCGCCTGCTGGCGCCCGGCGCGTCCGGCTTCGCGGCGTTCCTGCGGCTCGCCGCCGCCAGCGCGTACAAGGTGCCCGAGCTGCGCGCCGCGGCCCGCCTGTGGTGGGAGCGCCCTCTGCCCGCTGACTTCCGGCCGATCGCTGTGACGGCGAAGCGCTCGCCTGCGGTGACATTCGCGGAGCCCGGCATGCCGATCGAGCATCAGGATCCGCAGAGCGTGCGGATCTTGGACCGCATCGTCGCCCGCCTGGGCGAACGCTTCACGGTCGACGGCGTTCGCAGCGGCCACGGCTACCGCGTGGTCGACCTCCGCTCGAGCGCGACCGATCGCGTCTTTACGGGGCTCCCCGTGGGGACCCAACTCACCACCGTCTCGCTGCGCCACAGCGGCGAGGCGGAGATCATCGGCGATCACACTGAACTGCGGGCGGCGCTCCGCGACAACAAGCGGCCGCAAGAGCAGTACCGGGCGATCCGCCAGTATGTCGCGGACAGCATCGACGAGATCACCGCCGACGAGCAGGCCAGGCCCCGCAAGGCCGTGCCCGCCCGACCGGCGACGCCGGCCGAGGCTGCCGCGCTGGCGCGCGACCTGGCCGCGGTCGACGAGATGTTGCCCGCGCCCACCGCTCCGCCCGCCCGCGCCCCCGGCCTCTTCTGGCGCGTCGGCGATCGATGGTTCGGCGACACCGCCCTGATCCCGAGCAACGCGCGACACATGCTCTACGGCGACTTCGAGGCGACCTTGCCGGGCGGGCGCCTGTACTTCTCGCGACGGGGCGATGACAAGTCGCTCCCAGGTCAGTCGGGCCGCCTGCATGAGCTGTCACTGCGGGAGGGCAGCGACCTGCCCGGGGTGCTTGAGGGCCTCGTCGCCAAGGGCCTCGCCCAGTCGGGCGGCGTCTGGGATGAGTGGCCGCGTGCAGCTGGCGAGGTCGAGGCGCCCGCTGGCCCCCAGGCCCCGCTGGCACAGGTGCCGCCCGTCCCCGACGACGACGACGCCGACGACGACGACACCGCCGACGACGAGGAAGCGTCGGCACCATCGCTCCTCGCCCCGACGCCCGTCGCCGCCGTTGCCGGTGATCTGGCGTTCACGGTCGAGGCCAAGGAGCTGCAAGGCGCCCTCAATCTGATCCGGCGCGTGTCGGTCCCCGGTGACAAGGACCTGAGGCTCGTGCAGATCGAGTGTCGCGGTCATGTGTTCTTCCGCGTCGGCTCGCCAGAGTCGTTCTTCGAGCTGCGGTTCACCACCACGCGCTGCATCAGCCCTGGCGACGCCACCGTGGAGACCAAGCAGCTCGCCGCCACCACCAAACACCTCACCGCCGGGGCCTTGCAGGTGCAGAAGAAGCCGCACGAGTCGACCTTACAGATCGGATCTGGCGGCCGTCATGTCTCAGTGCCAACCGCTGCGTATGTCCCGATCCCGCTCGACACAGACCTCTCGGGCGACATGCAGATCCCGCTCGACAGCTTCATGAGCCTGCTGGACCGGACCATCTTCGCCGTGTCGACCGACGCGAGCCGGACCAACCTCTACATGCTCGCGTTCAAGGCCACGGGCGAGCGCCTCACCGCGTTCGCCACCGATAACCACGTGCTCGCCCTGGCCTCGCTCAATATGGCGAACGCGGCCGCGCTCGATGGCCAAACGATCGCCTATCCGGCCCTCATCCGCCTGCACAAGCTCTTGCAGGAGTACGCAAAGACCGCTCGCCCCGGGCGCCGCGCGGCCAAGGGTGCAGCGGCCCCGCCCCTGCGGCTCCAGACCTCGTCGGTGGACCCGCGACGGCTGGCCATTTCGACCGAGCTGTTTACCTTCGTGGCCGCCCGTCCGCTGGCCCGCCCGATCAGCTTCGAGACCGTGATCCCCCCGGCGAGCAACCTCGCAACCCTGTGCATCGTGCACGCGGCCGAGCTGCTCGGTGCCATGAAGCCGCTCGCGTCGGCCAAGGAGACCGCGGAGCTCCGGGTGAACAGCCCGCTCGAGATCACGAGCGACACCTTCAACTTCAACCTGCGCGACGTCTACATCGACGGCCCGCCCCTCGTGATCCGCGTCAGCGCGACCTACATCCGCGACGCCCTCGAGGGTCTCCAGGCGGGCGGGCCTTACGTCGCACTCGCGTTCACCACCCCGGGCGGCCCGATCGTCGTCCTGGCGTGGCCGGATCCCGCACTGCCGGCGACCCGCCGCGACGCCCGCGGCCCGGTCCTCGCCGCGCTCGAATCGCACAACCTCACGATCGTCATGTCGATGCGCTGAAAGGAAGACAGATCATGTTTGACCGTACCGTGTTGGCCCTCGGAGCATTCAGGCTCGAGGCTGTGGTCCTGGCCCCCGGCGAGACCTCCCTGGAGATGCTGGGCGAACGAGCGATCGCCGTCATGCTCGTGTCGGGGCAAGCCCGCTGCAACGGCGTCACCCTCGAGCGCTGGCGTCAAGTGCCCGTCACCGGCACCTGCCGCCTTGATGCTCCGGCGGGCTGCGTCGTCGCCCGCCTGGCCATCGACGGGAAAGAGGCCGTCCACCTTCGGAGGGCACCATGAGCGCTGGCCACGAGCGGGGAGAGGATGGTGCACGTTGGTAGCCCTGAAGCCCGGTAGCAAGGAGTTCGGAGCGGCTTTCGGTGCTGCTTTGAGCGAGTACGATAACTTTGAGTCTGAGTTTCCAACGCATCAGCAGATCCAGAACTCGTGGCTTGATCCCTCAGTCGGGGCCAGTTGGGGGCTTGACCGCTTTGAGATCACCGCGGCGAGGCAGGCTCGCGATCTTCGCAATGGTTCTCGCCTCCTCCTGTTCGATCTGGCGACAGACTTCGGCACCCAGATCACGAAGTTTAACAACTACCCGTCGGAGCTTCTGGGCGGCCTTAAGTCTGTGATCGACTCCACGCCGATCGGCACCGCGCTAACAGAGATCGATGTCGCCGACGTCTTTGACGCGGCGAGCAAGGGGGAGGGCGGCAAGGTTGTCGCCACCGTATCGATCGGGATCGCCCTCGCGGCGGTGGGCACCGCAATTCCGATCGTCGGCCAGATCGGCGCGGCCCTGGCGACGCTGACTGCCTCGATCGTCAAGATCATCAGATCGCAAAAGGCCAAACAGGACCGGAACGATGCGGCGGTGCGCGAGGCCCTGTACCGCTCATTCCCGCCGCTCCAAACGGCGGACAGCGTGACCGACTCGGGGCTCGTCCAGAATCAAGTGCGCCCCGCCTTACAGACGCAGGACTGGACGTCACTGTTCCTACCGCGCTTTAAGGGCGAGTGGGTCGGCATCGAACGTGACAAGGGCTTCGCATTCGCCCAAGGCAAGGTGGAGTCGTGGAGCGACGAGTTTGCAGGTGACAAGGGCGAGGCGTTCGTCCCTTCTGGCGGTGTCGGTTTGATCCCTGGCACCACCATCCTGACGTCTGTCATCCAGGTCAATCTGGATCCGCAAGGCCCGGCGTTCAAAGCGTTTCTCAACGGTGGCGATGATCCTCGCGGCCCCTACAGCGCCAGCAATCCCACGAGCGGGGCGAATTACATAATCGACACGGGCAGCTTCTACCCCGCCACCGCGCGTTTCGCAGGGTTGGCCTGGGAGTGGGCGACCAAGCCGGGCTCGCCCTACCTGTACCGCCTCGACTGCGCTCGCATGCACGCGGCCTGGCTCGACTACTGCGAGGCCGGGATTGATTACCTGCGTGAGCGGGTATTCCCATGGTGGAGCAAGAACCTCAACCCCAACGGAACCATCAAGAGTCGCAACCTCGAGGGCTTCTTCGGCGCGTCGGTGTACTACGGCGTCGGATCATGGGCCTGTCAGGTGCTCGGCGGGACGACCCTTCATCCCATTTACACGAAATTTGACCGACCTTCGGGCTGGTTCCGGGATCAGATGAAGACCTCGAACCTGTTTCGCAACAGCGTGTATTCGGGGGGCTTCCTACCGATCCTCGACAACCCAACGAAAGGCTTCGAGGATTGTCTGGGTACGATCTACTACCGTAACCCGGCGATCCGCGACACGCTCAACGCTTTGCAGAAGCGCCAGCGGCATAACCTGAAGTACAGCCTCGTCTCGGCGTATGTTCGTCGCACCGATGCGGCCTTCGCAGGCGACCCCGCGCTACAGACCCTGCTTGACGACATGCGAGACCTGCTGCTCAAGAGCGAAGCACGCAAGGCGATCAACATGCTCGACGTCCCGGAGGATGAGTTTCACCGCGGCAAGGACTGGCGCGCCCAGCTGCTCGCGTCTGGCGTCCCTAAGTTCCCGAGCAAGTTCGGCATCAAGGCCCGCCTAAGTGCGGGCGACGGCAAGCCGGAGGAACCCGAGCCGGACGTCCCGCCGCTGCGGGTCGCCAACCCCGTACCCCCAGCCTGGGACGACGACAGGCCCATCCGGAAGGGCCGTGAGGACCCCGCAGTGACGGACCCCGCGGTGGTGGGCGCAGCCGGCGAGCGGCCGGCGTTGTGGACCCGGGAGCGGGCCGTGGTCGCGGGGATCGGTGGCTTCGGCGCCCTGTTCGCCGCCGGATGGGCCATGAGCAAGGTTTACAAGAGAAAGTCGGGGCCCACGTAGTGCAGACTGGACGCCGGGAGCATGCTGCGGCATCTTCAGGCCATGCCACGCGCCCTCTTCAGCACCATCCTCGCCGCCTTCCTCCTGGCCTGCGGCGACGATGGAGGGGCATCGACAACGGACGATCGCTGCCAGGAACCGAAGTTCGTTCCTGACACCCCGGTCGACTGGGCACCTTGCGGCTGTGGAGCCGTGCACTTCGACGAGCGTACAGACTGGGAGGATGCTTGCCTCTCGGTCTCCGAGCATGTGTGCCGGTTTGGCGTTCACGGCGGCACCTGTAGCCGGCGGTGCACGATCGATACTGACTGTCCCGCCCATAGTTCAGGACTGACTCCGATCTGTTCAAAATCTCCCGGGTCTGAGCCGGGCGCCGTGGGGACCTGCGTCCTTCCTTGCGATGATGGTGCACTTAAATGCCCGGAGGGCTTTACGTGCGATGTCGATACGTGTCTGCACGACTTTCAACCGTGACTCGCGGCGTTGAGAGGATCGATGATGTCTAGACCACTCCTCGCCGCCCTAATCCTCGTAGCCTGCGGCGAAGCGTCACCCCCGGGCTTCTCGACGGGGGCTATCACCACGGTACCCGCATCGACGAACGGCAGCTCCACGGGCGGCAGCACGTCCTCGACCGGCGCCGCAGACGACTCGACCGGGCAAAGCGCCAGCGCGGAGGGCCAGAGCACGGGCGTGTTGCGCGACGTGGGGACCATCGAAGACTTCGGCACGGGGCAGCCCGTGGGCTGCGAGGGCAAGGTGGACCTGCTGTTCTTGATCTCCAGCCTTGGCACGATGAAGACGGAACAGACGCAGCTCCTGGCCAGCTTCCCCGGCTTTGTCGCGACGATCCAGGAGAAGCTCGGCGACTTCGACGTTCACATCATGTCCGCCAACCCCGATGGCGAGTGGGCAGGATGGAACTGTGAGATGGGCTGCAACGACGACCCGCCGAAGTGCGCCGCAAACGGCTACGAGTGCAACACTTACCCCAAGTTTATTAACGCTTGCGACGCGACCCTCGCGGCGGGGCTCACCTTCAACGCCGGTAGCTTCGCGGCCAATCGGCGCTGCGAGCTGTTCGGTGGCAACCGTTACATCATCAGCGGCGAGCCTAAACTCGCCGACGCGATCGAGTGCATCGCCAAGGTTGGCGTGTCGGGCGGCGATCCGCCCATGGGTGACGCCCTGATCGCCGCGCTCGACCACAAGATCAACGCCGAGGGCGGCTGCAACGCGGGGTTCTTGCGCGACGATGCCTTGCTCGTCGTTGTGCTGATCAACGACACCGAGGACATCAACTCAACGAGCTGGCCCTACCAGCAGTACAAGGCCGTCGTGGACGCGAAGGGCGGCGACCCGAACGCGATCGTCATGCTCGGGATCATCGCGCAGGAGATGAAAGACCCGCCCCCGCCCGACTGCAACTACTACTATCCCGGCGACGTGTATAAGATGCAGCAGTTGGTCAGGAAGTTCCCCAACCATGTTGAGGGTGACATCTGCGCCCCGAGTTACGCCTCGTTCTTCGACCAGGCCGCGGACCTGATCGGCGAGGCATGCGGCCAGTTTGTGCCCCAGTGAGTGCCTGCTCGCGCGCTCACTGGTGGAGCAGGACCAGGTGGCCCTGGGTCGCGCCGTTCGCGGTGATGTACCCGCCCACGAAGAGACGATCGTAGGCGTCCACGAGCACGCCAAGAGCCTCGGAGGCGGCGGCGGACGGCGGGAACCAGTGATCGAAGAGCGGGAGCACCTCGTCGCCGCCGACGTTGTGGGCGAAGACATAGCCACGCAGCACACCCTTGTCCGGGACGGCGCCCGACACGAGCGCGCGACCCTGCGAGTCGGCCACGACGTCGCTGCCGTACCGCTTGCCAGCGCCCGCAGCGTCCGCCGTGTGCCAGAGGCGCAACCCGGTCGGCGCATAGAGCGAGGTCTCGATCTGATAGTCGGCGCAGTCCTTGTCACAGCCGTAGCCCGTCACGAGGACGCCGAGTGGATGATGACCCGCGCCGAAGAACGCGCTCTGGGTGTAGGGGGCAGACGCGGCGGCGACGATCACCGGGGCGACCACCTCACCCGTGTGCAGGTCCATCGGCACGAGGACGCCGCGCGTCTCGATGAGGACCGGGTTCGTGTGCTTCCCGTTGCTCGCGCCGACGACCCACGCGACGTCGCCGTCGATCACGACGTCCATGGCGAACTCGGAGAACAAGTGCGGCTTGTCGAGCGGGACGTAGTCCCACGTCTCGCCCAGAGTCTGCGTGCCCGCGTCGTCGATCCGCCAGTACGCGAAATCCAGATCGTTGCCGGCGGACGCGAACCCGACCGCAAAGCAGCCGCCGTCCGCGTCGGCCGCGATGCCGCGCACGCCCTGGCCGAGAAATCCAAACGCCTCGATCCCCGTGAACACGCCGGCCGCGTCGAACAGGGCGATGCGCGGCTGGGGCGACAAGTTGCCCGGCTTGCGCACGTTCATTGCGACCCACATGCGCCCGTCCGGCAGCACCGCGAGATCGGCGACCTCGCCCTCGCGCGTGTCGAGCGTCACCGACCACAGCTCCGCGCCCGTGAGGCTCGAGCGCTTGCGCAGGCCCGGCCGCTTGACCTTGTTGATCTCGACCAGGCCCGCCTCGAGCACATCACCGTCCGCCGCCAGGGCGATGCGGTTCGTGCGGCTGCCTGCGGGCCCCGCCTTGAACCACGCCATCGTGCCCGGCTTGGGCGTGGAGACCGTGTAGCCCGCGCCGTCCTCAGCCTCGAAGGGGCCTTGCTTGGCGACGACCGTGACCTCATGCGGCCCGTTGTCGATCGCGCCGCGGACGGGCACCGAACCGACGAACAGGCCGCCGCCCGCGTCGGCCAGCTCGCCGATCTCGGCGCCGTCGAGCGAGATACGCATCGCCGTCGTGTGCATCGCCTGGACCTCGACGGGCACGGGCCCGGCCGCGTAGACCTTCGCAGGAACCGTCACCGAGACGATGCTCGGCAGGACCGCGGACGCCTCGGTGTCGCCCGTCTCCTCGCCCATGGTGGCACTCGCGCCGCCCATGTCGCCCGTGCTGCTAGCGAGGCCCGTGACCTCGGCCGCGTCACTTGAGCCGCTGCCCGGGTCCGCGGTGCCGCTCGTCGAGACCTCGCCGGCCTCGCCCGTGCTGACCACGCCGCCCGTCGCCGTGACGTCGCCGCTGGACGAGTCTCCCAGCGCGTCCTGCTGGGCAGTCAGGGCGAGGTAGGCCGGCGAGTTACAGCCGGCGACGGCCAGGATCAGGGTCGCGGAGAGGGTTCGCACGGTGCAAAGTCTACCCGGTTTGAAATCGCGCATGTCAGAATTTCCCCTCGAGCACGAGGCCGCCGACGCTGCGGGCCCCCCACGGGGCCACGGCGACCTTCGGGCGCCGCCCGCCGGTCGCCAGCAAGACCACGCCTGTCACGGCCAGCGCGGCCCCTGTAGCGCCCAGAACCGCGGCGCCGGCCGTGGTCGCCCAGTAGCGCTGGTTGAGCGTCTGGGCCTGCTCACGCTCCGCGTCGGTGAGCCGCTCGCCGTCCGCCTGCATCGCCCACAGCGCACGCTCGGCCGCTCCGCGGCGCGCGAGCACGGCGACCATCGGCGCGAACAGTAGGAGGCCGGGCACCAGCGTGCCTACGCCAGCCTTGACCCGCCGCGGGTCGCGGGCCCGAGCGGCGTGAACCTCACGGCGCGGGCTCGTCGTCTCGGTCGCTGGTGCCTCCGCAGCCTTGACGGCGACGGGCCCCTCGCGCGCCGGGGCGGGAGCACCGGGCTCGTCCGTCAGCCCGCACACGGCCCGCCACCCCGCCCCCGCCGCTCGCTCGAGCCGCGCCTCCGCCTTCTCGGCCTCCGCCTGCTTCAGGGCGGCCCCCGCCGCCGTGTCGAGCGACGCGGCGAGCCGCATCACCGCCGCGATCCCACACAGATCAGTCAACGGTCCGCCTGCCTGATAGGACAGCTCGAGGCTCTGGGCGGCGAGGCCGGCGAGGCCGACCCGCTCCGCGTCCGCGAGGTCCTCACGGGCCGCACCGGCCGCTGCCAGCTCCGCCGCGTGGGCGTGCTCCTCGGCCTTGTTGAGCTGCGTCACCCGCACGACGATCGCCATCGCCGCGCCCTGGGCCTCCTCGCCGTGCGCGAGGCCCGGGGACCACGCGCCCAACACCGCCGTGAACATGATCGGGGACCAGAGAGGCATCGTGGCGATCATACACGGATCGCCGCCGATCGATCGCCGCTGGCGAGCCGAACAGGGCCCGAACCTCCTTCTACTATATAGTGCGCCCTACGTGTCCGCGGCCCGCGTTGACGCAGGCGGCCCGGGTCGGCAGGCTGAAAGGGCATGGCGATCGCACCCGTGAGCCCCGCACCGAGCCTAGCGCGCTGGACCCCGCAGCCGCTCCCCGTGGCGTCCTCGGAGAACTACGCCGGGCAGCTGTTCGCCGGTCGCTACCTGATGCGCGACCGGATCGGCCGGGGCGGCATGTCGACGATCTACGAGGCGCACGACACCACCCTCGGGGTCAGCGTGGCCGTCAAGATCATGCGCGGCGACCTGCCACTCGATCCGGTCGACCGCTTCCGCCGCGAGGCTCACGTGCTCGCCACGATCAAGCACGAGCACATCGCCCGCATCATCGACCGCCACGATCCCGAGACCGGCCCGCGCTTCCTCGTCACCGAGTACATCAACGGCATCGACCTTGGCGAGCTGCGAGGCCGCGGCCCGGTGCCCGCCGCCGTGGTCCACCACATCGGCACGCAAGCATCCGCCGCGCTCGCATGCGTCCACGACGCGGGCGTGATCCACCGCGACATCAAGCCCTCAAACCTGATGCTCGAGCGCCATCCGAGCGGCGACATCTTCGCCAAGCTGATCGACTTCGGGATCGTCAAGCTCGAGCGCGGATCGATCCTCGCCGCGCCCGAGCACGCCCCCCCGGGCGCACGCCGGGCGACCCGCGGCGACGTGCTCGGCACGGCTCCCTACTACTGCGGCCACGAGGGCTATCGCCGCGACGTGCACGCGCTGGCGCTCACGCTGGCCGAGCTGCTCACGGGCCAGCCGCCGGACGCTATCGATCTGGCGAGCACCGACACGCCGCTCGCGCGTGTCCTCACCCGGGCGCTTCGCGCCGAAGACATGACCATGGAGGACCTGCACACCGCGCTCAGCGAGGCCGAGGAGCAGCCCGCCGCCGAGGCGGAGGCCGAGCGCCGCCGCTACGCCGCCGCGCTGTTCGACCGATCGGCGAGCGCCCCCGGCCCTGCGCCCGCGCCCGACGAGCCGCCTCGCTTCGCCGGCCGATACATCCTGTG
>Ga0075163_10014951_pt1 | contig 10008 bp, 9 predicted proteins | sample JI1023141ADNA_FD_71478 | JGI IMG/M metagenome (GOLD analysis project Ga0075163, IMG submission 71478) | Wastewater effluent complex algal communities from Wisconsin, to seasonally profile nutrient transformation and Carbon sequestration -... | ecosystem: Engineered > WWTP > Effluent > Algae... | reverse complement strand
CCGTCTCCACTTTGCCTACCCAGCTACGATCAGCTGAGCCTTGGATTATGACATGTTTTTGAAAGACCTGTCAAATATTAGGGTTTTTACCGATAGTCTGCGCTATTGCTCAGAGCCATCAACCCTCGCCACTTCTAGCGCCTGCTGGGAAACAAGTTTTCATCAGCGAAGCCCTCCACTATAGCACGCTATTTCTGCCTTTTCTCCGGATGCGAAAAATCTTTTTGATCTTCGAATCCGGAGCACCGGCGATACCCTGCTACAGGGGGGCGAATTCTAGCACGAGACCGCCCGCATCAACAACTTTCGCCTCCTTTCGCCCCCATCCTGCGGCGCACGCGCGGGGGGCGATGGGCGCCGGCCGGATAATCCGCCGCACATGGCTCTGATCACACTCATTGACGCCCATCTGGCCTTTGGCCACGTGGCACTTCTCGACAAAACCGGCTTCTCCCTGGAGAGTGGCGAGCGCGTCGGCCTCATCGGACGCAACGGCGCGGGAAAGTCCTCGCTGCTCAAGATCCTGGGAGGCATGGAGAAACCGGACGACGGAATGGTCCAGTTCCAGCAGGGCGTGCGCCTGGCGTTTGTCGCCCAGGAACCGCTGCTGAACCCGGACGACACCGTGTTCACTTCGGTGAGCGCAGGCCTCAAGGGATTGATCCAGCTGATCGAACAATACACGCACAGTCAGGGCGACCTCGATGCCTTGCAGAGCGCGATTGAGGCGCAGGACGGCTGGAACTGGGAGCAGCGCGTCGAGGAGACCCTGCACCGCCTGCGTCTGGACAAGGACGCCTTCATCGGCGCACTGTCCGGTGGCACCAAGAAGCGGGTGGCACTCGCGCAGGCGCTGGTCACCCAACCCGACGTGCTACTACTGGACGAACCCACCAACCACCTGGACCTGGACTCGATCCAGTGGCTGGAGCAACTGCTGATCGACTTCAAGGGCAGCGTGGTGGCCATCACCCACGACCGCGCCTTCCTGGACCGCGTGGCCACGCGCATCGTCGAACTCGACCGGGGACAGCTGCGCTCCTACCCCGGCAATTTCAGTGCGTACCAACTCCTGAAAGAGGAACAGCTGGCGCAGGAAGCCGTCATTCAGGCCAAGGCCGACAAGCTGCTGGCGCAAGAAGAGATCTGGATCCGAAAAGGGGTCGAAGCCCGGCGCACCCGCGCGCAGGCACGCATCGTCAGGCTGGGTGAATTACGGGCTAAACGCCAGGCGCGCCGCGCTGCCGTGGGCAGCGTGGCCATGGACGTGAACAGCGGCGCGGCCAGTGGCAAGCTGGTGGCCGAGCTCACCCATGTGTCCAAGACCTTCGGCGAGCGCCGCATCGTGGACGACTTTTCAGCCACGATCCTGCGCGGCGACAAGATCGGCCTGCTGGGGCCCAATGGTGCCGGCAAGACCACCTTGCTCAAGCTGATCCTGGGTGAACTCAAGGCCGATCCGGCACCCGCCCATTCACCCAAGCCCGAGCCCGGCCACAGCCCTTGGGGCACCGTGCGCCAGGGGGCCAACATCTCCGTGGCCTATTTCGACCAGATGCGCAATGCGCTGGACCTCGATGCCACGCTGGAGGATTTCATCAGCCCCGGCAGCGAATGGATCGAGATCGGCGGCAAGCGCCAGCACGTCAAGAGCTACCTCGGTGATTTCCTCTTCTCGCCGGCGCGCGCGCATTCCCCGGTGCGCTCGCTGTCGGGCGGCGAACGCAACCGGCTCCTGCTGGCGCGCCTGTTCGCGCGCCCGGCCAATGTGCTGGTACTCGACGAGCCAACCAACGACCTCGACATCGACACGCTGGAATTGCTGGAAGACCTGCTGCAGAAATACGACGGCACGGTGTTCCTCGTCAGCCACGACCGAACCTTTCTCGACAACGTGGTGACCAGCACGATCGCTTTCGAGGGCGAAGGGCGTTGGCGCGAGTACGAAGGCGGCGTGGAAGACTGGCTCGTCCAGTCGGCCCGCACCGCAGCCATCCAGAACGCTTCCAAATCAGGAGCAATCAAAGATTCGTCAACGCTGGGAACTGCCCCAAAAGACCCACAAACCGCTGTCAAGGCCACCCCGGCCCCCGTCAAGCTCAGCTACAAGGACCAACGCGAGCTCGACGCCCTGCCCGGCCGCATCGAGGCGCTGGAAAAAGAGCAGCAGGCGCTCCGCGACGAGCTGGCCGACGGCGCGATTTACAGCCGCGATGCGCAGCGCGCCACCGCGCTGCACGCCCGCGACGCGGCCATCGACGAAGAGCTGATGGCGGCGCTGGAGCGCTGGGAAGCCCTGTCCAGCCGCTGACGGCCGGCTCAGCGCGACATGGCCGCAATCTGCTTCGTCAGCACCGCCCAGAACGCCGCGTCCTGCGTGGTGGCGAAGTTGATGCGCATCAGCGTGGTGGGCGCGCGCGCGGCGTGAAACAGGGCGCCCGGCGCCAGCAGATAGCCCTCGTCCAGCATGCGCTGGGCTAGCTGGTCGGTGTCCACTCCGGTGTCCACCCAGCCAAACAGGCCGGCGGGCTCGGCCGCAAAGGTGCAACCCGCCTGCAAGGCCAGCTTGACGCTTCGGCTGCGCGCCGCATCGAGCCGGGTGCGGATGCGCTCGGCATGGCGGCGCAGCTGGCCCTGCTCGATGCAGTGGGCCAGCGCCTTCTCCAGCAGGCTGGGGGTGGTCAGCGTGGCCAGCAGCTTGGTGTCGAGCAGGCGCTCCACCAGATCAGGCGGTGCCGCCAGAAAGCCGATGCGCCAGTTCGGCGCCAGGATCTTGGCGAAGCCACTCACGTAGATCGTGCGCTGCAGGCCGTCGAGCACGCTCATGCGGGTGGCGTGCTCGGGCGCGATGTGGCTGTAGGTGTCGTCCTCCACCACATGAAAGCCGAACTGTCCCGCCAGCTGCAGCACCCGATGCGCACTGCCCGGCGTGAGGCTGTGGCCGGTGGGGTTGTGCAGCACGCTCACGCTCACGAACAGCTTGGGCGCGTGGACCTCGCAATAGCGCGCCATGACCTCGATGTCCGGCCCGGCCGGCCCGCGTGGTACGGGCAGGATGCGCATGCCCAGCGCATCCAGGCGCGCGAACTCCACGGCCCATCCGGGTTCTTCGACCATCACACAATCGCCCGCCTTCAGCAGCGTGCGGCTCACGATGTCCAGCGCGTGGGTTGCGCCCACGGTGGTGATGATCTGGCCCGGCGCTGCCGGCAGGCCCAGCCCCATCAGGCGCGCCGATAGCACGCGGCGCAGGTCGCCGTCGCCCAGCGGCTCGCCGTACTTGAGGGAACTCTCCTGCAGGGCCACCGAACTGGTGACCTTGCGCACCGCCGCCGTCATGAAGTTCGTCGCCAGCCAGTCGGGCGGGAACACGCCCATGCCGGGCTGGGGTTTGGAGCCCGTGGGGTGGAACATGCCGCGGATCAGCGCCGTGGCCTTGATCGGCGCCGCCAGCCCCTCCAGCCCGGCCGGCCGCCGGGAAACTCCTGCTTCGATAGCAGATGGTGACCCATCGGCGCTGGGAAGTGCCGGTTTTGGCGTCCAATCCCGGACAAAAAAGCCTCGCTGCGGCCGGGCTTCGATCAGCCCCTGCGCCAGCAGCTGGTCATAGGCCGCCACCACCGTGGAGGGACTGAGCTGGTGCTGGGTGGCGCATTGGCGCACGCTGGGCAGGCGCGAGCCCGGGGCCAGCAGCCGGTCGCGGATGCGCGCGGCAAAGCGTTCGGCCAGCTGTTCGGTCAGCGACTGCGCAGCACTTCGCATGAGCATGGAAATCCTCCGCTGTGTGGATCAAAATATCCATACAGATCAGAATCTGGATGGTCAAACTGTACTGGCATTGTATGGTCTTTGACCGCTACAGTGCCGCCATGACCCGCCCGGACACCGCCCCTTGACCGCCGCCGAATTCAGCGCCCTGATGCTGCTGTCGGCCGCGACCAGCTTCACGCCGGGGCCCAACACCACCCTGTCCACTGCGCTGGCCGCGAACTTCGGGCTGCGCCGGGCGATGCGCTTTGTCTGCGCCGTGCCGGTCGGATGGGGCCTGCTGTTCATGCTGTGCGCCGTGGGCCTGGGTTCGCTGGTGGTGGCACAGCCCGCGCTGCGCTGGGGCATCCTCAGTGGTGGCGTTGGCTACCTGCTGTGGCTGGCCTGGCGGCTGGCGGGCAGCGGCTCACTGGCACAAGTCGATGCGTCGCGGCTGAACGTCACCTTTTCCCAGGGCGTCCTGCTGCAGTTCCTCAACATCAAGGCCTGGATGCTGGCGCTGTCCGTCGTGGCCGGCTGGATTGCCGGGCGCCCCGACGCCACGGAGCGCACGCTGCAGGTGCTGCCGCTGATGCTGGCCTTTGGCTTCTTCAGCAACCTGACCTACGCCACCACCGGCTCGCTGCTGCGCGGCTGGCTGGCGCACGGCCAACGCCTGCTGGTGTTCAACCGCTGCATGGCCACGGCCTTGGTGCTGACGGCCGTGTGGATGCTCTGGAGCGTGCGATGAGCACGGATCGCCCGCACCCGCCACTCAGTGCCGACGAAGTGCGCGGCCTTTGGCTGGGCCTGATCGGCGTGCTGATCTTCTCGCTGACGCTGCCCATGACCCGGCTGGCGGTGGGTTCGCCGGACGCGCCGCAGCTGTCGGGCTGGTTCGTGGCCTTCGGGCGCGCCGCGGTGGCCGGCATCCTGAGCCTCTTCTTCCTGGCCTTCACCCGTGCGCCGCGACCGGCACCGGGCGACTGGCCGCTGATCCTGGCCATTGCCGCCGGGGCGGTGTTCGGCTTTCCGCTGTTCACCTCGGTTGCGATGCGCCACGTGGAAGCGGTGCACGCCAGCGTGATTCTCGGTGTGCTGCCACTGGCGACCGCGCTGGTCGGCGCCTGGGCGAACCGGCAGCGGCCCTCGGCCGGATTCTGGGCCTGCGCGGCGCTGGGCAGCGCCCTGGTCATGGCCTTTGCCGTGCTGAAGTCGGGCGCCGAGGCCGGCAGCCTGTCCATCCACTGGGCCGATGGCCTGCTGCTGGCCGCCATGGCCTGGGGCGCACTGGCCTACGTGGCCGGCGGCAAGCTCGCCGGGCGGCTGCGGGCCGACCATGTCATCTGCTGGGCGCTGGTGGTGTCGCTGCCCGTCACGGTGCCGGCCACGCTGTTCACCTGGCCGGCGCAGCCAGTGGCGGCGCCCTCGTGGTGGGCCTTCGCCTACGTGGCGGTGTTTTCAATGTGGATCGGCTTCTTCGCCTGGTACCGGGGCCTGGCGCTGGGCGGCACGGTGCGGGTCAGCCAGGTGCAGCTGGTGCAGCCCTTCTTCTCGATGCTGATGGCGGTGCCGCTGCTCGGGGAACGGCTGGACGCCCTCACGCTCGGTTTCGGCGTGGCGGTGATCGCCACCGTGTTCCTGGGCCGCCGGATGCCCGTCCAGACCCGCACGACAATCACGACACAGACAAGCAGAGGAACCCCATGACGAACTGGACCCTGGCCGCGCGCGCCCACAAGATGAACCCTTCGGTGATCCGCGAGATCCTCAAGGTGACCGAGAAGCCCGGCATCATCAGCTTTGCCGGCGGCCTGCCGTCGCCCAAGACCTTTCCGGTCGATGCGATGCTGGAGGCCACGCAGCGGGTGCTCACGCAGGACGGCCGCTCCGCCCTGCAGTACGCCGCCAGCGAGGGCTATGGCCCCCTGCGCGACTGGGTGGCGCATGACCTGAAGAAGCAGGGCATGGACGTGCACGCCGACCAGGTGCTGATCACCACCGGCTCCCAGCAGGGCCTGGACCTGGTGGCCAAGATCCTGATCGACGCCGGCAGCCGCATCCTGGTGGAAACGCCCACCTACCTCGGCGCGCTGCAGGCGTTCACGCCGATGGAGCCCGACGTGGTCAGCGTGGACAGCGACGACAGCGGCGTGCTCGCCGACGACCTGCGCGCCAAGGCGGGCCAGGGCGCGGCGCGCGCGCGTTTCATCTACCTGCTGCCGAACTTCCAGAACCCCACCGGCCGCACCATGACCGAGGCGCGCCGAGCCGCCGTGGCTGCAGCCGCGCTCGCGACCGGTGTGCCGGTGATCGAGGACAACCCCTACGGTGACCTCTGGTTCGACACCGCACCGCCGCCGTCGCTGAGCTCGCGCAACCCTGAAGGCAGCGTGTACCTGGGTTCGTTCTCGAAAATCCTCGCGCCGGGGCTGCGCCTGGGCTACCTGGTGGCGCCGCCCGCGCTGTACCCCAAGCTGCTGCAGGCCAAGCAGGCGGCCGACCTGCACACGCCCAGCTTCAACCAGCGCCTGGTGGCCGAGGTGCTCAAGGACGGCTTCATCGAGCGCCATGTGCCCACCATCCGCGCGCTGTACAAGCAGCAGTGCGAGGCCATGCTGGCCGCGCTGGACCGCGAGATGGCCGGCCTGGATTTCCAGTTCAACCGCCCGGCCGGCGGCATGTTCCTGTGGGCGCGCCTGCCCGAAGGTGTGGACGCCGTGGGCCTGCTGCCCAAGGCGGTGGACCGGGGCGTGGCCTTCGTGCCTGGGGCCGCGTTCTACGCCGACCACGGCGATCCGCGCACGCTGCGGCTGTCCTTCGTGACGGCCAGCGTGGACCAGATCAACACGGGGGTTGCCGCTCTGGCGCAGGCGATCCGTGAATACCGGACCTGAGAGGCCAAACCATGCTGCGCCTGTGGGGCCGCACCAGCTCGATCAACGTGCGCAAGGTGTTGTGGACGCTGCAGGAGCTGGGCGTGCCCTTCGAACGCATCGACGCCGGGCTGGCCTACGGCCACAACCACACGCCGGATTACCTCGCGAAAAACCCGAACGCGCTGGTGCCACTGCTGGAGGACGGCGACTTCACCCTCTGGGAATCCAATGCCATCGTCCGTTACCTCTGCGCAAGGCACGCAGCGGCCACGCTCTACCCTGAAGACCTGCGCACGCGCTTCGACGCCGAGCGCTGGATGGACTGGCAGCAGACCACGCTGAACCGCGCCGGCGGGCCGGCCTTCATCCAGTGGATCCGCACACCGGCCGAGCAGCGCGACACAGCCGTGATCGCGCATTCGGTCGCGGCCACCGAACCGCTGCTGGCCTTGCTCGACGCCCACCTCGCCCGTCGGCCCTGGATGGCCGGCGAGCACTTCACCATGGCCGACATCCCGATCGGCTGTGAAATCCACCGCTGGTGGGGCCTGCCGCAGCCGGGCCCGACGCTGCCACACCTGGCGCGCTGGTACGCCGCCGTGCAGGCACGCCCCGCCACCCGTGGTGTGCTGGACCTGCCGCTGAGCTGACCCCTGCTCCGACCCGCCCGCCACAACGCCGTTCTTTTCCAAGGACCCCCCCATGCCCATCCGAGCATTCAAACAGATCGACGTTTTCACCGCCACGCCCTACCTCGGCAACCCGCTGGCCGTGGTGCTGGACGGCGCGGGCCTGGACGACGAGGCCCTGCAGCGCTTCGCGCACTGGACCAACCTGTCGGAAACCACCTTCGTGCTGCCGCCCACCGAGGCCGGCCGCGCGGGCGGCGCGGACTACCGCGTGCGCATCTTCACGCCCGGCGGCGAGCTGCCGTTTGCGGGCCACCCGACGCTGGGCACCTGCCACGCGTGGCTCGAAGCGGGTGGCACCCCGCGAGCGTCAGGTGCTGCGGGGGGCACCCCGCGCCACGAGGAGGTCATCGTGCAGGAATGCGGCGTCGGCCTGGTGCGCATCCGCCGCAGGGGCCATCGGCTGGCCTTCGCCGCACCCCCCGTGCAGCGCAGCACCCCCGGCCCGGCCCTGCTGGCCAGGGTGGCCGGTGCGTTGGGGCTGAAGGCGCCGCAGATCCTGGCCGCCCAGGTGCTGGACAACGGCCCGGTCTGGCTCGGTTTGCTGCTCGACAACCCCGAGACCGTGCTGGCACTGGCGCCGGATCATGCCCAGCTCAAGGAATTGGGCCAAAAAGTGGGCGTTGCCGCCGTCAACCGGTCGGACGATGCCATTCAATTGATCGCACGCTCCAGCCGGGAGGCCAAAGCCTTTGTCGGGCACGAGGTGCCGACGCTGGCGGAACCCGACCTGGTGGTGCGCGCCTTTGCCGCGCCGGTCGGCGTGAACGAAGACCCGGTTACCGGCAGCCTCAATGCCAGCCTCGCGCAGTGGCTGATCGCCGACGGCCACTTGCCAACGGCGTACCTGGCCGGCCAGGGTGCCTGCCTCGGGCGCGCCGGGCGCGTGCACATCGAGCGCGACGCGCAGGCCCAGGTCTGGGTTGGCGGCGAATCGGTCACCTGCATCGACGGCAAGGTGGCACTGTGAACACGCCCACCGCACCCGGCACCGTCCAAGCCGGCTCAAACGTGCCCGTCGATCCGCCGGCCGGTGCGCTGGACCATCTGGTCATCATGGCCGCCAGGCTGGCCGAAGGCGTGGCCTGGTGCGAGGCCACGCTGGGCGTCACACCCGGCCCAGGCGGCGAGCACCCGCTGATGGGCACGCACAACCGGCTGCTGCGCATCGCCACGCCGGACTTCCCCAACGCCTACCTCGAAATCATCGCTATCAACCCAGTAGCTGACAATGACCAAAGGACGCTGGGAAAGCGCTGGTTTGACATGGAAAACCCGGATTTGACCGCCCAAGTGGCCCGCGACGGCCCGCAACTCGTCCACTGGGTCGCCCGCGTGCCCGATGTGCGCGCCGCCGTGGCCAGTCTGGCGGCGCAGGGCTTCGACCGTGGCGAGGTGATCCAGGCCAGCCGCGCCACACCCAGTGGCCTGCTGCAGTGGCAGATCACCGTGCGCCCCGATGGCCAGCGGCTGATGGACGGCTGCCTGCCGACTCTCATCCAGTGGGGCGACACCCACCCGGCCGCGTCCATGCCCGACAGCGGCGTGACGCTGCAGTCGCTTGAACTTCGGCACCCCGACGCCACCGCCTTGCGCACCGCCTGCGACCACTTGGGCCTGGTGCAACCTGCCGTCAAGCCGGGCCCGGCGCGACTGAGCGCCCGCCTTCTGACGCCCAAGGGCCTGATCGAGCTTCACTCCGGGAATCCGCTTTTATGATGCACCTGCCCGACCTTCCCGAGATCGAAGCCGCCGCCCGCGTGGTTTACGGTCATTTCCAGGCCACGCCGCAGTACCGCTGGGCGCGCTTAAGCGATCGCCTGGGCACCGACTGCTGGGTCAAGCACGAGAACCACACGCCGGTGGGGGCCTTCAAGATCCGCGGCGGGCTGACCTATTTCGAGCAGCTGGCACAAACCGGCGCACTCCCCCGCGAAGTCATCAGCGCCACGCGCGGCAACCACGGCCAGAGCGTCGGCTGGGCCGCGCGCGCCCACGGCGTGGCCTGCACCATCGTCGTGCCGCACGGCAATTCGGTGCAGAAAAACGCCGCCATGCGCGCCCTGGGCGTCACGCTGATCGAACACGGCGACGACTTCCAGGAAAGCCGCGAACACGCCATGCACCTGGCGGCCACACGCGGGGCGCACATGGTGCCGAGCTTTCACCCGGCCCTGATCAGCGGCGTCAGCACCTACTGGTGGGAGTTCTTCCAGGCTGTGCCGCAGCTCGACGTGGTCTACGTGCCGATCGGCCTGGGCTCGGGCGTGTGCTCCGCGATTGCCGCCAAACTGGCGCTGGGCCACCGCGCGCGCATCGTCGGCGTGGTGAGCAATCTCGCCACCACCTACGCCGACTCGCTGGCAGCCGGGCGCGTGGTCGAAGCCCCGGTCAGCACGCTGCTGGCCGATGGCATGGCGGTGCGCGTCGCCGATGCCGATGCGCTGGCCGTGCTGACGCAGCACCTCGACCACCTCGTGCAGGTGAGCGATGCCGAAGTCGCCCAGGCCATGCGCGACCTGTTCGCCGACACCCACAACGCGGCCGAGGGCGCGGGCGCGGCCAGCTTTGCCGCGGCGATGCAGGAGCGCGCCGGCCTCAAGAACCAGGTCGTCGGCACCACGCTGTGCGGCGGCAACGTGGACGCCCGCGTGTTTGCCCAGGTGCTGTCGGGCCCTTGAAGGGCGCCCGGG
>Ga0075163_10014950_pt1 | contig 10008 bp, 15 predicted proteins | sample JI1023141ADNA_FD_71478 | JGI IMG/M metagenome (GOLD analysis project Ga0075163, IMG submission 71478) | Wastewater effluent complex algal communities from Wisconsin, to seasonally profile nutrient transformation and Carbon sequestration -... | ecosystem: Engineered > WWTP > Effluent > Algae... | reverse complement strand
GTGGCGTGGGCTTGAAGCATGGGTCGAAAAGCCCCACAAAGGCCCTCGACCGGGCCGCCCGCGGCGATGTAATGGGCGGGTACGTTCTGGGCCATGCGTAATGCCCGATCTTTCGACCTTCGCGACGAAGCGCGGGACCAAATGAGCCCATAGATGCCGGCGCAAATGAGCAAGACGCCGAGGCCGCAGGTTACATATCCCAACGACGTCGACATGATTCCGCTGATCAGGAGCAGGAGCCCGAGGATCAAAGCGACAACGCCCCCGGCCATGGCGAGGATCTCATCTTGTCGCGCCTCTGCTGCTTCTTTCGCGTCGTTCACACGAAGGGAAGCTATCAGCTCAGGCGGGCGAGAGCAACAACCTAGAGGGCGGACGGGCTCAAACGCCCTGATTCGCCTACCCCACGACCTCTCGGCTACCGTCATCCAGGGTCACAAATAGCTCCCCATCACATTCGGTAATGCTGCTGGGAATGCCACGAAGCCCGTGGATTTTGCGAATCGAATGGTCGGTGTTGAAGAGTATTAGCTCTGTCTCACACAACACCGCTATGCAGTCTCGAAGACACGTGATGTCCAGGATGGGGCTCGGAAGGCCGATTGATGCGGCAATCCTTCCATCACGGGTAATGCAGGCTGCTCGCTGGTCAACGCCCAACCACAATTCGCCTTGGCTACAGCGTCGCACGACTGGCTCAACCGAATCGCTTCGCCAAGAGAGCGCGAAGTCCTGCTGACTCTCCTCCCGTGAGAGGCGAGCGAACCTTCTGGCGTGATCGTGGGCTATCACCTTGCGTGCCGGTTGCCAACGATCGAACTCTGCCGACGAGATGGTCGTTAATGAATTCGGATGCACCATTCTTTGAATACCTGGAAGCGAATTCTTGTTTCAGCGCCCATTGTCACTCGCGATCCGCGGTTGGGAGCCCATCCTTGAATGCTGACTCCTCCCAAGTAAGGCGTCGGACTCCCGCACGCCGCATCTTCTCGAAGACAGCTGTGACCACCTCTGCGTCATCGTCCATGACGAGAGGAGCTCGTTTCTCAAGGTCGAACACCAATCCTAACTCGGCCGAAGGCGGATCGGCTTCAAGCAGTCCGTACCTATGTAAATCGGTGGTCCACATGTTCGAATATGCCTCTACCCTGTCGTCGATGGATGGATCGGGGGATCGCTCCTCACCGCGAAAAATGGTTTTCACGTAGACCGCTCGAAGCCAAGCGGAATTTGCGGAAAAGCAGAAGACCAGGCCTTCCTGATTGCGGGAAGAAGACAATTGCCATCCACGTTGGGTGCTGCCCCCTCGCCGAGCAGCTGTTCCCAGTATGGATAATGAGCGAACACGGTTTCTGCGTTCGCCGCTATTTCCCCGTGGAAGTCCATGAGACTGTAAGTGTAGATCCCCCAGAGCGTGGCCAACTGTTGTCGAGCGTCTTTTCCTTGAAGCGAGTACGCCTTCGGAATGATGCCCGAGAATGTCGGGGCAAAATGCGCCCCCACGACTCGGATCATGCCCAGAATGTGGTCATTTAGCTCCCCTAGCTCATGAGATGGAACCCAAAGCTCGCGATGATGGCTCGCCCCGACTTGATGTATTGGGAACGATTTGGCGAACGAGTCATCTAGCTCGAACGAAGTGACATACCCTGCAAGGGCGCCACTTCTCGTATTCCAATCCCTCGCAATTTGCGTTGCATATTCCTGATTCAGGACGGGGTAGAAGATCGGCTGCTCCGGAAGGCGCGCCGGGAACCTCCTGAGAAAAGCTTTGTAGATCAGCACCAGTTCTTCGAGTCCAACGGGGCGATAGAGGATCATAGCGGCTTTCTACAGCCGGGGAGCGGGCCTGATCGAATCAACGTGACCATACCGCTATCGCACCCAAGCATGGCCACGTGATCGCTCACCAAATTGGGCACATACTCCCCCGGCGGTTCGTTGCGATGTACGTATGCCGAGCAAACCAACAAGATGTCCCCGGGCTCCATTTCCCATATTTGGGTCTCCGGTGGGCGCGAGTTCATGGGCCCGATTGTCCTTGAGGGCAAGTACCGGTTGGCTGCGATCGTATCGGGGGGGCTCGATAGGAGCATCTCCGTAACACCTTCGATTGGATCATCGATCAAGTTATGATCGTTGGTCGTGCGGATCGTAGCACTTCGCCGAACCTGGTGCACCCGAATGGTACCCGCCCAGCAAAGATGGACCACCCTGTCGCTCACAGAAAAAAACGCGCCCATGACATGATACGGATACTCGCCCGAAGTGAGACCCGCGAGCGTTTTTGCGATTCCCTTTGCCATTGCTGCTGGCCAGTTTGCGCCAATGACGCCTGCGGCCGCTCCGACAGCGCCGGTGAGGACAAGACGGGCAGCATCGGCAGGATAGGTGTCCTTTGCAGCGAATTCGATGACCCCATAAAGCAAACTCTGCTTTGACGTCATGCAGATGTCGGCCACATGAGATGAGGAGGCGGTTTCAATGGAGAACATGACTTTATCTTCCCAGAGCGTTCTACTCCGCGTTCATTCAAGCCGGGTGCGGGTTTTTCTGTTTCGGGTCGGTTATATCGCTATACACGCAGAAGCCGTGTCTATTCCCATTCCACTTGAGAACAGCTTGGAGCTTTTGAATGGCAGCTACAGCGGTGCCAACCTCGACCTCTTCCATTTCATCCCAATGCCACAGGAACGCCACCACCCAATTGCTGGATCTACTGATGATGTGGAGTAGCCATTCCGGTAGGTGACTACGCGCAGATACCTCTAGACCGTTTACCTCCGATTCGAGGAGGGTCAAGGTTTCGTCATCCACGATGTAGCTATCAAGCTCGGCGCTTCGCAGACGCTGAGGTAAGCGTGCGAGTAGCCAGCTCGCTATCGGGCAAGGCTTCATCTGGCTCGTTCCGAAAACATAGGTTACCTCTTGTTCCTCGTGCACGGTACCGTCCCAAGTCCAAGACTTTCTGCGGACCTCGGTCGCAGGAACCTCAGTGCCCCGATCAACGAGCAAGAACAACGCTGCGTCCATGTTTCAGAACCTCATTGGAGATAGGGCTTTTTTGCGAATATGCCTCTACCCTGTCACTCATTGTGGTTTCGTCGGTTGTCATTCAACCTGGTTGCGGTTTTTGCCGAAGGTTTGGCCCTTCCGATCGGCCGCTTCTACCATGGCAACTCACCACGATGTCATCCGATCGACCCCATCCGCGCGGTCCGGAGCGGCCGCCGCACCCGGCCACCGTGGTGCAGCCTTCCGGCCGGCCACCACACCCGGCCACGGTGGTGCAGCGCGCGCCCGCCGGGAGGCCGCCGCACGCTGCCACCGTCTGGCCGAGCCGCCCGGCCCACCCCGCCCACCCCGCCGCTGTGGCGCAGACCCGGGCTGCGCAGGGGCCCTTCGGGAGGGCTCCGCAGCCGATCGCGCAGCGCGCGCAGGAGGTCCCGAAAGAGCGGCCCTTGCTCCACCGTCTCACGCCGGGCGTCGCCGTTCTGCTGCTGAAGGACATGAAGAGCGGCGACGATTTCGTCAAGTTCATCGGCGTCCAGATCGATAAGATCCTCGAGACGGAGGTCGGCAAGGAGATTCTGGCCGAGTTTAACCCGAAGAACGGTGGGCTTCCCGAGGTCGACGGCGGCAAGGAGGAGGGCAAGAGCAAGGGGAAGTACGCGGACATTCGGCTGGTCATCTGCCCGGTGGAGAAGGGCGGGACGCCGCTCCACACGCGGACGTTCGGAGGCACCGACGCAGGCACCGGCAAACCCTACTTCGGCAGCAACGCTAGCGAACAGATTCCCCGGATCGACATCTGGGACGTCAACCTCGGCAATTTCGACAAGGCTGGACGGGTCATCACCAAGAACGGCATCGAGGGCCATCCCGACAAGCCGAAGGACGATCCGGTCTGGCCGTTCGATGTCGTCATGTTCCACGAGCTTTGCCACGCCTACCTCCACGTCTCCGGCATCAACGCCGCCATTGCCAAGCACGCGCGGTACGGTGTCGTGGAGGAGTACTTCGTCACGGGGCTCGCGGAAGGCATCGGCTGGAGATATTCGGAAAACACGTACCGCGGTCAGATCAAGATGAAGGCGAGGACGAACTACCAGGAGCAAGGGATCAAATCGCCGGAGGCTGGAGAGTTCGTGTGGGGTAAGAACAACAAGTCCAAGGCCGAGATCTTTAAGGCCTTGGGGCTCGACGGATAGTGGACGGCCGACCCGGCGGGCCGGCCTCGGCTTCGTTGATTTCCCGGCGTTTCGTCAGTGTTTGCAGGAAATATCAAGTGCACGTGATTCGGCCGTGCGACAAGGGAAGACGATGGGGGCTCACGCTATCGCAGCCGCTTGCGCTTCCGCGGTTTTCTGACTCGGCCCGGTGGTGTTCAACCAGAGGGACTGGCCTTTGGGACGGGAATGAACTCCTGAGCGACATCCTGATAGCCATTCCAGAATACCCAGAGTCTGCTGCACACAGGGCACTTCAGAAGGCTTCGCATGGCTCGGTAAACGTCCTCGGTCTCAACAAGGCCAGCGAGCCCATCGAAGTCCACGTCAGAAATCAGGAGCCACTCGTCCTTGCACGGAATCTCGCCGTAGAAAATGCGATGGCCGCACGAGCAATTTAGTCCCGGCATCTCAGTGGCCTCTCATGATCACGATGTGTTTGATGTTCTTAAGTCGAAGCAGAAAAAATGGCGGCCAAAGCGCCAAAGACCCTTCGCAACGGCCGGAGGCAAGCATGGCAAAGCGCCAACGATCTTTCCAGTCAGCGGGACCCTAGCTTGGCAAAGTGCCAACGACCATCCGGGTCGGCCAGACCCTGCATTGGCAAAATGCCAGTGAGCCTTCCCGTCGGCGGGACGAGAGCGTGGCAAAGTGCCAACGAGGTTCTGGGTCGGCGGGACCCTAGCATGGCAAAGTGCCAGTGACCCTCCCGTCGGCGGGACGAGAGCGTGGCAAAGTGCCAATGACCCTCCCCGTCGGCGGGACGAGAGCGTGGCAAAGTGCCAACCTCCTCTCCGGCTCAAAGGTATAGGCTTTGTCACTTTGGCTTGACGCATTCCGGTTGACTGGAAGGCTCTTTGGCACTTTTTCTGACGCGTCGCACCAGGGGCGTAGGGTTTTTTGGTCAACCAGGTTGCGGCTTTCTGTCGATGAGCCAGTCAATCGGCTTCACGAGCGATGGCTTATCCACTTCGGAGGACAGAAAAACTGGCCAGTCTGTACAACGCGAACGTTGCAGGCGTTGGGCAATTTGTTTGTGGAGAGCACGTTGGTGCGTGAGATCCTGCTTGGTCCAGATGACACAACCGACGCGTGGAATTGCCGGAAGCGCTTCCATTTTATCGATGTATTCGCAGTTTATGTCAATGCAAGTGTCCTGGGAGTCAAGCATGAGGCCGACACCATCGGCGCTGGAGAGATAATAGTCCCATAATGCCGTAGTCCATACCCCTCCCGATAGGGTTAGTACAACAGTCGGGTAACCGTATCTCTCTACGGAGACAAACACACCAACGTTGAGGGGTCCTAGTGCTAGAGAATTGTCCGAGGTCGCATAGACAATCTGACCATCGGCCGTCCGCTGGATCTTCGATCGATCTGATTGATCGGCTGGTACTCCGAAACGGTTCATTTGAAGGTTTCCATTCGAGGCGAACTCTTCGATTGCAGTCCGCTTTCCAGCAAGCGGGGGTCCAAATAAGATGATTCGTCGCATCAGCATTTCCTCCTCATTACCAAGTTGGAGGCACGCGGCCCGGTGGAGGGGCTTCGGTCATTCAACGTTGTTGCGGTTTTTGGTTTTGGCGCCAACCGCGTTGCTCGATAGCCCGGTCCGCCATGTCCCGCATCATTGCATCAACCCCGAGATCGAGTGCAGCAAACACCGCTCGACGCGCAATCTCGTTTGCTTCTGGTACGTGCTCCTTGAGGCGCGGTAGCTGCTCCAAGAGCCAAAGATTGTGGATGATCGAATGCACCGAGGCCGACCGAACCTGTTCGCTGGGGTCCTCAGCGAGACACGCGCCAATTTGAATCAGCGCCGGCTTCCCCTCCATATAAGATTCGCGCGTGATCTGCGCCATGAGTTTCAGCGCATTGATTTTTGCAAGGTCGGAACATGAAGGCTCTTCGTCAAGCACCTTGGCGATCTCATGGAACGATTCAGCTCCTCTCTTCTCGATCTCGAACATCGCGCGCGGCGAGATATGTTTCGAGCGAAGAGCGCGCCGGACGATGATAGTGGTCGTTTCCATGTATGTCCCCTGAACCGTAGCCGCGTAACGAGAATTTGCCCACCTGCGGGTCATTCGGTATTGTGGTAAAGCTCGTCCCGGCCGAGATCCGAAATCGCAACAGGGTTGCCGTTCGTCATCTACAGCGTCATCTTCGAGTTCAACAATCGGTCGACGACCCTTTCGAATACGACAATGGCATCAGGTTTGCCATCGAAGTAGTCTTCGTAGAAACCTGGAGCCGTGCATTCTGGCGGATCGACGTGATATCCACCATCTTCCTCACGACGAACCCAGTCATCGGGCACATAGGGATCGGAAACGTCGAATAGGTGGTGCGGGTACAGAATGGGTTCTCGGGCATCGTCAATCACCCTAAAATATTCGTCATCAAACCCGACGACGACATACTCGACCCCGAACGAGAGGTGAGCATTGTCGAACTCGTCGAGCACGTGATCGTGAACCTGCGACTTCGCGCGAACACGCATGGTATCGTCCTCTCAGAATCGATCGAATGGGTCAACCTGGTCGTGGTCTTTTGACTCGTCCATATCTCGAGAGGGCCTCGGGGAAGTGACCTCCCGAGGCTACTCTACCATAGCTTTCTTCCGCTTTCGCGCAGCGAATAGCTCTTCGATGCTTGGCCTGGCGAGGGGACGATATGGTTGATCCCATCTGGGATTCACAGCATCGATTGCGGATTTGCTTATGCTGCTGACGTTGAGGCGTTTGCAATGGATAACGATGTCGGGAGAAGGCCGAATACCACGTAGCTCGAACGCATACGCCGTCTTGGTCTTCGTGACCAAATAATCCATGAACGTCAATTGACAATGTTGATCGGCGTTGTCCAACTCGACACCGAGGTGGTTCGACCGCCAAGTGAATGACTCGACATCACAGAAGTCGACTTGATACAACGGGAACCATCCATCCTCTCCAAGTGGCATGATTCGAGCGATGGCGACGATGCGGATGAAGTTGTCCCACGTAGAGAAATCGATGTCGACGACCTGCGCCTCATGAAAGATTTGCTTGAACAACGCAATGGATTCCTCCGCCATAGCTTTCCTCCTCGTATGTGTTTTCCGCCCATAGGCGGGTGCGGGTCAGTTAACCTGGTTGCGGTATTTGGCTTTCTGCTGCGGTTTTCAGGAACCTTCGGGTTTGGGTTCTGGGTTTATGGGTTGGGGGTCTTGGCGCGGGTTGCCAGAAAGGAGTCTACGGCAGCGCGATCCTTGGCACTACGAGCAAGTCGAGGTAGCCAATACGTTGTCAAATCGACCCTCTGTGGATTCCTAGCATCTTCTTCCTGCAATACATGGAGGACGCGACGCATTCCGATTCGCTGAACGCTGCACTCCAGCCACTTCTTCACGGACGATGCATTCGCCACGGCGATGCCTGTGCGAAGCAACCGCTCGTAGGCCGGGGCCGTCGTGAGTAAGGAGCTTGCTAGCGTGAACCACGGATGCGTGCTTTTGCCAGCCCTTTCCTGAAGTGTGAGCATCTGCGATAGGAAATCTGCACGCTGCTCCTCTGGCAGGGCGCGCAGCCTTGTCTCAAGGGCGACTTCCCAATCGCCATCCTGGCGCTTCCCAATGTAATCATGCGGGTTAAGAGAGATGTTCATTGAGAACACTCCGCTCTTTGCAGCGCCTGCTTTATATTTGTGATAAATGTGCGCACAGCGTCAAAAGTTACGCTGCCTTCGCAGCCGACATATACCCGTGTCTCGCTATTGTTATCGCCAACGTTCACCATCAGGCGCAGCGTAAACGCGCCGTCCTTCGGTGTCACGAATTCTCCGGCCGAAGCTTGCAGTTGGAATCCAAGTTCAAGAGGAACGAAAAGGGACGACTCGTGATCTGGATGTTCCCGAAGTTCATCCATGTGATGTTCAAGATGCGCGACAAGACGCAGCAAATCCTTTTTCGAGATAAGCGTTGTCGAGCGAAAGAGCGCCCTATCCCCCAACGCATCGACACGAAGACCTATTTCGATGTCGACGAACTCGCCCGTGAGTGGAGCGTTCCTCAACAGAAACGCCGCTTGATATCCGATTGCGTGAAGCGTGCATAAACCTTCCATCGAATCTCCTTTGTGGGTTTGGGTTGACCGTCCAGTCCGGTGATTGCGATATATTATGGTCGCCCTCGACCAGCAGTTTTCTGGATGCATACGATAGCTCCGTCCGCGTGTGTCGTGGTCCGTGGAGCACTTTGTATGATCTCGTCGAGTTCCATGGGGTGGCTCAAAGCAATGTTTTTGCGGTTCTCGGTTGCGGGCGCTAAAGTTTTTCGGCGCTGATCCAATATCCCTGCGGACTCTCCCACGCGAGTTCGGAGTTAAGTTCGAGTTCCACAAACGACAGCGCCATCCTGCCAGACAACGCAGTCGACTGAAGGCAGACATCGTCGTTGCTCCGCGAGACCGATTCTAGTGAAAACCAAGCGCCGGATTCCGTCCGCAAGCGTGCACTCAGCGTTCCTCGGCCTCCAGCCGGAGCGACCACCTCTCGGCTACGAAGCTCAACGTCATAGCCGCGGGGCAGTACAAGGCACAATCGGCGGTGTAAGCCTGGCGTGAGGAGGGCTTTTGAGAGGGCAATCGACGTACGACCACCAAGCTTAATCGGTCCGTCCAATGGCTCGCGATAGACATCCGAGGAGCACGCCGGTAGGCTCAGGCAGAGGGCCATCGCAAGGAGGCAACCGTGGGAGTGTGCGTGTGTGGTCATCTTTTCGCGGGGCTATACCAGGGTGCGTGTCGCCGCAATATCGTCGAGGTTCACATGGAGGTCCTTCCACGGACGCGCGTGCTGCAAAAGGCCAAAGTCGAACACCAAGAAATACTCTGCCCCTGGGGGATTGCGCAGCATACAATACACCTCGTGCATGGGAAACCAGCTTTCGAGGAGTACGACCTTCTCGCATGACAGGGCGAGGTCATCTTCCACGACGTGCCAAGGTACGATCTGCTCGAGTCCCAACTCGCATGCCTTGGACGCTGCTGGCCGAACGAAGCGCAGCCCTACGACCACGTAGTCGCGAAAATCTATATCGGCTTCCTTGGCCGTGAACGACTCGCGATCGTGAACGGGCGCCATGGTGAGCTCAAACTCGAACTCCGGCCAGAGCGGTAGCTTGTAGAATGCTTTGGCTCTGTGCGCATCATCGGGCCCGAGCGCCGGTTCAACACGCAGAGGGGTTCCCAGGAATGGCTGAAATCCGTCTGGCCGGAGCGGCCCAGGGATGAGCGCATGGTCTCGCCCGACGATCCGCTTCGCCACGGTGAGCGCCGACGCATCGAAACCCATCTGTCGGATCGCATCGGCCATAGCAGCCGAGTTGCGCATTTGTCCCATCAGAAGGATTTGGAAGGCTTGAACGGGTTTCATGAGTCGAGCCCTTGAACGATCCTTACCACCCATTGCAACGCCTCCTGGCTTGTATCGGCGAGTGGCGTGAATGCTGTCCCATCAAATGGGTCAACCTGGTTGCGGTTTCTTTAGTCATTCCGCGGTTGCGGTCATTCAACCTGGTTAGGGCTCTTTGCTAGGAAATCCGGCGGCAGTATGGGAGGCCCACAATACACCCCTGACTTCATGAAGGCCTCAACAAGACGACGACGCAACACCCCAACCTGGTTAAGCGTTAGCTGGCCGCGACGAGGGTCAGCAGCAAGACGAGGATCATGCCGACCGTGACCACCACACCGAACAGGATGCGGAACAACGACCATCCGAGCGAATGCTCCAGACC
>Ga0075163_10014949_pt1 | contig 10009 bp, 7 predicted proteins | sample JI1023141ADNA_FD_71478 | JGI IMG/M metagenome (GOLD analysis project Ga0075163, IMG submission 71478) | Wastewater effluent complex algal communities from Wisconsin, to seasonally profile nutrient transformation and Carbon sequestration -... | ecosystem: Engineered > WWTP > Effluent > Algae... | reverse complement strand
ACCGTTGCTCCGGCGTGTCGACATCCGGCAAGAGACAAGGACCGATTCTTCATACGTGGAGAGGATCGATGGAACAATGGAGTTGATAGTTCAGAGGTTCATCCTCGACATCCCCAACGGTGCCTACCACGAGTTCTTCCCCAACGGCAACATTCGCATCAAGGGCACGCTGGACGGCTATAACCCGGACGGCAGTTTGAAGAAGACCGGTGAGTGGAGGGAATGGGACGCGGACGGGAAGGTGATCCGGCAGGAGACCTATCCCTAAGCCTCAGTCAGCAATGACGAAGCGCCGAGAATTCGTGCCTGCACGAAGGGTGTACAGGCCACCAGCAAATGGGACGGGCAATGCTGCTGTCGTTGAATTGTGCGTGCCTTGGTAGACCAACCCGCCCTTGGGGTCGAAGATCTTAATGGACCCGAGGGGCAACGCGCTTGTCAGTGAAAGCGTGGAACCGCGCACCACGAGGGTAAGACCTTCATCAGTTACCATGTCATTGATCCCCGTGCCCGTGAAATTGAGCTGCCCGGAACACTGCGTATTGGAAACGGAACTGAACGCATTGAACTCCGGGGAATAACTGCCCGGGTTGGCATACGCCTTCCAAGCCCAGCGGCGGGTGATCTGGTGCCCGTCGCCACACTGGTGGTTGTAAGTGGAGGCGCCAATGGTCAAGCACCAGAGATAGGCGATATGTGGCGCTCCAGCATCGCTCACCTGCTCCGCGTAGTACTTGCATTGCAACGCCGTGTTCGCTCCGCTCTGCCACGTGTGGGCATTTGTGAAGCCGTACTTCTGGGGTCCAAGACCGTTGGTCCATTCCACGGTGCCATCGGTGATCGTGGGCATCGTGTTGGATGAACTGAAGCTGAACTGCTCATCGGTCCACGTGTTCGTGGTCCAGTTGTAGGCGGCAGATCCCACGGTGCCCGATCCGGTGCGCCAGGCTACAACCCCCTGGGCTAGTACCAGCGTTGTGCCGGAACTGAAGCTGAACTGCTCGTCCACCCACTGCATCGTGGATGGGTCGTAAACGGCCGCACCCGTTGTACCCGAACCCGTGACCCAGGCCACCACCCCATCCCGGTTCTGCATGGTGGTACCGCTGCTGAAACTGAATTGTTCGTCCATCCATTGGCCATTGCTCGGATCAAAGACGGCTGCACCGGTGGTACCCGATCCCGTGACCCAACTGACAACGCCATCGCGGTTCTGGATGGTCGTCCCTGAACTGAAAGCGAATTGCTCATCCACCCACTGGTGTTGATCGGGGTTGTAGATCGCCGCCCCCACGGTGCCGCTTCCGGAGACCCAAGCGATGACACCATCACTGTTGATGATGGATGTGCCGCTGCTGAAGCTGAACTGCTCCTCGCGGAAATCGGCAAGGGCGATGTCGTACACGATGCCTGTAACGGTTCCTGAGGAAGAAATTGTAGCTACTATCCCATCATCGTACGTCCATTGGTCCACGCTGCCGAAACTCTCGGTGCGCGTGGTGTTCAGGATCGGATCGAACACACTGCACTCGATGGTAGCCCCGTTCTCGGTTACCGCTATCGGTGGCCCCCAACCCCAATTGTAGAATTGGGCGTTCATGACGATGGAGGACAAAAGACAGGCGATCAAGATGTTGAGGCGGACCATTCGGGTACAGATGGACCACCAATTTAAGCGGCTCTCCGCAAGACCATCTCCATCCGGTCAATGGCCCCCTTCATCGGATGATCCGATCGCTACATCGAGTAACCCCTCCCTTTTCCGCCCCGTAGAACACCATTGAATGTTCTGTAACGTTAGATTCACGCCCCCGATGGCCGACCTGCGAACTGGAACCTCGCTGATGGGAAGGCATCGGAAGAACCTGTAGGAAGATCATGGTGCATACACCACTGCTTCTGGCATTGCTATTCTCCTGGCTCATCCCAGGAACCGATGGCGAACGTCGCATCACCACTCCCGCTTCCGTAGCGTTGGTGGAGAGCGCGGACGTCCTTGCTGCGGAAGAACTCTACGCCGAACTGTGCTTGGAGAACGAGTTGGCACAGCCCGTGTTCTCAGCTGGTTACCGGAAAATGCAGCGGTACGGCGTCACCGGCAAGATCCTGGCCATTGCGGACATGAGCCAGCCCAGCGACGCCAAACGATTGTACATCATCGATCTGGAGAAGAAGGAACTGGTCCTGCGCACCTGGGTGGCCCACGGCCAGGGTTCGGGCGAACGGCTCTGCACCAGCTTCAGCAACCAGGAGGGATCGCACCAGACGAGTTTGGGGCTGTACCGTGTGGGCGCCGAGATCGTAAGTCCCAAGCACGGCCGCGCACTACTACTACATGGCTTGGAGCGTGGCCTGAACAACAATGCCCTGGACCGCGAGGTGATCATGCACGGTGCGGATTACGTGAGCGCTGATTTCATCGCTTCCAACGGCCGTTGCGGTCGTAGCTGGGGTTGCCCTGCTGTCAGCAAGGAGCAAATGCCCAAAATGATCGACCTGTTGGCCGACGGTGGCCTTCTCTACGTATACGGCAAGCGATAGACCTTTGCCCCTAGGCCGGGTCCCGAACGCTTTGCCATGATACGATCGTTATTCCTCCTTCTTTCTTGTGTCCTGTTGTTCGGCTGCACCGAGGAGCAGCGGCGCATACTGACCCGCGCAGAACAGGCGCAGGAGATCACGGAGGTGTTCGAGACCCCTGTGGTGTATTCAGTTCGCACCTTGGACAGTGTCCAGATCGAGAGATTCCTCGCGACCCACCAGAACTTTCAGCAGGATTCCTCGGGGATCCGCGCATTCTACAAGCGTCGTGGCTATCAGTACGCCTGGTTCGTGAACGATTCGCTCTCCCAGGCAGCAGCTGGTTTCGCGGCCTTGGTCAACGGAACGGACAACGCCTATCGCGAGGTGGACTCCCTGCGCGATCGTTTGAACGAGTTATTGAACGCCACGCGTACAGAAGCGCTGGACACTTCCGCTTGTGACTCGTGCCGCGCTGCACTTGAACTTGCGCTCACCGCACAATTCTTCCGGTTCGCTGACAAGAAATACGGCGGCATGGTGGGCAAGGACCTGCGCGAACTGGATTGGTTCATCCCCAAGCAGAAGAAGAACTACGATCGCCTGCTGGATTCCCTGACCGCCGGCCGCATGGACCTGAGCTTGGTAGAACCCCTGCATCCACAATACGGCAAGTTGAAGGCCCAGTTGAAACGCTACTTCGCGTTGGACACCTTGGTCCGCTGGGATCCGATCGGCTTGGGCGACCGAAAGAAATTGGAACCCGGCGATTCGGCCACGTTCGTTCCGGACATCCGCCAGCGCTTGATGGTCCTGGGCGACTTGATCACTGGCATGGACACGCTCGTCCTCAACTCCACTGCTTACGACAGCACCCTGCTGGCAGCCGTCCAGAAATTCCAGGAACGTCATGGGCTATTACCCGACGGCGTGATCGGCAATGGCGTGATCCGCGCCTTGAACGTATCGCCTGCCGAACGTGTGCGCACGATGTTGATCAACATGGAACGCTTGCGATGGGTACCCGAAGCGTACGCCCCGGACCTGATCATGGTGAACATCCCGGAGTTCCGCATGCACATCTTCGAGAACGGGCAGGAAGCGTGGAACATGAACGTCGTCGTCGGTGCTGGTGCCACACGCACGGTGATCTTCAGCGATACGCTGAGCAACATCGTCTTCAGTCCCTACTGGGGCGTTCCGTCGAGCATTGTCCAGAACGAGATCCTGCCGGCGATCAAGAAGAACCCGAACTACCTCGCCAACAAAGGCATGGAACGTATCGGCGGTTCGGATGCGAACCCGGTGATCCGCCAGAAACCCGGAGCAGGCAATGCGTTGGGACGGGTGAAGTTCCTGTTCCCAAACAGCTACAGCATCTACTTCCACGACACGCCGAGCAAAGGCGGATTTGCGCGTGAGAGCAGGGCCTTCAGCCACGGTTGCATCCGATTGAGCCAGCCCAAGGAACTGGCGGAATACCTTCTGCGCAACGACACTGCATGGACGGCGGAGAAGATCAAGACGGCGATGTTCAGTGGTAAGGAGACCTGGGTGAAGTTGAAGGAAAAGCGACCGGTGACGATCGGCTATTTCACCGCATGGATAGCGACAGACGGGCAGTTGAATTTTCGCGATGATGTTTACGGTCACGACGAAAAACTCGCTGCCGAACTGTTCTTCGACCCGACACCCACACCGGTTACGAATCCTCCACTTACTCCGGAGCAGCAGGAGGAGTTGGTGCAATGATGTTCAACTGGGCATTGCCGAAGTAGTCGGCCATGCTGCGGTTCATCCAATGGTCCGGTGATGGGCTCAAGGGTAGTATCACCAAGCTTTCCAGTGGCTCGACGATAGGTAGTTGAAGTCTTGTGCCGTCACCCGACGCAATAGCAGCCGCGATCAACGCATAACGCTCGGTGATGGCGCGATCGTAACGACCGGCGCGTCCTGAAAGTAGATCGTCAGAGAGCTGTCCATCGCGTCCAGCGAACAAGAACATCAATGCCGCAACGATGGTCAACCCTTCCAGAACCTTCCTTGGAAGAATGTCCGGCCGCGACCATTGCGGGCTCCGCGGCTCCCACACCGCAAGCATCGCGAACCATGATGGCAGGAAGAAGTACCAAGCAGCATTCAGCGTTCGGTACTGTCCCAGCAAGCCCGTTGGCCAATACGTGACGATCATGGCCACGAACACCACCGCGACAGGCAACACCAGCGCCGCACGACGGTCCAGGAACGGGGTGAACAGCACGCGCGCGTTCGGTGTTGACCTTCGCCAGACAACGAAGAGTATCGATGCGATCAAGAACACCGGGTCGAGCAACCACGTTCCTATAAACCGTCCGGTCTGCGCAGCACTGTAGCCCAAGGTGCGAAGGATGTCATGCCGCAGCGGGAAGTTCGCGCCGCGTGTGGCATTGCCGGGTGCGATGGCTACGACAAGTCCACACGCAATACTCAGCAGCAAAAGGACCAGCACTATTCGTTGGGCTTGCGGCACACACTTGCGACACCAGAAAAGCAATCCAACGTGGAAAAGGACCAGATAGGCCATGTGCAGTTCATTGCAGCCTGCGATAGTGATCACCAGCGCTGACTGGACGCACCACCACAAGAGATCCGGGGCACGTTGTGCATCGCGCAAAGCAGTGATCCAGTTGGCGAGGAGTATCAAGCCCAACGCGTTCGGGACCTGATAGGTCACAGCACCGGTATACCAGTAAACGCCTTCACTCGCATCAGGCATTCCATGGAGCAGGAGCAACACGCCGGCGAGCGCAATACTGGCCAGAGGGATGCGGTAGGCCGACGTACCGGCCAGTGCGCTCAAGAACCGGTAAAAGGCGTACCAGGTAAGCAGGATCAATGCGATGGGCATTAGCCGGTACAGCACCAGTCCTCGCTCCAGTCCGAGTACCAAAGGGCTTCGCAACACCAGAATGTTGGAGAAGTAACGGCCGTTCCACGACGTGTACTCCTGCGCCAGACGTTCCAGCAGCGGATGGCGCATACCCGCGACCGCATAGCTGAAGTCATCGGCATAGGGATGGACATAGAACGCAAGCCAGATGTGCCGCGCCAGCGCCAACAGAAGGATCAGCACGAGCAGAACGGACCAAGTGCGCGGCTTCATCACCTCCAAAGATGGAACAGTCGGCTAGGACCCAGTGCGATCTCTGATCCGGTAGCGGTTGCGATCCGTGCCATTGCGGCTCACGAGATCGGCCACGAAGCCGGCCGTGAACAGCTGGACCCCGATGACCATGGCCGTAAGCGCCACGAAGAAGATCCCGGATTCCGCCACACGCGGTGCCGGTTCATGGAGTACGAACGAGTGCCACAGTTTCTCGCCGATGACCCAGGAAGTGCTCAGGAAACCGACCACCACCATGAACGAGCCCAAGCCACCAAAGAAGTGCATCGGCTTCTTCCCGAAACGGAAGATGTAGGTGATCGTGAGCAGGTCGAGGAAGCCGTTGATGAAGCGGCTGAAGCCGAACTTGGTATGGCCGTACTTGCGCGCATGGTGCTTCACCACCTTCTCGCCGATCTTCCGGAAACCTTCCTTCTTGGCAATGAAGGGGATGTAGCGGTGCATCTCACCGAACACCTCGATGTTCTTCACCACCTCCTTTCGATACGCCTTCAGCCCACAGTTGAAATCGTGGAGGTGTACGCCGCTAACCCGCCGTGTGGTCCAGTTGAAGAGCTTGGTCGGTATCGTCTTCGACAGCGGATCGTAACGCTTCTGTTTCCAGCCGCTCACCAGATCGAAGCCGTCCTCCTTGATCATGCGGTACAATTCCGGCACCTCGTCGGGGTCGTCCTGCAGATCGGCATCCATGGTGATCACCACATCGCCTTTCGCCGCGCGGAAACCTTCGTTCAACGCCGGGCTTTTGCCATAGTTGCGTCCGAAGCGGATCCCTTTCACGCGATCGTTCTCCGCAGAAAGTCGTTCGATCTCAGCCCAGGACCCATCGGTGCTGCCATCATCGACGAGGATGATCTCATAGGCCTTGTTCATTCCGGTGATCACACGGTGCAACCAAGCCACCAGATGCGGCAGCGATTCGCGCTCATTCACCAGAGGCACTACGATGGAAAGGTCCATGGTTCCATGACCAAAGCCCTGAAGGGCGTTGGCGAAGTGCAAGGATAAGGGTTGCCGATCGAAGGATGCTGTGGCCATCCCGTCGCACCACCTTCAACCGGGTGTGCTTCGATCGCATTTCGATGACAACGATCGGAATTGGTGTTCCGTTCCGAACTTCGTTGTCCGACCTTGGTCCTTTCATTTGTCCCAGCATGCAAGAAACCTTACCTACCGACGCTTACCGCAAACAGGAGTGCAGCCTCGTGCTCATCGACCTCAGCGGTTTCACGCAGTTGCTCTACCAGGCGAGCATCAAGGAAGAGATCATGCGGACGGTGGTGTTAGCCATGACCAGGCTGTTCCAGGAATCGGTCAAGGCAGCAAAGAGCTCCGAGGATATCAAGATCATCAACACCACAGGTGATGGGTTCATCGCCATTGCCACGGGAAAGACCCCTTCTAGGACCGCGCTTGGTTATGTCCAGGAGATCCAGGACCATTTCAAGCACTACGTCAAGTCCGTGCTGCATTCGGTCCCCTTCCGCCAGCGCGTTGATCTGCGCATCGCCCTGCACCACGGCTCCGTGTACGAGATCCACATCGATGGACTATCGGACGGCGGCTATCCGCTCTACATCGGCGATGACATCAATCTGATCGCACGGGTGATCAACAGCCAGGTCGCGCGGCGGCAGGGTGTGGCGATAACACGGGCCTTCTATCGCCGCCTGATGAAGGTGAAGGGGGACCCACCACCGGCGGATGAAGTGATCCTGGACCGCAACCGCTACCCGGAGCAGATCGAGATCTACAAACTGCCGACGGAGATCCCCGATCACGCACCGAAGTCCAAGTCCTGAATATCAATAGGCGATCCTGTGACCGATCGGGCACAAGCCCTGTCGTTCCTTTGCACCATGTCGCTTTCTTCCTCCCTTCTGGAGAACGCCGTCGATCAATTGGCCACGTTGCCGGGCATCGGTCGGCGAACGGCGATGCGATTAGCGCTGGAACTATTGCGTCGTGAGCCGCATGAGGTGGCCCGGTTCAGCGATGCCATCCGCAAGATGCGGGACGATGTACGGTTCTGCGATACCTGCTGCAACATCAGCGACGAGCCGCGCTGCGCCATCTGCCGGGACCCGAACCGGGACACGGCCACGATCTGCGTGGTGGAGGACATCCGTGACGTGATCGCCATCGAGAACACACGGCAATTCAAAGGTCTCTACCACGTTCTTGGAGGCGTGATCAGCCCGATGGACGGCATTGGTCCCGATGATCTCAACACCCGCCAACTGATGGACCGCGTGCATTCCGGAGAGGTCAAGGAAGTGATCTTGGCCTTGGGCACCACGTTGGAAGGTGACACCACCGGTTTCTACCTGAACCGCAAGCTGACCGAACAAGGCGTTACCGTCACCATGCTGGCGCGTGGCCTAAGCGTGGGCGGCGAGTTGGACCAGGCCGATGAACTCACACTGGGCCGCAGCATCGCGGACAGGAAACCGTACGAGCAATTGGCCAGGAGATGAAACGAGTTGGCAGTTGGCGGTGGGCGGTGGGCATTATCCTTCTTGGTGAGGGCCTCGGCAACTGCCCACCGCCCACCGCCCCCTGCGAACTTCCAACTATCTACTGATGAAGCTCTCCGTCATCATCGTCAACTACAACGTCCGGGCCTACCTGGAGCAGTGCCTACGCACGGTTGAAGAAGCGATGAAGGGCATCAACGGTGATGTCTTCGTGGTGGACAACCAGAGCACGGACGGAAGCGTGGAAATGATCCGCGAGAAATTCCCGGCGGTAAAGCTCATCGCGAACACGGAGAACGTGGGCTTCTCACGAGCGAATAACCAGGCCATTCGGGCAAGTTCGGCCGAGTACGTTGTCCTGCTGAACCCGGATACCGTCGTGGGCGAGGACGTCTTCCGTAAAGTGACCGCCTTCATGGACACACATCCCAAGGCAGGCGGGCTTGGGGTGAAGATGATCGACGGCACCGGCACCTTCCTCCCCGAGAGCAAACGCGGCCTTCCTACCCCTGCTGTGGCCTTCTACAAGATCATCGGTCTCACACGCCTTTTCCCGCACAGCAAGGTCTTCGGGCGCTACCACTTGGGCCATTTACAGGAGAACGAGGCCGCACCCATCGAGATCCTTTCCGGTGCCTGCATGTTCCTCCGCAAGAAGACGCTGGGTGAAGTAGGGCTCCTGGACGAGAGCTTCTTCATGTACGGCGAGGACATCGACCTGAGTTACCGCATCACTCTGGGCGGCTATGAGAACTGGTATTTCCCGGATGCCAGGATCATCCACTACAAAGGAGAGAGCACCAAGAAGAGCAGCGTGAACTACGTGTTCGTGTTCTACAACGCCATGGCCATCTTCGCGCAGAAGCACTTCACGCGGCGGCGTACAGACCTGCTCAGTTTGCTTATCAATGGCAGCATTTACCTCAGTGCTGCGGGCGCTATCATAATGCGTTTCATCCGCCGCGCCCTGTTGCCCATGATGGACGTGGCAGTATTGGCCATACTTCTGGTCTCGTGGGGGTTCTCGATCACGCATGGCGAGGAATTGCTGGAAGGATGGTATGGACTGGACGTGATCGGCGCGTTGGTGCTATTCATTGGCGCTCACGTCCTGATATTGTTCGGATTGTTCGGAGCTTACGACGTGCCTGTACGTCTTAAGAACGTTGTTGCCGCTGCTGGAGCGGGTGCATTGTACATGCTCTTCGTCGGTCGCATTAACGACCCTGCAGGTGAGTTGTTGCCGCTAGTCGGGGGGGCACTGCAGGTTGCTTTTGCCTTGATCCTTGTTGGCTTCAGTTCGCGACTGCTCCTGCACGTGCTGCGCGTGAAACCCTTCAGCTTGCGTATGCTGGACCGCAAACGCGTGGTGGCGATCGGAAGTCCTGAAGAGAATCAACACGCGCTGGCCCTCCTTTGGCAGACCCACTTCGGCCTCGGGCGCCAAAAGCAGATGAGCACCACCGATGCCGGATCGCCGGATGCGGTGAAGCTCATCCGGAAGAAGATCCGCAAACACGGCATTGATGAGGTGGTGTTCTGCGCAAAGGACATCCCCTGGGGCCGTATCATCGAGTTGATGGAGGAACTGCGCCGGACCCGAGTAATGTTCAAGATCGCCCAGCCGGGTCGTGAGTTCATCATCGGCCCCAACAGCATCGAAAGCCTCAATGACCTCTTCATCATGGAGCGCCATGCCGTTCACAGTGCCGCAGGCAAACGCAACAAGCGCGTGATGGACATCACCATCGCACTGCTCCTAGGGCTCACACTACCGTTGACGTTGCTCCTTGTCCATGATCGCGGGCACTTCCTACGGAACTGGTGGGACGTGCTGATCGGCCGTAAG
>Ga0075163_10014947_pt1 | contig 10009 bp, 5 predicted proteins | sample JI1023141ADNA_FD_71478 | JGI IMG/M metagenome (GOLD analysis project Ga0075163, IMG submission 71478) | Wastewater effluent complex algal communities from Wisconsin, to seasonally profile nutrient transformation and Carbon sequestration -... | ecosystem: Engineered > WWTP > Effluent > Algae... | reverse complement strand
AGTCCTTCGGCGCCACACCCGGCGTCGCCAGCCGCGCGGCCTGACCGATGTCGAGCGCGACCCCGTCCCGCGCGACCGCGATCTTCGCGGGGTGACCCCAGGTGTTGGCCAGGAACACCGCAATTCGGCCTTAGGAGGCCGTCAGGGCCGGTCTTGGGCGCCGTTGCCAGGCGTTGCCAAAACGTTGCCAAAACCTCGTCGTGCGGCGAGGTCGAGCAGCGTCGCCGCCTCGCGCGCGAGGCCGACCTGCTGGGTGTGCAGGTAGCCCTGCGTCGTCTGGAGGTGCGCGTGGCGGGCGACCGCCTGGACCACGTACACGCTCGCACCGAGGTTGGCGAGGCGCGTCAGCGCGGTGTGCCGCAGCAGGTGCGGCCCGTTGCGCTTGAGACCCGCGTCCTGCTGGATCTGATGCAGCAGGTAGCGGATCGACTCGGGCGTGTGGGGCGCCCACTCGCGGCCGGTGTGGCCCGAGCGGCGATACACCACCAGCGGGCCGTGCGTGTGCTCGCGGCGCAGCTCGGCGAGGGCCTCGTGCAGCGCGGCGGTCAGCGCGAGCTTGCCGATCCCTCCCTTCGGCGTCTGGGCCTCGCCCTGATACACGTTGTGCTGCACGACCATCGCGCCCGCGCGGAGGTCGACGTCGTCCCACTCGAGCGCGCAGATCTCCGAGACCCGCATGCCCGCGTCGAGCGCGAGCAGGCAGATCGCCAGAGCTTCACCGCCGCGCTGCCGCGCCGCCGCGACGAGGCGAGCGATGGCCTCGTCCGAGTAGACCGCCATCGGCCGCTTGCGCGGCACCGGCAGGCGCTCGATGCCGGGCACGACCTCGATCATGCGCAGCTTGCGGGCGAAGCGGAGCACCTTGCCCAGCTTGGACAGCACGACGTTGGCGGTGCTCGCGGCCATGCGCCCGTGGAGCGCCGCACGGAACGCGGAGATCCGGTCCTCGTCGAGCGCCCGCAGCGGGAGCTCACCGATCAGCGGTCCGATGTGGTTGCGCCACATCTTGGCGTAGTAGTCGCGGGTCGACCGCTTCTGCAGCTGCACGTGCTCGGGCTCGAAGCGTTGTTTGTAAAAATCGGCGAGCGTCATCGCGGGCGCTGCCTTCGGGGTCACCTCCTTCTTTCGCGCGGGCACGGGCTCGGCCACCGGCACAGGCAGCTCCGGCGCACCCATGAGCTCGCGCAGCATGGACGGGACCTGTCGCTCGCCCCACAGGCGGGCTTGCTTCTGGTCCATCCCCGCCGGCGCGACGGGGCGCCGACGGAGCTCGTGCTCGGGGTGGCAGGGGTGCATGAGGCGGATGTCGAGTTGCCAGCGGCTGGTGTCTCTCGCGTAGGGACGCACAGTGATCTTCATGGCGGTCGATCCAGCAGGTCGGCCGCTATCCCGAAGCCAACCAAGCACGAGATCGCGCGTCCACGCAAGCTCCTTTCCGAGCCGCATCGGCGCCGGCACCTGCCCGCGTGCCGCCCGGTGCCGCACCGCCTTCGTCGAGATCCTCAGCAGCGCCGCGAGGTCCGGCACATACAAGATGTCCGGCAGCTCCTCGACCCGCGCCGCCCGCGACGCCTCGCTGTCGTCCCCCACCGCAACACCACGACCGCGTCCCATGACGCACCCCCCTCCATCACGCTCACCCGAACAAAGTATCGGGAACCGCGGGACCTGTCATCGATTGAGAATGAACCGCGCCGTTTCGCCCGCATCTCGATCGCCGAGATCCTCAGCCAGACGCTGCTCTGCCGTCACGCACGCGGCGACCCACCTCGCTTTGTGGGGGCGGAGCATCCGCCGCCGAGTCCATCGGCGTTGCCGCTGATCGGAGACGGGCGAGCAGGTGCACCTCGGCGCCGACGGCGTCTTTCAGCTCACCCTGATACGCCGCGAGCGCCGCCCGCAGCTCGTCAAAGCCGCCTTGCAGCGCGCCCTGCAGGTCCTCGAGAGCCGCGTTCGGCATCGTCCTCGTCGCAGCGTCGACACCCGCGGTCGCTATCGTCCTCGCCGCAGCGTCGACGCCCGCGGTCGCCATCGTCATCGCCACAGTGTCGACACCCGCGGTCGCCATCGTCATCGCCGCAGCGTCGACACCCGCGGTCGCGATCGTCCTCGCCGCAGCGTCGACACCCGCGGTCGCTATCGTCCTCGCCGCAGCGTCGACGCCCGCGGTCGCCATCGTCATCGCCACAGTGTCGACACCCGCGGTCGCCATCGTCATCGCCGCAGCGGCTGTGGCCGAGGTTTCCTCGACAACTCCACCGGGCGCTGCCGTGCTCCCGCAACTTTCGACCGCATTGCAGAGAGCAGCGCGCAGCGCTTCGCCGTCCGCCTCTGCCCGGCGGGCCGCGGCCGCGGCGAAGTCTTCCGCGTGGCGCTCGAGCGTCTCACGGAACCGGACCTCCTGGCGGACGAGGGCGGCCTCGAAGTCCTGCACGAGCTTCTCCTGGCTCCGCGCACGGCTCAGCTCCAGGCGCTCGAGCGCCTCCGCAAGACCGGCGCTCACCGCCTCGCCGATGACCCCGCCGAGCATCTTCCCGACGTCCCCGATCATCTCGGTGAGCTGCACAAGCTCCTCCGGCTTCATCGTCGCGGACGCACCGTGCGGCTCGACGCGAGGCTCGAAGTTCAGCTCAGGCTGCGGGCCCGACACAGTCGCCGCCCTGGCGGCAGCCTTCGGCGCGTCGTTCGCAGGCGACGCCGGAGTTGCCGTCCCCGACGCGGTCGTCTTCGACCAGATCACGCAAGGAATCGCGTTGCTCGCATGAGGCTGCCGTCGGGGCGTGGCCCACGGTGGCACGGGCTCGGGAAGCGTCGGCGGTTCGAGGACGGTGAGGTTCCACGGAGCGCGGACGGCTGACGGCGCTGGCGCGCTGGGTGGCTGTGGTGGGAGCGGCTGTGGCGAGGGCGGCTGCGGCGGGGCCGGCTGCGGTGGGGCCGGCTGCGGCGGTGCGGCCTCCGGGCGCTCGGCCGGGGCCGGCTCGGGCGGAGTGACCGGAGGAGGCGCTGCGGTCTCCCGGCGCACATCACGACGACGCTCGCGCCGCTGTGCACAAAGGGCGAGATATCCATCGCACAGGGTGCAGACGACACTGCGTACGTGATCGGACCAATGGGTCGTCAGCTCGGACATGTTGCTTCTCCTTCAGAACTTCATGAGCCCGTCGTGCGCGCCGCACTGCACCACCGCGACGACCATCGGAGGGCCCGTGTGCCCTCGTCCATTGCCCAATGGTACGCAGCCAAATCAATCGCGCAAGTATCTGAAGGCAACATTCATCCAAAATGCGATCGAGCGATCGAGCGCATCAGAGGGGCTCGGCCATTCAGCCATCCTCGATATAGCCAGTGATAGACGCCGACGATGACGGACAATTATGGACTGTCCACTCCCGGTCATGGACTGTCCAGGACACTTTCCATAGCGCCGGACAGTCCTCGGAAATTGTCCGCGCCCCGACATGGACAGTCCGGTTCTTTCCATCGTGCGACGGACAGCCCGCGAACTGTCCGCATCCCGACATGGAATTTCACCACGTCCCGGTCCCTCGAAGTGTCCGTCACCCAGCGTGGACATCCCGGCCGCTGGTACTTTCCACGCGCCCAACGGACCACCGACTGGAACTGTCCACGGCCCGGCCATGGAGCAACCGGAACTGTCCATCCGCTCGATGGACAGTTGATGGGCGCACAAGTGCGCGTTCACTAGCGCGCCTAAAAATAATTTTCCACGCCACGCAACACCAGCCTGCCGCGTGCCGAACCCTCGTCAGGCCCGGAGTGCTCCGCGCATCGGGCCCGCACCGGGAGGAGGACGGATGGCGGTCGCGGAATCGCTCGGGATAGACCCCGTCAGCGCAGTGGTCCAGGAGCTTCAGCGGACACTTCATGAGCGCGCACAGCCGCTGCTGTGGCGCTCGACGGACAGGGGTCTGGTGGCGGACATCGCCGAGGGCGAGCTACTCCTGACCCCGTTCACCGAGATCGGGGCCTGGGAACTCAGCGTGGTGTTCCACGCGGCGCCGCCGCTCGAAAAGCCCGACGCGGGCCCCATCGAGCGGGGCCGCCGGGTGATCGAATGGGGCTGCCCCGTCCGGATGCAGCAGCGCGCGCTCGAGCTCGCCCTCGCCGGCGTGCCCGGCGGCCCCACCTACCTCGGCGGTCCACTGATGTGGCACGCGGTCGAGCACGACGGCTCGCTGCGTATGGCGGTTCCGAACGGCGAGCTCCGCATCTCGCCGCTCGACGGCGAACTTTTTACGCTGACCCACGAGGATGGCCGCGGCATCGAGCTGTTGAGCCTTGGCACACGCGCCGAGCTGCAGCGCCAGGCCCTGCCCCTGTGCATCACCCGCGCCGCGCAGCCGCTGCAAATTCAAGTTCACGGCCGCCCGGTGAATCTCGGCTCAATCGGTGTGCCCGGTGTACTCGGCTACCACGCGCAGGACGACCGCAGCCTCATCGCCCTCGTGCTGGTCCGCGGCGACATCCTGCTCCTGCACGTCCGCGGCGCCTTTCACCGCGTCCTCGCGGAGCTCTCCTGGACGGATCTGACGTTCGGCGACCCCATCGAGGTACACCCCTCTGCATGCCCCGAGCTCGAACCACCTCGCCCGAGCCCGGACCTCCAGCCGAGCCCCGATGACGCGGCTCCGAGACCGTCGGCGCCCCCAACGGATGCAGCCTCCGCCGCGCGGATCGACATGGCCACGGAGTCGACATCTTCGCAGTCGCACGCGCCGCATACCTCGATGTCCGAGCGCCATCGAGCGCTGTGCCGACGCTACTTCCGGCGCCTCCACCATCGATTACGCGGTCGAGGCGCGCGCAAGGCCAGAAAGCTCGTGCTTCTGATCCTCGAGATCCTCGACCAGTGCCGGGAGGACATCTCCGGGAGTCGGCTCGAGATCCACGCCAGGCTCGAGCGCCTGCTCGCACAACCCTTGCCGGGCGGGCCTCGCAACATCCGAGACTGCCTCGACCTTCTGATGTCCAGTTCCCCCTTCGCACGCCCCGAGCCCGGAAACGGCTGCACCCTGCTGTTTGGACAGCTCCACGATCCGAACTCGGCGCTCATGCGCTTCATCGCCGACGAGGAAGCCCGCGAGGAAGCCGCCGCCCACGCGCCCTCGCCCGCAACTCCCCCCGAACCCGTCCCTGTGAAAACGGCGGCCCCGGCGGCCCCGCCGCCCGAGGCCGGGAACCTCCCGACGGCGGACACTGCCCTCACCGCGGAAGCACCCCCGACGCCGCAGCCATCGCCCATACCGCCGTCGGCCCCGGGCGCACTGAACGGCTCCTGGGACCCCACCGTACTCGAGGTATTCCGTTTCCTCGGCAGGGCTTCACCGGGATCTCTCAGCGGCCCCTCACCATCTCCGCCCCCGACCCACGCGCAAGATCCATCGACGCCCCCGACACGATCGCAACCACCTCCAACATCCTTCGGGCCCGGCCCGGGTCCTCCGGCGGCACCCCGAAGCAGATCCACCAGCACCCCGACCTACTTTCTCGGCGAGCTGGTGGACGACGAGGACGAGACGGACGCACCGAGCCGCTACCAGGGCCCCGGTCCGTTCGAGATGCCGCCGCTGGCCGCCTATCCGTATCCTTCTCGCAGGAGCCAGTGACCGGTCAGCTTCAGGACCTGTATCTACTGAGGATGTGGGTTCGGCGTCTCTCGTGGGGGCTTTCACCGGTCCTCGGCTACGAACCCTCGCCCGCGGCCGCAGCGACCTGCCAGGCCGAAGGTCTCCATGCCTCGGCCTTGGCAGGCGGAGAGCGCTTCAGCAGATCGCTCCTGCGGCCCGCGTCGCTGTCGGCAGGTGATAGCGCGTCGCCCGGGCCCGACGAGCGGAGCCAGATGCCCGCAGTTATTGATCAAGCCGCGAGCAACAACTGGCCAACAGTTACCAGCATGTGTAGTGCAGCGTCGCACCAGACGAGCGATTGCGCGCAGTGCGCCTATATTGCGAGCGAAACAGGCGCTGCGGTAGTAGTGATGCGTGACGAGCATTCGAAAGGACGTACTCGACAGGACCGAGACGACGGTGACCGCCGACGTCGAGAATGACGAGGCCGAGGACACCGCCTACGCGGACGGCGACGAGGACGACGGCGACGAGGACGACGGCGACGAGGTCGATGGCGACGAGGATGAGGACGGTTCAGACGACGACCAGGACGACGCGAACCACTTCCTGCTCGACGAGGACAGCGACGCGCCGAACCTCGTGCCGGAGGAGCAGCCGCGCCGCCTCCTGGCCGGCAAGATCGAGATGCTCAACAAGATCGGCGAGGGCGGCATGGGGGCCGTGTGGCGCGGGCATCACCTCAAGCTCGATCGAGAGGTCGCCGTCAAGGTGCTCGACGAGACGCTCCAGCTTCGCGCCGATGGCCGCGAGCGGTTCATCCGCGAGGGGAAAGCGCTCGCGCTGCTCGACCACCGCAACGTCGTCCGCATCTACGACTGCGACGAGCTCCCCAACGGTAGGCTGTACCTGTGCATGGAGCTGCTCGACGGCGAGATGCTGCGCACGGTGATCAAGAGCGGAGTGCGTCCCGACCCCCTCGAGGTGATCGACATCGGCCTGCAGATCTGCGACGCGATCGCGATCGCACACAGCCGGGGGATCTTGCACCGCGATCTGACGCCGTCGAACATCATTCGTCTGCGGGACCCGGCACGGACGATCAAGGTGATCGACTGGGGCCTCTGCAAGTACCTGGACCTGTTCTACACGCGGGTCCCGCAGAAATATGGCGCGCCTCCAGGCTCTCGACTGGTGACGCCGATCGGCTGCCGCTTCGGCACGCCCGAGTACATGGCCCCCGAGATGATCCTGCGGGACAACCCCGGTCTCCCGAGCTTCTGCACCGATGTCTACGCGCTGGGCGTCGTGCTGTATGAGCTGCTGACGGGACGTCACCCGTTTGCCTTCGGCGACCGGAAGCAGCCCCGCCCGATCGACACCTTCTTGCCCGGCTTCGCCTACCATGATCTCGAGGCCGCCCTCCGCGACGCGCTGAATTTCGATCCGGAGGCGCGGACGCAAACCATGGCCGATCTGCGAGAGGCCCTCGACATGGCGCGCGAGTGCCTGCTCGCGCAGCGGGCAGGCCCCGCGGCGCCCCGCGAGGACCAACCCGCAGTCACGCCCCCGCCCGCCGCGCCGGCTCCCGCCGTACGGGCGGTGCCCGCGAGGCCTTCGGAGGAGCCGGTGGCCGTCTGTTCGCGCTCGGAGCTCGTCCAGAGACCCGATCAAGGCGCCCAGGAGCGGACGACCGTGGCGAACGTCGGCGCGGTCGTGGCACCTCCAGCGCCCAACGTGCCGCTCCCGTGGCGCCGACGAATCGCTGTCGCTCTGACACTCATTTTGGTCGGCGCCGGTGCAGGCGCGGGCAGCCTCCTCGTCGCTCAGCGTCTGGGAGGCTCGGTGGATGCGCACGCCGTCGAGGCTTCTCATCTTCAGATCGCTGCAACCCTGGCGCTGGAGACGGCCCGCGCAAGCGCGGCGGAGCTGCGTGCTGCTCGCTGCGAGTCCGACGCGGCGAGCAGGCCGGTCGTCCCGGACGCCGTCACGCCACAGCCGCAACCGCGACCGCAGAGCAAGGAGTTGGAGGCCAGGGCTCGGCCCGCGGTCCTCGCTGCGAGTGCGGAGCCGCGGTCGGTGAGATCGACGCGGCCGAGATCGCCATCTCGACCGGCCACGTCGACCAGGCCACCGCCCGCGGTGACCTTCGAGGTGGCGATGGCCCGGCTCGAGCCGAAGATCCGCGGCTGCGCGCGTGAGACCGGGGCGCCCGAGGTCCCCACGGCGGTCCAGGTGCGGCGCAAGGCCGGCTCGCTCGACCTGGTCAAGGTGGTGAGGCTGTCGAGGGAGCATCCGTTCGCGGTCTGCGTCGACAAGATCGTCCGCCAGGCGGCGCTGCCGACCAGCGCCGGCGCGGTCGAGGACTTCACGTACTTCAAGTAGGAGGCTGCGATGCTGACGACGATCCTTGTCTCTCTCCTGCTGACCGCGCAGCCGCCCACGGATGTGGCCGAGGCCCCGCGAGCCGAGGTACTCGCGGCGGCTGGCGCTGCGCACCTCAAGCTCGCCACGACTTCGGCCGAGCGCCCGCTCGACGAGCTCCACAACGCCCACACCAAGTTCGACGCGGCCTTCATGGCCGACGGCGCCGCGGCGCATCTGTGCCGCGCCCTCTCGGTCGCAGACCTGGCCCTTCGGACAGGCGGTTTCGCCGACGAGCAAGAGCGACTGTCATGGGAGGAGACCCGACGCGACGACCTCGACCGACTTCGAGATGACGCCGCGCAGAGCGGCCGCGCGAACTGCCGTTACGACGCGCAGGGCAAGCCGACGAAGCCGCGCGTCGCTCTGCTTGCAGTCGACGAGCCTCCGTTGAACCCAGCACCATCGCCTCTGCTCGCGGCCTCGCCGAAGGCCGCGCACAGCCCGACGAGTCGGAGGCAGGTCCATCGGGATCGGGCGCACACGGCGATGGGCGCGGTCCTCACGGTCGCTGGCATCGGCATGTTCGGGATCCTCGCCGGCGTCCTCGAGCTCGAGCGTCGACGAGCAAGCGAAGTCCGCGGCATCATCGACGCGGTCAAGGCCGAACACCGCGGCTACACGCCGGCCGAGGAGCGACGCTACTTCGACCTGCGCGACGACCTGCTCCAAGGTCGTGACGTGGCGATCGGCGTCGGCGTGGCCAGCCTGGTCAGCCTGGGCACCGGAGTCGCCCTGCTGGCGACGCGTAAAAAGACGAGGTCGCCGACCTACGCGCTACAGCCCTACGGCGGCCGGCACGGTGCCGGCGCTGTCCTGCAGCTGCGGTTTTGATTCGCAAGGAGGCATGAGCATGCGCAGCTACACGTTGATGATGTCCCTTCTGGCTCTACTTCTGGCCGCTGGATGCCTCCAAGATCTGCTGCACGAGGGCGACGGCCTGGTCTCGATCACCGCCACCGTCGACGTCGGTTCGACGTCCTCCAAGGGTGAGCCACCGACGCCCACGACCTCGGCGGGCTCGGGGGTGCAGACGGTCACGGGCGACGAGGAGAGCACCGGGCCCAGCACGACGACCTCGGGCGGCGACCCGGGGTCGAGCTCGGGCGACCCGGTCAACCTGCCCCCGACGATCGAGTTGTTCGACGTGGTGCAGGACCACCTCGACGAGGCCGGGCCCGCCGATCTGCAGCTCATCGCCAGCGACGACGTGGTCAAGGTGCGACTCACGCTCGACGGCGAGGAGGTGGCCGACCTCACCCTCGCCGACTTCCCGCGCACCTGGGACGCGCTGTCGGCCAAGGACAACGGGCCGGAGCGCACATTCAAGGTGGTGGTCGAGGACGCCGAGGGCCTCACGGCCGAGGCCGAGGACAAGCTCAGCGTGCTTCTGCCGCAGTCCGGCGCCGAGAAGTGCATTTTTCCCGACCCGGTCGACGGAGACGTTCTCAGCATCATCTCCGCGCTGACGTACACGCCCAAGGGAGAGATCCTGGCGGTGGGGACACGCGGCCCGCCTGGCGCGCTCAGGTTGACTGCGTGGCTGCTCGACTCGAACTCATGTATGCCGGTCCCCGGGTGGCCGAAGTCCCCCGGGAATTGGAGCGAGGACGACGGGTTCAAGAAGATGACCTCGCTCGGTACCGCGGCAGCTATCGACGAGGACGGTAACTTGATCGTCGCCGGCAACTTCATCGTCGACAACAAGCCGCGGCCCTACGTCGTGCTGCTCAGCTCGAGCGGCTCGCGGCTATGGGAGAAGGCGGGCCAGGTCGGCGACGAGGTCACGAGCGTCGCGGCCGGGACGGCGCTATTCAGCAACCGCGTGTTCGTCGGCGGATCGCGGCGGACGAGCGACAACCCGGTGCGCACCGACGGAGCCGTCTGGGTCTACGCCGCTGACGGCGAGTCAGTCTTCATCCAGCCGCCGAGCACGCTCCGGGCCCCGTTCACTGCCGACGAGTTCGACCCCGACCTGCAAAATTCTCGGAGCGAAT
>Ga0075163_10014946_pt1 | contig 10009 bp, 8 predicted proteins | sample JI1023141ADNA_FD_71478 | JGI IMG/M metagenome (GOLD analysis project Ga0075163, IMG submission 71478) | Wastewater effluent complex algal communities from Wisconsin, to seasonally profile nutrient transformation and Carbon sequestration -... | ecosystem: Engineered > WWTP > Effluent > Algae... | reverse complement strand
GGATTTTTTAACTACATAAAAGGTATCAAAACCAATGTCTGGGAACCTACAAAACGAAATCAACTACCCACTTAACACCATCGAAGAAGCTATCGAGGAAATAAAAACAGGTAGATTAGTAATTGTAATTGACGACGAAGACCGCGAAAACGAGGGCGATTTTATTACGGCTGCCCGTAATGTAACCCCCGAAATCATCAACTTTATGTCTAAACATGGACGCGGACTTATCTGCGCACCCCTTGTCGAAGACCGATGCGATGAGTTGGGCTTAAACTTAATGGTTGGCTCTAATACCGCCAACTTCGAAACACCCTTTACCATACCCGTCGACCTAATTGGCTACGGCTGCACCACTGGTATATCAGCCCAAGACCGCTCAAAAACCATTCAGGCACTTATTAACCCCAACACACGCCCCGAAGAACTGGGCAAACCAGGGCACATATTTCCGTTAAGAGCCAAAAAAGGAGGCGTATTGCGCCGAGCCGGACACACCGAAGCTACCATAGACCTAGCACGTTTGGCAGGCTTTGAACCAGCAGGCGTATTGGTAGAAATACTAAACGAAGACGGAACCATGGCACGACTGCCACAACTGATAGCAATTGCCAAACATTTCAGCCTAAAAATTATCACCATTCAAGACCTTATCTCGTATCGATTGGCAAAAGAACGACTTATTAAACGCGAGGTATCGGTAAAAATGCCTACTAAATGGGGTAACTTTGACCTTATCGTATACACCGAAATTTTGAACGGTAACACCCATCTTGCCCTTGTAAAAGGTAGTTGGCAATCCACCGACTCGGTGTTAGTGCGTGTGCATTCGTCGTGTGTAACTGGCGATATTTTGGGCTCGTTTAGATGCGATTGCGGCGACCAACTGCACTTGGCTATGCAACACGTAGAAAAAGCTGGACAAGGGGTAGTACTTTACATGAACCAAGAAGGACGCGGCATCGGGTTGGTTAATAAACTAAAAGCCTACAAACTGCAAGAAGAAGGCAAAGATACCGTAGAAGCAAACCTAGAACTAGGCTTTAAAATGGACCAACGCGATTATGGTATTGGCGCACAAATTTTGCGCGATTTGGGTGTCCGTAAAATACGCCTGATGAGCAACAACCCCAAAAAACGTGTGGGTTTAACCGGTTACGGCTTAGAAATTGTAGAAGTTGTACCCATAGAAACCACACCCAACATACACAACCAAAAATACCTCCAAACTAAACGCGATAAAATGGGACACCAAATCCTGAAAGAAACACAAGATTAATACCATAACCAACTGGCTATAAAACGCCTAATAACTTATCTTCGCACAACAACAAGCTACATCAATAGCATTAAAAAATCCCTTGCTGTATTACACAGTAAGGGATTTTTTGATGCAATAAAACAAACATTATTCGTGCCTCAACGACTCAATAGGGTCAACATCGGCTGCCCTTAGCGCCGGATACAAACCCGACGTTAAACCAACTACAAAACAAATGGCTATGCCGCCCGCAATCCAGCCCCACGGAATAATAAATGGACCCTTGATGAGCAACGAGACACCATTGCCCGCCATAATACCCAATATAATGCCAAATATGCCACCAAATTGACAAATAACTACCGCCTCGACCAAAAACTGGGTTAAAATAGTACGGCGTGTTGCACCCAAGGCTTTACAAATGCCTATCTCGCGAATGCGCTCGGCAACCGACACCAACATAATGTTCATCAAACCAATAGCGCCACCAAGCAGCGTAATAAAACCAATAACCGTAGCCGCTGTTGTAATATAACTCGACTGCTCGATGAGGATAGTAGATAATTTATCGCTTTTAGATACAGCAAAATCTTCTTCTTCGTTTAATTTTAGGCGGCGCACGCTGCGCATTAGCCCACTAGACTCGGCAATTGCCATATCAATTTCGTAGGCACCATCAACTTTTACTGTAGTTACATAGGTAGTTTGGTTGTTGGCATAAACAGAACGAGCATTTTGTAGCGGAATAAGCACCATATCATCGGGGCTAAACAAACCTGTTGAACCTTGTGCCGTCATGATGCCAATAACTAAGTACGGGCGATTATTAACCGACACCACTTTGTCCATAGCTCTTTCGGGGGCGTTAAACAAATCGCGGGCAATGCCTTCGCCAATTAATGCTACCGCACGACCCGAGCGAGCCTCGGCTTCCGAAAAGTTGCGTCCATTGCTCAACTCAATACCCGAAATAGGCAAATAATTTTCGTCGCCTGCCCTAACAGATATGTTGGGGTTGGTTTTCTCGGATTGATACTTAACCGTTGAGCCACCATCGGCAAAAAACGACACCGATACCGTAGCGGGATAATCAAACTTTTCTTTAAACTCCAATGCTTGGGTAATGCTAATGGGCGGATAATTTTCGGCACGCAAACCACGCTTGCCTACATTAAAACCCGTGCCTTTTTGCCTGATGTCAAAATTGTTGGCACCCATGGTGGCAAAGTTACTGTTTAACGATGCCTTTATGCCATCGACGGCTGTTAATATGCCCACTAATGCCATAATGCCAAAGGCAATAATGGTGGCAGTAAGAATAGCACGCAACAAGTTGCCACGTATGGCATTTAAGGCTAAAAGTATGTTATCAAGTAAATTCATAAATGCTGTTTTAAAAGTAATTGTATTAACAAATTGCCCAAAAATTAGCTGACAAAAAAAATAGAACGGATATGCATCGACATATATTAACACCGCTGAAACATTTTTTGTTTTAGGTCAGATGCACATTATCACACAAAAAACATTTTTTGCCCCACTTTGGACGTAGGAATTGGCATACTACTGGTAGTAGCGATACTTGTATCGCTTTAAAGCACTAATACCGATACAAGTATCGGTGCTACCAGTTTAAAATTTGGCATTTTTAGCTCCGTTAGGAGCATAATATGGGTAGATAAAATGCAGACAACTGTATTTTTAGCCCCTTTAGGGGTGTGATATAGTTAATTATTGAACAGACAAAGGTATTTTTATCCACTTTACTCATAAAACTAGATTATACCCAACACTATCAGTTTAAAACAAAGCTTATTGTATCACCGCAAAACAACAAGCATGTAAGCATCACCACAAAAAACATCTTTTGCCCCACTTTGGACGTAGGAATTGGCACAAAAAACGTCTTTTGCCCCACTTTGGACGTAGAAACTGCCACAAAAAATATTTTTTGCCCCACTTTGGATGCAGGAATTGCCACAAAAAACATCTTTTGCCCCACTTTGGACGTAGGAATTGCCATAAAAAACATTTTTTGCCCCACTTTGGACGTAGGAATTGCCACAAAAAACATTTTTTGCCCCACTTTGGGCGTAAGCATTGCCACAAAAAACATCTTTTGCCCCACTTTGGACGTAGGAATTGCCACAAAAAACATTTTTTGCCCTACTTTGGGCGTAAGCATTGCCACAAAAAACATTTTTTGCCCCACTTTGGACGTAGGAATTGGCACAAAAAACGTCTTTTGCCCCACTTTGGACGTAGAAACTGGCACAAAAAATATTTTTTGCCCCACTTTGGACGTAGCACATCACACCAAAAACATTTTTTGCCCCACTTTGGGCGCAGGAATTAGCACAAAAAACGTCTTTTGCCAAAGTTTAGACGTAAGAACTGGCATAAAAAACATCTTTTGCCCCACTTTGGACGCAGGAATTGCCATAAAAAACATTTTTTGCCCTACTTTGGACGTAGGAATTGGCACAAAAAACATTTTTTGCCCTAGTTTGGACGTAAGAATTGCCACAAAAAACATTTTTTGCCCTAATTAACTCGTTAGATTATCGCACAAAAAAAAGCCCCTACTCAAACTCCGCATTTTATGGGTAATAATGCGGCGTTTTTATTGATGGGGCTATTAAAAAGATGGGCATATATGGTTGATTTTGGTGCAATTGATGGCATCAATTTATCAACACCTACCTATTTTAACAAAAACGGTTGCTAATTGTTTAGTTTTTGTATTGGTTGATTATCTGCTTGCTTAAAAAGGTGCGTTAAGTTGTTTATCACGGTAGCTATATTGGATAAAGTGTGCATCTGCAAAAAAATACTAACCCTATTTGAGCAGATATACGTATGGTAACAAAACATTTTGTTTGCAAAATAACAGCTTTGTAGCAATGTAAAAGGTATTAACGATGAGTATAGGTGTAATATACGCTAATAAAACCATAGTAAGCCACCGACAACAGTGCCAAGTAGTTCCAGTAGGTAAAAACGGGGTATTGCCACACGCACATAACCGTTGAGGTAATGCACAAAACCGTAGCGGCAATGTTAAGCCACCTAAATTGTAAAGTACGGCTTGGGTATGGATATTTGATAGGCACAAAATGTAAGATACTAAACAGCACAACCGCCCCAAAGTTAATCCAAACATTGGTTTGTGTAACAAAATACATATACCACACCACTACGTTCCACATAACCGGAAAGCCTACAAAGTGGTAATTGTCGGACACCATACCGTCTTTACCATAGTAGATAGCCGATACCAATAACACCATACAGGAGCCAAGTAGTTCGAGCTGGGGTGGCAACAAATGTGCTTGATAAAGAAAATAAGCAGGTAAAATGGCATAGGTAAAAAAGTCAACCACGTAATCAATCATGGTGCCATTAAAATTGGGCAACACTTGTTTTACTTTAAACAAGCGAGCAAAGGTGCCATCGATGCCATCTATAATAAGTGTAAGCACCATCCAGAGGGTAGCTGCGGTAAAATTGTTTTGGGCAAGGGCTAACAATGCCATAAAACCAGCTATTAAACCCGACGAGGTGAACAAATGCACACTCATTGCCTTTATTTTGTCGAAAGTGGTGTATTGTTGCATAAAACGAAAGTGTGGTGAGCGTTGTAAAGAGGCGGCGATGTGGTGATATCGTGGTATGATGACGTAGCGATGTTACGTTTGTACGCTGATGCGGTAACGGTAAGGATTGTAGAGAGGTAGCATTGCTATGTCTTTAATTATGAAAGTGTGTAGCAGATAAAATGCCTGCTTGTTGAAAAAGGTAGGTCTTTATGCACCCACACTATCGCGTTGTTTGAGCATTGTACCTAAACCGCCACATAACACCAATATAGCAATAGCCAATACCCAAGCCATGCTTGATGATAGGCTTGTGCCAGCTATTTGGTATGTCCAGAACAAACCACACAGTGCCACGCTAATCATCTCTACCCAAATTAGTTGTTTGTATCGTATAGCCGACAACAAACCCAATAATGCCAAAGCCATAAGCGGAAAATACGACTGAAAGACGGGTGTGTTAAGGTCGGCACCCATTTTTAGGTTGGCGGCGGCAAATTGTGCTTTTTGTTGGGCGTAGTTAAGTAGCAAAAAGCCCATGATGCCATAAAACAGCAAAGCGGTAAAAGAGAGAAAATAGCCGAAAAACTCGTGTCGTTTGGCTTTAAAGGCAAACAAGGCTATTATATTTACCAGCAACAACACTCCACTTATAACCGATGGATACAAGAGATGATGTAGTTTGGCTACATCAAAAAAAGAAGTCGCATTGTAAAACAATAACGAGCCAAGCACAAAAGTTAAAATTGGCAATAGGTGTATAACCGAAAACTGGTATTGGTTGGTAGATATAGGAGCAGATAGAGTGCTGCTATCGGTAGTAACAATTTGTTCGGTGATGAGGTGCGAGCGATGAATGACGGCAGTAGCTAATCGGGGCGATAAATTGGTGGCAAGTGGGCGATACAACACTTCGAACAGTTGGTCAATGGATTGGGCGCGCTGCTCGGCAGACCTAACCAGACACATCTTGGCTATTTTGTTAAATGGTTTGGGTATAGCCGATAGGTCGCTTAGGTCTTTCTCTAGGATATTACGCATTATTTCGTCGCGCGAGATGCCCTCTTGGGTTTTACCAAAGGGTGCTTTGCCACAAAACACCTCGTAAATGATTACGCCCAACGACCACAAATCGAGGTTAGTTTGCAATTTGCCATCTTTGCCGTATCTTGATAGGTTAAACTGCTCGGGAGCCATATACTCGATAGAGCCTATAACCAACGACGAGTTGCCACTGCTGCTATCGGACATTACTTTGCTGATGCCAAAGTCGGCGATTTTAGGGGTTATTTGGTTGTCATTTTTTTGCAAGAGTATATTTTCGGGTTTCATGTCGCGGTGTATGATGCCTTGGCTGTGTAGGTATTGCAAGCCGCTCATTATGCCAATAACAATTTCTTTTAGCAGTTCGGTATCGTTTTTTGTAGCGGTGCGCAGCAAGCCACTTAGGTCGCCGCCATTTACAAACTCGAGTACGCCAACTTGTATTTTATCGCCAAACGATGAGCTTTCGTGTAGTTCAAACGCATCGAAATAGCGCACCAAGTTGGGGTGGCTAAGGTGGATAACCCGTTTAATTTCTTCGAAAAGGCTGTATTTGGTGGGCAAGTTACCGCTATATTTTTTAATAGCAACTTGCATATTAAGGTTTGTATCTGTGGCGCGATACACACGCCCAAAGCCGCCTTTGCCAATTAGGTCGGTTTTGGGGTCAAATTGATAAGTTTTTGTAACGGTTATCATCGTAGCTGTCTATTTTGGGGTGTAATGTAGGCATTTTTAGTGTTTTTTTAGTCAAATTATCATCTAAAGACATAAAAAACGGTGTATAAAGCCCAAATGTAGCTATTTTTGTGGTAAAATTGTTGCTTGTTGATGGTTTATTGCAGGGTTTTAAAAGTTTACTGCCACGGCTGCAATAATGCTTGCTGCCAAAGCTGCATTCAACGATTCGGCTTGTCCATGTTTAGGTATGGTAATGGCTTGGGTAATGTGTTGATGAAGTGAGGGGCTAATGCCATGAGCTTCGTTACCTATCAGCAAAAAGCCATTTTGGGTAGTAAAATCTGTTTCGAACAAATTTTTGCCGTTTAGCAAAGCACCATAAACGGGCAATGGTGGGTGTTGGATAAATAGCTCGTCGAGTGGTGTGTAGATAACCGATACGCGCAACACCGACCCCATAGTAGCTTGTACCGTTTTGGGGTTAAAAACGTCTACACAATCGGGCGAGCAAAAAATATAGGGCATGCCCATCCAGTCGGCGGTGCGTATAATAGTGCCTAAGTTACCAGGGTCTTGTATTTGGTCGAGGGCAAATACAAACTTTTGAGTCAATAATATAGGGTTGATATGAGCCTTGGGCATTTGCACAATTGCCAATACTTGGTTAGGTGTACTAAGTTCCGATGCCATTTCTAACTGTTTGGGGCTTATTTCTACTACTATATTGTTATATTTTCGTAGCTTTGCAGCATGGTCGTTTATCCAGGTAGGTAAGGCATAAATGGCTTGTATTTGGTGTTGGGTGTCTAGCAGTTCGGCAACCACTTTTGCGCCCTCTACCACAAAAACACCAGCTTGTGTGCGGTATTTTTTTATTGCCAACGACCTAATAAACTGCATTTGCGGTTTCGAAATCACGTTATTATTTGTATTTTGTTATGACTATTTTTGATAAAACTAATCGGTATCTTACTTGCTTTGTCTTATTTGTAAGCATTTTTTTAAGCGGCTGCAACAATACACAATACCTCGAAAAAGGGCAGTATTTGTATAAAGGAGCCACTATTGAGATAGAAAAGAATGATTTAGGACGAAAAACAAACAAACAGCTAAAAGAACAATTAGCCCTTGTGCCGCGCCCTTTACCCAACAGCAGCCAGTTTAAATTATGGGTATACAACACCACGCGCCATGCCGAACAAGACACCCTAAAACCTTTTTACGGCAAATTAAGAAAGTTAAACAACCTGTTTTTTATTCCACCAATTGACAGTACCATCAGAGACACCCGGGTGTGGTTGCGCAAACGGCTTGCTCAAGAGCCCGTTTTACTCGATACATCGTATGTAATTAGGTCGAACAGAGCCATAAAAAATATAGTGTTTGATAAAGGCTACTTTTTTAATACGGTAGATTATACCATTAAACGAAAAAATCAAAAAGCAGCTATTACCTACAACATATCGCTTAAACAGCCTTTTATGATTAACAATGTTTATTTTCCGACAGATACTAGCCGTAATATTGACAAAGAGTTGATTAAATTGTTGTCTAGCTCGTATTTAAAAAAAGGCGAACAGTTTGAAGCTGCTAAACTACAATCAGAGATAAACCGAATGGTTGCCTACCTAAAAAACAATGGTTATTACGATTTTAGTGCGCAATACCTTAATTTTAAATTAGATAGTTTGCACGCTTCAAAAACCGTTGATTTGTACCTAAACGTAAAAACGTCTTCGGGTCAAACAGACCATTTTCCGTACAAACTGCATAAGGTATACATCATGTCGGAGTATTACACCGATGATATACAACAATGTTGTACCGACACCATGCTATACGATGGATATTATTTTGTGTACAAAGATACGCCTTATTGCAACCCCAAAATTGTTACCAGCTATTTGGGTTTAAAAAGTGGCAATCTATACTCGGCACAAAAAGCCCGAAGTGCTCAGTCGCATTTATCCGAGTTGGGCATTTATAAATTTATCAACATAAAGTACGATACCATAAAGAGGCATCAGTTAGATTGTCGCATTTATCTAACCCCTTCGAAACGAATGTCGATAAGTTTTGAGACCGAAGCCAACAACCTGATAGCCCCTGGTAGCTCGGACAGAAGTTTACTTGGCACATCGGTAAGTACATCGTATACCAACAAAAATTTGTTGGGCAATGCCGAGGCGTTAACCTCATCGTTGTCGGGTGGGGTAGGTTTAAACCTATTTAGCAACAGCACCGAAAACGGGCAAGTAAGCACCAATTTTATACAAAGTGTGTTGGTAAATAGCAAAACACAGCTCACTATCCCCAAATTTTTGCTGCCTTTTAAACTAAAAAATGTATCAAGGGGCTTCCGACCCAAAACAATCATTACCGGCGAAGCCAATTACTCGAAACGGGTAGGTTTTGCTACTTTTGGTGGTTTGGGTATTAACTTAGGCTACGATTGGCGCGAAAGCGCCCGCAAACGACATACACTACGCCCAATTTCGCTCAATCTGCTAAATGTTATTAGCACCGAAGCCGCATTTGATAATATTATTCAACAAAACGAGTTTATAAAACGCAGCTTTAGGTCATCGGTTATTTCGGGGGCTAACTATACCTATAATTATAGTACACAAAATTTTGGGCAATTAAGCAGTTTTTGGTCGTTTAGGGGCTACCTCGAAACGGCAGGCAATAGCCTAAACTTGCTAGATAGATTATTGAAACCTACCCAAACTTTCAAAATTTTAGGTACGCCCTATGCCCAGTATGCCTTAGTGGAAGGCGAAGCAAAAAAATACCTTATTTTCGACAAAGAGCACTCGTTGGTAATGCGTGCATTAGCTGGGCTAGGCGTACCTTACGGCAACTCTACCGAGCTACCCTATACCAAACAATTTATTGTTGGCGGTGCAAATAGCGTTAGGGCTTTTGGTATTCGCGAAATTGGGCCCGGCTCGTTGCCCAAATCTATCAACGATACCACCGAAGTTAGTACCTACGACCGCACCGGAAATATTAGGTTTGAGGCAAATATAGAGTATCGTTTTCCGATATGGTACTACCTAAAAGGGGCTGTTTTTGCCGATGCAGGTAATGTTTGGGATTTACAAAAAAGCGAAACTCGCCCCGGCGGCGCATTTGAACCCGCTAATTTGTTAAACAGTATCGCATTAGGTGCAGGTGTTGGTGTGCGTTTAGATATTACTTTTTTTGTATTTAGGTTAGATGTGGCATTCCCACTCCGCGACCCGCGCTATCCATCGGCAATTCCACAAACCTATAAACCGCAACCTGTTTTATCGGTTGGGTATCCATTTTAATTTTAAAAAAACAATCAATGAAAAAGAAAGTAATTTTATCTTTTCTCATTTGTCTATCTATCTTTTATACATCGTGTGCCATAAAATGCCCCAAAGATGTAGAAATTGGC